>JAABUP010004316.1_pt1 | contig 23421 bp, 20 predicted proteins | sample 5559201 | NCBI WGS metagenome assembly JAABUP01 (sample SAMN10711887, study PRJNA513373) | rock metagenome | isolation source: Antarctica rocks | place: Antarctica | reverse complement strand
GAAAGTAATTATAGATCAGTCCCTGGGTATTCGAGAAGGACGTTGTGTAAGAGAGGACTTTGTTGTGCTAGAATTATTCGGTGAGCAGGAAATTCTATTCCGGTCGTCCCGAGGATGTTGGAAATCAGGGTCTTCAGCCCTATGCCAAGGTTTTGAGACATGAAAACCACATCCAACTTTTCCATAGCAATAATCAATCAACCATACAATCATCAAATATGACGTTCATTTGCCCGTATTCCAACAGAGGAGGATTGCGACATCGGAGTAACTGGAGCTGTTGAAAAAGCTTCAACAGTCAGCTTGGACTATATACAGATCAGAGTCACCCAGAGGTAGCACACCTAGCGAGCGTGACCGAAGCCTCTCTGGAAATCTTGTCTAGATTCTTGCTTTCAGGAATTTGGATCGAAGTCGCCATGATCTGTGCAAATTCAGGAGATAATTCTACCGACTGGTTTGCAATGGAGGACGAGGTTCGAAAGAGCGTTGATATTCTTCCATCGCCTTCTCGCTCCGTCGTGGAAAAGGGCTGCTGGCCTTCAACTCCAACTTTGCCGCATTTCCTGGCCTCCAATTTCGCAACAGAGCCCCATTTCTGGTTTCCACCTGCGGCGCTGTATTTCCTGGCCTCCCATTTTTGGCTGCTTGAGCTCCATTTCTCATTCTCACCCTCGGGCGCTGTAGTTGGTCCCTGCGAAGACTTGCGGACCCAATTCCTCCCAAGTCATGGCCAAGCCAGGCACATTCTAGAGACTTCCATCATCCCGCGAAATTGAAACAGCCATCAACCAATCACAATACTATCAGAGGAGTACAGTTAATTAAATCCAAACTAGCTGTTCATCAATTCTGGCTCCCCTGCTGGAGTGTATACCATGGCTCTCTCTATGGCGTTTGCTGTCCTCTGTATGCCAGAGACTATAGACTGGGTTGGGGTTAGGGTTAGGGTCGCTTCTGCGTGAAGCAAGCAGCTCAATGGTCGTTTTACTCACCAAAATGCCAAGCTTGAAATGGAAGGAAGGTTGGGGCGGGAAGGACCTTATCAAAGATCGGGTGCAGGCGTCGTGAGGTTCTACGAGCTCGACGAGACTGGCAAAAAAGTATCCAGACACGCTGATCAGCACGAGCAAACTTAATATTTTCTAATTACGTCCTAGGTTGGTAACACAAGGGATTCATATGCTAAATTTTTCCAAAGCATAAGACATCAGAATTCAGATACCGAGTGCGTTGAGATCATCGATCAAGTCCTGATTCGCAACGTCTTGGCGATGAGGACGTATGGTCGGAATGGTTGAATTAAGAGGAGGGTTTTCGTTACAACGCTCTGCGGAGCTGTCAGATATTCATACTCCCCACATTTAGCCTATTCTTAAAGAAAAGATTACCCACCCCTTTAGATGTCCTCCGTATTTTGATGTCCCACTATTACTCGTTGAGGAACCCTATAAGCGACAAGATACTCCTCGAGGATGCTCGCTTCTGCCCTCGAAGGCACGTGCAAACTCAAACACTTCCGGATCTCATCTGCGTGAAAGACATACAATCCCGCAAGCTCGGATGCGTTGATCTCAAATACTTCACATGGTCTGCCGTCATGACTTGCACTCCAGTCCAGAGCCCAATTTTCTGCGTGTCGCTTATTTGCAAAGAGGGAGATGAAAATGCTTAGGTGAGCCGGTCTCCAGCAGAGATGATCTTCCACCGCACCACCAAAGTCAACAAATATATCGTCCTGCTCGGTGTAAAATGTTTCGGTGTCCCTCGCAGTAAGGCCGGAAAAGGGGCGGTAGATTGTCATACAACCGTCATACTGGACACGGTAGAGCGTGGCTGTCGGTAGTTCTCTAGGGTCTAGCTCAAAGAAATCCATCGTTCAGCTTCCTCGGTGCTGCCGCTACTGGTCTTGGATACCCCTAAATTTTGGTTCAGTCAAAGCAAAGGGCATAGGGGTTATGAGAAACGAGGAGGACTGTGGAAATGGAGCATCGATTTGTTGCAATACGCATGGTAATCAGTGGATAGGTGGATGCGCCTGTCTTTTTTTGCTTGGTGAAAGCAGCTATAAAATTAGGCTCGTGAAGACCCACAAATACATCTATGAAGTCTGCTTAGTGGTGTTGATGATCAGTGATTTCAGCCAGTGCGCTGCTGCCTAGAATGAGCGACGTATGCCAAGCCTTGACACCCCACATCAGGCTCGAACCCATCTTCTGAAATGTATCGAACAGCGCTTGGGATTCCGCCCCTACTTCAGGTATTCAACCTACGAGTAGAGCACGTTCTTTAAGATCTATAACTCGCGACATCCTGCATCCGCAAAGGACCAATTAATTGGAAGAGGTTTCTTGTGAAAATTCAGCGCAATCAACAAGCCTTGCAGCAATTAAAGACATGTGTTTCTCTTTGACCCCGCACGTTTCTACTTAACTTTTCCCTACCTTTCCTTCGTCTTCATCTTCATCTTTATCATACGTCAAACATGGCAGAAGACGAAACGTCAGTAACCACCGTTGACCCTAATGGTGACACCATTCTGGAAGTCTCTTCTTCAGGTGGTAAAACACATCTACTTGTTTCCTCCAAGGTCCTTACTCTAGCCTCTCCCGTATTCGAGGCAATGTTCAACTCTCGATTCAAAGAAGGCCTGAGCCATTATCCGACATCAGGCAAGCCTCCAATTCCTCTGCCTGATGATAATGCGGAGGCTGTTACCATTCTCTGTAATGCCATTCATTATCGAACGAACGAAGTCCCTAACAAACTCGCCTCGGCCTGCCTAGAAAATCTTGTAATCATCTGCGATAAGTACGATTGCACAAGTGCCCTGGCGCCTTGGAGTGCGATGTGGCTTCAGGCAGAGATCGAATCTAATGCTGCGAAAAACCTCAACAAGCTCTTATCTGCAGCTTATGTTCTAGATATTCCGGATGCTTTCTCAAGGATCTCATGGGAGATATTGCTCGCTCAGGCCGGGCCGTTCGTTAGCCTGTCGGGAGTGACTGATCATAGCCTTGTTTTCGGTAACATACTAGGTATGTCAAGGAAAGCTTATGGAATTTTCGAAACTGACAAATTCCAGCGGAGTTCGAGGCGAGAAAGGCGGAAGTCAATTTGAGCTTAGTACGTGCGATCGAGAACCCAATCGCTAGTCTCTCTGGGTACTCAGGATGTACGAGCGATTCTCAACTAGCCGGGCAATATCTCGCAAACCTCCATTCCTGTCAGTTATGGCCTCTAGCAGAAGTGCTCGGACGAGCAAGCATCTCATCCATCCTCAGTCGAATGCTGTCACTCCAAGAACCATCGGCCACAAAATGCAAAGACTATTGTTCTGGCTCATGCAGATCTAATCAGAGTTTGAGCATGAAAGAGATTTTACGGGATGAGAAAGATAGAATCTCGAGCACAAAGGTAGGCCTTTGTTTGGATTGCGTGAAAACTGGAAGAGAGTCGCTTCGGAAAAGGAATTGCCGCATCAAGCATCTCTGAGGATGGAACGACAATATGGGACACAGAGTGAGGGATGTCTTCCTTGAGCGGTAGAGCGGTGTCCGTCGGCTCGGTCAGCGAGAGTGGATCAATCACGACCACTCAAACTACTTATTACTCCACACGACGTCACAGCTCTGTGGTCTTCCACCACCGCATCAACTACTTCGTCAATTTTCCTTCCAGAGACATCATGCCGTCTCTAAATGATCGGATCGCGTACTGTGTATATCAGAAGGATGCTGATGCGGCAGGTCCCAGCTCCTTCAATGGGTCAAAGAGCTTGCTGGACCCCGCCCCACAGTAACAATGAGATTCGGAACATTATTCTTCTGATAGATGTCATTCACCACCTCCTCCCGGCTCGTTTTAGCTGCTGATGCTAGTCTTAAGACATTATACGTCTGGAAACGTTCGTCATGCGAGACGTTGTCGAAATCATCCTTATCGTATTTCAGAGTAAAGGTTAGAGCTGTTGGAATCTCTAGAAATCTCTCACACTTTTTGTTTCCCCACCACATGCATGAATAGAAAACCCTCACACTTTTTGCTTCCCTATCTTGCAAAATAGAAAACCCCCACACTTTTTGTCTCCCCACGTTCGAGCAAGCCTCACACATTCCTTGACCCTAAACGCTGTGAATCCCTACCATCTACAAGGTGGGAGTCCCTACACTCTCTGCATTCCTGCGGTACCCAAATTCAAGGTCCCTATACATTTCGATACCCTATACTATGAGGACCTAGGTTCTCCCTACACTTTTCGATACCCTGTACTATGAAGACTCAAGTTCTCCCTACACTTTTCGTTACCCTACAGGCCTTGACCTTCATGAAAGTCACAGATAGCATTGATCCCGTTCTTGCTCCCCCAAACCAATCTATAGTCTCTGGCATACAGAGGACAGCGAACGCTATACAGACAGTCATGGTGTGAACACTAGAAGGAGAACGAAGAGGGAGACCAAAAATCTATTTTGGATGAGACCAAATATAGCGCGGAGGGTCACCCAAAATTGGAGGCCAGGATGCGGCAAAATTGGGGTTGAGCCGTCCACTAAGTCACAATGGGAAGGGCGTCAGCTTCCGTTGAAACGGATGTGAAACGAGTCATCATCTAGCATCGTGACTTTCGGATAGCTTACGATTGTTTTAGGTGGGGGCCTGCGTAAGGCTGTCAGATAGATCCTTCTAGAATCCCTGACTTGCGGACCTACTAGGTCCGCAAGTCCAGGTCCGCAAAGATTGTTGGGTTTCCAACTCTCGCTACGAGCATCCGGCATGACTCTTGAAGTACCACAGCATATACGACAGCGACTCGCTGCCGTTATTGATGACTTAAAGAGCGCTATTGGGCAGGAAGCAGCAAAAGCTTACTTGACGAGTATTACCACCGCTGAGTCGCTGGAGTCCGAGCCTGGAGCCGAACTCTGCGACGACTCGTGGATGGAATATATCAATGAAGACTGCATGACCGATGCCAGCGACCTTTCTTATCCCACGCCGTTCCCGCCCTACGAAAAGATTGAAGAACCCTTCTTGCAGATGACCAACTCACGGACAGAAGCTGACCCATGTTGCCCAGCATCGTCGCCTCAACTCGCCAACCCTGTATCTCCAGGAAAAGGCACACCCGCGGCGCTTTGCGAGTCGTGTCGGGAACCTAAGAAACATCGCAAGAGAGGGATGTCGGACTATAATACGCTAGACACGGTTGTGGAAAACTTGCCACGTAGCAACCTCCTCAATTGCCTCAAAACTTACTGGAACACTTTGAAGGTGGAGGGGATATTTGCGATGCCATCACGCCAAGTGTTTATATAGACTCTGGAAGGTAGCTCGGAACAAGTCCGTCGGCTGCATCATCATCTCATCCTCCGCCACCTGGATGTGGAAGACGACCTTCACCAGTGGCGGCGATCGATCGCGGAGATGCGAAACCTGGATGGCTATACCAGCTTTTTTGCCGAAGCTCAGGCCAAATAAAGGATCCACAAACAGACACGCCAAAGTGGAGAAAGCAACAGCAACAAGGCACATAAGGAATACCTCGCACATATCTACACAGATCGGACTCCGCAGGATTACGAGCGTGTGAAGCAAGCGCTCAAGAAGGACCTACGACACGGGCGACGATGGTCAATACTAGTTAATAGGTTCGTTGCTGATAACGGGGACAGTATTTCAGGGCTCGGCCTAGGGCTCCTCTTGCTCTGTGGATCTGCCGTCGCCCGAAAAATGTCATATGCCCATTTGTGCAAGGAGAATCTGCTAACCTGCATTACAGTTATAACACTACAGCATACACTGATCCCTTTCTGAAGTCTCTGGTCCAGCACATCCGCCGTTCACACAAGCACGTATTGAGGATGTGTGAGATTATGCGGTCAGCAGCGGAAAGTCTAGTACATCATGGTAAGCTACGGGACGACGATGATTTCAGCGCCATCGCAGGAGGCTTGAAGCAGTACATCTAGCGTGATCCAAGTAAGCAGGATTATTCCCGTCCTATTCGGGCAATCTTCGTCGAGCCTTTAAAGGACTTTGACCATGGGTAGGAGTATTATATTGACACCGTACATCTTATAGCGATCATTATGGCCTACTGAACTTGTTGGTGGTGTTGTAGATTCCTATTGCCCGGACGCGGCGGAAGACAGAAGGACCGAAGTACGAAGACCCCGTGGACGATCACATATTGAGTTCGACAAAGTTGACAGATAGTGGAATTTCAAGCCACACGAATTCTCTAAAACGGCGTCCGCCTTGTTCACGCTTCGTTCACGCAAGCGCCCGCCAAGGTGACCTGGGCTGCCAGCATTGAAGGGACTGCCAGAACTGGAGGGACTCTCAAATTTGGAGGGACAGCCAAAAATGGAAGGACAGCCAAAGATGGAGGGACTCCCAAAATTGGAGGGGTGGCCAGAACTGGAGGGAATGCCAGAATTGGAGGTCTCCATGCTTATCCATGATATAAGCCAAGGGCAATGTCGTTGGATTACATGAATAGCTATCAGGAGTATAAATCCTTTCATCCTCTCTCCGTCTTAGCAAAGCAACCTCATATTATGCCTTACGCAGCAAAAGCAAAGACGCAACAGTTCACCAGGAGGAAATCGAATCTGATGAAAAAGGCAGATCAGCTGGCACGATTGTGCCACGCCGACCTTGCACTAGTCATCCGCAAGAACGGAAAGTATTATACTTATCGGTCGACCGATCACGAACGATGGCCTCCTAATATAACAGAAATCGTACGTATGAACCCGATACATCGATCTTGAGCTGACTCGAGCTTAGAAAGCATCGTACCCGCTGCCCATCAATCTGCTGTCCAAGGACTTTGACCACGTCGTTCGTGAAGTTCCGCAGAACTCAAAGGTGGAGGACCCGTCGAATGAGAGGTCTAGTTCGGTTAAGACTTCAGAAGGTACATGAATGTTGAGGGATCTGATGTTGCATCGTGTGCATTTAGCAGTACGAGTAATGCTACACGATAGCGACGTTGAGGAAGCCGAGATAACAATACCATACTCGCTTTCTTGATAGGAGCATCCTTGGAGTAAGCTGGTCGTCGGGAATACTTTTTGCCCAGCTAGTTGCGCTCGATAATATGGATGTGCTCACAGCCCATAACTTCATGTCATATATGGCTTGGCTACCACATATTGAACAAATATCGTATTACTGTTATAGATGGAGCTCGTGCACCTTTAACCTTCATGAAGCCGCTCGCGAGGTCGGATGTTTTGCAGTCGACCTTATGAAAGTTTTAACTAAAGGAAACTGTCGACAGGAATATTGAGAATGTCAAGTTGCGCGACACGCATTGATAGAAGTGGATCTCGTTAGTCTTCAGCCCAGCACGTCGCTACCACGAAAATAGTAGGACCGTCAAGTGTCAGGCGTATGGAAAGTGGATATCTTCGATCTCTCTGAATGGTCGCTGAACCTCGTAGGGAGACCTTAAGTTATCAAGAAGAGTTCTAGCCACTGTAGATAGTGAAGCTTTAACATAGGCCCAGTGGCCACCTTCAAACGTGGTTTACGTTCCGAAAATAGCGGCGGCGCGGGCCGAACCCTATATATTTAAAACGTCCCCTCCGTCCCATGATGAACCTTCGGGCACGGCAACCTCGGAGCCCACGACTGTAGGGAAGCAGCCTCAAGGCACCAAAAAACAAGAAGTTCGCAAAGACGCACGCTTACAAGCAGTACGATCTCGCAAGCAATCGATATATGTCATAGGGCAATTTCGGTCAAGAAATCCAGGCATTGCCCTCTTCCCACCATACGAACAAAATCCTCCTAGGCAAAAAAGTATGTTCATCACTGCCTCTCATGCCTTGTCGTACCACTGACCTGATCGAAGCCTCACAAAGTCCACATTATCCTAGGGATCTGACCCGCGCAACCCTGGGGCTGGGCAATCACTACACGTGAAAAACAGGGGAAACAATACCAACAAAGCACTGTCCGAATACTCAGCGGCTGCAAAGCTAAGCAATCAGTCACCACGTCCGCTCTGGATACCCGGTACTGAAGGAAGCGTTTGGATTGCAGCAATCAATATCACCTGTCAGATTTCGCGCCACAATGAAACTCCTGGAGATTGAGCGAAAATTCACCTGGAACCCAACCAGCCTCAATATTTTGATGGCGAATGGAGGCCGGCCTCCGTTCTCCTCACGTCCCGCAATTCAGTCGAAAACATTCCGCGACACCTATTACGATTTGGAAAATAGGCTCTCCAGAAAGGGTCTCTGGGTCCGAAAGCGTTTGCTTTACAACCTTCATAAACAAGTCGATGATTCAAAAACCGGCACGTGGGAAGCCAAACAATCCATGCCAGGGAGTTCCTTCGTGCGCTCAACCTACGATGAGACACAAGACCCTAGTCGGATTTTGCAAATGATCAGGAACTGCATTCCTAAATGCGCTGGACCTGATGAGTCTTTTGGATTAGAAGAGACTTGTCGATTTGAAACACGCCGGCGATCGTTTCTCGCAGATGGAAAGTTCATTGTCGTGCTCGATGAGACGGACTTTGGACACTCAGCTGGAGAAGTGGAAATACTTGCAGGGGACGCAAACAGGGCGCATGCGGATATTGATGCCTTCCTAGCTCGCTACGCATGGCTCTTCGATTGCTCCAAGCCGAAAGGAAAGCTCACAGCTTATTTTGAAAAATTTCCTCCACCAATCAAAGCGGCCGCTTAATAATGTGTGAACCCATGGACTGGGCTATCGTCTACAAGCCTATCCAGGTTCAAACGTTACTTGTGATATAGGAAGGGATGACTGGTATCGGAATGTTCCAGCTATATCTATTTTCTGATCATCGAGTTGTTAGACATCAAAAGGATTGCAGGCGTCGGGTACGGCAAGGAACGTGCATGAGCCGGTCTTGAATTATGCTCTCATCCGCTTGCATCTGAGCGAAAGACATGCTGCGAAGTTACTCATATCTAAATCAGGAGCGTAACTAAACCTAGAAGAGAAGAGAAATCGCTTCGAAACCAAATGAGGCCATGCCCTTCAACTGTCGCGTTGCCTTTCGTGCAATGGTCTTCTCTTCCCTATTACTGATACGACGGCTTACCCGAGCAACCCCAACGTCAATGCCGCTTCCACAGCGCCGAGTGCTGGTCTACCAATCTAGATCGGGCTTGGGAGACTCTCCCGAGCAATCCGCCTTCGACCATTCGTATATCCCGCCTCGCTTCTCAAACCCATCTTCATCCCAGTACACACCTTTCAATGCCGCCGCGACCCCAATCTCTAGAATACTCTTTGTCGGCTTTCCAACTCCCTTGTTGAGGAAACGCAGATACTCGTCCAGCAACAAGTAAGAGCTGGCCATGACATCGTTGCCTTCTGGGACAAAACATTCCTGATGCTTATGTCTGTCTTTGAAAAGACGCCACTCATCATCGCTGATGAGGAAACGCCTCGCATCACGAAGAGTATGCTCGGACCCATTCTCTTCTGGAACAATGAGCACTTGGAAGCATTTCCACCGAAAAGGCTGTATCTCTTCGATGGCGGCGTTCATATCTTCGTGGAAATTGTGTTGATTCACCACCGTATTGATCTTCAGCATGATACCATACTCTTTGCACTTTTGACTTAGGTCCATGACGGTCTTGAGGTGATTACCGGTACCTCTTCCGATCTTGATGTTTGTGGCTTCATCGAAAGAGTCGCAGGAGATGGCCATGATGTCCAGGTACTCGCCGTATTTGGCGAGCCATTTCTTCGTCACTTTGCTACCGTTTGTGACGAGGGAGACAGATTCCAACTTGAGAGTTTCCTTGCAGTATTTGACCAGCTGGCCAAGGAACTCAGCATTCATGAAGGGTTCTCCGCCGGCAAAGTTGATCTTCTTCATCCCGGCTGCTTTGAGAATAGCCATGGCTTTCTTCGCATTAGGGAGAGACTCAACGTATGACGTCTTGGCCGTGTGAAAGCAGAAACCTTGTGTAGACTTAGCCATAGCTCCTCAAAAGAATTGATGTTGGGACGTGTGACTCCCATACCACAGGAATAGTTGCAAAGCCTAGTCAAGTGATAGTTGACGGAGACGGGGATTTTCTTTGGCGTGCCCCCTGACTTCATAAGGTGGTACGATCCGAAAATAAACCCGACAAGTCCAAAGAGGAATATGATTATTCCCATAGAAGTGTGGCTGAGCATGTCTGATAAGGGTTTGCAACGATGCATGTAGAAATACTAAATGATAAGGGATCTTTTACTAGATTTCGTGCTCACGAACAATCTGTGAGACTGACACTTAAGAAATTGTGAGGGATGGACAACAAGAAGATCCCCTTCGTTACAATCCACTCAAAGAAATGGGTGTGGGCAAACGGTGCTGCTCTGCAAAATAAGCGGGGTCGCATCGGCTGCCTGCATGCTGGTGCCTGCTGGGACAGCCATTCAGCCTGGGACTAAATTGGAGGATATCAACGCTCTTGGACAGAAGTCTCCACCTACAAAGAAATCATAAACGTGATCTAGACTCCACAAGACCGCGCAAAAAGAACAAACAAGAAGCAAATTCTCCTTCGTAGAGCATTAAGCTTACTGTTGAAGATGGAGACGACTCAAGAAATATCGGTCGACTATGAAACAGCCCAGATCATTTGTGTTATCGGTGAGATCTCTGAAGCGCTCCTACTACCGTTCCAGATGCATTGCTGACCAAATCATCAAGGAGGTCCAGGAGTAGGCAAAGGAACCCAATGCACAAGACTTGCCGCAGACCTCGGGCTTGTGCACATCTCTGTCGGTGACCTCCTGAGGGAAGACGCTGTAAGGCCATCTCTCAATCGCGATCTCCAAATTGAGACCATCATGGGCAACGCATCCCTCGTTCCTTACTACTACGTCCGCAACATCCTGAACCTCTGCCTCGTTAAGCATACGCAGAATGGGCGGTCCAACTTCCTTATTGATGGCTTTCCCAGGAGCGAGGAGCAGGCTCAATTTTTTGATGAAGAGGAAAGTATATTTCCAACCAAAGCTTTCAGGGTTAGGAATTGACCGTTGTTGCAGGGCTGGGAAGCAAAGACAGTTCTTCACTTTGATTGCTCTGAAGAAGTTATGCTCTCGCGCATGTTGAAGAGAGCTGAGATTTCCGGGAGAGTCGACGACACCACCGAGGTTTTTCGAAGGAGATATGCTGGACATATGCAGGAGATTTCAAGCGTCACTAGGGCATTTGCGGGAAAGGTCATTGATGTGCGGGCTAGCCATTAGTCCAACAGATATGGTCACTCACTATTACTAGGTTGATTGTGAAAGGGCTCTAGATGATATTTACGAGGGACTCAAAGGCCAGGTTGAGGTAAGTTGCGGCCAGGTACTATCACATCCTCTACTAATAAAAATCTCAAGGGGATCTTTGGGATCGTAGAGGAACGAAAGAAAGAGCTGCGTGAGATTCGCGGGGCAAGCGGACAATAGCTCACGTTCCGAATACAACTGATAAGATTTGCTCGAGGGAAGCTCATGCCACGGATATGTTACGAGAGGTGGAAATTTGGCTTTCAGGTAATGCGCGAAAGAAAGGCGCACACCGGAAGGGAAGCTATTGACCTTGAAGTGTCGGTCGACTTGTGGAACAACTCATCGACAACACGTACAAAGACGTAAGCAATCTCACGGTTTCCAGGAGGGGCATATTGAAGCCTTAATGGAAAACTCTGGAGATTCTCAAGTACAGCAGGGAGAATGCAGAGCGTATTGATGCAATCGAAATTGAGTGCGCAAGCGCATCGGGGCCAAGGGGGACATTTCAAAAATTTGGTTGGTAGAGAAAGCTGGGCAATGGTGTAAGCGTTAGCTCAATTGAACCTCCGGGCCAACAGCCTATGGCAGTTATGTACATGTTGTAGTGCGGTATATTATGTACATCTGAAGTTTGGGTGCCATTTTGGGATTGTCGCAACTCTCCCGTCCTTCCCTATCACCACAGCTCGTGCTTCACACGGACGGCAGAGAACGGTAGCATGGTGCGAAGGATCCAAAAGGTGAGGTCGCAAGACCGCATTTCGCTACTAAATGCATTCCGTCTTCATTGTCATTGGGACTGTAAGGTCTTTATCATGCCTCCTCCACTCCCGCCTTCATCTGGTGCCAACTCATTTCGCTTTGGTCTTCTCAAAAACAGTAAATTTGTGCAGCTCTTTCCAGCAAGGCACACACGCTATGCAAGACCCTTCTTCATTGGATAGTCATCAGATATTTGAGGATTGTCCAATCGAACACATGATCATGATCGAAACCCTGGCGTGCGAAGAGAGCGCGGAAGATTTTGCGCAGGTAGGCATATTGAGGTTTGTCGTCAAAGCCACGAGAACGGACATGATCGTCTGCTTCTTCGCCAAGATAAGCTTCTCCTTTTGCTCCTGATTCGTGGCCGTGAGACCTTGCCATGGGAGACAGCCCCGGAGGAAGTAAAGAAGCATGTATCCTAGAGATTCCAAGTCATCGCAGCGGTACTGCACTTGGGTATCTATTAGCCTTCGAGAAGTAAGAGCCGAGGACGTTACACTCACCCACACCTAAATGACCGTTAACGCTAGCAAAACGTGCTATGCCCACCAGTTTTAGATTCAAAGCACGACCGGTGTTTGCCTCCGCCTGGGCTACACGGCGCTCCGTAGCGAGGCCCAAGTCGGTCACATAAACCTGATTCCCATGCTTCTCCACACCCATCAAACAGTTCTCTGGCTTAATGTCTAGATGGATGACATCGCTAGAGTGAATATAGTTAAGACGATAAATGAGCTAGTCGGCGAGCATCAGCACTGTTTTAAGAGAGAACTTACGACCGTAAAAGTTGAAGAGATCTTCCAGACTTAGGCCCAGAAGATTAAACACCATAGCGTTAAATTCGCATTCGGTCTTAAAGGCATGAACTCGGGAGATACCGGCACCACCAGAGAGGGATCGGTAGACGTCGGCTTCTCGTTCCAGGAGGGAGGGATCGATTGATACGTGGTCGAGTTTGATGGCAACTTCGTCGCCAGTGTCGACGTGGGTTCCTTATGCGCCGTGAGTCTCAAGAAGCAGCTAGGACGTCTGCATCTGTTACCGATATACACAGCGCCGAAGCCTCCCCCGCCGATCCTCCTTTCAAGCTGATATTTACCGGCTATGCGTAAATTCTAACATGAGCTGTCAGAACGTGACAGATGGTGCTGGTCTCAAAAAGCTGAATGCAGAATAGAACGCCGATTCACTCACCAAGTTCTTCACCTGTGGTGATTTGTGAGCCAGGTAGAGGTGCAATAGCTGTGGATGACAAAGTCGGGGCCACCCTGCGCACAAGTATATTTAGTTGCATGTTTCAGGCAGCAGTCATTCATCGATTGGCTGTCAACCTCACAGTCCCCAATGACTCCAAAACACTAGCGTGGTTTCTGCAGACGCGGGCTATCTCCCAACTTCCATTCTGGTTGTCCCCTATCATTTATTTAACTTGCGTCGTTCACAAAGATCGAGGTCCAATACCTTTGGCGAAAGCTACCGTACCTCACAATCGAAAGCGACAGCTGAGAGAATCGGCCAGCATAGCAGGACTTTGCCTGCGTAGGCAGCCCGGTGCTGCTTGCACCTGATCTTTTTGAGCGCCGTATTAGGTGGCAACTTTTCTTGCGCGCCTTCTAAGCGTCTCTTAGACGATGAAGCAAGTGAGACATCGAGCCAGCGTACGCTGCCAGAGCTCCTCGAGTACTTCGAGTTTCTTGTCTTTACCCCCAGAGAGTGAGGAATTTACATACGCACAATAGTATTCACGCGGCTGACCCTCGAAATAGTTCGCTGTAAGGTTCATCATTTCTATTTGGATGGTCTTAACACCGACATTGACAACCATGTCACTGTCGAAAGGCGAACAACGGCTATGGGAAAAGGGCGGGCACTGCAGATTAGAGACGTGCATTCTGCTTGGACCTCATTGTTGGGTGTCAATTGCCAGATTCGTCGAGAAGTTTCCAGCTCGTTTTGGAAGTTGAATACGATTAAGCTGCGTCCATGGACTGCCGGGTCGCTGAACAGCGTGGCATTCGCAAGATCTACCTTGAGGTCGTAAGCCCACAGCGACGGGCCCGAAAGTACGCCTTCACCTTATCAAACTTCAGAACCGCTATAAAGACACTTTGGAGGCTTCCTTCTCTTCAAAAAATCGACACTGCAATAGATGTGCCCAGCATACTTGCGTGCATTCCCATTCAAAGTGGCGGCCTTTGCAGAAAGCGAGTACACCACATTGGCAGCTCGGAGCTTTTCCAGATGGTTCGTGATGTTTTGACCGAGAATGGGGCCGGGTACTATCATTTCCAGCTTCATCTAACAAATAAAGCACGGTTGGAGGCTTGTAGACGAATTACTCAAGATTTTCCTTCACTGTCTATAGCCCCCAATCTCTCTTCGGCTTCTTCTTATCCTGATCATACTCTAGGGCTCTATAATAAGATCACCTGCCGTCTCCTGCATGGGATTGAAGAGATGTGTCATGAGCGTCGCCGTGGTATGCCTTGCCGTCTCTACTTTTTCGAGGATTTAAGCCGTTTGACATCGACTTGGACACCCGGTATAACTATATGGAGGCCAAGCTGTAGGGAGTTACCATTGGTCGTCGATATTACGGATTTACGTGCTAAACATCCAAAACTGTCCCGTTGCTTGAGGTCGGATGACGTCTTGTTCGAGAATTTGTACCTAAGAAAGGGAGACTCTGACGAGGAAGACGAATCCGTCGTATCCGAATAAATTTTGCTTGTTGCAGTACGAGCAAGTCCTGATTCCTGAATTTTGGGATGGGTTACACGTGGGCCGTCAACTAAAGAGGAAGGACTGAGTTCGGCAGGTTAGGAGGAGATGGGTGAATCCAAAAATGGAACTTACCTTCCAATGAGACGCAGGTCTCTAATTAAACGAATAGAGAATCCTCGTCGATCTTCCTAGCCTGATCTATGCCGAGGGTAAGTAGCAATCCGTAGAGGATGTGTAGTTGGTGTCCTCCCTCGTTCGATCCTATACTGTAAACACCCGGAGTATCATCCTTACGGTTGTCTCAGCAAAGAAGGATTACGCCTATGAAATCGTGATAAAACTTGCACGGGATGTTAACCTAAAAGGTATTCGGACTCTTAGCATTATCAATAAGCCGGATACGTTATATATAGGATCGGAGAGTGAAAAAGCATTTCTGGACGTAGCAGGGAATAAGGACGTTATATTTCGACTCGGCTAGCATATCCTTAAAAATAGAGATAATACTAATAGAGAATACTCGATTAAGGAACGCGACGAGAAAGAAAGAGAATTCCTTTCGTAAGGCATCTAGATATCTCTACCGCCGAAAACCTTAGAAATAGGGGCTTTAAAACCTCGCCTAAGTACTATCCCGAAGGACTAGATCTTATCCGAGCTACCGAATCTTATTCGTAATATCTAGGCGGGTATCGACGATCTCCGAAGCACCTTAATCCGACTAGGAGAAGCGAGAGGAATACTATAAGAGTAACGGCTATACTTAGTATACGTTAGTTAATCGTTCTCGTCTCTAGTTAAGGCCACTATTAACGGTGTATACGTCTATAAATTCTTCGGCGACGTAATAACCCTTATAGGCTTTAGGAAGCGACTTCGAGCTATAGTATAGGATATTCTATTAGAATTTATAGGGGATATACGTCGTGAAGGCTATAGTTAGGAGATTACTAAGGACGCTTCTCCCTAAAAGAAAGTAAGTACGCCTAAATAAATTTCGAGGTCTAACTTCTTAGGCGATATGCGTAAGCTTATAAGAAGCAGTAGAGGATATAGATTACTAAGGACTTTTAACCCTCTTATCGTCGGAGACTTATTCTATTAGTAGTTAAAGCTATAGAAGCGGCTCGCAGAGCGCTATAGCGAAAGGATCCTAGATACTACTAGAACCTCTCTAGAACTAATCTTACTATATACTATAGATAAAACCACGAGCGAAGGGCTCCTACGGGAGGTTATCGACCTAGCTATAGGAATATATACCGACTAGCTCGAAAGCAAAGTTACGGAGATTATACGGCCTTACTAAAAAGGTCACCCTATTACGTATAATTATTACTTTACCGAAACTATCTAAAAGGCCCGCTAAGAATACGCAAAAAAGGACTAGACTCGGTAACTAAATATCTTTTTTAAAATTAAGCCTAATATAGGCTCGTCTTACGTTAATAACTACTAAGGATTCTATACTAGGAAGCTCTTAGAAGCTTTAGCCTAGCGGAATAAAGCGGATATAGACCGGTACGCCTATTCTAAAGTAGTTAACTGTATAGAGGCGTACTATAAGGTAAGTACCGTCGTTAATTACCCTCGAAAAACGTTCGTTACTAGTATATTTATCGAGAAACCCCTCTAAAATCCGACTCTTATAGAGTAAATATTCTAATATATTTATAGGTTATAATAAAGGTTATCGTAGATAATTTTAGTATCTTAGGGATTAAATATTATCTTCTAGACGGACTCTCCGATACGTTTTCGCCGGACACGGTAATAAAATTTAATAATAATCTAATAAGGAAAATCGCCGTAGAGGCCGAAGATTCGTAGATTAAAAGGGGTCGTACTATTAAAAAATTAAAGAGCCTAAAGGTAGGTTCATAGACCCTAAATCGCCTCGGCCGAAATAAGCTAGTAGGTTAGTAGACGTTTTTTATACCGCTTTCCGTATCCGAGACTTAGGAGTTAATACTTTATAAGGGCTAATATAATTCTAGTAGATCGGCTCGAAGAAGCCTTCGACCGCCCCGAAAAGGACTATAAAACGATCGTAAACGAAGTTAAAGCTAGTATAAATAGAGAACTTATTCGGGAATAAGAAGCTCCGCTTATTAAAGATACTAGAACTTTAGGCGCCGGAAAGGTAGAGCTACGTAAGCCGATATTAAACTTATTATCTTTTACTAAGGTTAGAAGCGTTCGGGTAGATAATTCCTAGCTTAATAGTAGCTTAAGAACTTCTAAGAAGTAAATAGATAAAAAGGTGACTTCGCTAAATAATAAAAAACCTCTAGATAGCACGTAGATTATAGTTATAGTAATAAATAGGATTAACTTAATTAAGGCCGTAATTAAAGTTTAACGTAGAATTTAACTAAGAGGGATAGGCTTATATTATTTTATAGATTATATATAGCTAATTAAGAATTACTAAATTCTTATCCTATTTAAGCCGTCTATAAGCTCGTCGTCGTTAGCGCCGCCGCCTTCGGTCTTTAAAGTAAGTCTAACTAGCGTCCCCTTTATTTTCGTCGGTCGGTAGTTATTTAATAACTCCTCTTTAATCTTAGCTTTAACGACGTAAGTATATATCTCTACCTAATCCGCTATAAAGGCTTCTACCTATACTAACGTTCGAAAACGCTTATAATAAGCCCTTAAAAAGTTTACTACCTCTAGCTCCGTACTACCGCTCCCGCTATCTATAAGTTAAAAGGGCTACCTATAAATAGATTCCGGGACCTACTAGTAGTATTCCTAAATACCTAGGGTATAACTATTCGCTACCGCGTAATACGCCGTTTTCTTTTTCTCTAGTATTATTTCCCTAGCCCCTTATTTAATTTCGTATTTATAGTCCTCTACCCCGTAGTCTTCTATATATACTTTAGCGTCCGCTAAAGTCTTACACGCGCGATAATCTAGCTTTCGGAAACCGATAACTAAAGGGTGTATATCTCCCCTAAAGTAGCGGCGCTTAATTAGTAACCTTAGGATACGAGGGTCCTACTACACGTAGAATGCTTACTAGGACGAGAAGATAGTTAGAATAGTAAGGTAGAAACCGCGAATTACTACGTAGTATTTATTATTCTTCTCTTTCCCTATACTAAGTGCTCACCCGGTACGTTTTATAATAGTATTTTAAGACTTCGGCTCTAATCGTGACATAAATATTTCGTAAAGGATTTACGTCGGTTCGACGGGGCGTAATAAATGCGGGGTAGTAAGTAAGATACAATTATGGAACCTATATACTTCTTCCCCGGATAAAGTAGCCATCGGTTCCTAGGACTATGTTTTCGCACGCTATACGAGTAAATAGAGAATATCCCTTTATAATTAGCCCGGTTAGCTTTCTAAGAATTTTAATAGCGTTAAGAAGGAAAGGATAGAGTTTCGAAAAGTCTTACTTTAGAAGAATTCTATATAGGGAATTACTTGCCAAGGAATAGTTCTAAGAATAGATTTAACTACGATCTTATAACGTAGAGTTTTCTTTAATACTACTAAATAACTTATTCTTATTAGTAAACTACTCTTATCGAAAGATCCCTTTTCCGAGGCTTAAGTATTAAATGTACTATACTTAGTATTACTACGTTTTATATAGAATAGGGAGGAGAGCTATATTAGTCTAGCCTACGTAGATATAGATATATATATATAAACACTATAGCCACGAATCTATAAGCGATATAAAGTGTGGTGCGAAGGGCTTATAAACGTAAAAAGATTTTATATAGTCGCCGTATAATTCTTAAAAGCTATTACACTACCTAGGACTAGTCCCGCTACCTTATACTATAGATGCGAATACGGGATCCGATCCTAGATCTAGTAGATATAACGTCTTAACATAAGTTATAACCGGATTACTAGGAGAAATGCCGTAATTAGAGGAAGGAAAAAGAGATTAGAAAAAACGGTTTTATTATAAGCCCGAGGAAAGGAGGAGAAGAGCTAGTTAGAGACCGTAAAGTTCTACTATAATAGTAAAACTATCGAACACGCTTTATCTTTAGGTATATAATAAGAAAAAAATATTAGGGAGGGAGTATATATAAGAGGCTATAGCACGGACGTAGATTAGAGGCCCTAATACTTATAAAGTCGGAGGACTTAAGGTTAGAGATATATATCGTTAAAAGTTTAGTACTAGACCGATACTCTTATATTATAGTATATTCGAAACTAGTCTATAATAGGCGATCTATACCTAAAGGCCGGTCGCGGTTAGGTAGGGGTCTTATAGACCACTTCTATATAGTTCTATAGATACATTTTACTATTTAAGGTAACGTCGCACCGGAGATAGGGATATACGACCGGCTGATCGTCCGGATAGTAGCGGAGATGCTTATAATCGAAGTGCTTTTTAAGGTCGCTACGACCCGCGAAAGTTTTTAAGCGATTAGCTACCGATAGCTCTTCGTTACCGAGGTAGAAGATATATTAGGTAGCTGTGCATTCGATAGGAAGGGTTTCTAATAGATTCGGTAGTAGAGAGACCGACGATAAGGTCTACTCCTCTTTAACCTTAATATCTAATCTACGGCGACGGAAGCCTTAGCTTTCCTATTTTTTATAGAGTGCGATTAACGCATTAATAGCTATTATCCGCCGTTAATACTCCTCTTCGGTAGATAATATAGCGAAGGTAAAGAGCGCGTCGATGGCCTAGACCCTTTCCGCGAAAATATATTCTACTGCGTATAGAATATCCTATTCTACGACCGGTAATCCTTTTAACTATCGTTAGATATCGATTACCGGCTATACCTTCTTATACCTCTCTTTAACCTCCTTTAACTAAGCCTTCTTATACCGCCGTCGTAAATTACGATAAGCTTAATAGGCTTATCGATAGCGATTATATAAGGAAGTGCCTTTCGCGCTAGCGATAGAACGCTTCTAGTCCTAAAAGGTTTATAGCAGCAACTTTAGCCTCCGACGTAGAAGTCTCACCTCCGGGTGGCGATCGACCTCTGCCTATTGCGTAAGATTAAGTTTCCTCGGCCGTCGAGGATTAATCGTACGACTTATCCTACTAGCCGCTCGCATTAGTACGGTCTATAGTTTTAAGCTACGGTAGGCGGCCTAAGTATCGGGTATATATCTCGAGGCGTAGTTCTTCTAGAAAACGGAGGAGTTATAATATTATAGGATAATATTCCGCTACGCGTCCGTAATCTCACCTATATACGGGTGAGTATAAAATTTAAGCGAAGATTAACGTCTACTTACTACTATTATCGAGAGCTTACCTATTACTACGTCGGAAGGTATATAGAACCGTAGGAAGTTCTATACCGGTAATGCTCCCGAGGTTAGTTATCTATAGGCGGAGAGTAGTATTAGCTAGAGCTTCCTCCTCGGAAATCTATACGCCTTTTACGGTACTTTTATACCGCCGGAATAGAGGTCTTTCTGCTATCTCCTCCTTAAGAGGCACCGGTAACTACTTCTACCCTAAAGTAATCCGAAGACGGAATAACTACTCTAGTAAAGTTAAGGAGGAGGCGGCGAAGGCTTAGTCTACGAAGAGTAAAGCGAGTATAATAATATAAGGGTAAAGCAGTAGGCACGGCTCGTTCGGGATATCGGGAATTCCGAACTCGTTTCTACTACGCTCGTTAGCGACCGCGACACATCCGGAGGCTATAGTAAACGTGATATAGAATAAGAATACGTACGCATCTTTCTCTCCGAGGTAGCCTTTAGTATAATTAAATACGATTTCGATTAGCACTCGGGGCTACTCTCCACCGTTAGGGTCCTCTAATAAGGTTACCTTAACGTATTAGTAACGGACCGCTAATAGAGTAGAAGGCCGGTTACCCGTAATCCCGGTAAGTTATATAATTAGAGCTAGCTACACGCGGTACCGCTCGTAAGAGAAGGTCGTCTCCGTAGAGGTGTATAACGTCTTTAGGAGCTCGAACTCATCTTCGGCATATAATACGGGCTTTTTCTTCTTATCTTTCCGTAGGTTATATATAATCGTAAGCCGTTATCTTACCTAATAATAGTTAGCGAAGGCTTAGTCCTCGAGGCGGCTAGTATACTCCGTATATCTAGCTCTTAATAAGCGGATCGAGCTAGTAATAGCCCGTCTCCTGCTTCCGCACGAGGTATAAGGCGTTCTAGTATATTTATAAAGAACTAGCCGTACTAAGGCTGTCCTTACGCTCCCTTAGAAGCTAGTCGAAGAAGGCGTATAGAATATTAATCGAGATGCCTTCGAGCGTAGCTATAGGGTTCTTCTTAGTGAATTAGTAGTATCTAGCGGTGTCGATTAGATAGTAATTGGTCTATAGGGGAATAGGGGAAAGGTCCTTACTAGTACCAAAAGTTCTTAACTAGGTTTAACATTTTTTCGCTGCCCCTCCCGTAGACTCGTTAAGTGAGTTCTAAGACATTTAAGTCTTCTTCTATTTACTAGTAGTATTCCGCGGAGTGTTCTATAGTGTGTGCTATAGCTTCGCTATATTATCGAGGAGCTATAGCGGCGATGAGTTAGGGTGGTTAGTTATCGAAGTTAAGGTATAGGAATGACGAAGGTGGGACCGTAAGGGGATAGGAGAGGAAGAGGCGAGAGGTAGTGGGACCGAAGGATAGGATAAAGAGGGTGGTAGGAGGGTGGCTAAGCCTAGCAGCTAGTTCTGGAGTCGTCCTAGGGGACTAGTTCTTAGGGAGGGAGAGGGGGGACCATAATATAGATAAATAGCATTTGACCGATGAATCGAAGCGCCGAGCTAAGCAAGGCGTTTTGAGATAGCCATGTCTAAGCAGGAACGAAAAAAAATAAGAGCTGTGGGGTGCATTGCGTTCGGGAGGCGAGGGGGTAGTTAGGGCGGCAGGGGATCTGGCAAAAAGGCTGTTAAAAGTAGCGTCCGAACCTGCCGAAAGCGGCAGCCTTTGGGCCGTCCCCCCGCTAAATATTATTAATAATATATTTATACCTAGAGTAAAAGAGACTAATCTATAATATTCTAGACTACTATAGCGCGTACTAAGTATATAGCACGTTAGGCTATATTTAGCGTAGCACCGAAGAAGGGTTTAGTACGAAAAGTAGCTCGTAAGATAATATAGACTACGTAAGGACCTAAGCGTAAGAAAGATAGAACTACGTTTAAAAAACGTAGATATAAGCCGGGTAGTAAGTCTATCTTATATTAATCGATTATAATAATTAATATAATAAGCGACTAATCCTTTTTACTATCTATAGCCGTTATACTATAGGAAATTCGCCGGTTCTAGAAATCTTTCCTACTACTAATTTGTTATAATTAGTTAACTAATATAGGATAGCGTAAGTATAGAGATAAGGATCCTATAGTTACGTTATCTTATTAGGAAAGCGGGGTCCTTAGGGCCTTAGCTACGAGTCGCCTTAGATAAGGGGGCGACCCCCGAGGATTCTCCCGACTCTCCTTAAGAATTAGTCTTACTAGAGAATAGAGTCTATTATTCTCTCCTCGATTTCATATTACTATAAACCCTAGAGTCTAGTCGTAGACTACTATTATATAATTCCTAAGCTTTTATTCTCGAGATTAGTAAGGGAGATAGCGTAAATAATTACGCCTAATCTACGCTTCTAGTCTAGTATATTAGAGGTACTTCACGAGTATTTAGAGGCGTTCCTTATAACCTAGTTCGAGTGTATAACCTCACCTTAAGCTTATGTCTCGATTTATTACTAATAGTATCTAATAGGTGTAAATCTCGCCGCAATTTACGCGAAGCGAGTTACTATTATATAGAAGGACGCGTAAATAATTACCCTACTTATACTAGGAGTGCGTAGCTTAGGTACGAATTTCGGAAGAAAAGATATATCGCGTTACTAGTATATAGATAGCTTACTACTTTCGTAGCTTAATATAATAACGGTTTTCTACTTATAAGACTATAATACTATACTACTAATAATTATTATAATAATTATTATAAGATCTACCCTAATTATCTCGGCTTTAGATAATTATACTTAATTAGCTAACGAAGACCCGGGTTATTATAGGTTCACCTATAGGTAACCCGTAGTATAACCCGACCTACCTAGGGCTAAGACATGGGTTACCTACCCCAAATTGGGTCGGGTGATAAAATGGCCAAAACCTACCCAACCCGACCTATTGCGCAGTATAAGGAAGCTTATAAGGTCTATAAGGACGTTTCTTTAGCCTCGTAATAGTAGGCTCCCGAATGCTAAGAATAGGGTCTCTTAATTACTATATCTTATTAATAGTCGCTATAGGGTTTCGAGTACTATATACGGTGGGTTTTCTAAATCGCTAGTAAGTATAAATCTTATAGATATCGATTACTCCTCCTCTATAAGGGTTTTTATCGTTTATAGCCTTTATCCTATATATATATAGTAACCCCTAGGTCGTCGTAAAGACGTTAGTATAGTCGCCCTCTAAACCTTTCTATATCTTTATAAATTAATCGAGTAGCCGTCGTATCGTATAGGGAGAGACCTTAGTAATAATATAATAAAATATCGGCTTACGAAGCTCCATCGCTATCGTCCCTTAGGCCTACTCTAATAACCTAATATACTCGGTTCTAATTCGAGTTAGGAGGGTCTAGATATTAGCTACTACTATTAGGAGGTCGCCTATT
>JAABUP010004314.1_pt1 | contig 23428 bp, 30 predicted proteins | sample 5559201 | NCBI WGS metagenome assembly JAABUP01 (sample SAMN10711887, study PRJNA513373) | rock metagenome | isolation source: Antarctica rocks | place: Antarctica | reverse complement strand
TGCAAGCCTATTACAAGCAGCAGCAGCAACCTCAAGGACAGCAGACGGCTTTCTATCCTGCAGCTGCACATCCTTACGCTGGATTCTTTGCTGGACAGGTGAGGTCATACAGCTGATATATATGCGACTATATCCTGTTGCAGCGGTCGGCTGACTGAAAGCAAATTTTGCAGCCTTTGATGTATGGTGCACCCTTTTACGGTGGAATTGTGCCATACGCCTACCCAGCTCCGGCTGCACCTGGGGTGCAAGGATCTGAAAGCTCAGCGAAAAACGAGAAAGCTGTCAGCACTCAGCCAATGGCAATTGCGAACGGAGGCACTGAAGCAGCATCAGCCAGCTTGCCACCAAGGGTGAGCTGTTTGTTCCTACCGGCTGTCGTCCTCGTCACATGCTGGCGTGGCATGTAGGAGTTTGATCTCTCTTCAAAAGTGCTTGCAGGGTAGCCAAAGCTCACAAGCTCAGAGGCTTAACCTGCACAGCAAGGCTAGCTCCAACAGCTTGAATGCACTTTCAGAGTCTGGACAGTATGCTAAGCAGTCACCAAACTGTACTCCACCTGCCAGTCCTGTTCAGCCCCCACCTGCTGAGCCTTCAAAGGAGAAGATTCTACATGCAAGCGATGCTGAAGGCATCAAGGCTGAGGGGCAGGCAGCAGCAATGGCAGCAATTGCAGCGGCGCAGGCTCAGGTCAACGGTCAGGGTCGAGATGACTCTCGGGGTAACAGTGGTGAGTACTGGGTGCGCTCAAACTCTGAGGAGGACATGGAGAGGGCTGACTCCGGCGGGCTGCAGGTCAGTCACTTTGTCTTGGCATTCTTTAAGCGATTTTCCAAAGCAAGTTGTATCATCACAAAACGCAACGAGTGTGCTCATATTGTTGCAGGATGAAAGAGAGGTGAAGAGGCAGAGAAGGAAGCAGTCCAACCGTGAGTCTGCACGCAGATCACGCCTCAGAAAGCAAGCAGAGTGCGAGGCCTTGGCTGTCCGTGTGAATGAACTCATGAATGAGAATGTCAAACTTCGGGCTGCCAATGAGCAGTTGCTCAAGCTGCAGCACATGATGCCCCACCAGGTGTGTCTCATAGCACATGTACATGGCTCCTCAGCATGCTGCAAATGCTGAAAGATGCTCTTGACCTTAACTTTGCATTGTTAGTCACTCAGGTCATGTCTTGTGCGTGCAGGCTGCTGAGACTGGCAAGGCATAGAACCAGTACCCAAGCACACATTGTGAGCATATAGTACCATTTGAACAAATTGGACCTGGGAGAAAGTATCAGTTGCCATCCAGCTTTGTTTTGTATTCTGCAGCACCTGAGCGCACAGTCATGTCTGTACAGCCAATGCCCTGAGTGGAGATGGATACAGCGACGGTAGTCAGCTGTTTTTGAGCAAAGTTGTTTGCACTCTGCCAGCAGACGCAGAGATTTGCATGGTCAGCATGCCTGTGCAAGAGAGACTCTGTGTGTGCTCTTGCTGTACCTTTCTGAGAGTAGCGGACTGAGCGTGTCACCTGTGGGAAGAGATCTTTGTGTGCTGTACAATAGTACTCCAATCAAAGATTGAGTTGTCTTTTTGCTCACCGTTCATCAACTTCAGTTTCAGAGTTAACTTCCATGCTTGGGCAATTCATTGTGACAATGATGCCATTCTGATAATCTTATGACTTGAAACTGCTTCAATTTTGTATTCCTCTTTGGTGCAAGGATCCTCTTCATTATTGGATTTATACATGACCATCTTCCTTTATATGATCCTGTAACATACTTCTGCCTTTGACACATGATCAGTCTGGGGATGCTGCGCAAAGGTTCTGTTGACTTGTGGCATCTTGCCACTTCAACAGATACTGAAATTATTGTTGGCAAAGAAATCGGAAATTACTGGCAAGTAGCAGACCTTTGATGATGCATAGCTTACAGTGTATGGACTAGAGCTGGTGATGTTAAACAGCTGTTCCATATTCACATTTACTGCTGCGTACATGGTCATCAACCAAAAAAATGTGAGCAGAGACTGTGCTTCAAAAAGTCGTTTGGAAATCTAACAGAGCATCTAGAATTTGCCATGTAACAGCCTTGGCCACAAGGCCCAGTCATAAGGATGCAACTGTACCAAGGCATAGCCTATAGTGAGGTCGCCATCTGCACCTTCTTGGCTGCAATTAATTTGCCAGTAGTCACGCTGAGAATCCACTTGCTGTGTCAAACCTGCATTTCAGTGCTCAAGGAATTGTTCCTGCAATGAGTGGCTGTAATTCACAGAGTCCAAAGAATTAACAGGCGCAACCGCAATATACATTCACAGCACCACTCCATGGACATGCTCAACACAAAGCCTTCCTGGGCATATGCAGTGGTGTCCTAAACAAGCATCTGGTTGCACACAACCAGGCTGCCCATGCACCTACATGAATGACACCACAACACCAGCCTGGGCTTGAGGCTTTGGTTCCTTACAGAGGTATTCCACACTCAGCTTGCAGATACACACTGCCAAAACTATGCTTGCAGAGTTGGCAGCAAAGCTCAAGCTTTGCTATGTCAGGGTATGCATACCTTGCAGGGGCAGCACAGCTGCAGGCTGTTGACCCTGTTGCGCCAGTATAATCAGATGAGAAGTGGTGAGCACCAGCACTGGCTCCTGCACAGTGTGCAGCGGCGGCTGCTCACTATCAGGGCGGTCTGGCTTGCCCATACTCAGGGCCACATGTTTTGCCTCACAATGTGTAACATATGTGCCACAAGTGCTTAAGCACCTGGTCAGTCTTTGAACGCCAATGGGTGAAAGAATGGGCCTGTCATCTGCATCCCAGCAGATGCGCAGAGTCACACAGACATTGCCAGGTGATGTAGGAGGAGGAAGAGCAACAACAAGAACAAGCAGCTGCAGAAAAGGTGATTATGCAGCTGATGCATTTGCTTGACCAGCTTGTGACACCAGAAACATGTGCACTCCCCCAATACTTGTATGTATAATATGCATATGTGCAGCGTTTGTCCTTTCCAAAGGTGCCAGAGGCACACGGTCAGCCACATTGAGCTGCAGGAAGCTGACTCAGCAGCAGACGCCTGTGGTCTGACTGACACAGGACCTGCAGATGTTGTGACCATTGTTCAGCAAAGTAGTTTTACCTGCAGAGCGGGCAGGACGGCGCACAGCAGGAGCAGGAGCCAAACCAGCAGTGCTTGCCAGGCCGCTGGACACAGCCCCGACCAGACCCAGGGCCCCACTCAGGGGAAGCCCCACCACCCCCAGCAGCCCTCTGCCCACACCTGCAGTGTGCACCCAAACTCAGTCTCAGGACACACATTGCTCACACCTCCTGAGCTGCTTCTCAATGCAACTCCCAACAAGAATGAACTAAAGCTGCCTGCAAGCATTGCTGTGGTCTGTGCACTGCTGTGCACAATGTCTATAGCCACAAACAACGAGCAAATGAGTCAACAGAGGGTCAGAGTGATGGCGGAAGGCTCACATAGGACAGGCTGATGTGATTGACGCAAGCGACGGCTTAAGACCTACCAGCTACTAGGCCAGTGCCGTCATTGTAGCCCTGCAGAGGGGCTCGCACCACCCCAGTCACCCCTGCAGCCACCCCACCAACCAGACCCCTCAGACCTTGCCCCATCACACCCCCCTTCTCACCACCCCCCCTGCATAGACATGATAGCATTTTGCATTGTTGCAGTCTGTATTGCTGCTACATTCTTAGCCTTGCTGGCTGACCAAGTCCTAGGCTGCATAAAGATCTGCAAAATGATGGCAGCTCTTGAATTCACAAAGCTTGCAAGCGCTTCCAAGGGCGTAGACCAGGAGTGCACAGTCAAGGCGGGATGGTCGCAGAATTGACAAGAGTATTCACAACAAAACCTTGCTGCAGGTTGGGTTTGCAGGGCTCTAGCCAGAACCCTGGAGGAGGCATTTGAGAAGCCGCCGATGGAGCCTAGGGTCCAGGCAGACAGCTGCCGCACAAAGGTGGCCCCTCCAGCTCCCAGACCCACCAAGAACTGCATCATCAGCTCCCTGTCCTGACTCCAAATGACACAATAGACCCATTGCTCAAAGCAATGGCAGCTGCATCAGGATACTCTGGCTCTTGTTTCGCTGGACATCCAATTGCTGAGCTTTTGCGTGTATGGCAGGTAGGTTACAAGGCACGCCACACAGTAATGCTATACTGAAGGCTTGGCTGTGACAATGGCATCTGTGTGACATGTGGCAATGCGGGTACAAGCTCTGCAGGCTTACATTGGCTTACCAGAAACAACAATGCACAGGCATATGGCTGACGATTTCTGTTCCTATATACATTCAGCACAATGGAGGCACAAATGGGTACAGAGCCCTACGTACGGTGTCAAGCGTACTTTGTGCACCTGCTTGCAAAAACTCGGGCCCATCTCATTCAGCCTTGCCTTGCCAACAGGCAGGAGGCCCTCTTGCTACACTTCAGACTAAGCAGCTAATGCAGCTCAACAAGCTTGATACACTCTGAACTCCAGAGCAGGGCAGCATCCCTGATGTTTTGAAAGGCAGGGTAGCTCAACAATGCAAGCCCACTGACTGTCGCAGGGTAGGTCAACAAGACAAGGGCGTTGACTGACAAAGCACTGAAAATAGCTTGAGAGCTGTTCAGGTTGTAAGTCCAGTCCAAGGTTTTATGAGTGTTTAGACATGACGTGTTGGAGAATATAGAAGAAGGAAGGGAGGGAGATGAGCCTCCATGACAGTCAAACCACCAAGCAGTACATGTTCAGACTTCCCTCACTATGACTGTGTTCCACAACTATTCTTGCAGACACTTGCTTCTCGCCCATCCATACTACTTGTGAAATAACAGTAGCAACAACAGCAACAGACTTGGAGCGAAGAGCACGGCTCAACAGGAACTAAGTTTCCCAAGGGCTAACTTCACACATGCAGGTCATAATCCTCTCACCAAACAAGCACTACTCCCTCAAGCAATTTGCTGTGTCTCAGCCATGGAGACAACACAGAGCGAAGACTTGAAACTTGGGAAGAGAATTGCAGTAAATGGCAGCAGACCTGGGAAGGGGAGCGAGCCTCTATTGCGGCCAGGGGACCCAGCAGCAGGTCCCCCCAGGCTTGGCTGAGTGACTGCAGCAGGCCTGTGGGGTTGAACAGCAGGTCCAGGGAGCCCAGCATGCCTGGGGCGCTCAGCAGGGCCTCTGCCAGTGCATGAGCCAACAAGCCATGTAGCATGACCGAGGGCTGGAACAGCAGCCTGCTTGCCCCAACCCCTGCCACACTCAACGGCGCCCTGCACAGGTCACAAGCTTTCTTTTGAGGTGCATCCAAAGATGCACGTGATTCGTTGGCTTCAGGACTGTTGCCGTCACTCAGTACTTATCTTGGCTTTAATTTTTTCACTCGCTTGTCAAGAGCGCTTCAGCACATCATCTTCTGTGATTTTTGTTTGTTTTGTTGAATTGGCTTTTACATGCTGTATGTAGGATTACTGATGATCCCAAAGACCAAGAAGATAAAGATGTTGTACAGTCAGTCACAGCAGGTTGCAGCCTTAAGATGCAGTGCAGCTGAACAAGTGCTGGAAGCAAGGACTGAGTGCACAGTGAGAGTCCATCATGCGGGCAGTGAGAGTCTGCAGCGCTGCATCGGGGTGACATCCAACACCTTGAAGCAGAAACTTGCTTCAGCTCCATGTTGCGGACATCAGACCACGCTTGTGCTTGTTACCTGTGCGTGTCCAGCGCAAATGGGATGTTCGGCCCACCATTGGCAACATGAATGTCAAACAGCAGCCGCACTTTGGCAATGGTGAAGTTGCGCAGCAGCAGCCTGGGGGCAGCAGCGCTGATCGACTGAGCCAGCAGCTCAGCGCTGAGTTGTGAGTCAGCCCAGGACAAGGCAGACCTCCCTGAGGGTCCTGGCAGTTCTGGGGCGGATAGTTGGGGGCCAGGAAGGGGGCTGGAAGGTCTGGTAGAAGTGGGGGTGGCAGGTGAGAGGTGGTTGGATGCAGAGGAGCTCATAGCAGCGGCCGAGGCAGCTGCCATGTTGACTAACGAAGCACCTCCTGGCTGGCTTGGGGACAGGGTGTTGCGCCAGGGACTGGATACAGTGCCTGAATGGCAGACGCCAATGTGAGAGAAGGTTTGATGACAGAAAAACTTGTAGACTTATAAGCTTTGGACTTTCATCAAGCTGTTGATATTGAGGAGAGAGGGTCAGATCGCTTGTCTAGGCACGAGGTATATATTGTGATTGCCTTTCTGCAGTTGACATGTGCAGTCTCAACTGCTTGTGAGCAACAGGGCGGTCAGATATCATTGAGCACCACACAGCTTCTGACGTTGCCTGGAAAGCAATGGAGCGCTTCAAAGCTGCAATGCAGTTGCATGCAGCTGTCAACACACAGAGCGGCAGCACACAGGCTCACCAGTCGGCCTACCAGCACCAAAGTTGTCCAGTGCATCATTCAGCTGCCTTGCCTGACGCGCCTGCTCCAACAGACTCATAGGGCTCTTTGCAGAGGGCGTCCAGGAGGGGACAGGGCTGCGAGGATCAGCCCTGCCCACCAGGGCAGACCCATTCCTGTGCCCTGTTGCCTGACCCAGTCCTTGCAAACGCAAGGCTGGAGACGCCAGATGATGGACACACCGTTCTACCAGAGCCATGAAAGAATCGTCAATCGCCACGGCTAGGGGTGGAAGATGCAGGGCAAGGTGCTCTACCCAGGTGTTACAGAAGGACTGGGACTCAGCACCTCCCTCTGTTGTGTGTGGAGCCTCACAGACCTGCAAGAAGAATTATTGGCACCAGTCATGACGTGGCACAAGGATCATTAGGTCTGCAGAGTGCAGAGGTGTAGCTTTGCCCGCTATGCTGGCATCATGACGCAGAATGAGCATTTCTCTGGGAATGTGCACATTGACAGATGATTTGATGTACCCTGCATGCCTGGAAGGTCCAGTCCCCTTGCTATGCTTACATCAGCATTACAGCACTTGGCAAGTGCCCGTCAATTTTGGGCACTTCTGCATGCTCCTGTCCTGTTAAGCTAGTCACATGCCGGCTCAGGAGGCAAGGGTCACACAGCTGGCGTGAAGACTCATGCAGAGATGACAGCTAAAGGCCTCCAGATGGACTCCTTCTGTGCAGACAGCACGCACCCTGTCATACTACATGCTGTTCCTACTGCAGATGCTCACACACCAGCTGCCAAGCAAAGCCATGGGACCAGCTTTGCCATAAGCTTGCAGGCATGGCGCTCATCTGTGCCAAATATGCTGCCTGCATGTGTGATTGGCAATGTGTGAGTGTCTTGCCACCTTTGTTTTGCAACAATCAGCCTTCATTGAGATATGTTGCTCCTGCTCCCTAGTAACACTGCATGCATGCATTGGCACTTTAAAGTGTTGTTATTGGTGTTTGATGGCACATTCTGTCAATGCAAGCAGTTGAGTCGTGGGCTGTGCCAAAGACCACAACTAGTTGATCACATTGGTACAGATATCTGGACAATCCAGCATTTCATCACGATTCAGCCCTTGATGAAAAGCAAAATGCCAGAGGCATGAATGGGGCGGTTTGATCGCCTGTTTGACACCTGCTAGCCCATTAGGGGTCCTTCTAGTGGGGCTGAGGAGCCTGCCAAGGCAGCAAGGACTCTTCACTTGCCAGAGTGGAGGTTCAAGGTGTGACAGGGCATACTGGAGTGCAGCTTCTAACCTGTAGAGGGAAGCCTGGAGAGGCAGAGGGTGAGGCGGTCCCAGCAGATGCAGCACAGCTCAGCACTTCTGCCTTGGCTAGGACCGCCAAGCAGCTGGCGCCTCTCATCATCCCACACAGATATGACCAAGCGCTCAATCGCCACCTGCAGCTGCATTTCTGCACCACCTTCCTGGTGCTGCTGCTGCTGCTGCTGCTGCTGCTGCTGTGAAGGCCAAGCAGGTACAAGAAAGGCAGCATCTCCAGAGTCTGCAGAAGGGGGGGGATGATGACTGCCTTGTAGGGACAGCGTGATGTGCTGAGTGGTGCATTTTGTGTCTACGGTCATCACCAGATTTCCTGCAAGGGCACTGCAGAGATCAGCCCATGGACCAAAACAGCACTTCTGTTGAACATGTTTGGCCTGACTGGGAGGTGCTGAGCAGTGTAAGCATGTATGCAAGCTGCGAAGCTTGTGGTGCTGGACCAAGCTTGACAGGCGTACCCACGCTCATGTTGACAGACAACAGCAGCAGCCACAAGCAAGGAAGTCCATGGCAAAGAAGATCAATAAGACCTCCAACATCCGTCTGCTATTGGCTGGCTGCGAGGGGGAAGGTAACTAGTCAGCAACTACGCAAGGCTTTCATGGTAAGCATGCAGAGACAGAACAACATGCATGCAGCAGATCTAGTGACGCCTTGGCTGTCAAAATGAGCAGAGCATCTGGGCAGGTTCACCAAATCAGCCACTGAGGCATGTAGTTAAGCATGCAGCCATGAACAACTTGCTGCTGCTGACCTGCTTGATGTTGACCTGGCTTGATGAGCAGAGCAGGTGACCAGTGGTCAGCTGTATGTAGCTTGACTTTGAGGGCTAGCTGGGGCAGGGGGGGCCCACTGGGGTTTGTGATACCCTCCAAGAAAGCTTCTTCATCCTCTTGCTCACCTGCCAGTCCCACCCCTACAGACAAGAGGAAACGGTACTTGAACATGCAAAGTCCCTTCTGGTCTCAAGACTGGTATCCAACTCCTGGTATCCAATTAAAAATATATGTAAAGTGAACAACCTGCTGAGAAATGAGTGCACAAAGAACACTCATAACAATTGTGTGCGTACATGGAGTTCATCAATGTGATGCATGTCAAACTGCATAGCTGCACTGTCAAGAAGCCCAACCAGCGTCCCATCATTGATGCTCACCTGGTTGCAGAGACCTAGGGCTGCAGTCAAGGCTCGCTCCAGCAGGCAGTGTGATGACTTGCTCGGCACACTGCTCTTGCAGCACGCCCTGCATGTCCCGCTGCAGACTGCACCACATGATGGCCATTGCCACTGAAGCAGTGCTGTGAAGAACACAAGGAGGCTGCAGGTCTGTGAAGAAGACCAGGTGCAGTCGCCCCTGATTCAGTATTGACCGGCAGGCTACCAGTACTGGCAGCTCCAGTTGGGGGCTTGTCAACAGCAGATGTCGTCTGCCGGAAGCTTGCATCAGGTTCACAGTTGTCGTGCTAGAAGTGAGACCTGAATCAGCGCCTTCAGCCTGATTTGGAAGCACTGGTGACAGGACATCCACAGCATGCAGACCTCCTGTGGTCTGAATGTGAGGTGCAGCATGAGGATAGTCTGAAGCAGGACGGTGGCCAGCAGGCAAGGGCGTGGATTGTGAAGGAGCTGTGGCGGGGTGTAGGTGCACCGAGACAGCAAGGGTGGCAGCAGTGGGGTGCGACTGGGGCCGATGTAAAGAGCCCTGTGAGGCATGTCGCCAGGCATTCAGCACAGGCATGGTCTGGCTTGGGACCAGATCTAGCTGCCATGGTTTGTGCTGCTGCTGCTGCTGCTGCTGCTGAAGATGCATTTGAACATCGTAAGACATCTGTGCCTGCCGTGTGGATGGCAGCTGAATTGGTGTCCCAAGCTGTTGCCCTAGTGAGAAGGGCTGTTGGGCTGATGCCGTGGGCGTTTGGCCCATTGCCCCAGGCTGTTGCCCTTGCAACTGCAGGTCCAGCTGGTACTGAGTGAGATTGGTGACAAAGCAAGCGGGTGTGATGCTTATATGAGTCACCTCCATAGTGTGACCTTCACCATCTCCTTCCCTCCCTGGCCTGATCTCAAATGGCTCATTATGCACCCTGGCTGCTGCATAGAAGGTGATACTGTGCAAGCTTGCTGTTGCGCTCTGGGATGTGGAGGATGCATTGCCACCAAAGGTCAGCTGTGTGTCATGATTAGTATCCAGAGCAAACGGCTGTGACACTAGTCTGTTGCCCTGTGTTTCTGTGACGGCGAGTGCAATACTCTTGGGTCTGTAGCTCAGGGAGCTCCAGTCAAGGGCCTGACTGCTGCCTGCTGCCACTGGGAGCTGCCTTTCGGCTGACGGGACGTCTAGGCAGACTGGGAAGGGCAGGCTGTTATGCAGCACCGCATGAGGGACCAGGCACAGTGTGACCATTGGACTCTGGTATGCTCCTGGCTGAGCTACAAGCGTGCAAGACAGGATGTTGCCTTGACCAGATGGAATGTCAATGGGCTGCCAGAGTCCGGCAGCTGGCACTGCAGCTGACTGATTGACTGGGAATCTGGCAGTATTGTTGGCGCTGGCGGCTGCATTTGTCATCAGGGTCTCAGACCAAGTCTCATTGGAAGTGACTGTTGTGGGCTCATCACCAGATGAGACCTGTGAGGTGAAATCAGGCTCTGCGCCAAGGCGGAACGACAGTGACTGACCAGCTTCCACAGCAACTGCTAGAGCAGCTTCCTCGCCTGGCTGACAGACACCATGGTCCTCTTCAGGCAAGCTTGCAGGGCTGCCGTTCCAATCATCCCTGGCATGTTGTGCAGGATGGCTGTCAGCAGTTGCAATTGACAGACGCCAGTGCAGAGGTACAGGCAGGGCGTTGAAGATGCCGTACAGGGGCCAGATAAGGATGCTGACTTGGCCTGAGGCTGGATCAGGTGTAGACAGCTGACACCACATGCCTGGGCTGGTGCATGCTGCAGTTGCAGACCCCTGGGGTCTGTTGGGCGAGCCCTCTCCTAGGCCCCCAGGGCGCAGAAGGACCACCTGCAGGTTGTCTCAAGCTGCTTGCTGGTTTGAGGCTGCAATACAGATGCATTCAGTCACACTGCCCTGGTCAGCAAAATGCTGCTGTGCTGCAGCAGTGTCAGCAGACCTTCCATACTGAACCTTGACACATCTGCATGGCATTGTTGTGCAGCAAGTTGACTGTGCTGCAACTTGCCAGGCTCGTTTACCTGAGACAAAAGATGGGGAAAACGTGCATTTGCAGAAGGTGCCACATGTATGCAGGGGGAGTTGGAATGCCACTTTGCGCTGAAATGCAAAGACTGAGATGCACCTGAGGGTTGGCATGGATGAGTGACACAGGCAGAGACCAGCCCTCACTGCTACCCAGCCACACTTGCAGGTGGCCTTTACCTGACGCTGTTATCAGAGGCACCAACTCTACACTGCAGCTTCCACCTTCTCCCTCCTGCAACGAAAGTGTGTGCATATGGAGTCTGTACAGCATGACTCGCAGATTCATGTAAATCGGCTGCTTTGCATTGCCTGTGCACACCTGTGCTTATATTGTGCTAGTCATGGTGGATGTTGCTGCAAAGGATCAACAGCACCTCATGCAGACTGATGTGGTGTCTGCACCATATGTGCTGCAGAGTGATGTGCTGTATACACTGCAGATCAGCGGCATGTGCACCTTTGCAAGGACCACAAATGCCTGCATTGCATGGCAAACAGGGCTTGTTATGGCACATTATGCCATTTATGCCATGGTTTTGAAAACAGCCTGAAAAGTGCAGGCTTGCCAAAAGCAGGAAAGCCGTCACCTTTGATTTGGGTTGCAGAGCAAATGGGCTGCCAGCCCTGAAGCCTCTGTAAGGCATCTTGGACATTGACATGTCTGCTAATTGCCCAATGTAATGTACATGAACAGTCCTTGCTGTCTGGTTCACCAGGACAAAGCTTGGCTGAAGCTGCACCTGCCACTGTAAGCCCACCTTGTGCACACACAAGGCAACAGAGCAGCGCTTACTATTGCTCAGCTGTAGCTGCAGCTGGCAACAGCTTCTGGCAGTGCAGTCAAAGCTTTCGCTCCACGCCAGGGCACAATCTGAGCTGCTTGAGTGCAGAGCTCTGTTGCTGCCATGAAGCAGCGTGTCTTGTGACGATGACAGATGAGCCTGGAGGTCGGAAGAATGCCGCCCAGGAGAGCTTACACGGCCACTGGCATTGCTCTGCATCCGCGGCCTGGCCTCACCAGGGAAGAGCACAGACCTAGGCTTTGAGTCTGTGGCAGCAACAGGCGCTGAAGCAAAGTCTGGTATCTGGGGCAAGGGTGACTGAGGAGAAGAGGGGGCTGCACTTGAAGGTGGACTGGTCATCATTCTGAAGCCTGCTATTGACCAAGGGTCTGTGGCTTCACCCATAGCAGCTGTGTCACGCGGCTTGCAAGCAATGTGCAGCAGTCTCTGTGCTGTAGGAGTCATGCCTGGGGCTGTGTGCCAGCAGTAGGCCAGGTCAGACTTTGCTGGCAAGCTGAGCATCTCATCCGTGCCCAGTTGACCCAAAATTAGGTCCAAGGGAGACATATTTCTGATCAAAATGCCACACTGCTGCTGCTGTGGGGCACTCATGACTGGCTGTGGGGTGGTCTGAGGGGAAGGTGACCCAGGTAGTTGTGGTAATGGTGGTGACGGCGGCTTTGCAGATGGCAAGAGATAGTGTCTGATGGACTGGGAGGCTAGGGCTACTGAGCGACGCAGAGCGTCCAGGGAAAGCTGACCAATGCGTAAAACCAGAGGGCCAGCTCCTGATCTGCAGCATCACACTGACAACTGCAGCATGCACAACGTTGCGTGAAATTTCATGTCCTGTGGAAGTCAAACATGGTCCTCTGGCACCCCATGAGCGCTGAACTTTGCAGCATTAAAACAAACAGCATTTTGCGCTTTCATGGCTTCAAACATGAGTGCTGATCACCCTTCGGAAAAATGATCAGCGTTTTGCAGTCACCGGAAAGCAAGTGAGCCCAGGCAGTGCTAGCGCTATGGCATTCACATCAGAATTGTCGAACAGCAACATAAAGTACTGCTTGTCACTGACATGCGGATTATGCCCCAGACAAGTTCCCATATAGACGGGCTGGTGTAGAAAAGACCCCCATTGTTCCATGGCACCAACTCATACACCCAAGCAGAGATATAAGAAGGACAGCAGCAACAAGAACAGTGGCAGGCGTTGTAAGCTTTGATTTCTTTTTCAGGCTATTGGATTAGTCAGGCTCACCTGAGACGCACAGTCAAACCTGGAGCAGCAGGCAATGATCGAGGCAGGCTCAGGTACTTCTCACTCACTCTCAGAGGCAGTGAGTCAGTCTGGACGCCTGATGTGATACTGCCAGCATCAGTGGCAGCAGTACCACTGCCGCTGCCAGATGGGCCCTTTTCCAGCAGCAGCGAGACAGTGCTTGGCTCCAGAAGCACTACCTCAGTCAGCGTCAAGTCATCTGTGTGATTGAGAGCCAGGCGAGTGCACAAGGTGACTGCATATGACTCTGACCACTTGTGTAAAGCTGCCTGCATCAGCATGCCCCTTGGTGTGAGCCACTGCGCAGGACAAATGACATGGTGGCATTATGGTAGCACGGAGAGCAGCAGAGAATCTGATCTATAAAAGGATGCTGCCCAACTCAGAGATCTTGTCAACCTCTTTTCAAGCTCTTCTGAATTAGAGCTGTGCATGCAGACTGAGATGGTGTTCACAGGCAATCAGGTAACAGCTGTTGAGCACATGTGTGCACAGTGGGTAAAGAAATGCTCTCTGTACCTGTAAGGACGTGAGGTAAATCATGCCTACAGTGTGCCCAAGCTCTTCTGATGCTGTATCATCATGATTTGCCTCCACAGTCTCTACCAATAAGTGGACGCGGATGTCCTTGACTTGGACAGTGACAGTCAGTGGCACTGACTGCAGCGGTGGTAAGTCAGTGGTGAGGGAAGGTGGATTGACCAGCAGGTGGCGTAGCAGGGCTTTTGCGGTGCAATGGCCCTCCTTGGAGGGGCTGTGACACACCATCTGCCACTCCAATGTCGGCCTTGTCTCTGCCTACACAACCCAGTATGTACTCAGCACATCACAAGAACCCATCACGAATTATGAACGATGGTCATCCCCCCCCCCCCCCCCCCCCCCCCCCCCCCCCCGCACTTCCAAACCCTCCGCCTTTTCAAACCTTTTGGAGGGAGCATGGTGGGGGGGGCATCATACTGCAATACAGCTCATGTTTGGTGCTGAATCACAGGAGTAGTTTGCATTGCACATGACAGGTCAGTATGTTGCTGTGCCAAAGGACATACACAGTAACATCCAGCATGAGGTCATATACGTAGTAAGCAGGTGTGACCATCAGGCAATTGCAACACAACGATCTTGCTTAGTGGCATCATATATCGGAGGAGTGTGCCGAATTGTGCGGCAAAATGCTGACCTCGTTGTCTAAGACCTCAAAACAGTAACATCATGCAGCACAGGGGACATTGCAGCAACCGCATAGCACTAACTTGACTGTGTTTCTCAGAAACCCTGGTGTACTTTGACATCTGCATCACTGGCAAGTGGGACTCAGACATTGAGTCATGTTGAAACCAAAATATCAGTTTGCAGTGGCAGCAGTGGCATACCACAAAGATGAGCAGATCTCCAGTGATGGCATCAGAGTGAACAGTGCAAGCCAATGGCGTGTACTCATCCACATCCGCCACATAGCAACACACCTCTACCTCTGCCCTTCCCAGCAAAGCCATGCCGCCTTGTATGCATAAGACCTGTAGCCACGCTCTCTCTGAGTCCAACATGTGTATATAATGGCATCAGCTTGTGCACAATGGCCCTGACAGGACAGCTTCACACACCAATGCAGCTGTGGCATCTGATGCAAGATATGTTAGAGGTTTGCTTGCTCCATGATTACAGTTGTGTTTTCACTGCATGATGTGGCCATCAAGAAGTGTCAGGTTTGGGGTTCAATGCAGATCAATTATTAAAGCAACTTGCCAAAACTTCCACAGCATCAGGGCAGCAGCTGGCAATCAATGGTGCAAGGTGAAGGGCATCTTGCTGCAAGGAGTAGGTCGACAGACGTGAAGGGTCAAAATGACCCTCACAATGCATGCATTGCTGCCATAGCAATGTTGACCACCTGAACAGGCCGAGGGTAGGGATAGCACCAGGCCACCCAGCTCTCACTACTGCCATTCCATGGCATGTAGCCGGGTCCCTCCTCCCCAACACTCACTTGCATTGGGCCTGCACTCACCACACAATGAGTAAGCAGCCACAGTCATGTATCGTAACACCACCACTGACACAGTCTGTCCACATGCAGGCATCTAGAGCAGGGCAGATTGCATAGTCACAATGGACAAAACAACAGAGACCTTGTGCTGATGCTGTGAGCACAGTGCAGAAAGCCACTTGTGGTTCAGAGCTTGAGTGCGGGGCATTGTCAGGGAAGTTCAGATTTGGAGTCCAGGACTTCCAGGCGTGCTCTTCACTAAGAACACGCATGTTCACAAGACGCATACCAGCTTGCAGCTGACGAGCAAGCTCAGGAGTGAAGAAGCAGCAGCAGATACAACTGTAACAGCAAGCAGAGACCTCATTACCTGGGCGTGATGCCAGCACAGGCGTCATACTGAACAAACCACATCGCAGATCATCTGTTGATGACCGTGATGGTGGTGCCAAACCTCCCCTCAGATGCCTCTGCTCTTCATCACTCAGCACACTCATGCCTGAAAAGCTGTCAGTGAACGAAGGCTGTGCAGGCAGGGACTCAGTGCTGCTGTCGTGAGGCAGGGATGGTGCAGAGCTCATGGTGTTGACAATGTCCATGAGGCATGAGACAGCTGCCGGTGACAAGTTGAGAGGCAGGGCAGAAGCTGACAAGGCTGCTGTGAGGGCAGTTGGGGGACGGGAGGAGGATACAGACAGGTGCAGATCGGCTGGCATCAGCACCATCAGCCCAAATGCTGGCAGACCTGCGTATGCAATTCAGATCGGCCAGCGTACATCACCCAACTTGTTTGCTGGCTTGCATGGGGGAAGAGCATGCTAGCCAAAGCTGCAAGTCCATACTGTGGTGAAGGTGCAAGCAAACGGCACCTTCTAGGTTGCTATACAGGCAACAGTGGCAAGCTGATAGATGTCTTCTGGTTAGCTAACCAGCTCTTGGCAAGATATTGCACAGTGTGATGCAGATGGCAGGATGCAATATATGCCGAGCAGTGGAAGTCAACGTGGGTACTCAAAAGAGGAAGACACACAGACATGTGAAGTACTTTCATGCTGGATCTCACAGAGGACCTCAGGAAGCTATGCACATGCGCACCAACTGCTACTTTACATGCATGCAAAGGACCATGTCTAGCACTTGCACAGAGCAATCCATCAAAGGTTGTCAATCCAGACAACATTGAGCATGTAAAGCATGCAGAATCCAAGCTGGAGGTAAAACGAGTAGCACTAGGTTGATTGGCTTCGGCAGCTTTAGCAGTTCAGTACTATCTTCAGCTGTCCCAGAACCAACAAAATATGTTGACCATAGCATGTATGCGCATAGCCTGACACAATGAGCTTACCAGTGCCAATGACAGTGAGCTTGGCTGCTGCAAGGGTGAGGTCCATGGTGGTAAGCTGCAAGCCCTGAGGCCCCAGGCGCTGTGCCTCTGCTGCTAAGGCATTGTGCATGATCAGGATCATGTCATCTGCTTGGAATTGTGCTTGCTGACCTGTCCCTGATAGCAGCCCCAGCTGAAGGCCCTGTATGGTTGCTTTGGCTGTCACTGTGGTTGCAGCAGACGGACCTGGATCTGCAGCAGATGTCAACCGTCACCATCATGAAGCAGACTCCTCACCATGTGGCAAGCGCCTGAAAACGACAACAGCCACAACAACATATGTAAACGCAGGTGCAGGTGCAGGTGCAGGTGCAGATGTGACCATCGGTGTTAGTACCAGGTATCAGCCCTGGGTGCATGTCTAGCCATACATTGATGTGGTCATGAAATGTGCTATGATGCATGTAGTCATTCATGGCATGCTGAAGTATCCAAGGAGGTATGTGTTGTGCCCTTTACTTCAGCATCAAAGCTGTCGCTGAAATTGTCCTAAGCCGAAGGTGTTGCTGCAATTAGCACAGTGCAGCGGTGCACGCCTGTCCAAAGCTTGGTTTTTAAGCTGTCACACAGAGGGTGCACAACATCAACACATCCAGATGGCTTGCGTTGTGGGAGCCCACATACAGATTTGGTAAGTACACGTACACAATGTCTCATGGGTGCCTCAGCCAGAGCTGCACCTGAGCTGCACAATAGCAGACTGCAAAATATCACATGCTGTTGCTTACGTGGCGCCTTGTTTGCTTTCAGAGCATGTGTGCAGCATGTGGCCAGGCCAACAGCAGCTTGCACAAAGGATGGCAGTATCTGCATGTGCAGCGCCTGTGTCATCAGAACCACATCCATGTTGTCATCCTCATTTGGTCGCTCCACCTTGGTGTAATGCAGGCTCAGCAAGCTGTCATGTGGTTCACTGGGGTCAGCTTGGAATTGGTCCTCTCCCTCACTGGGTGCGACCCTGCACCCATACCTCATCTGGGTTCATGCCGCTACCAAAAGTTGCTTGAGGGCGGCCCTTGAGGGCGGCCTAGGGCAGAGGTTGCTAGCTTAGCGTACTTATAAGACTGTCTTTGACTTGCTGTCGACGCTTAGAAATTGAGCAAAGAAGGCACGATCTGGCGTCAGTTCCAAACTTTTCTGCAGTTCTTTGAAAGTCAAAGTCTCCAGATGTTCTTGGGACTCAGACCAACGTGTCTCAAGCGTGTAGCACCAGAGATGTAAGGAACAGTGACAGGGCTGCATGCTTTGGGTGACAGCAGTGCATGCTATGCTAGCAGTCATACATTTGCAATCAAAAGTCAATGCCACTAAGGCTTTAGTGGACAAGTCAAGCAACATGCAAGGCTGCAATTTTGACCTGCAGACCCATTGCAATCCCTCAGTCTGAGCAGTAGCGCCTTCTGCCACTTGTTGTGAGAAAGCAGCAGCAGTGGCCAATGTGAAGTTGGGAAGGGAAAGAACCAAAGCTTTGGTTGTGGTTGGCAGCTGATAGAAACCTTGGTCATTGCACTGGGCACCAGGGGCCTGCACAACAGACAAGCCCCATGACCCAGCACAAGCATGTACAATGCAAGGCTTGTCTTGGGCTATACCAGGGGCATCACAAAGAAGGCCTGGGCAGTTACAGCTGGCATCAATCTGTGCGTGCAGTCAATGCATGCCTGGACAACACAGGCCTGCAGCATCAGGGTCCATGCTGATGCTTGTGAGTCTACTGCTGGTGTGAAAATGTCCATATTGCAGATGAAAAACCCAGTTGCCATGGCAATAAAGTCAATCAATAGCCTATGACATCACATTCATGACCTCACCATGCCATAGCTGTACAGTCTCGGCAGCATACCTGAGCAGTGGCTTTGCTATAGGAGAAGCTAGGAGATGTCATCCAGAAAGCCAGGTCTGGGGATGGACCCTCAGGCCCCGGATCAACAGCGCTGCCCACTTGCAATTGACCAAATACCATCTGAGCCTGCATTTGTACCTTGACCCTTCCACTTGAGGCTTGCAGCGGTGGAGGATACGTGGGCAGCACAGGTATGGTGGGTCCTAGCATGGTGTACTGCAGGAACTGGACCAGCTTTATGATATGCACTGGCTCTAGCTCCAGGCCGACACTCTGCACCCCCACCAAGACTGTTGAGCCACTTTGTGACTGCCCCTTGCTCTGTCTTGATGTCGCAGCAATCTCCAGTGTACTGATCATAGCCAAGGGGCCGCCTAGCATTTCAATGGAGGCAGGCTGCAGCTGTTGGCTTGTCAGCTCAGGACTGACATACCCGTATGATGCACTGGATGCTTCTGGACTGCTGTCAGGTGACGCAGGACTCTGAGACCGCTGAGTTGTCTGCTGACTTGACTGCATAGCCACTGATGCCATGTGGACCTCACAAGCAGGGATGCAAGCTTTGACTGCCGGGCTAGCCCATGCATGAGGCTTAGCCAGTGTCACGCAGACTGCTGGCATGCTATCAGCAGCAGGACCAACAGCCAGGGTCACGCTGAGCTTGTCAGTCAAGACCGCCAGAGCTGATGTAGATCTTTCCCTGGAGACTGCAGTCTCTGAGACTTGATGCTCAGGATCCTGTGCCAACGTGCTTCTGAGTCCAGCGGGCACGACAGCAAGGACATGTTGCAAGGGCTGGTCCAATGTTAGCACACCATAGATTGGGGCAGTCTGTATGCTTATAAGACCCAGCCATGCCTGTTTGCCCACATCTCCACAGTTGCTTGGTGAGATGGCTTGCTGTGGCAGGGGCTGCCTGAACTGCCTGCTGGTCTCTGCAGTGATTGCCTCTGCCACTGAGGCTAGCATTGCCAGCTGGATACCTGTCAGCTTCAGGCTGACAGCACTACTTGCTGCTGTAACCAACCGCATGGAGGCCTTCTTGAAGCTGGGCATGTATGCGAGCTGCTCTGATGGCAAGTCAGGCTGTTCTGGCTTGATGGGGTGGCCAATCTGCCATGTCGGGCCTGCAGGCCAAGGAAGCTGAGGCGCCGCTGCCTGTGTGGATGCGCGTGATGGCTGATTTTCCTGTACATCCTGGCCCTGCTTGGCTGGCATCTGAAGCACCTCAAAGCCTTGAAGCAATGCTTGCATCTCAATAGGCTCTGTGACTTCCTGTACACTAGCTGGCCACAGCTTGCTGACATCTGTGATACCTGACCATAGTGGTAGCATTCTGAGCTGTACTCCTGCTGCAGACACCCTCAGCCCATGCTGAGGCGGAGGGCCCTTCTGCATGGACAGTAAGCCTGCTACCAGGCTCCCTGGTCTGCCCCTGGCTCGAATCTGCCCCAAGTGAGCACTTAGCTTGGAGCAAGTCAGCCAGACAGCATGCGAGGATGGCTCTGCCGATGACAAAGCACCAATGCTGATACCCAGCACAGACAAACTCAGGCTAAGGCCAGACATTGACTCTGGTCGTGTGGTGTCTGCAGCTGCTTCATTAGTCAGCAGCTTAGCCAAGCTGCCTTCACTTGCAGCCGCGGGGGCAGATGGCTTCAAGGTAGCTGCTGCTGCTGCTGCTGCTTCTGATGCTGACTGAGGTTTGTCAATTGCAAGCCCAGCAAATGCGACGACGCTGGTGATGAGGCCTGGAACATGGACAGCAGTGACGCTGCCCACGTGCACAGAGACTTGATGCTCTGGTGAAGCACCATGCTGCGGCTTCCACACCACATGACAGGCCAAGGGCTGCCCTTGCCTGTCTTGCAATGCACTGTGCTCAATGCCATGCGCTGCTTGCAGTCTGAAAACATCTTGCAATACTGCAGCTGATGCTGCATGCTCACCACGCTTGCTGGTGTGCTGAGCAGGTGATGGCACAGGGCGCTGCACAGAAGCTTCCTGCAGCCACATCTTGAGAGAATCCAGCTTGCCTGCTTTTGCAGCAAGCTCTGTGTGCAAGCCTTGCCATTGAAAGGTGGCAAAGGCGTGAGTCGGGCTGCTGCCCAGATCTTGTGCATCTGAAGGGGCGGCAGCTGCAGATGTCTGTGCAGAGGACTGTGGGAGCTGTGAAACAGAGGGTGAGGAGAAAGCGGTCTCAGGCGCAGCTTGTCTGGGCGTCAACCCTGATGCAGCTTCCTGAAGCTCTTGCATGTATGCGCCCTTGTGATGCAGCACGGCATTGGTGGCAAGCTCAGCAGCTGCTTGCTTGAGTGAGGCTGCTGAAGATTTTTGAACTGCTGATGCATTGGTGACGCCATCACTGCTAGCTGGAGTTGGCGTAGATGAAGCAGAGAACAGTGTGCTATTTGTGCATGTCACTGAGCCACCTGCAGTGCAGCGCGAGCCTATCAGCAGCTGCAAGGCTTAGCATGTGCATCAGCTTAAACATGTTGCACCTTTGTTCATGTTGTGAACTACATGTCTTTGTACCTTGCTGCTGGACCACCAAACTTGTGCCACGCCACATCCATAGGGGCCATAATGAACAATAAACGTTACGACAGGGAACATTCATCTAGCACACTAAACATACCTTGACTGGTGACATTGAAGTGCAAATGTGGCTTTGGCATAGGCATGTGGTGCTGTGCTGCCTTGTCCAGGCCATCTGGCCCTTCAGCAGCCACCGCTGCGGCCTCATCGGTGATATACATCCAGGCCTGACCAAAAACTCTCACGGCAGACCCCACAACACTGCTCTTGCGTGCCGGGGTCTGGCTGCTCTCTGAAGGCTGCTGTAGTGGGGGCGATTGCTGCATGCTAGCTGCAAGTGAACCAAAGTAAATTAGTACACATGTTCTAACAAAACGACATTTCATCCAAGCAAGTCTGCCTCAATGCAATGCAGGTCACACCCTGCCTGCAAGGCAAAGAATTCTGATTGTGCCATTTACAATGGGCATCTGACTGAGCCAGAGCCACAACTTGCAAACGAGATGACTCGTCATAAGGTGGGCAAGTGCTGGAGCCTCACCTCTTGCTGCAAGGACAGTAGGGACTGCCTGGGCAAACACTCTGAGCCACGCTACTTGTTGACTGCTGATGGAACATATCAGAGGATGTAGGTTAACGTCAATGACTGCAGTGGTCTGGCCCACAACACTTCTGTCAGCTAGCACAGCAAAAACTGGAGCCAAGGCAGCAACCCGCAGGCTCTTCGACCGCAACAAAGGTGTGGCTTCTGTTGCATTGTCTGACATTATGTGCTGCGCTTCTATGCTGACAGTGATGTTGTCCAGTTCAAGCTGCTTCTTCAGCCAATCATTAGCATGCTGCATGAAACAGGAAAGGTGCATATAGACAGCTGGCAAACGCTGTAGAGCTGAAAAGTTGTGCATACATGAACAGTGCCAATAATACAGAGTTCAGCATCACATGTGTGGCACGACACCTTGAAATGCTGCGACTGAGCACCTTTTTGTCAAGGATGTCGTAACAACCTCATATCAGTACTTTGGCTTGAAGGGTTGCATGACCAAGCAGTTTAAGTAGTAAGGTCCACTCACTGGAAGGCCTAACCTCCATGCGTCCGTGGCTGTCAAGCACTTGATGGCGCCACAAGTCATGGTAGTGATGGTGTTTGGCGCTGTATACTTGACCACAACATTGCTTACAATGATGCTGACATTGAAGAGAGCATGCATGAACAGTGAAGTGAATGAGCCCATCCATCCTCTGGATGCTGACACTTTATCATCACCACCTGTGGTTCATGCGCAACATGATTTGCTGATTGATCAACCCATTGCAGCAAAGCTGGCTGCAGACAAAGCCACTAGTCTATACCTAGCCTGTCGACCCCGCTGCCAATCTGCTTGTCGCTGAGGCTCAGCACTACCTCAACAGTGTCCAGCAGTACCTGCGTAATTCCACGCTGGCGTGATGTCAACCTTTGGTGATCAGAAGCGTCGACAAATGATCATGCGGCCACACACAACCGCCTCTGTTGCTTACCTGGATTGGCTGAGTTGCAAGAGAGGTCCAGGGGATCACAAGCTTGAGTTGCCTAGCAAAGGCTCTCTCGACCGTGACAGGCAGGTTGTGAAGCAGCGGCTCTAAGTTCAACTCCAGGTTGTGCAATACCACGGAATCACCAGACAACGAAACACGCAGACTCGAGCCTGATCGCCCTTCAGCACTTTTGATGAATCTCTTGAGGATTTTGTTGACGACAGGAGTCAACAGAACCTCCATCGGTAAACCGGCAGCCTCACGCCACTTTGCCGTGTCACGAGGCTGCAGACTCCTCAACAGGCATCACGCGCGGGCATACACATAAAGAGGATAAACGGGAATTGAAAGCCAATGCCGCTTTGACCGGAGACAAAGAGGTCGTGCCCATTGAAGGAAAGGCGCATGCTGCCTACACTTTGACCAGTAAATTTCCCAAAGATGTGTCTCGCACACCACACCTTGAGTTTGTTGGGGTAGCAGCGCGAGCCGATCATTGCTATACAACCTGGAGCCATACACCGTTTAAGTCAGCACAACTCGAAAATGTTTTCCAACGTCAGCTTACCTAGTCCAATGTGCCAATTAGCACTGCAAGCCAGCACCAAAGTTGCGAGATATCTGTCACATCGATGTGTATGCTGCACAAGTTTGCAATGCCAGCGCTGGTCAGCTGACTGGTGTGGTTGACTCAGGGCTTGCCTAAGACTTGCATACAGTGGATTCAAAGCTCGTATGACACAAAGTAAATGGCTTCTGGTCACATCCATGTTTGCTACCCAGATTGGTCGGACATGCACCATGACAGCGTTCACCCTGAGGTTGCAGGTGTGGTTTTCAATCAGAATTGGCCCATTGTGCCATATGAGCACATATGCATGCATGTATGCCTGTAACAGTTCTCAGGTCATACTGCTATTAAACTATTCAGTGAGTTCCAGATAAGTCGTGTGTAGTTCACACAGCGGTTTCGGGTCATGTAAGTAAACAGACTGGCGGCTTCCCGTCAGTCTTCTTGACCTGAGGAATCCCAAGCTCATGATAGCCATATAGGAGACTCAACTCACTAGAGCCCATTATCTTAAATAGCCTCTAGTCTGTTACATTCCTCCCCACTTAGTATCAACGTCCTCG
>JAABUP010004313.1_pt1 | contig 23437 bp, 32 predicted proteins | sample 5559201 | NCBI WGS metagenome assembly JAABUP01 (sample SAMN10711887, study PRJNA513373) | rock metagenome | isolation source: Antarctica rocks | place: Antarctica | reverse complement strand
TCGCCTGCTACAAAGACCACAAGTGGAAAAAGCACAGGCCCTTCAAAAAAACACCAACGAGGAGTATCATAATGGCAGGCTGCAGGCCAAGCGAAGCCAAAAGCAAATCTTCCCCGGGGGACCTCAGATGAGACATCTGGGGAGACGAACGAAGGTCATGCAGACTGCAATGCCCTTGAGTCAAAACTGGGCATTTGCAGTCAACACGTTCAGAGACGTCGACTTATAGGTGCGTAAGTACAATGCAACGCCCTGCTTGTGCCCTCTGAGCTGATTGCCATCCGCTTTGCTGGATGGCAGCGACAGCTGATCACCATAGACTAGGTCAAGCGGGTTTGCCAATACCACCTTCCAAGAAAGGGAAACCCCTCACCGGCGTTGCCTCTCAAAGTTACCATGTGGTAAGCTGCAGGATGGTCCATCGTTGGGGCGTCACACACCAGACTTGAGTACATACCAAGTCACTATTATGCAGGCCAGTGCTTGGGAGCAGACTGCTGTCTTGAGTGCAACCCAAGAGCAATCTATTGACCTGCTAGCTGCTGAATGCTCACAAAGACCTGTGCCAGAGCATGTGAGTAGTGTATAAGCTTATTGTCTCTCCACTGGCATGTTGTGTTCAAGAAGTCAACTTGTTGGTATCTGCAGCTCACGCAAGACGGTGGTGCTGCACAGCCAGCAACATCCATCAGGGAAGGCGCACTTGAAGCAGCTCAGGAGCACATTGAGGATGTTGTGTTACATAGTACTAATCAGTTCTACAAATGGCACTCAGAACTCGAAGCTGCCTTTGCTTCTGAAACTGAAGAGAAATATAAGCAATATGCAGCAGAACTGCAGGGCAGGCTAGATAGCTGTGCTGAGATCTTGGGGAAGGCAAGCTCCCTGCTCTGCCGTTATCTTGGTCAGTCTGCAGGTACCATGCCATATCGTGAGGTCTCTGGCTTGGCATGCAGGTGGATGCTGTCCTGCACTACTTTGCAGAGCTGCGTGCCCAGCATCATGAAGTCAGCAACAAGAGCAGAGCGCTGACTGACTCCTGTGAACGCCTGGTATAAAATCATACACTGACTGCTGCATGATGCCAACTGCATCACCAGCTTCCTGCCGTTCACATTTGCACCAGTGACAGCTGCAATCATGCAGCCTGTGCAACATCCCTATGCCATGCAGTCACACAATCACAGAACAACAAGCAGCGATAGCTTACCATGTCATCACACGTAGTCACATTGCTGCCAGAAGCATTTTGTGCCCTCAACCTTGCTGTTGGTCCTTATGATAGCCTTTGAGTCTTGGCTGCCTAGGTGGTGGAGAAGGAGCGCCTGCTGCAATTTGCCGATGCCCTGCGCAATAAGCTGCAGTACTTTGATGAGCTAGAGCGCGTCTCTGCCCAGTTTCATTCTGCTTCTCTTGCTGTGGACAGCGATAGCTTCTTGCCCCTTCTTGAGAGACTGGACGAGTGCATAACGTCAGTTGCAGATACCACTGCTCTGCTCATTCATCCCTTGATGTGCACCTCACGCAGACTTGTCACCAGCATAAAGTGCATGCTGTCACAAGCTTGAGTCAGTTGCATCCCCACGTGTCTGTTCACACTGATGTAAGCACCTTGTCTGGTGCAGTACATTTGTGCTGTTGTTTTTCATAACAGCAATGCCTGCAATGGTCAGCTGCTGCATTATACACAGACCCTAAAGTCACACATGTCTGCACAGAGGGCCTTGCGTTGCTCAATTTGTGAAAGCAGATGTTAACAGCACTGTTTGTACTGGTGCAGATATGTCAGCAATAACCCCCAATATGCAGATGCTAGCTCCTACGCAAGCAAGTTCAGGCAGCTGCAGCAGAGGGCCATGGCCACAATGCGCACCAAAGTGGCCCAAGTCCTGCAACATGCTTCTGAACAGGTCAGCTCATTGGAGCAAGCACTGCGCCAGCTTTCTGTCAGCCCAAACAGCATGCATGCATTGATGCGGCATATGCCCCACTCCCTGGGCATCAATGCTGCATGCTGCAACTTTGACTTGCCACCTGCATGGCACTATGTTTCAGTGTCTGCATCAGGCGTATACATCTGCCCTGTTTAATTTAGGACGAGGAATGTGGGCAGGTTCTGCTAAGCAAGCTGCGATGTGAAAGTTTCAGCAAGCTGCAATCATGTAGATTCTTGAGGCTTGGTCTCTTGTAGGTGATGGCTGCACTGAGGGAAGGTCGAGCCTCAACATCTGGCCTGTCCAATGGCAACTCAACGCCAATGGCAGCCACACCCAGAGCTTTTACCCCAAGGGCTAATGGCAGGGGTGGTCCCAGGATCGCTGAGGGAGTACAGCAAGCGCTGCTGTACGTGCGTTTCAGAACAGCAGCAGAGTCTGGGCTCAAAGGTCAGTCACTGTCTTCCCTCTGATTGGCCGCTATGCACATCTGGTCTTGTCATGGACAGCGTGTCACTGAATGGCAAGCAGGCTGCTGATGCTGTTTGCATGCCTGCTCTCTTACACAACACACAACACAAATACCCTAAGCAAATGCAGCACAGCTGCTGCTGTGCAGCAAGCTTGCGTTGTCAGGATGACAGTCAGCCATTCTTGCATGGACCTGACCTCCTTGTGACAGCTCAAAACAGGATACACTCTGCCTTGCACAGTACCCACGGCGTAGTACCCACAGCGTAGTACCCACAACGTAGTACCCACGACGTAATACCCACAGCGTGGTGTCTGTAGGTCTGTTGGCAGGTATACAGGCAAGGACTGAGAGACCAGAGTATGCACGGCTGCTGTCTGACTGCCAGATTCTGTATTGTGATACACGGCTGCAGCTGGTCAGTGGTGTCACCCATGATGCCATCCTCCACATGTCCAGTCAGACCCTTCCTGTTTTGGCTCGTGAGGGCTGGGGCTACCTCATGCAGGTCAGGCCAGCTTTTGCATCTCTCTGCATGCCTGACATTTCACTGCAGTGTGTTCCAGATCACTAAATGTTATGGCAAGGTCATGATGAAATCATTTTTGCAGAATGAGACCTGTCAATTGAGCTAAATATGTTCCTGATTGGGCTCTGCATATGGCTGATCAAGCTGTCCAGCTGACACGCTATTCAAGAGACCTTAACCTGGCAGATTGTGCAAGTATCTTCATGTTTGTCAGCAGGCGCTTCTTGACATAATCTGCTCTGTTCCCAACAGCATATATGGTTTTCAAACCTGACTGCAGAAAATGGCAAGTGGCATGAGACAGACAAGAAAACGCAGTGAGCCTTGCCTGCCTGTCAGCTTTATCATTGTTTGAATTTGTGCCAGCAAGCAAACCTGTATCACAGTGCTGCTCATTGTTGATCCCACCAACTTCAGGTCTGTCAGTTTGAAGTGCGTCAATGCAGAGCTGTACATCTATGCTGCAAACACATGTAGACAAGTCAGTATGCGATGTACACATGCACATGTCGCACATCACTGCTGTCAACGGTGCAGGTGTGTCAGCGCTCAAAGTAGCCTTTCCATGTCATTGCTTCTGTACTGATTGCAGGTGTGCCAGTATGAGCATCAGCTGTTTGACCATTTCTTCCCGGGGGCAGACCCTGAAGGGTCCAGCCTGGCCCCCCTCATGGACCCCCTGGCTACCATTCTGTATGATGCACTGCGTCCTCAGTTCATCCACATCCATGCTCTGGATGAGCTGTGTGAAATTGTGGACATTCTCACTCACGAGGTGATTGCTTCATCCACACTTGTTACACAGTGTGTGACAACTTTGCAAAACAACCCAAAAGATGACAACAGGCACAAGTCAGGATCCTGTTCGGTGTGTCAAAGTAGGATGGATGCTTTTGATTACATTCACTTCTGTCTGGATCTGCCTTATATGCATACATCTCTGATACAAGTCACCTATGCACTGTTTTATGAAGCTTGTGCAGAACTGAACGTCCAGTTCCTCAGTAAGATCTTAGAAGATGTGTCACATTTCAAAGGTAACACGATGAAGTGAACATCTTACATGCCGGACCAGCCCAGTCAACAGTCAACCATGTCGCTTTTTGCACAAACCCCTGAAAAGCCACACCTGTACCAGCCTGAGAGTGTTGTGTGATGTAGCCCACATGGTGCAGGTGGTGGAGGAGCAGATGGGACGGCGGGGGGAGGCAGTGCACCCCCTCAGACCCGTGCTGCACCGCACCCTGGCGGATGTCCAGGAGCGCCTCACCTTCCGAGCCCAAGCCTTCATCAAGGTACTGTCACAACCTACACCAACTCACATCTTGCTCATCACACTGTACTATATGTGCAGAAGCTGTACAGAGCCCCATAGACCAAGAATTGCCTCACTGGCAGTCTCAGGCTGGCCTGCCACACAGCCTCACACTGCCAGCATGAATGTACCCACTGTGCCTCTGAAAGATTCTAGCCATTTATGAATGCATGGTGTTGGCCCCTGTCCAGCTTTACTGAGTCTACAGTTCCAGTGTGCTGGCACCACAAGATGGTGACATTTCTGTACTTGAGTCCGCAAATGCTATTGCTTGCACTGGTACAGCAGACAGTGACATATGCACAGCTGTTGGTATGACTATAGCAAGCTTCACTGGTGTGTACCTGCCGGCATGCTTGAGTGACAGCATTGCACAAAAAAACTGTGGGCTGGCTACTCATGCCTAGCGCACAGCTAATGCTGCCGTCTTTTGCCGTCATCACAACAGCTGTATCAGTTCAAGCCTGTCTTGAAGCCGTACTCCAGGCCTGCTGCTGGCGTGAGAGAACACACCACCCCAACAGTTTCTGGGTATACGCTGAGAGGCACGGCTGCCATTCACTAAAGCTTTCACGTTTCGTCAATTTCCACCTCTTGAACACATATCTTGCCTGCCCAGGGCTCTGGCATCAGCTACAAATGGCAAACCTGAAACGTCTGATCTTGTATGTTTAAGTGTAGCTAAGCAGGCCATGCAGCCCGGGACCAGCAAAACAGTAATGATGGTTGAGGCTGTGACTGCAGGATGAGGTGACTAACTTCCAGGCGCGGGGAGCAGACCTAGACTACCCGGGCAAGCTGCAGCAGCGGCAGGAGCAGCTGCCCACAGAGCACACCCCCCTCACACATCAGAATGGCGACGCCCCATCAGCATCTGTGCCTCAGCAAAACACTGATAGCCAGGCATGTTGCATAGCATTTGGGCAGTAACCATTGGACATGTCTCTGTTATGCAGTTGGATGCGTGTATACCCTAAGCTGCACAGCCACTTCAGTGTTAGGTGTTGTTTCCCAAGAGCAATCGGTTGGTTTCCTGAGGCACACTGTGCAGCCAACGCTGACATTGTCTCTACAACCATGAGTGTATAATAGATTGTCAGGAGAGTAGTACAGTCATTCACTCCCTCCTTCACAGACCATGCATTTGAACAAAGCCTGTGTCTTGACGTAGGACCAACTCCATGACCGCTACTGCAGCCTTGAAGCAACATGATTGCCTTGGCTTGCAGATGGAGAGTGATCTGGAGGCATACACTGTCTGGTATCCTCCTCTACGCAGCAGCCTGCTGTGCTTGTCTAAGCTATATGGCTCTGTGGATCCCAAGATCTTCAATGGGCTAGCGCAAGATGCTGTCCATGCTGCCACAGCTTCTGTGCAAGTAAGCAATCCAATATGGATTTCCATTGCTCCGCCTGGTTGAGTCGTGCATCTGTACAGTCTTTGTGCTGGGCTGCAAGGCAAACATGGGCATGGCACATGCATACTGCCTGGCTTCACAATTCCTTCAGAAAGCTTCCTACCCCAGTGTGATTGTGTTACGCCAGCATGTAGACTGAATGAAGTACCAGCTTTTGAGTAAATCATGCCACTTGTGGCAGTTTCAGCCTTGTGCAACAAGCTCATCAAGTACAGCGCACCAGTGCTGCTCTGAAGGTTGTTGCTCTTGCCGTGAGTTCCGTTTATGCCTGGCTTGTCAGCATCTTGAGGTTTGTGTCATGCATTGACAAAGGCTGTTGCTGTCCAGGCTGCAAGCAGACAGATAGCCAAGCACAGCAGCGTGATGGATGCACAACTCTTCACCATCAAGCAGCTTCTGATACTGAGAGAGCAAATAGCTCCCTTCGAGGCAGATTTTGCTGTGACAGAGTATGACCTGGATTTCAGCCACATGCGGGATCACCTAAGACGCATCATGGCTGGTCAGTGCAACCTACTTGTTGTGTGCCTAATCTGCAGATGCCATGTGCGTTATGCAGTCTGTGTACAGGGGTTGTTTGGCATAGGAGGCTGCTTGCACATGCTCTGCTCAATGGAGATGCCTGGCAATGACTGTGCTTCACACGTGTGTTGCATTGTGCAGGCAAGGCGTCTCTATTTACCTTTTCCTCTAACAATGCCATGGTGCAGCTGGTCAGCAGAGGAGGCCCCAGGATTCTGCAGAATCAGGTACATCTCTAGTTGTCAGCCCAGCATGTTGCAGAACACTCCTCTCTGACAACATGCCTTGCATCTGGCAAGTCAGAGATACCCTGATTGAACAAACCTGCAAACAGCAGGGACTGCAAGCTGGCTCAGGCTGCAATGGACCTATGATCACCAGCGTTGTTGTAACAAGGCACCCGTTGTTATGGGAATTGCAGAGACCATTAATGATTGTTTCACATCACACATCATTCTCATGGGCACTGCCCTGCAAAAACCAGGTGCCAACTAGTCAGTGTTTTTCTACGCATGCTGTTGTGTGGTCGTAGCATTTGTTTGCGCATTCAAAAGTAGACTTGCTCGCCACAGAGAAGCTGTGGTGTCACGTGTGCAGGTAGACAGCAAGAAGGAGTTGGAAAAGCAGGTAAAGGCAAGTTGCGAAGCTTTCATCATGGCGGTGACCAAGCTGACTGTGGAGCCCATGCTCTCCTTCATCACCAAGGTCACTGCAGTCAAGGTGGCCATGCTCAGCAGCAGCAAGCGCTTGAGAGAGCAGGTGTGACCTGGACCTGCTGTGCTTTGCTCAGCCTGTGCTGTGCATGCTGTGCCTTGTAATGCACTTCGGTTGGCTTGCAACAAGCCTGACTGTTCTCTGTGGAGCATACAGGCTAACAAGGGTGCACTTTGCCAAGGATGTAATGTAGCGCTAATATTGCTAATGATGGCAGAAACTCAATTCAAATGTGTTCTGGATGCGTTGTTGCTGCTGCTTTCTGCAGGCATTTGCTTCACCAGAGAGGCTTGCGGAGATGGTACAGAAGGTTCAGACAGCCATGCAAACCTCACTTCCAAAGTCTGTCAGCAAAATGAAGCTGTATCTCAACAACCCCAGCACGCATTCCATATTGTTCAAGCCCATAAAGTCCAACATTGCAGAAGCCCACGCTCAAATAGCTGCCCTACTAGAAGCAGAGTATACACAACAGGAAGTTCAGAGTATACAGCTCACCGCACCATCTGCTCTTGAAAAGCTGTTGTCCTTGTGAGGGGAGTTGTGGATTGAAAACTCAGCCAGCATTTAGCATATGCATGGAACAGGCCTACGCCGCACATGCTGCTTGATTTCTATTCCCAACCTGGCTCTTGACATAGGTAGCTGTTTATCTTCGTACTCACTGATGGCTGGCGCACCCCATGTTGCAAAGCAACTGCTGAACAATGGTGAATCTGATACAACCAGGGTTGCTGTTGCATACTTGACCATGTACACAACATTTAAGCCACAAGGCGTGATAAGCAGCTTTGCATGGGCACAGCAGGTAAGATTCTTTGTAGTTCAGTGCACTGTATCTGCAAGGCCATCGCAAGTACAGGTCATGTTACAATGGAGGAGATCAGTCTGACAAATACAACTCTACTGAACTTTTCAAAACTGTAACCACTGCATGATCCCTGCCAGGAAAGGTATTGCAGGTACACTGGCTGGATGCATCACGTCTTAAAAGACGAATATGACCCGGAGCTGCATTTGTTATACTGTCGGTCTACAATGTATTGCTAAAGAAGTCTTCTCTGAACCATCAGCTGACAGTGTGCTAGTTGATCAAGTTTACTTCTTGGGCTGGAAGGAGTTCACTCTGCAGATCTTGGCAGATGGGTTGCTCGCGCAAATCCTCTGCTTGGCGTTTGTGTAACTTTCGGCAGCAAATACGGGTGACTGTGCCATCAAAATTGCTGCTGCCAGACCTGCGGCTGCGAACTGAGCCACCTTGCTCTTCTGCTGGTTGGCCTGTGTCACCAGCAGAATATGTTCAGAAATGTCCTTGCCGCTGACAAAATGACGAGAATATATCACGGTAGCTCACCTCTGGGCGTGCAGCAGCACACACAACTCGTGTCCTGCATGCTGGTCGGTGCACAGCTGACCTAGTGGCAACAGGCCTGACGGAAAGAAGGGAGGCAGTGGCAGCGACCATGTTGACTGACGGGTAGTGGCAAACGAAAACGCAGACGCGAGCGAAGGAAATTGTGCACCTACAAATGCACTGATACCTTATCCCGTCCAGATCCAGCTCTACTCGCAGTTGCTTGATTAGGCATGAGTCGTTAGTCATAGATTGTTGAGAGAGAGATTGCAGGCCGGTGCCATCACCCTAGCTCACAATCACTCTCAAGCGTCCTGTTGTCTATGCACAACATGCAGTACAATTATCACGATTGAAAGAGCATAAAGAATCACTGGAACAAGTCGATTACTTCAATGACAGCACCAATTGTTTGTTTCTAGCTGCCATTGCATTGCATAATGCTTGTCACAATTGTTTACAAACACATGCTTGTCACAATTGTTTGCAAACACATGCTTGTCACAATTGTTTGCAAACACATGAAGCCTATTTTTTGTTCACTGTAACCTAGAGCGCCTAAAAGTTGTAGCCCCTTTATTGCTTCGTTCAAGTCTGTAGAGTTGACAGGGTGCAACAAGCAACCCCAGCATTCCCTGCTGTGCAAAACGAGATCTCGCAAAACCTAAACACCCTTTTTCACATGCACACTGGAGTCAAGGTAGGCTGTAAGAGACACACAGGCTGCATTGTCAGCAATGCAGCATGATTTTCACATTATGTGAGCTGTACAGAAGTGATTCCAAACATGATTTGCATCCAGCAAATGTATGATACAAGCCTGCTTGCCTTTGCCATATGATTCAACATCCACATGAAAATGGCAAAGCAGCAAGCAAAGCAGTAACGAACACTGTACTAGCTCCTCAGTACAGCTCCCAATTGTTTGCCGACACCGTGAAAGAGAAATTCCTGCGCCAGGAGCGTTGCTGAGCATTAGCTTCTTGCCCAGCTTCCCTGTCAAGGCTGGACTGACGCCTGGGGGGTCTGAGGGCTACATCAGTGACTCTCGAGGGGTTCTTGGCAGTGTTGGCCCCAGCGCAGCTGACCTTCCGCACCAGCTCTACGCCTGCAAGGGTGCAACAAGTTGTGTCAGCTGAGCAGATCAGGGCACCGCCAACAATCAATCCGATGAAAGCAACCTTCCAAAAACTAGCAACACTGGATTGCAACAGCACATCACCAAATTGCAGCAATTGGCAAGATTTCAAAGCCTTCTACAGGCTCTCTTAGGTGTAGTGTCAGCATGCTCAAAAGATTTTGAACTCATTTTGCAGCCATTGAAATTCTAGATGGTACATGCACATGCACTGATGCTGCATTGGTAGGTGACTGCCTGTCAGACCAAGCTGCAGGCAGCAGCATGCAATTTTGGGACAACAAGAGCAGAGGAGCTGGCAGAGCAACTGAACTGCCCAGGAGCAAGGCATACCTAGTGCCGCATTGTAAGCAGAGAACAGGGTAGCCTCAGCAACCTTGGTGGCAGCCTTTGGCCAGTCACCAGGTCCCATTTCAGCAGCATCCAGCATGCGCTCTGTTGCTGCTTCCCAGCTCAGCTCCCTGCATCAATACAGTCTTGATGCGGTTAACCAGTGAGTTGCGCAAAGACCATTTCGCAGCAGTGGGAAGCAAGTATGAACACACTGTGTTGTCAGTGATTATTGTCACTCTAGGGCAGACAACAAAACCAGGCTGGTCTTGCCACGACATATCTGCATTGATTGCATGAACCTTGTCCATGTAGTTGCACTATTGCTGCAGCAGGGCAGACACACGCCTTCCACACCTGCTTGCACTGATGCCTGTTTGGTTACCTTGTTTCATGTTGAGTAAGAGGCGCAGGCTGGTGCAGCAGAGCGTACTGAAGGTGCTGTGAGAACTGGTGAGGGTTGTGGTAAACCAGGCAGTTGCCAAAGGCTGCAATGAACTGGTTGCAGGGGTGGTGCGCACAGATGACCCACTTGCCCATTGCTAGAGCCTCCATGGACGTCGTCGCAACCACATCACTTGTACTGCAGTTGACAAACGCCTGCATGAATGTGATGCATGTTTGGCATCATGCGACCAAGCTACATAGGTTTGCAGTTTGATGTGCAGAGGGCACTGTGAGACCTTTAGCAAGGAGACATCATGCAAAGGGGCAGTTCAAAATGGACAGTCCTGGTTTTCTGAGATGTCTATGTGATGAGCTGTTTTGATCTCTATGTGGGCTTCTGCACTCAGATGCTGTTTGTTCAAACATTGCACTTCAAACCATAATCCCAGGTGATTTGTGACATAAATGTATGAGCGTGATGCAGGTATGGCCTCCTGACCTGATAGGCATGCAGGTCTTCGTGTATGTGATCCTTGGCGCCGAGGAACTTGAGACAAAGGTCAAGCTTGCGGGCTTGACTTTGTATCTGCATTCATTTTGAGATCTAAGCCTGTGTGAAGCTGATAGCATGACAACAAACAAGGTGTGGGTGGCAGGAATGTACAACCACACATGCTGGCATTGTACTGGCATACGCCATGGTACACAACTCAATAGCAGACATGTGGTGCCAGCGATGCACTGCATACTGATGACAGAGTTGCAACAGCAGTGCACAGATGTCTCACAGTGACAGGTGTGACGCAACCTGACAGCAGGGTCTTGAACTATGCAAGAAGGTGTGTGGGATCAAGCAGGACCCGGCATAGACAGCAGCACAGCGCATGACCTACACCTGATTCACATGCTGCATTTTCATGTACAGCAAGAACAGGCAGCTTGCTGAACAGGCAGCTATTAGATCAGGTAGCTTGTTAAACAGGCAGCAGAATATGCAACAGGTGGCAGACCTCAGTAGCAGCTTCTCCAGTACCGTATATGTCCAGGGGGACTGATACCACCTGGCTGCGAGCTTCACTGTGCTGACCCAGCAGGGCTATGAGCTCCTCCCAGCCCTTCCCCCACACTATCTTCCCCAGACAGTACGCCCCCAGCGTAAATGGCTTCTTTCCTTCTACAGCACCACATCTAGCGTTGCCGACTTTGAGAATTGGTGAAAGACATGTAGACGTGAGACCATACCAAGGTAAGATACAGCAGAAGGGACGTGTGGGTCCTCAGACTACGACAAAGAATCACACAGCAGCTGTACCCAAGGTGAGCTGTCTGTTTGGTCCTGCCAAAGAGCAAGTGCCTGATACACAGACGTGAAGCATACGCTACATCTCCCTGGGCAGCCTGGTAAAGAACTTGGCTTCTCATTCAATTGACGCTAAAGGGTGTAGTCCTTTCTTTTCTTTTCTCATCATGCGCTACATCAGTCCTAAGGGAAACAGTAAGTCTGAAAGGTAGTACACTCACCTGCAGCGGTGGCAGCTGAGGCCCTGCCAACACCTAGGAAGCACTGCGCTACGCCATGCACATTGGATGTGACCTGCCTGGGGAGCGTCTGCACCGTATTGGACAGCTTCACCACCTGCACACCAAAGCTGAGCTGAGTCCATGGGATGCTGGGGCTGACGTGCTGGCAGGCATTGACAGACATGACATTGTTGTGACTAGACAGGTCATGCATGTGGCTGATGTGGCGATGCTGCAAGCCTGGAATTAGCAGATGCAGCTGCAAGTCCAGAGTGCATGAACATGCATGCTGAAGGTCAGCATGAGACATGGCAATGTCGTGCCCATGTAGCACACACATGCACATGCTTTGATATCAGCATTGTATGATTTTGCTCAGTCAGTTCAGCCAATGAAGATAGGGCGTGTGCTGTTGTTTACCTTATGGCAGTGCATTGCACAGAGGCCAGCAACTATGGCATGCAGGAAGGGCACAACCAGGGGGCCGGCAATGCGCCGCCCTAGCTCCTTGTAGTTGGTGTGCATGACTCCTACCTGCAGGAGTCACCAAGTACAATTTGCCAACCGCTGTCAGGTAAACACGCTGTATGCAGCATTCCTGTGGGAATCAGACGGCTACGCATGCATTATGTTTGCTGCCATGACTCGGTCAGCTACAAGCAAGCAGCGTCACCAGCAAGCAGCTCACCACATGGTTGAACTTGTCAGTCCAGCGGATGCCATGATGGAACCAGGTCAGATGTTCAGGCTCGTCCAAGATGGCCACATCCGCCTACATATCATTGTGTACCTTCAGGCAGAGCTACCATGGCAGCTGATGTCACTTTGCAGACTCTGTGGTTCACATCAAAGCCACATGTGACGCCTGTAGCTTCCAGCAGCCTGGCATCACATTTTGAGGTGTTGCCAGTCTTGGCGAAGCACGCGTTAAAGGCTGCCAGCATCAGGGCATCTGCGTGCGCCTAGGGTGAACAACTGGATTTGTGCATGAGGGGGTGAATGCGCCTGACCAAGCATGCGGAGCCTCACTTCTTCAATAGGAATGTAAACTGTGAGGTCGCCAATGGGAAAGATGCCCAGGAGGGATGTGTCATAGCGGCCAGGGTAGTATTGGATCTTGAACTGGGCTTCAAAGCCTGTCCGCTTGCGTATCCAGTCTTTGATGCATTCTGTCTGCTCCTCAGGCTGTTCAAAGGAATGTTTTCCATGGAAGACCAGCGCTTGGTCTTCCTGGTTCAGCCATGGAATCAACAGAGTCACCTGCACAAAATAAACAGTGCATGCAGGGCAATCAATGATTATGCTGTGACTATGGCTGGTCTGAAGATGATTGTCTGCAAACATTCTGAACTGATGAGCTGGGAAGGCCAGGCAACTTTTGACCATTGCAAGCTGGACCAGCATAATTATGCGACCTTTATGAGAGCTGTGACAGCCATAAATCACAGCGCAGCATGCCAAGAGGTGCTGCAAAATGGTTTTCACCTGATGAGAGGTGCAATGCGCCATGTATGCGGCACGCAGACAAGGGTTAACAGCCGTGCCTGTCATCCAGGGGATTGCTGCAGTTGTGACAACTGCCACATGCCTGGCAGCCCCATGTAAGCTGCTCACTCCACCATGCATGCGTGATGGTATATTGTCCTGAGCATCAGGTATCTTACCTCTCAGTAACACAAAAGCTTGAGGTGCGCAAAGGCACAGGAACAATTGAAACAGATTTTCAGCACTCAGTTGACGTTTACCTTGCGTCCTTTACGAGCATTCCTGAAAGCCAGCCCGGCCACAGCAAAAGCTGCCAAAGCAAAGGTCTTGGTGGGGTCAGAAGTCATAGGCGTTTCAGCAGGTATGTGTTTGACAAAGGCAGGAATGATCCTGTAGCTCACTCGCCGGATTACACGGCGGCATCAGATGTGCAGTGGCGAGCAAGAGGGGTACGGCGCAACAATATGCAAGCTGCCGACAACGTTGCCGATGCATTGGGCGGAAATCGCATTCAGGTTGTTACTCCCTGAAAGAAACAGTTTAGGGGAATTTGAATCCGGGTCATGCTGAGCTGAATCTGAGCACGGTGCTTGCAACTATTGCAAGCGCACACGTACATGGTTGTCAAGATGATGGTGCGTTCACGGTGCTTTGCAGGTGTAATAGGCATACACACACAGTACATCACAGTCCATGTCATGTAGGATGTTGAGCAAATGAGTCAATTAAAACAAATCTGTCATATATATACCTTGGTATGATATGCCTATGTAGCATGTTGAGAACATGTTGCAAGATCAGCAGCCTTGCGCATAGTAATTCAATGAAAGGCTTATACATTTGCAGCAGTGCGGTCAGGAAAGTCAACGGCAGCAGCTGTGGTGTCAAAATTGGCTCAAGACATGAACCGAAAACGCAGACATTGACTGCTGACAACAAGAGATCAAGGCATGGGGAAGTTTGACTTGTCATGGGAGCAGAAACAGAGGGCAATGTTGTGCTCAGCAGTTTTATGTACCCAGCCAAATGGTGCTACTGGCATCTTGAGCAGCCAGTGCAGCACATTATGAGAGCCGATTGACATTGTGTGCCTGATGCACCCTGATGCAACTCTGCACTACTCATGTCATGCTGCCGATTTGTTCTTGGGTTTCTGAGGATGCTGCTCAGCATCCACACCATACTTTTCTTGCATCTTCAGAAGCTCCTCTTCTTTGTCTTTGGTACTCAGCTGCATACAGCATAAAACATGATGAGCCACCGCATAACCACAGACACACTACTCTCCTGCAACCCTTCTTTGCAGACTAGCAAGGATGATGACCTTGTGAACAAAGGAAAGTTGTACTAATGCTGCAAAGTTTCAGGCAGGAAATTGCTGCAGACAGTGCATACCTTCTTGCTGTGCTTGTTATGATTATAGTACAACACAATCAGATATCTGTTTGCCACGTTGAACCCAGACAAATGTTCCACAGCTGTCTTAGCGTCGTATATGTCCTCGTACACCACATATGCTGTGCCTCGTGTTTCTTTGTTTGAGCCCCTGCACAATTTCATGCATTTTTATTTGACATGCTGCCATCTGCAAGTCAACATCATCGAGCCGCTGCTGTCAGCTGCACAAGCGAGCATGCTTACTGTCGTATCTGCCTGACTGCTCCAAATCGCCCAAAAATTTCGTACATCTGCATCACACATCAGCACATGATGATGCCTTTCCTAGTTGCTGCAGATGAAGCTTGCAGCCAGCACTTTATGCTCTAGTCACCTCTTCAGCAGATATGTTGAAAGGAAGATTTCTGACATATAGTATCCTGCAAATCAACACAGGATTGTTCATCGCGCCGCGTGACGACAGAAGACCACATACTTGGTCCAAGTATTGGTACTGCAAGTGTGATCTTGGACTTTGAACTGTGTCACCTTGTGACCTCAGGTGGCAACCGGTTATTTCTGTTCAACCGAGCCGTAGCCATGGTGCTCCCGCACCGAGGAGGGCTGCACTGATTTTTAACGGGACTTCTCCACCAGTGCAGTCAACTATGCTGGTCGAGCCCAGACAGGGCAGCAAATAATTGAGAAGCGCTTATGCTATGCAAATGCGTGATCGCACCCAGCTGTGCCTCTGCTCCCGGGCAAACAAGAACTGCACAGCGTACGTCAGTATGAACAAGCCAGTAACGTTGTTTGGAGACAACCTGTAAAGTTGGGTACGTGATGGTCTCCCCCATTTCGCTAAGTGCTGGCAATTGCAACCCTAAGCCCCCCGAGGGTTGCCCCACCCACATAACGCTCGTATCATGCTTTATGTCATGTAAGTGACCTTCAACGGGAAGGTTGCTTTTGCAGCACTTACGCAAGCACAAAGGCAAGCACCACCGCAGCTTTCGACACCAGCGTTTCTGGCCTGATTATCACACAACGCTTGACTCTGGTCCACCTCCTCGCTGCTCTGCGTGCGAGTTGACTTGAACAAAGCGACATCCCGGTCTTGCTCACCTGCAGCTGCTTCTCTGCGAGCCAGCATTTGCGTAACCAACACAGTCCTTTTTACAATTGTGATTGTTCTTTGACTTGACTGGCATTAAGTCAGCGCCAGACAGAAGCATCTTTCGGTTCAGATGGCGTTATTAGCTTCGTGGAACGTTCGAGCGCCAACAGTGAGAGCTCCATCACGTGCATGTGAGTGGTCTACGCAAGCCTCCTGTGAGTTGTGGCTCTCTTTATGGCGCACGAGTCGCCAAATCTTTTGGCCCTTGATCACTGCGGTCCGCTGACTTTATAGGTCTTCGCGCACCTGCCACTCGCATTGTCCCGAAAGCCACAGCTGCTGTTCAAGATGCTCCTGCTTTGGGCGAGCAGCTGCTAAGTGCTCGAAAAATTGCCATGGATCTGTTTGTAGCTATCGAGTCCAAAGGTATTGTCTCTGCAGTCTGCCTGGACACCTTAAGGCATATCACTGCAAACTTTTACACTGCAACATACAAGGGGCATGTGAACAATTGTCTGTGAATGCCTGCTCGTTGTAAAACTGAGTGTATGCAGCACAAACAGCATTTGATTTGTTCCACAAAAGCCCATCTGTCACACAGGCATCTTGGCGCCAGGTTGCACAGAGACAGACATAGACAAGCAGGTGTTTGATCTAGCAGCAGCAGATTTTGGCACTCGAAAACACTGGCACCAGCGTTTGCCCCGTGTTGGCCAGAACACAATCCATCCAATTTATGACAAGGTTGCAGACGTGGCACTCCAAGAAGACGACATCGTGTATGTCGACCTAGGGCCAGTATTTGGAGACATGGAAGCTGATTTTGGCCGCACATATGTTCTGGGTGAGCCCAAGATAACATGTTTTCCCTCATGTATTGTCTCAACAGCCAGTGCATTGACCCGCCACAGCCTTCTTGATGCAACATATTTCAAAGCCTTGAATGTCCAGTGAAGATCAAAGGCTCAGGCCAAGCATAGCAGCTGCGTTGTTCTGCACATACAGCAGATCCTGATCCTTGCCTGTGACAGCAAGAGCACATGCCTGCCCTGACAGGTGACGATGCAGAGAAGCATAAACTGAATGCTGCACTGGAGCAGGTGTTCAATGACTGCAAGCAGCATTATTTTTCCAGCCCCAGCATGACTGGTGCAGAGTTCTTCGAATTTGTCCGCAAGTAGGCTTCCTGGCAAGCAATCAAATGCTCAATGTCTTCTGAACTCAGTCTCAAACTTAACGTCGCATAAGCATAAGGGAGTGATATTCACCAAGCTGCTTTTTGATGTTGCTCATGAATGTATGGTCTGCCCCAGAACATGTCTTGAAGTGTTTCTGCCTGCTGCAATTGCAGGCTTGAACTGCCAAACTTCCGACCGCTGCTTGGTGTCAACTGTCCAGCAGATGTCTTGTTCAGCTATGACCTTTATGCAGTTACAGCTTTCATCCATTAGCGTTTGGTTTGTGGTTGATATATGCAGTGGCAAAGATGGCTCGGTGGGATATCCTCTTTCCACACTTGCTCTGATGCTGCCACAGGATGTCTTCAGGAAGTGGCTATGAGTACGCCAATCCCAACTACTGTGCACACCTGGTGGGCAAGTTTTCACATGATCTGGAGTTTGGTGATGATCCTCAGCACTATGCATGTCCTGAGTGCAGTACGCCCATGAATGCCCCGGGCCCTGATGGTCAGGAACGCATGTGGATCCTTGAAGTTCATCTGCTGCAGGACCCTGGCATTGGCAAGTGAGTGCTCAATACCCCCTAGGAGAGTTTGCGCCATGTGCATGCTGCAGCTGCTTGGGGTGTTGGAGGTGCAAATTGCTAGATGCAAATGCTGACAGCATAAGCACACGCCAAAGCCTTATATAGGGAGCTGCTCAGGACCAAAAGTGCCCAACACCAGGGGAAGACATATATTTGATGGAGTTAGTGCAAAGCCAATGCATGCCTATGAATGGTGCCAGTATGCGCAGGCTCTGCTGAATGCAGGTTGCGCAGTTTCTTGAAGGGACACATGCCAGTGACATTGCAAAACCTGCTGCCAATGTAGCGAAGTATACAGCTTCCATGCTCCAAATCTCAGCTGCAGACAATGCATGTCTTGTGCAAGCAAATTCGATATGTGCTGAGGAGCTCGGACACCATCTCTGCTGTGTCTACAGAGCATAGTTGAATGCAATAATGCTGCGCTGACATCCGTCTGACATGTTACACTGCTGTGTAACAGGTATGGCGGCTTTTATGAAGATCTCCTCAACCTACCCACCTGAGGCGCTGAATGGCAGACAAGATCACATCCAAGGATGGACCAGCTTGCAGTGTGCTGATCTGTACTATAGTAGTATAGTACTGTACTAGCTAGTATTGACACTCCAACTGTACCAATAAGCAACTGTTTCATGCTGCGTGTCATGCAACCTCAAATGGAAAAACAGTGCTGTGTGTATGCATTACTCATTCCCCACAGCCGCAAGTGACGAGAACAGTTGGGGGTACTTTCAGGTGTCAACAATTCGGGGTGCCTTTCTTCGACCAACAATTCAGGGAGTGGTAACCCTCCCAGTTGGGTATGGGTTGAGCCCATGTGGGCCCAAATACTAATTGCCGAAATTACGACTCGTATGCCACCTTTGAATGCAGCAGCTTCATCCAGAGCTCGGACGATATGCATGCCTACCTGTCCGCTACTTGACCAGAAGCCTGCCCTGCCCTATTAGCTGGCTGAGCGTGTACTTCCAGACCCTGGCTCCTGAACTGTGCGTCAGGCTCTGAGAGTAGCAGGTGCAACCGATGCTGTCCCTCAACGATCAGTCTTGCATATCGGTCCATGGGTAATGCGGTGTCAGAGCCAGTGCTGCAACGCCATCTTGTCGTATTGAGCGACTTTGCTGGAGATCAAAAGGTAGATCAGGACAACCAAGTTTGGCGACAGCTGTTTGCATTCCCTGTTTCGCTCAGCCAACTGCCTCCAAGCCAGGTAGAACAGCACGTTGCAGGGTGCTGTGATCAACTAGGTATGATAGTTATCATGTCGTATGCTCCTTGTTTGACTGACATCTTTGTGCAGTACACTTTAACAGAAGTTGTTTGTGTACACTATAGTCAGCAACAACGGACATACACAGAACTTTCAGACATTACTGCTCAAGACACTAGACTTAGTTGCTGGCAGTCAGAAGAATGAAGCCAAAGCAAGTGCAGCCACAAATGGCGTTTACCTCCTGCGAGTGCTGTTTAAGCGCTTGTCAGAGAGCCTCAATGCTGTACAGCTGGCAGCTTTCAGCACAGATACACCATATATCGCTGCTGACATCCAGCCAAGTGAGCATCTAGCTGCGTTGTTTCCTTCACAGATGGTACAGGCATTGGGTGGCACTGACTTATGCTGCTTATTCGTAGTGCAGCGGCGCCATTGTTGGATCAGCTGTTGCAAACGCTCTTGAAGGTTCTGACAGCGTTCCCCATCAGGTAGAGCAACTTCACCTCACAAGACATCACAGGTCGTTCCTTGCTGTGCATGGTACACCCTGCCGGCATACAAAGAGTGTTTTGCTGTTTTGTCCCCTCACATTCAAGCAGACTCAGTCAACTCACAGTAATCATAACACTGCACTATCATCAGCGTTATCGCCAGCATTGTCTGATAGCAAGGCTCTTGTTGCCTGTGAAACATCCCCCTTTGCTGTACTACATGTGCTGAACAGCTGTGCCTGGTTTGCAGTGGACAGTACTACCTGCTTCATGTGGAGGTCATCAACCTGCTGCTGGTGCTCACTAGCACTCATCTGTACTCCACATCACCGTCAGCGCCCATTGGCAGCCATCCCTTCATTGACACGCTCATGCAGCAAAGGCAGTTGGCCCCGCAAGTGGTTCAGCAGGCCCTGAAGCACTACAGCTGCAGGCCGCCGTTGCCCCCCAAGGTCCACTTGTGGAGCCCATCTCCAGATGCTGACAACAAGGGCGTGCTCAGACTTGTCAGATCAGCTGCTGGTGAGAGGACCTAAGCCATTCATATTCACTTCTCTGGTGTTGTGTATGTTGAAAGCGATGGTCAGGTCATCGCAGGTCACATGGTGACTACACACCCCATGAATGTACACCAACCCTTTTGGTTCTTGAGCCACAGCTAGAAGGGCTTGCTGTCAGAGTTATTCAGACTCACCCTGCACATGGCACAGCAACTGTTGAGCTACAGGCACAAGGGGCAGATGCAGTTGTGATCATCATACATGCAGAGTCATTTGCAAGCGATCTACTCAGCAAAATGCAGGTTGCCATGTGTGTAGGTCCACCTCACCGTTTTGCCCTTTTGATGATTTGACATGACTTGAAGCTGATGCTGCCGCATTCATGTTGTAGCCTTGCAATCTCACTCTGGCCCAAGAAGGTCTTGATGAGACCTTTGTGAGATCCGTGATGCATGCGATGCAGCTTCCGTGCTGTGGCTTCCCTTCAGAGCCTACACCTTCCTGATCAGGCTGGGCTTCTCACAGACAGACAGCACCAGCCCCCTTGCAGACAGCTCGCTACTTCTTCTGCTGGTCCTCATCAACCACTCGCCCCAACAGGCTAATGTACAGCATAATCCACTGCAGCCACACTTTCTGAATCCTTATCAAGCAGCCGTTCAAGGCCTCCAGGATTCTGAAGATGTGGGGACAGATGCAGAATCCGGTAGGGGCCAGACTGCTTCTGGGATCAGTGCAGTACCCTTTTCAGGACTATACAATGCTCTAGGGGCAGGGCTAAACCAAGAGCCCTCTGTGCTGCTTCTGTACGTGCTCCTGCACAAGTGTCACAAGTTCCAGCAGTACGTGCTGGTACGCAGCGATGCTGATACCATACTGCTTCCTCTTCTGCACAGGTATGCATGGCGCTTGCTTCTCACCCGCAGCATATGTCTTTCAGCTTTGAGTGCCTTAATCAGGAGCACCCAGCCACCACGATGCTGAAGCACAGATTGGCATAGACAGACACAGACATTTGACCCAAAACACAGAGCAGTCATGTACACTTGATATCAGTTGTGTGGGAGAGACCACACTTGTTGTTCTGTCTGATATGCTTCATGCTGTGGCAATCCAAGTTGGGCATGTGGCGTGCATATGAACCTTGCCACTGGAGGAATTGGCACCTCTGTCAAGCTTCAGGGTCTCATGGTGTCAACGCCTTTGCATCATCAACAGAGGCACAGTGTCACCAGCCTTGCACATCAAGGCTTTCTGGCTTGCCACTGTGCAACCCCTCCTACGCTACAGAACACTTGACATCATCTTCTGCATTGCTGTGCAGGCTGTACAACACCTCATACAAGACACCCAGCCAGTTGTACATGCTGCTCATCATCATCCTCATCCTCAGCCAGGACAAGGGCTTCAGCCAGAATGTGCAGGAAGTCATGCTTGGCTCTGTGCCCTGGTATAAAGAACGCATGCTACAGAAAACGTCCTTAGGTAACCTCTCTCTATGTCTATCTACCTGCTGCAACTGGCTGCTGCACACATGTTCAAACACCCCTTTCAGTCTTGAATGCTTTCTGTGTGCCACAACCCAACGGAAACAAAGCATTCGGCCTTGTTATGCTGGCTGCGACCTGCATGCCATTTTGCCAACAAAGCATGTTCCTGTAGCATATGAGCGTAGAGATGCAAGCAGTTGATGCTCTCAAGGCATCGCACAACAGCAGCACAACAAGCAGCTCACCCAACGCTATTCAGTCAGCATGCTATGACCACATGTTGAAACACGCTGGAGACGTCATCTTGCACTATCAGCTGTTTGGTCAGCATGCCACTGTGCTAACAGTCGGGCACTTTCGCCTGTGCTTCCAAGCCAGAATGTCTGGCAAGTAGCTCAACCCTCCAGACTGTAAGGTGGTAAAAGCAAACAAAGACTGAAAGTTGTTGCCCTTTGTGCACAGGCAGCCTGCTGGTGGTGGTGCTGCTGAGAACAGCCCACTACAACATGTCCAAGCTGAAGGATGTGTACATGCACCAGAACACTCTGGCAGCACTTGCAAATGTAGCTCCCCACATGTCGGGCATGTCAGCTCATGCAGCGCAGCGCCTCGTGTCTCTCTTTGACATGCTCTCAAGAAGGTGTGACTGACAGAGCTTAAGGCATGCAATATGTTGGCTGCCTGTATTGCTAGTCATGTTCCATTCTGTAGATCCACCAGAAGCTCACTTGAAGCAATCATGTCATGACCCAGAAGAGCACAATCGCTTTTTCCATGCCTCGCAACTTGGCTCCAGCCTTGGTTTTGTGTCCCTTGCTCTAGCTTTTCAAGCAATTTGTGCAGGTTCAGAGTCAGCATGCTTGAAAATCTCCATACATCCTGCATACGGTATATAGCAATACCAGATCTGAATCAGCCTTTCCTGCGGCTGCTGTAGAGGCTGGGCTGTTATGGGTGACGATGGGTTCTGCAATGTAGGTACCAAAGGATTGGCAGAAGGAGCCAGAGCGGCAGCCTGGCCCCTGGTACTCCCCTGGGCACCCCCTACCTCACCCCCTCACCCTCTGCCTCCCCTGGACAGCTTGCAGCAGAACATGCTGTCTATGCTGACTTCATGCGCACCATCCTGGAGATCATCAACACTATCATCACAACAGGTGTGAGTTTGCAGAATGTCTCAGCTGACTTTAGCTAGCTTGACTTTGTGCAATGTGACACTGCACTCGTGACATTGCAGAGTTGATGCCAACACCATGTTGGCATGTCAACATAGGACCTTTGTAGGGTTTTGCAGGGTTTGGTGTGACCCATACTTATTTAGCTTTTGCTAACCGAGCTTTGCCTTATATCAAAGAATTCGTGTACATATTGTCATCACAGCGAGATAACCACTGTGTCATACATATCTTTCGCCTTTTACTAAAGATATCTGAGCGGTTTTCTCACTAAGCTGTATTCATCTATTTTTCAAGGCGCTTTGCGCCACACCTCATCTGTATGTCGACATCAACTTCTAGTCTTGTATTTCAATTCAACATCATCCTTGCCTCTACATCCTTGCCACATTCATAACACAAGTTTGCCTTGCAACATACGTCAGTACCTGATCTTGATGTCATTGGTTACACGTGTCTGAATTGGTCCAGGATTGAGGCAGAATCCAGAAATGGTGTATGCCCTGCTGCATCGGCAAGACGTGTTTGAGCCCTTCAGAATGCATGCCAGATTTGCTGACATCTTGGACAACATTCAGGTGTGCACTTCTGTCTTCCTAAGCTGCAATGCATCACAGTATGCTTGCTCACAAACTCAAGACTGTTGTTTGCTTGCGTCACTAATGTGTCTCCGGCATCTTTGCAAGGCCAGCCTGGCGGTAGCACCTGTCCATACATACTGCTGACAACAAGCGGCAATGATGCAGATTATGGCAGTTGACACTACCACAGCAGACATCTCATGATGAGACCCAAGCAGAACCAAGCCCTTGCAGCAACTGCCTGAACAGCATTCCGTGTGTCCAGCATCGCGCATGAATAAGCATGGCCATCCCAACTGTTGAGTGCGTCCCTGCAGGTTGTGATTGACAGCTTCAATCAGAAAGTGGATAGTGCGCAACACAGAGAAGGCTGGTCTGGCAGTGTCACGGATGTCCTGGGAGTCATCAAAGGTGATCAAAGCCTGCACCACATTCGTGACCGCCATGACTCATCGCTGTCACGTTTGCAGTTTGATGGAAGGAGGCTGACAGCTTGATTTGGTGGTTAAGTCTCTTTGCACTCATACCAAGCAGATTCTGACTGGCTAGCCTGCCAAGCAGCACCCATAAAGCTTGCAATGTCTGCTCCAGCTTGTCTTGCTGT
>JAABUP010004312.1_pt1 | contig 23440 bp, 20 predicted proteins | sample 5559201 | NCBI WGS metagenome assembly JAABUP01 (sample SAMN10711887, study PRJNA513373) | rock metagenome | isolation source: Antarctica rocks | place: Antarctica | reverse complement strand
GGACAACACAAACACCTCGGACACGAACACCTGCCTGCGGGGGAAGACGCGGCAACCGACACCCGCACCCTGCCAACCCCACCGCCAAGATCAAGACGCCACGCCGACAAGCACCTGAACAGTTACGGTGACGGATGCAACGATGGCGGCTGAGATGTTGCTTGTCAGCTGGAACGGACCCGGTTCTCCCGCGCGGAGTGTGAAGGCAACTGCACCGGTGGCCGTGCCCAGCGTCTGGCCGCTTACGTTGAGCAAGGTGGCACTCACGGTGACCGCGGGGGCGTCTTGCTGGAGGAGCCCGTTTAGGACCAGTCCCGTCGCGCTCCATGGCGCCGCGCCTGTAGCGGTAGACACCGTCGCAGGTATCACGTGAAGGGTGTTGTCGGGCGTGGGGGTATACCACGGCCCGACGTATCCGTAATATGCGCTCGATGCGGGGATCGCGCTGCTAGCGGTGTTGGCCGGATCTGACGCGTCGATCATCAGTGAGGGGTCGGTGAGGCTGGCGCAGTCGGACGTTGGGGTCGGACCTCCGCTGGCCGTATCGTCCAAGAGCGCTGGTCCACACCCGTTCCCGTCGTATGCAGTGGTACCGGGGAGCGTTGGCAGCGTATTGGTCCCCTGCACGGTGAAGTAGACGGCTGCGCTCGCTGGAGCGCAATACCCAGCGCTGTTGCAAACTATCGCTGCCCATGAATAGGTCACCCCATTCGAGAGCTTGCCAAGGGGGACCGTCCAGCTTGTCACTCCGCTGCCCGCTACGGAGGTCCCCTGCCCGGACGCGGCAGTGCCACCAACGGCCGCGTTGGTCACCGCGAAGGAGGTCGTCAGGGTGTCGCCTTGCCCACTGCTGACGTAGGCGGACAGCGTTGGCGTCTCCGCCGTCACAACGGCGGCGTTGCTTGCGCTAGGACCTCCTGGAGTCAAGGACGACGCGGCGGGAGGAGTACCGGAGGTCGCTGGCGGGCCGTACCCGGGTCCGGTGCCGGTGTTGTCGGTGAGCGGGCCGGAGTAGTTGTCGCCGCTGTAGTTCTGCTCGAAGACCTCGACCGTGTACGCGGTGCCGTTGACGGGGGCGGTGCCCGAGCAGTCGCCGGACGGCGCTGGTCCGAAGGTGACGGTGCCGCTGAGGACCGGGTAGCAGGTCGCGGTGGCGGCTTGTGGCCAGTGCTGCCCGACGGGGTAGAGGAACGCCACGTATCCCTGCAGGGTGCCGCCGTGGAGGTTGCCCGTGGTCCAGGTGGCGCTGACGGTCCCGTCACCGACGGCGACCGAGGGGGGCGTGGTCGGGTTGCCGTCCGGCCCGTACACGGCGCTCGGTGCCCCTTGCACGGTCGCGGAGCGTGCGGCCCCGTAGCCGCCGAACCCGGCCCCGTTGTGCGGGTTGACGCGCACACTCAGCGCGTAGCCGTCAGGGAAGTTGGTCCACGAGTTCGAGTAGGGGTTGTAGGCGGAACCGAACGTGACGCTGTTACCGGTGGCGGGCTGGCCGTTGGCGTAGCCGACGTAGTTCCCGCCGGAGTCGAAGACGTCGACGTAGTAGCCATCCGGCCCGTTCGGCCCCTTGTCCTTGCTCGTGCTCCAGGTGGCGGTCATCGCCGCGTTGTGTGGCGTGAGCGAGGTGACGTCCACGGGCAGCGGAGTGGTCTGGTTGTAGGTGACGAACAGGTGCGGGGTCACGTCGGGGCTGGGGGCGCTGGTGGAGCGGGACGCGTAGTAGCCGTAGAACCCGTAGGCGTAGGCATCGTTCATCACTTCGGGGTTGAGTTGGGCGCTGATCCCGTAGTTCCCGCGTGCGCCGCTGACCCAGTCCCGGGCCAGCGCGGTCACGTCGAAGTCCTGGGTGTCGGGGGTGCCGGTGGCGGCTGCCGTCGCGTCGGTGAGCGAGTTCATCGTGTAGCTGCTGGAGTTCATGTTCCAGTCGCCGTTGATGGCGTGCAGCTCCAGTGGGCGGGGCGAGTACGAGCCGCCCCACTGGCGGACCCAGTGGAACCGCGCCGAGGTCACCGTCGCCCCGGCGGGGATCGCGGAGGTGTTGAACCGCAGGTAGGAGCGCCACATGTAGTTGTACTCGACCTGCGGGCCGACCCGGTCGTCGGTGTGCGCGACCAGCGCGTAGTTCCCGTTGACCACGGTCGTGGCGTCGAACACGGTGCCATCGGCGTTGCCGAACACCAGCGACGGGTCCAGGACCACCGGGAAGCGCTTGCCCCGCAGCCAGTCCGGGCCGACCGCCACCGTGACGTCGAAGCCGTCGCCGGCGGCGACCACGTGCAGCGTGGCGCTGTCGGAGCCGGGTAGCAGCGGCACCGCGGGCGCCGCACCCCCGGCGGTCGGCGCCGATGTGATCGGACTTGGCGCGGTTACCGCCGCCGGCTCCGCGGGCTGCGAGGGCACCGGAGCGACGAACGCGTCGGCTCCGGCCTGCTCGTAGGCGACGGCCGGCGGCATGCTCAGGGCGAGGTCGCCTTGCCGTCCGGTGAAGGTGACCCCGCCGCCCGGCAGCGCCCGCGCCGACCCGAGCTGTCCGCTGGGGTCGGCTAGGTGGAAGCGGTAGGAGGTGGGCGACTTGGCTGAGCGCAGCACCAGCGCCTCCTTCACCCCGGTCGGCTCGACCCGGTAGGCGAGATCGGTGTCGGTCGCGGCTCCGGCGTGGCTCACCTGCTGTCCTGCCTGTCGCGGCGCCCGCACCCTCAGGTCCTTCGACGACAGCGTGACCGGTCCTTGGGCCAGGCCTAACTGGACCAGGCGGTCCGCGGAGTCCCCGAACCGCACCGGGCGCAACGCGCCAGGCGCCTCCAGCGGGTAGCCCGCCACCCCGGTCACGGTGGCCAGCCCGTCGTCGGGCAGGCCCTGCCCCCCAGGCCCGGCGTGGGTGGTGGGCACGACGCCCAGGTCCGCGGTCACCTGCCCGCCTGCCACCGGCCGCTGGGTCACGAAACTGGACTCAGAGGCTGGGTGGCTGCGCGAGGACGGTTCGGGGGCGGGCGACGGAGGCATGGTCCACGTCGGCGCGGAGGGCGTCCGCGCCAGCGCCCGCATTCCCCCCTGAGCGGCGGCGGGGGCGGCGGGCATCGCCGAGGCCCCCACCGCTAGCGCCGCCGTGGCCACCAGGACCGATCCGACGCTTACTCGACCGCGCACGTGGGGCTCCTCGGGTGTAGCAGAGCCGAGGAGGGCGCGTCTGCGGCGCGTGGGCCCCGGCGGTGCCGTCCACCCACTTGGCGGACGCTCACCGGTGACGGTCCGCCAGTTGTGGCTCGCTGTCTATGGTCACAAAACCAGCCAGGCATGTAGTCACTCGGTAGTCACACGGTCACCGGGCACGCCCTTTACGGTGAGAACCGGCCAGGCGGCCTTGGGGTCAGGGGGTAGGTGCGTCGCGTAGGTATCTGACGCGGCGACCGGTAGGGGTAGTGGATGCGTGGACGTGGGCTCACTGATGAGGAACGCGAGGAGATCTCGCGGGGGATCGCTGCTGGGGAGTCCGGGCGTGACGTCGCGGCCCGGCTGGGCCGGCACTACTCGGTGGTCAACCGCGAGGTCGCCCGGTGTGGTGGCCGGGCGGCTTACTCCTTGAGCCTTCTGGCGCCGCCTTGCTCGCGTCGCTCCTCTCCGCGGACAACTTATCGCAGGCTGACACACGCGTTATACGGGAGCTCTTTCTGCTCTCGGACATACGCCGCCTCAGGACCTTTAGCCTCAAGCCTTCACATAAGCGGCTAGAACGCGGCCCTTGCGGGGACGGGGACGCTCTTGTAAGCCGGCCGCGCGCGTGTTCGGGTTCCTAGTTAGCACCAGATCCTGTACTGATCCTCCTGACCCCTCACGGTGGCGGGGCTGTCCTATCTCAGCGCTCGTGCCCGCGCTCCTCGTCGCGGGACGGCTCGTCGACAACCCGCTCCAGGCCCGTGCCCCGCTGCGGCGGCTCCGCTGTGGCCGAGGAACGCGCCGCCTCGCTCGCGCGCGCAGCCGCCGCGTCGTGGACGCGCCGCGCGAGGGCGGCGCTGCTCGCCGCCCCGTCGCGGGCCTGCGCCGCGAGCGCGGCGAGTTGTCGCAGCGACACCGACGTCGCCCGCCCTGCAGCCACAGCTCCGGGTGCGGCCGGTACGGCCGCTGGGGGCGGAGCCGTCTCGGCTGCCGGCCGCACCTCAGCGGGCGCCGCGTCCAGTTCACGGTCCCTCGTCCCGGACACGGTCTGCCCGCTGCCACCGGTGCCTTCCCCGCGCGAGGCGTGGTCTGCGTCGACCTCGATGGCGCCCGCCCCGTCGACCTCCAGCACCGTCGTGAGCTCCTGCGGTGGCACGCCGCCCTCCTCGACCGTGCCCCTGCCCCCGGTCCTCGGCGGCGGCTCCTGCTCCGTCCCCCTGCCCGTCCCCCTGCCCGTCCTCCTGGCCGTCCGCAGGGCCGCCGCAGGGCTGACGACCTCGGTGCCCGCGCCCACCGGCACCGGCTCCCGGCCGCCGCCCGCACCCCGGCGGCCGGCCCCGACCGACGCGCCCTCGGGGACGGTGGCCTGCCGCTGCGACGGTCCTGCCAGCTCGGGCCACTGCTCGTCCAGGAGCCGGCGCCGGTCGGCCTCGACCGCTCCGGCCTCGTGCAACCGGGCCGCGTACCGGGTGATGACGGCGGCGTCCCGCTCGGGCCCGGGCAGCGCCCGGAGCCTGGTGAGCTCCTCGGGGGTCTCGGCGACAGCCTCCGCGGACAGCACGAGCGTGGTGCTCTGCCGATCGCGGGAGAGCGCGACATAGGTGGCCGCGTGGGCATGCGGGTCGATCACGGCCACCGCGTGGTCGACGGTGCGGCCCTGGCTCAGGTGCACGGTCCCGGCGCTCGCGCCCTGGACGTGGTCGGCCTCCAGGTAGCTGGTGGCGACCTGGCCGGCGACGACGTCACCGGGGGTGAGGGTGACCTGCCGGCGCTCCCCCGTGGTGTCCCGCCACGCGAGGGTGACAGCGCGGTCGGTGCCGATGTGCTCTACGACGGCGCGCCGGCCGTTGCGCAGCGCGAGCGGCCCCACCCCCTCGTTGCGGCGCAGCACGACCGCGTCCCCGACGGCGAGCCGGAGCTCACCGCCGCCCATCAGCCGGTAGGTGGTCTCCTGCGCCGGCGCACCCGAGGTCTGCCGGGTGCTGGCCCGGGCGAGCGCGTTGAGGGTCTGGGTGTCCTCCCGCCGACCGGCCATCAGCGCCACCTTCTCCACCCGGTCCAGCGGGTCCGTGTGCTCGCGGGCGCGCTCATGCCAGACGGCCGCCGCCGCGGCCAGGGCCTGGTCACGGGTGTCGGTCACCAGGATCTGCCCGGCCGCGGCATAGCCCGCCAGCGCCTGGGACTCCGCACCGGCGCGGTAGGCGCGCAGCGCCGCGAGCTCATGCTCGGCCTGCTGGCGGCGGACGTCGACCAGGGTCATACCGTCGGTGAGCTCACGGGCGGGGGCGAACCAGCCGCCGATCCCGACCGCGGGGAGCTGCCGGTCGTCCCCGACCGCGATGACCTTCGCGCCGTGCGCCTGCGCGCGCTCCAGCAGCTGGGCCATGTCCCGGGTGTCGACCATCCCGGCCTCGTCCACCACGTACACGTCGGCGTCGACCAGACCCACCGTGCCACCCATGATGAGCTCCGCGGCCACGGTCCGGACCTCGAACCCGGCCTGCGCGGCCAGCCCCTCGGCGGCGATCGCCGCCGTGGCGAGGCCCCGGACCGTCAGGCCGGCCTCGGTGTAGGCATCGCCGACGATCCGCATCACGGTGGTCTTCCCGGTGCCGGGCAGCCCCGTGAGGACATCCAGGCGACCGCCCCCGAGCAGGATCCGGCGGACCGCGGCCAGCTGCTCGTCGGTCGGGCCGTACCCGGTTTGCTGGGTGAACCTGTCGATCGCGGTGCCCAGCTGTGTCTCGGTGACCGTCGCGGCGCCGCCCTGCCGGCTCCCCGCCGCGGCGGCGAGCACGGTCCTCTCCGCTGCCAGCACGACGGCCGTGGTGAACGCCGGCGCCCGGCCGGGCCGCTCCGGCAGGCGCACCACCCCGGGGGTGTCCAGCGCGGCGGCCAGCAGCACCTCGTACTGGGCCTGGTCCGCGCCACCGTGCACGGTGGCGGCGACCAGGCCCAGGGCCTGGCGCCAGCTGAACGACGGTGCGTGCGCCGTCGGTCCCTGCTCCGGGTCCAGCAGCAGGGCCCGCGCATCACCGACCGCGGCCTCCCAGCTCCCCGCCGCCAGCCCGTCCACCGTGCGCCCACCCGCCTCGCCCGGGCGGAGCTCGACCAGCGCCGGCGCCGTCACCGGCCGGGGCAGCGCCGGGTCGACGCCCTCGGCGGCGACCTGCGCGCGGGTCCGCTCCACCACGTTCAGCGTGTGCGCCAGGCCGGGGGTCTTGGCCTTGCGGGCGGCCTGCCCGGCCGCGTCGTCCTGCTCCCGGGTGACCGTGGCCGGGTCCAGGCCGGCGTCGAGCATCGCCTGCACCACGTCCGCGCGGCGGGTGCTGGTGGCCCGGATCGCCGCGTCCGGGACATGCGCGACCTCCAACCGGCCGGTCACCAGCGACTCGCGGAACTCCCAGCCGAACCGTTGCGCGGTGATCGCCCGGGCCCGGGCCTCCATCAGCCCCCCCAGCGCCCCCACCGAGGAGAACAGGCTGTCCGTCCCGGCCGAGGCCAGCGCGGACCAGCCGCCGTCGGCGGCCTTCCCCATGGCGGCCAGGGTCACGTGGGCGTGCCAGTGCGCGTCCCCGTTGCGGTTCACCGGATCCACGCTCAACCAGCCCAGCAGCCCAGACGTCGCCACGATCTCCGCGCTCTTGCCGCCGCCGTGGTGCCCCCGGGTCGCCCGGGCGTGCCAGCCCTCAGCGGTCTTGACCACGTCCACCGCGGCCTGGGTGTAGGCGTCCGCGATGGCCTGCCGCTGCCCGGCCGGGGCCAACGCCCACGCCACCGAGAAGCTCTTGGGCAGCGTCAGTGTCAGGTCGTAGCCCTTCGTCCGCACATCCAGCCGCTCCCGGGCAGCGACCGCCAGCGCGGCCTGCACCCGCTCCGCGCCGTACAGCCCGTCCAGGTCCACCCCGGCCCGCCCCGCCACCTTTGCGAGCAGCCGCACGTCCACGGTGTACCCGTCGCCCAGCCTGCGGGCGCCCTCCACCAACCGCGCCCAGTCCCGCTCACCGGCAAGCGTCTGCCTCGCCCCGGCCTCCACGCCCCGCCCCACGACCGCGTCCAGCAGCGCGACGGCAGGCAGCTTCGCCTCCTCCGGCAACCGGAGCACCGGGGCCACGAGCTGCTCCCCCGTCCCCGGGTGCACCCCCGCCATCAGCGCCCGCGCCGCCCCCGCGTCCGGGCTGGCCGCACCCTCGGCCCACACCGAACCTTGGGTCAGCCCCACGTCGGCGAGGCCCTCACCGACCCACATCTGCAGGCCGCCCATCCCCGCCACCCGGTACTCGCTCTGCTGCTCCAGCTCCTCCTGCCGCGGCCCGCACCCATGACCCTCCGCCACCCGGTACTCCACCTGCGCCACACTCACGATCGCCGTCACATGCGCCATCAGCGCCGGCCGCCCGCCGCGCCCGCCCGGCTGCGCCGCCACGCCCGACCCAGCCGCGGCACCCACCCCGCCAGGACGAACAGCTCGACACCCAGCTCAACCGCGTGCAGCACAGCCGAGCCACCGCCGCGGAACAGCCGCACGACACCGGCACCGACGACCACAGCCGCCACCAGGCACACCACGGCGCACACGCCCAGGCTGTCCACGGCCCGCCGGACAGCCGGGACACGCCGGTCTGACGTCACCGACGCCTGCGCCGCGCACCGTAGAACACGACCTGTGCCCCGATCAGGCCGCCGATCACCAAGCAGAAGACGGAACCCACGGCCACGCCCACCGCGACCCACCCGAGCGCGACCACCGAGCACACCACCAGCCACCACACGCGGACCCCACGCGCATCCACCAGATACCGCACCGGCCACGGAAGTACCGGCTCCCGATCACCCACCACCCACCCCCCCAACAGCCCGATTAGGCCGCCCGCTCGCCACTCGTATCGTCGCCGAAGGCGCACGATACATGACCGGGTCGCTCTCGCTCGTGGCCTGCGATCTTGCTTGTCTTGGTATCGGGTGGGGTCTGCTCTTGGGGCCTTGGTGCTAGGGCTACAGGGCGACCTGGGTGCGGAACGGTGGTGCTAGGCAGGTCGTCGCGCCTCGTGGGAAGCTCGCGGGCATGGCCGAGACCAGGGCACCCAAGCGCAGGGACTACACGCGCATCGCGCTCGACGCCGCGCAGGCGAGCCTCACCACCCAGACCGCCGCCCACGTCGCCGTGCTCGAAGCCGCCGACGACGTCACCCAGGCCGACACCGCCCTCGCCGCCGCCCACGCCCACCACGAGCAGCCCGTCCGCGCACACGCCGGGAAGGCCGCCGCGTTCGCCACGCTCGTCGGCCACGACGAGGCCGCCACCCGCCTCGGCCTGACCGCCGCCCAGCTCCGCACCCTCCTCAAACCACCCGGCAAGACCGGCCGCACCACCCCGACCACCGTCCCGGGGAGCGCCGACGCGGCGGCCCCAGACGGCGACGACCGGCCCGAACCCGCCCGGCCCGCGGACGGGCAGACCGCCGCGTGACCCTGCGCCGACCGCCAGGCTGGCGGCGACCCCCAGCCTGGGCAGGAGCAGCCGTGGTGAAGGTCCGCGGCTCCCTGGCCCGCAGACTCGCCACCGACCCTGACGAGCACCCCCACCGCGGGGTCTCCACGGCCGCGGAGCGGCGCAGGCTCATCCGCAACACCACCCTCGTCAGCGGCGTCACCCTGGGGGTGCTCGGTGCTGTCACCGGTGCCGCCGGCGGTGCGCTGATCGGCGCCCTCGCAGGCATGGCCCACGACTACCAGCGCACCCACCACATGCCAGACAGGCCTCCCGCCCCGTAGTCGCAGCCGGCGGGCACCCGAGCACGCCGCTGCCAGCAGCAGGCACCGGTCAGGGGCGCACCCACCCGGCCGCCCAGCGACCGGTGGGCAGACGACCAGGGCCCGCAGCCGGCATCGGTTCCGGGCCAGAACTGCCTGCCCGGTCGCGGACCCCCGGGCCCTGTCTAGGGCGGGGGCGACGTGAGGTGCCGGGCCCCGCGCCTACCCGGCGGACGGCCAGTCGTCGTCGGCGCTGGCATCCGGCGGCACCGTGTCGGCCGCGTCCAGCAGCTCGCCGAGCGTGGCGTGGGCGGGTAGCACCACAGTGATCCCGGGGGCGGGCTGCAGGATCCAGCCCTCGGCCGGGCACAGGCACCCGTCCCACGCCAGCGGCGCGCCGTCGGGGTCGCCGTGCGCGGGGCACCCCGGGACCCACGGCCAAGGCCACGACACCGCGGCAGGTGCCCGGGCAGGGCCAGGGGCAGGGGCAGTAGGTCGTGGCGTGTCCCCGCGGGGGAACCGGGACAGGCGCCGGGCAGCACGGTCGGGTCGGTCCATCCGCCCACCATCAGGCACGGGGGCGCGCTCCACTGGCCCTGCCGCAGCATCTGTGCACCGGGCGGGTGGCGGACGCCCCCGGCTGTGGACGGCGGCCCCTCCCCCCCGGCGGCTACCGGGTCGTGTCCTGCAGCGGGAACACCGCGTCGACCCCCGCGAGCGCCCGGTGCCAGGTCCGCACGGCCAGGGTCAGGGCGGTCCGGTCCAGCACCAGCACGTTGATCCCCGCGATGCCGACCTGCACGTGCGGGCGACCGTCGGCGGCCCGCTCACCGGAGCGGGCGCGGACCGCGCTGGGCTGACTGCCGGTCAGGGTGACCGCCACGGTCATCCGGGCGGCCCCGGTCGCGGTGAACAGGCCCTGCTCGTCGGGCGCGACCGCCGCCCACAGGACCTCGGGCAGGACCCCGGCGAGCCGCTCGGCCTCCCGCCACACAGCCAGGGCTGCCACGGTGGCGACCCGGTCGTGGCACTGAGTGAGCAGCGGGCCGAGGACCACGGACAGGAACCCCGGGGTCGTGCCCACCGGACGGGTGCAGCCGTGCACGGCACGCACCTCCCCGGCCAGGCGCACCGTCGCGGTCACCGACGGGGGGGCGCTGAGCGCAGCGGACACCTTGTCCTGCCCGGTCCTGCGGCTGGTGCTCGTGGTGCGGCTGGTGGTCATTGGTGGCCTCCTCGGGCTGCCGTGACCCGGCGCTCGCGAGGGCTCGTGGCCGTGTGCTCCGCGCCGGATCGGTGGCGGGTCCCTCCCGCCACCCAAGGCGCCGCCGCGGGGCCGTAGAGGCTCCGCGGGCAAGGGAGTGGGTGCCCCTGATGCTCCCGACCCCGGGGTTGGGGCGGAAGCATCACCGGGCTGCCCTTGCCGGTGGAGGGACGGCCGTGCACCCTGCGGGGCGCACCCACGGGAACAGCGCCGGCGCAGCCGGCTCGAGGAGAGGTCGCGGTAATGACGCCCATGCCGTCGCCCGGTCCGCTTGAGCTGGCCGAGGAGCACGACGCTGCAGGGCGGGAGGACCTGGCGATCCCGCTATACCAAGCGGCGCTCGCGGAGCCGCTGCCCGACGAGCGGAGGGTGCAGGTCCTGCTGCAGCTCGGCAGCAGCCTGCGCAACGTCGGCCGCGTGACCGAGGCGCTCGCGGTGCTCGGTGAGGCCGCTGGGCTGGCTCCGGAGTCTGTTGCACCGCCGGCGTTCCGGGCCCTGGTGCTGGTGGGCATCGTGAGGCGCCGCGGGCAGTCAGCGAGCTGCTCGCGTTAGTGCTGCAGCACGTCGACGACAGCCTTCTCCGCCGGTACCGGCGCGCGCTGACCGACTACGCCGCCGAGCTGACCCGCGACTGAAGCCCTCATGCCTGGAGCCCGTCTCAGCGACGTCGTGAACCACCTGTGGGCGCCTCGGACTGGGCGTCGGCTGTGAACGCCGCCCAGGGTGCACGTCAGGTTTTGGCGCAGCGGCCGGTGGGTGTCCAGACTTGGACGCTGGTGCCGGCCGTGGTGAGCACCCGGTGCGGCTCGACCACCGGCAGCCTGGTCATGGCACCCGGGCTGGAGGCGAGGAACCGTCCGCTGCGCCGGTCGAAGCAGGTAAGCCCGTTGGGGGCGACCCAGACGGTGTGCTCACCGGGTACGTAGATGACTCCGTGCGGGATCTGGTTGCCGACCGTCGCCTGGACGCGCCGGCCACCGCTGAGGTCTACCGGAGTGCCCGCGACGAAGGTCGGCCCGCCGGCGCCGGTCACCCAGACCGTGTCGTCGCGGCCGACCATCCCCTGCACGTAGCCGACGCGGGTCGCCGCACGTCGGCGCACGGCCAGCGTGGTCGGATCGAGCACAAACGGGTCCAGTCCGATCTGGTCAGTGCCCGCAGCGACCGCCACGACGGAACCGGTGGCCGCGGCAACGTTCACATCGGTACCTTCGAGGCGGGCGCTGTGCGCGACCCGGGCCCTACGCAGGTCGACCGAGACCACGCCGCCCTGGAGCAGCCCCACGACCGCCACGTCCCCGACACCGGCCACGTTCGCCCCGAAACTGGGCTGCCCCCGCAGCGCGACCTCCTCGACGAGCCCGAGGTCGCGCTCCCGCAGCACCACCAGGCGGGGGTGCGGGCCGGACACGGCGAGCAGCACCCGCCCTCGGGCCGCGGTCAGCAACCCGTCGTGCTGGCTCTCCGGCAGGTACGCCTTCGCCGTCACCCGCAACGAGCCCGGGTCCAAGCGTACGACGACCACGCGGCCGCCAGCCGTGCCCAGCGCCAGCACCGAGGTGGACGTGCGCACCAGGTCCTGCACCGTGAACCCCACCGGGACCGACCGCACCAGCACAACCGCCGTCGCCGTCCCCTGCGGCGGGTCGCCAGCCGCAGGCCCCCCGCCGGGAACCCCGATGGCAAGCGCAACCCCCACCACGCCGACGACACGCACAGCACTCCTCACCGCCCGCACCAGGTCAGCCTGCCCCCTCGCCGCCCACGGACGCCAGCCGGTGCCGCAGAGGTGCTTCGGCGCCCCCGGGTCGGCACGCTGCTCCCGCAGCTACGCCGCGACCTCGAGAACCCTGGTGGCGTTCATGGTCGACGGGGTGGGTCACCGGGTCACCTGGAGGTCGGCGGTTGCCTGGCCCCCGTCAGTCCAGGCGGTGCCGGTGACGAGCTGCCAGTCCAGGTACCCGTCGCCCGGCTGCGCCTCGGCGGGCAGTTGCATGTCCAGGGTCAGCCGGTGCCCGGCAAGGATGTGCAGCCGGGCGCCGCAGGCGAGCTGGCGTAGGTGCGCCGGCCTGGGCCGCACGTCGTCGAACTGGGCGACGGCGGTGTAGTCGGGGCAGTGAGCCGTGTCCACGGTGCGCGGGAACGGGTTGTAGAGAGTGAGCCGGTAGTCGATGACCTGGCCGGCCCGGACGCGGTCGGGGGCGGTGAGCGTGACCTGCAGGTCCCCGGCGGTGCCGCTGCCCTGCAGCTGGCGCGGTTGCCTGGACCCGTAGGCCCGGCTGCTGCCGACCCCGCCGCAGGGAAAGATCCAGCCCCCGTCGTTTAGAGCCGTCGGGTCTTCGGCCAGGTGCACGCTGGCGCCACTGCCAAGCACGATGTCTAACGCGTCGTAGACGGTGCCGTAGTTCGGCTTGGCGCAGGAGTGGCCGCTGTCCAGGCTGAGGGCGGCATGCCCGCCGGGCGGTACGTCGGTGGACATGTATGGCGGTGTCGGGCCGGCGCCGGGTGGTTCGACGATGGCGTCGAATGTCCGGTTCGCCCCTGCCCTGGTCGTGCCGGTGACCCTGCTCGGCCAGCCGCGGGCCAGGCACGTGGTCGTCCCAACGTTGGTCAGTCCGACGTGGTAGACGACCGAACCGGCCGCGCCCAGGTTTCCCTCGTCTTCGCCGTGAGCTGGCCGGGGACGCAGTCAGGCGCCGAGGCGTAGGCCGGTGGGGGCGTCCCGCGCTGTGGCTGGCGCGGTAGCGGCACCGCCGGCAGGTCCCGCCACGGCAGCACCGGCCCTATCTTGGCGGCGGCGGCCGGCGACGGGCTCTCACTGTCGGCCGGGCTGGAACCCGTTGCTGAGCCGGCCACCGGTACGACTGACGACCCGGCTGCCGACGTCGACGGCGAGCCGATCGCAGGGCGTGGCCCAGACACTGCCCGGGAGGCCGGCCCCGAGCAGGCCCCCAGAGCCGCCGCGACCGCCACAGCCGATCCCCACGACGTGCGCATGCTCCTGCGACGCGCCGAGCGCCGCCCGGTTGCCCGCGCGCCCGCGCTAAGACGGCTCTTCGCGGTTCGAGGTGAACTCGTGTTCCTCGAGCCCACCACCCTCGGCACGTTGACCCTGCTGGTCTACGACGACATTCCGGCCGCGCACGCCTACCGTGTCGAGGTCTTCGGCCTCATGCCGGGGGGCGGTCGAGACGCACGACGGCGAGACCGTGCACGCCGAGGTGCGCGCGCCCGCGAGCACGTGATCTGGATACACCTGCCGTCCGGCGGCTATCTGGGGAGCGCGACGGCCAAGATGTGAGGCTGACGCCGAAGGCAAGAGAGCAGCTCGGTCTCCCCACTCTCGGTTCCGCTTACCAGACGTGCCCTCTCGCCAGCGAAGCTGGTTGGGAGGCCGGTCTGGTCCTACAGGCCCGTTCAGCGGCGACGATCCACGCGTGCGATCCGACCTCGTAGGAAACCTCGATGACCCCGCCCAACTGGACCCCGGCCTGATTCCCCCCACCGCCGCAGGCCGTCACTGCCAGGAGGGCGAGAAGCACAACCTTGCGCTGGGGCGCGGCTTTCAGTTTGACACATGGACGGGCAGAGACCGAGACGCAAATACGGCCCCCTGGACCGAGACCACAGCCGACGAAGAACCCTTCCAGGCGCGACCCAAGGGGTCAGTTTTCAGCCGCCGTTGACACGCTCGCTCCGTGAACGCCTGGCCAGCGCCCGAATCACATCGACGGGTCGCGGCAGCTGGGACCGGGGCGTGCCGTCCGACTGGCTGGTCAAGCTGGTGGAGGACTGGCGAGCCTTCGACTTCGACGCGATGCAGGACCGCCTCGACGAGCTGTCACACCAGCAGGTGGAGGTCGACGGCCAGGAGGTGCACGTCGTACACGCCCCCGGTCGCGGACCGGCCCCTGTGCCCTTGCTGCTCACGCACGGCTGGCCCGGCTCGTTCCCTGAGCACAGACCGGCTTCAGGCAGGTGGGCCTGCACAAGGTCGAGGTGGTCCCTAACCGCAGGTGCACCGCCCGCCAGCGGCAACCAGCTCTGGGTCCTGCGACAGGCCTTATGTCACGAACGGTCTCAGACGACCGTGATCGCTGGCGACGAGCGCGGGTCTCGAACCTCTACGGGCGCCTCGAGCGGGCGATCGGACGCCTGATCGGCGTCCCGCAACGCTCCCGTCAGCGGCTCGTAGCTACGACCGCGACGAGTCGAACTTTGTTTCGTGCGACAGCAGGAGTCCGGACGCCGTCGCCGAAAAGAGCTGCCACAGGTCCAGTTCCCCACCGGAGGAAGCATGTCAACCCGCCAAGCGCTACGCCGTGTCGCTGTCGCGACAACCGCCACCCTAGTGGCCTTCGTCATGATCGTCACAGCAGTCCCCGGAGCAGCGGTCGCCTCGATGCCAACCGCCGCTGAACAGGCCACTTCCGGCGCTCCTGCTACCGCCCTGCGGGTATGGCAGTACGTCACAACTCCAACTGGGGTCGCCCTGCTGGGCCGGCTCCAGAGCGTCATGTCCGCGCCGGGCTACGCCGCGACGGTCCGAACCAGCGCCAGCGGGCCGCACTCCCTGCTCACCGCGCTCGCCGCGCAACCGCCTACCGTGATCAATATCGGCGGTTTGACCAACGAAGGTGTGCGCTCGGTGGAACTGCAGCTCGCGCTGTGGCGCGACCCCGAGTTCGGCCAGCTGCTGGCGCTGTTGCGCGAGGACGTCGCCGCACGACCCCTGGCGTACACGTCGCTTTCCTCGGCGACCCCCGCTGACTGCAGCTTCGGGTGCATCCTCGGTGGCGTAGCAGCATCACTCGGGCTCGTCTCTTCGTCCATCGGCGCAGCCGTGACCTGCACCGTTGGACAGGGCGTCCCGCTCCTGGGGCAGGCGGCATGCGTAGGCAGCGTCGCAGGAGCAGCCGGCAGCCTTGCCGCCCTCGGAGCGATTTTCTACAATGCCGCTCACAGCACGGGCAACACGCCGCCGACCCACATGGTCATGCCATCGGCGGCCTGCCCGAGCGCGACTCACTGCCAGGGCACGGCCTTCATCGACTCCAACGATGTTGACACGAGCCCCACGGCTACCGGCGCGACGTTCGACGTCGTGTGTTGGCGTGAGGGGCCTGTGAGCAGCGCGCTGCTGCTCCCGATCACGGGCGCGAGCTTCGAGTACTGCCCCAACGACCTCGCCCAGTACGTTGGACATGGATACACGATCGCCTCGAGCGTGAGCGACGGTGACTTCAACGGAAGTAACGATCCATACGGAAGCGAACGATATGGGTTTGACTGCGCCCACGACGTGACGTTCAGCGTAGAAGTCTTCGATCGTGCGACCAACTCGTACGACCAGGGCAGCGCGTACAGCGCAAAGGCAGTGGTACCAGGTGAGTGCCCCGCCTAGTTACACGGCGGTGGCGTCGGGACCGCCGTGAATTTCATCCTCTTCGTCGCCTTCGTGCTATCGCTCATGAACACCGGGTTCTGCATAGGCCTAGCCATCCTGGTCCGGCGACTCCACGCACGTCTACCCACGCCACCGCATCAAGAGCGGCCGTCGCAAGACCCGCGACGGCCTCAGGTATAGCTAATCAGACCCGGATCCGCGAGTAGTTCGGTGATCATGGCCGTGCGGCCGTAGGGATCATGGTCTTGGGGTGTTTTGAGGGTGCGGGCATGGCGGGGGGCCCGACGGGGTGGTCGGTGTCTCCGGGTCCTCGGGTCGTGGGCGGTCAGGGGTCATCGTCAGCCGGGTGGCGGGAGGGCGGATTTGAGCGGCCCTCCGCTACCGCAGCGACATCGCGGTGGCGGTCAAACCGAAGAAGGCGAAGAAGGCCAAGGCCTGAGACGGTCATCGCCGCGTGCTGGCCCTGACCGCAGTGCTGCGGTCAGGCACTCTCCTCGTGCGGGCACACCCCACGATCCGCGGCTGCCGACGCCGTACCTCGGACCAGGCGCACAGGCTGGTGCCACCGGCGAATCTGGCGAGGCACAGAGCGATGAATATGGTTCAGGCTCCCATCGAGGGCCGGGACCCGTCGGCCCATCCACCGGCGACGTCGTCGCCGGCCTGTTCGTCGGTGCTGTCGTCGGCGAGGTCGCCGTGGTGGCCGGCCCAGGGTCAGACAGCGACGTCCTCGTCGACCTGGCCGTCGACCTGGCCGTCGACCTGGCCGTCGACCTGGCCGTCGACCTGGCCGTCGTGGAGGTCGTCGAAGTGGCTGAGGGTGACGCTGTCGAGGGTGGCGAGCAGGGTGCGGGCGGTGGTGGTGACGCGGTCGGCGGCCGCGCGGACCTTGCCGGTGTCCCCGTTCGCCCAGCCGGCGAGGTAGGTGGCACTGTAGGGCTCGGCGGCCTCGACGCCCAGGGCTGTGGCCACGATGTAGGCGACGGCCTCGGCCTCGATCTCGGCCTGTCCGCGGCAGCCCGCGTAGTCGAAGCCGTCGGCCGGGTCGTGCAGGTAGGTGTGCGCGATCTCGTGCGCCAGCGACACCACGGTGTGCGCACCGGGCCGCCCGGTCTGGCACATGATCGTGCGGGTGCGCATGTTCGCGTAGGCCTCGCTGCCCCCGGCAGGGCCGTGCTCGACGGTCCACCCGCGGCCGGTGATGTGCGCGGTGAGGGCCTCCAGGACGCCCTCGGGGGCGGGCCCGCACAGCGGCGCGGTGCTGTGGGCGGGCAGGTCCGGGCCGTCGGTCTGGGTGACGTCGAAGACGCTGCACCCGCCGTAGCCGAACACCCGGCGCGCACCCGTGCCGTGCTCCCCCGCCTCCCCCGCCGCAGTGCCCGTCGTACCCGGCTGGGGGTCGCCGGTGGTGGTGGTCTGCACGTCGACGCCGGTCTCGGTGCCGGTCTCGGTGCCGGTCTCGGTGCCGGTCTCGGTGCCGGTCTCGGTGCCGGTCTCGGTGCCGGTGCTGGTGGTCTGGGGGCGGCGGGTGATGGGGCGCAGGATCCGGATCCCGTGCTCGCCCTTGTTGACCTGGCGGCCGAGGGCCTGCCAGGCGCGGAACCCGGCGACGGCGGTCGCCTCGGGGCACTGGGTGAGGATGAGGAGCTGGTTGTTCAGCGAATAGCTGTGGAACTTGGCCGCGACCCGGAGCAGCGCGAGCCAGCCGCGGTCGGTGCTGAGCTCGTCGACGGCGGTGGTGATCTGCGCCAGGAGCTGCTCGACCTCGGCCTTGCGGGCAGCGGCGCGCTCGGCGAGCTGCGCTGCCGTCGGGGCCGCCGTGCTCCGGCGTGCCTTCCTGCTCTGCGCGGTCGTGCTGGTGCGGGTGGTCGTGGTGGTCATGAATGCTCCCGGGGGCCGGTGACCTGCGCTGGTGCCGCACCCGGTGGGGTTGGTGTGCGTCCGGCGCGAGGTCGGTGGCGGGTCCCTCCCGCCACCCGATTCCGCCTGCCGTGGGGCCGCCGAGGCTCTGGGTGCAAGGGAGTGGGCCGCCCCTGATGCTTCCCGGCACGGGGTCGGCGGGGAAGGATCACAGGGCTCCCCTTGCAGCCAGAGAAGCGGCCACGGATCCTGCGGGGCGCGCACCACGAAGGTGTCAGCGCCGGCGCAGCCGGCACCACTTGGGGTGGCAGTGCCCGGCCTTGCCGACCTGGGGTCGTCGGCCGTTCGGGTGCGTCCGTTGGGCGCTGCTGACGGATCTTCGTGTCACGGTTGTGGCAGCGACCTCTTACACGGGGCCAGCCGGGAGCTGGTCACCTGGTGTGGACGGTGCGGGTGGGCTGCCTGGTCGGGCCGGGGCCCCACGGCCCGACCAGCACAACGGGTCCGGTGTCTTGCTCCTCCCCCGTCCCGCCCGCACCCGAATCAGGGATCTGAGGGGGACCGATGTTCCGACGGCGCCGGCAACGAACGACGACCACGATCGTGGATCGGCTGGCACGTCTGCCCGTCGCGATTGCGCCTCGCGTGCCGCCGGTCGCCCGGGCGGCCACCGGCGGGGGTCAGGTGGGGTCGGCGATGAGGATGACGGTCTGCTCTCCGGTGGCGCCGCTGTGTTCGGCCGTGCCGGTGATGGCGCTGGCCAGCTCGACGCGGATGTGCCGGGCGCGATCGCTGACGTCGAGGTAGGCATTGCCGGCACCGGCGGGATCGCTGGACAGGCCCCGGTCGGTGGCCTGCACAGGGCCGACGTGCAGGGCTCGCAGCTGGACGCGCATCTCGGTCTCGACCTGGGCGTAGGACCGGTGGACCCGCCAGCACTTGACCGCGTGGGCCGTGGAGCAGCCCTGGCCGGTCGGGTCGCTGAGCAGCGTCCCGCCGACAGGTCCGGCGACCTGCAGGGCCAGCTCGACCGAGGCGATGCTGCCCTGCTGCTGCGTGCTTCCGGTGTCCTCACCTGCACGTGATCCCGTGCCGGTCGCGATCAGCCCTGCGGAGGAAGCCGCAGAGCAACCGGCGAGCAGCACCGAGCCCACCAACAGAGCCGCCACCGTTGCGGCCGGGCACACGCTGGCGCGGCGATGTCGCGTGGGCAGGGGTGCGGGCATGCCCGGGGTTCGGCAGCCCTACGTACGGGCTTGACCGGCACGTCGCTACGGACGCACAGGACTCCCCAAGCCATCACCGTCACCATCACAGGCACAAAGTCCCACCAACCCGCGACCTCACTAGGTCGCGGGGGACGAACACGTCGTGGCAGCCGGCAACATGTCGGCGACGGAGCCGCTCCCGCCAGGCAAGGAGGTGATCCTTCTCAGACCCAGATCCGCGAGTAGTCCTGGGTTGAGGGTGTGTCGTTGGTGGCAGATGCCCTGTCCTGCAGCGAGAATCGGGTTGTCGAAGACACGATTCCTGCGATGGGGAAGGGCACCTGCCGGGTGGCAACGATACGAGGTGGGAAGCGGTCGGCCAAGCGGGCGAAGCGGCGGGCGGGACGGTCGCGGCCGGTGGTGCGGGTCGGGCGGCCGGACGCGTCGCTGACGGGGCTCGCGGGTCTGGTCTGTGTGGACGAGCTGGCCGGCAGGCTGGGGATCGTGACCGAGCTGGACCTTGCGGTCGGGCCGGTGAAGGATCGGGACCGCGGGCAGACCGCCGGCCAGCTGCTGGTGGGGATGGCCGCGGGGCTGCTGGCCGGGCAGGACTGCCTGACCGGGTTGGACCGGGTCCGCGCTGATGTGGGCAGCGCCCTGCTGGTGCAGGCGCCGGTGCCGGCGTCGACGACGGCGGGCGGGCTGGCCCGCCGGTTCACCCCGGCGGCGTTGGCCGGGATCGAGGCAGGGCTCGCCAAGGTCTACCAGCGCTGGCTGGGCCTGGTGCCAGCCGCGGTCCGGGGCCCGCTGGTGCTGCGCAACCCGACGATCGACTGCGACGCCACCGACATCGAGGTCTACGGCAGCAACAAGGACCGGGTCGGGTGGAACTACGCGGGCGTGAAGTGCGGGCGGGTGCACCTGGCGAGCTGGGCGCAGGCCGAGCTGCCATTGGCCATGGACCTGCTTGCCGGCAACGACGACGTCCGCCCCGACGCCCCGCAGCTGCTGGCCCGGGCGTTGGCGGTGCTGCCACCGCAGGTCTGCGGATTTGGGTCAGACGTCGCCTCCTCGCGCGACCACAGCGTGAGGTGCGGCGCTACCCCCGGGGGGCGCGAGGCTGGCGGAACGCGCCGAGGGCTACTGCGCGTTTACCGTCTACACTCCAAGGAGTTCCGTCTCGCGGGTACCTGCGTGACACGTAAGGAGGCCGCGCTCATTAGCCGCCGATGGGCTGACTGCTGATCCCGGGGAGGGGTATGTACCGCTCCGGTATCTCGGGCGGGAACTTCTGCAGAGGCATAATACCTTCGCCTGCGATGGCAACGTAGGCGATGCATCCGTTCTCGGGGTAATACAGGTTGTCGCTGCGCCCGTTTCCGCGGTCGACGATCACCAGGGTAAAGGCGGTGGCGCCCTCGCAGTGAAAGACGCCGCTCGCGGACCTGTCGAACAGCGACTGGGTGTCGTTCAGCAGTGCCGTCGTGGCTGTTTCATCGAGGTGACTTTGGCCGCTCAGTGCGCCGGAGTCGTATGCGGCCGGGTACTCGCACCGTAGAGCCTGCTTCGCCGGAGCGTTGAGATTGGGCTGCTTGGCGGGCAGGCCAAGATGCATGAGCCGCGTGACCACGCCGATATCCAGGGTCGCGGGACACCCTGCCTGCGCAGACAGTGCCTCGGACTGAGTCTTATCCGCTGAGGCACAGCCGGCGAGCGCCGCTGCCACAGCGAGTGAGACGCAGGTGCACCGATTCCTATTCACAAGCTTTCCACTGAGTGTAAACGCTAGCCGCGGCTTCGCCCAGCGTCAACTATCCTTGGCGACACGTGGACGTGGGACGGGCAGAGCTGGAACCAACAAGGCGCCTGTCACCTCCGCGCCAGCACGCGACACTACCGTCATGGTCTACGACTCGGACCGCCAAAGGGTCACCCGCTACGGCGTGATTGGCGCCGGGGCGCGCTCGGCGACACCTGGAGCTACGGTGCCCAGTAGCCACAGCGGCCGGTGACCACGCCGAGCGGCCGCCACGGCCGGTCTCCCGTCGCCCGCGCGGTCATCGTGGCCGCAGCCGTCTTCGTGGTAGCGACCTCGTGCACCGGAACGCGTGCGCATGTCACGTACCTCCAGGGTCACGTCATACCCCATCGGACGTTCCCGCCCTCCCCACCCGCACCGTCGCCGAGCCTGGTGCACGGCGAGATCACCCTCACACAGGGCAACTCGTCGACGACGACCAGCATCCCCTTGGGCACGGTCGTTCACCTCCGGCTTGACAGCAAGTTCTATGACAGTCCGGCTTCCAACTACCCGCTCGTCCTCGCCCACACGTCGCCGTCCCCTCCCGGAGTCCTCGCCGACTTCCGAGCAGTAGGAATAGGGAGCGCCAACCTCCTGGCCCATCAGGTGGATCCATATCCCTGATCGGACTCTCGTCAGCACCTGCAACCCCAACTGTGAGCTTCTCGTAGCTTCCGTCGCTACGGAGCCCGAGCCACTGTCCGGTTGCTATATATTGGTCGGGGCGGGGATTGTTATCCGCGTCAGGTGTCTGTGCCCCCAGGGACGGTGTAATCATAGGTTCGACCGGAGCCAGGCTGAGAGTGGCTCCGGGAGAAGGTGGGGTCCCAGGCGTCGACTCCGGTGTCGCGATGGCTTCCAGCGCCTTGCCTCGTAGCACTTGGCGCTCGGACGGGCCAACGCCTTGCAGGTAGACCGGGCAGGGAGAGAGCGTGATGACGTGTGCACAGATCTGTAGGTCGCTAAGGGTCGCGGCAGGTGAGGGCGAAGGCGAGTCTTGCCTGTACGGGTCATCACCCTGTAGTCGCACCGGGCTCTGGCGTTGGGTTCAGTTCCATGACGGTTGCACATCAAAGGCGACGGGTCCGACACGCTGGTTGGGGGAGGAGACATACTGCTGCCGTGACCCTTAAGGGTGGCATACAGCCCGCCACGCGTCGGGAGGGCAATTGGTGTCCCCAGGCGCACGCCCTGCGCGTCTGCATTCCGCCACCGCGCCGGCTATGTGCTGACCGTGAAAGCCAACCAGCCCGGCGTGCGCACAGCGATCCGGGACCGGATCAACGCCTGTCGGCCGCCCTGCAGCAGCACCCGCGCCCGCGGCCACGGACGCACCGAACAACGCCTCATCGAGGTTGCGCCCGCGACCGGGATCACCTTCCCCGGTGCCACCCAGGTCTTCCGCCTCACCCGTTACACCGGCGGCCTGGACGGCCAACGGCAACGCAAAGAAGTCGTGCACGGCATCACCAACCTCACCGCCACCCAGGCCGACCCCGACCGACTCGCCGCCCTGATCCGCGGGCACTGGGCCATCGAGAACAGCGTGCACTGGGTCCGCGACATGACCTACCGGGAAAGACGCCCACCGGGCCCGCACCGGCGACACCCCCGCCGTCCTAGCCTGCATCCGCAACCTGGTCACACCGCCCCCCGGCTCGCCGGAGCGGCCAACATCGCCGCCGCCCGACGCACTGCGGTGAGCAGGCGACTCAGGCCCAACTCAATTCCGCAGCGGGATCCTCTCTCGGAATGCAGCGCCGGGGTAGCGTGGCCGTGCGTGGCATGATGATGGCATGACCCGCACACGATTGAGTACGACGGTGGATGCGGCACTCCTGGAACATGCCCGGAATGCTCGCTCCGGGGTTGCTGACGCCGTCCTCGTGGACGAGGCCCTCGCGGCGCTGCTCGCTCGCCACCGGGACGCCGAAGTGGACGCGAGCTACGCCGTCTATGACGAGCACCCGCTCGATGAGCCGGACGAGTGGGGCGACCTGGCATCGTTTCGGCGCGCCGCAGCGGCGTCGTGAGCGCGCTTCCCGCCCGTGGCGAGGTCTGGTGGTGCGAGATGGCCGAGATCGGCCGCCGACCCGTCGTCGTGCTCTCCCGTGACGCCGTTATCCCGCGGCATCGCCGGGCACTGATCGCCCCGTGTACGACGACGATCCGGGGGCTATTCAGCGAGGTCGTGCTCGAACCCGGCGACGACCCGGTACCTCGTCGCTCTGCGATCAACCTGGACTCGGTCGAGAGTGTCTCGCTCGCGGTACTGGTCAACCGGCTCGGCCGGCTGAGCGACACCCGGATGCGCCAGGTGTGCGACGCCCTCGCGGTCGCAGTCGACTGCTCCACCTGAGCCCGACGTCCCGTAGACCGATCGCCCTGCGGGACGCCTGCCGGTGATTAGCGGGGCTAGCTGGTGGGCTAGCTGACGTTGGTTTGGCGGGCGATCACCGTCAGAGCGCCCCCAGTTGGTCGCTGGCTTGTGCGTCATGCTCTGTCGTGTGACCGCTTCCTTGACGTTGTGGACCGGCGGCGAGCGCCTACAGCTGGATCTTGGAGACGCATCGCTCCGTGCGGGTGCCGCTGTCCACCGCCTGGAGGTGCCGGTGACCACGAATGCCCGCTGGCTTGACGATCCGGACCCGGCAGCCGTCGGAGTGGCGCTCCTGGAGGGGTTCGTCTGGCTCGACCAGTCCAGCCGGCCAGTCGGGGCTTTCGTGCCCCACACGGTCAACTTGCGAGGCTTTGCTGTCCGTGACGCGCTAGTGCTGATGCTGACGGACGAGCAGCTCATTGCCCTTGAGATCCTGCGCGGAGTCGGGGACCTGCTCCTGCGCTTTGATCTGACCGCGACCGTCTTGGCCCAATGCCACGTAGCCTAAGTTGATCATGCTGCGCGGGGGGTGAGGGCGTGGTGGTGGATGGTGGCTGGTCTGGTGTGTCGGGTGCTGGCGGGTTCGTCGCGTCTTTTGACCCGGTAGCTGTTGTGG
>JAABUP010004311.1_pt1 | contig 23441 bp, 24 predicted proteins | sample 5559201 | NCBI WGS metagenome assembly JAABUP01 (sample SAMN10711887, study PRJNA513373) | rock metagenome | isolation source: Antarctica rocks | place: Antarctica | reverse complement strand
GTATATAAATCTGTGTGGACTTGGATTTCAAGTATATTTTGTATGAGACACATTTAGCCATCTTGCGTTGATGTTAAGATTGGGTGATTTCTTCTATGCTGTTCTTGAGAAATGGCCGAGGATCTGCCGACGACAAACCGATGTCATCGAAGTTGAATGCTCAATTGTCTTCCATTCATTGACAGTTGAGAAAGTTCGCCAATCGAGAAGAGGGATTGAACTTCTCAGGCTGTGACCCTTCTAAAGTCTGCCGCGGCCATGGCAGAACCCCCTCCTACCACCAATGCAGACTCCATGGATCAAGAACTCGACACAGAGATAGACATGTCCGTGGATCCAGCGCCAGCCGACCCTTCAAACCCAGAGCTAGACGGTCCTATACCAGAATCACGAGAGCCCACACGAAAAGACATCTCCCTGCGCGACTTCCTTGCCAAAATGGACGACTACGCTCCCATTGTACGACGACCTACCTACACACCTGCACCCAAGCCTTCACAATTGAGCTAATCACGTTCTCTAGATCCCCGACGCCGTAACCCAGCACCACCTCCTCCTCGCCGGCCTACCCCCCCAATCGACCCCCCTCCCTCTCGCGCGCCTCCTCGCGCTCGCAACCCAAAAGTTCATCGCCGACATAGCAGCCGATGCATACCAATACTCACGAATGCGGACCTCTGCTACGGGCGCTGGCCAATCAGCCGCCACAAACGCGCTGGTTGGAGCTGTTGGTGGACAGCCTGCCGAACAACAGACAAAGGGGAAGGACGACAAGGGGAAAGGCGGGGCGCATGTGATAGGGGTACAGAGAGCGGGGTACGGAGGTGGGGGGGGAGGGGGAGGACAAGCAGGACGGGCAGTTTTGACGATGGAAGACCTTGGGTGTGCGGTTGGGGAATATGGGGTTAACGTTAAAAGGGGAGAATTTTACCGGTGACGGCATCATGGATGTTTACGATGAATTGATTGACAACAGAGTCTCAAGTGCTGGCGCAAGATCCTCGGAGCATGTAGTGCATTTGGCGGCGTTGGATCATGAAGAAACGACGGGCTATGTCGATAAACACAGGCTACTTGATCGAAATGTAAAATACATTGGAATCAGGACCGGCCCACTATGTTGCGATATGACAATTCATCCACAGGTATCACAATGGTTTGAGCGAGAAACTAGAATCCCCATAAACCATGGGGCCTGGTTCGTCCAGTCTCGCAGCTGTTTTGATCATCGTTACCGCTATAATCTGGAATTTCGTGCTGTTGCTAGCCATAAGACCGACGGAATTTTGGAGGGTTGAGCCTGGAGGGTAGTCTCCAGCACCAATATTCGCAAGGAAATTTGCGCAGTCTTCTTTCCGAATGAATTCTCATTCTGACAGCATAATTCACAAAAAGCGACAGAAATTGTTTCCAGCATGCTGCTGTGAAACTGAGTTTGATATGAGTGTATCGACAAAAGCCATCCAAACTCCGAAATAAGCACATAGACGCAGGATTTCCCTGCAAATAGAGCGGGATCCTCATGGCCGGTGCTTGGAGAGGTCCTGCTCCGGGACGCCTATTCCCGCCATTCCACCTGCCGCGACTTCAGTAGAAAACCCTGTAATCTTGGTGCCACTGGCGGCTAAACTGGTAACCCGTGGATCAATGGGATACTCGTCTCCCTTTACTTGGGAGCCAATACCCATATCGGCCATAGGGACGTGAGTATTAGGCAACAGAGTTTCATCTTGGGTCACTGGAGTAGTCATGGCTTGATCTGCATCCTGTGAGGGCCGGCTAGCAAGAGCCATGAGTCCCTCAATATGGGCACGATCCTCGTCAGCTGTTCCCTTCTCCTTTGCTTCGTTCTTAGCAGCCTGCGCTGGCGCTCGTGTCTTGAGTTCGCCCGTGACGAATTGCAAATAGTATGGAACTTCAATACCGCTCTTCAAGAAGAACAGTTTGAGATTTCGGGCTTTGTCTTTAAGCTGAACCTGGTTTCGGTCTTTAAGAATCTCATTGATGGTGCCTCCTGGTCCGAACATGGCGAGGATTTGGCTCCAATGAGGTCCTTTGACTCGATCAAGGCCAGCCATAAGAGAGCTTTCTTCCTCCGTAGTCCACGGGCGACGTTGGCTAGGATGACCTACACGACGATGATTGGGTGAGGCCTTGGCAGTGGCGGCCATACGGGCTTGCTCGTACAAAACCTGTGTTGGTGCAGATTGGGTTGGATATGGAATGCCTTGCTGAACTCCTAGCGACCGATGTAGCTGTCCTGGGCTTACATCGTTCCACTGATGCTGTGCTTGGTGGGAAGTCTGGTAAGGGACGCTTTGGTAGTAAGGCGGAGGGGGTGCAGGCACATTGGGGTGCAGAGGATGCTCAAAATGATATTGAATCTGAGGCGTACTCTCTTTCATTGCTTCTTGGGACGTACTTAAGGGCTGTACTTTCATGGAAGACTCGTCGGGCAGTGAGGACTGCTGCTGTGGCATAGGAACCGGAGTTTTGCTGAAATCTTGCATCGCATACCGAGCCGCCTGTGCAGCCTTCTCGGCAACGTCATCTTGATTTGTGGTAGATGGCGAGGCGTGGGAGGGTGAAGCTCGAACCGATTGCATGGAGCCAGCTTGGCGAGGTCCAAAATCTGTCCGCTGTTGCTGTCGGGCAGATTGATGATTTTCTTTCAGCGAAGAACGCGGCTGTCCTTGATGCGATTGAGGCTGTTCTGGTTTCTCGGAGACGGCGACATGGGCGGGACGGACAGGACGAGCGGATTTTTGAGCCTTGTGTTCATCTAAGCAGCTATCCATCATGTATATGGCACCAAACTTACAGCTATACCAGCAATGATCTCGAAGTTTTTGCTCACATAAGCGCTGACGTCTCTCAGGAAAGCCTCCCACACATACTTGTCCGGCAATTTTTCAATCGACACCGAACTCGTAGCTTCCTCTAGCAATACTCTGCGTCTATTTTGAGCTCGTTGTGTGAATTCTGCCTCGCTTGGTGCTAGTTGTTTGGCGCCAGATCTCCGCTTCAGCAGCATTTCATCAAGATTGTGGGGAAAGAGATCTTCGAGGATATCTTCCCTGCTCCGTTCGGTATTCTGAACAGCAGATATGTATGCCTGGGTCTTCAGTTCCAGAAACAATTGGGCCTGGCTCTTCAAGAGTCGACTTCCGTCCGCGACGAAGGTGTCGAGGAAATTTTCATTGAGATGGTAAAAGCCAACGTCTTGGCTACCGAAAACACTCGAGACAAACGTGGCCATGTTTGCCTTTCTAATTATGTCAATCTGGCTAGTCTCCACCAATGCAAGTTCGTAGGGGTTGAGAAATGGTTCGGAGACGGAATAGACCTTCTTGGTGTGGTCGAAGAGGGACTTCAGGGTCGCATATGCCTGTCCAGCATCTGTATCGGGCTTTGTGGCTATTGTCAGGATTTCACGGTAGGCTGATTTTGCCATGATCTCCAGTATTTGAGTTGCCTAGGTACGTCAAGCTCCGTATCATCAAAGTCTCCCACGAAAGCTTACCAAATTGTCAAGAACCGGCAAGCTTTGAGCCTTGAGGTTGAAGCTTGCGCTTATGTGCTGAAAGTTCCCATTGTTCATCATCGAAATATCACCATAGCTGCGTGTAGCATAATGATTGTCCACCGTCTCCCCATGATTGATAATGTCCGCGATCACAGCATGAAAATTATGTGCACCATCACCTTCAGCAAGACGACTGGATGGCCGCTGTCCTACAATCTCCCCTTCGCCATCGGTCTTATGCGGTAAATGAGAGCTTTGCGCCGTGTCGTAGACATTCTCTGCGGGCATCTCCTGCCTGTCTTGTGTTGCAGCATTAGAAGGCTCGATAGTCCTCGTTGCGGTACCCTTCTTTGTCGCTGACTTCTTCACTTGAACACGTTTGGATGGGGGTGGTGAGTCTTCAGGCGCCGAAGAATTTGTACGCCTTCTCTTACGAAGTCTACTGCCAATGGTCTCTGCAGACCCATTCTTATTTGTCTTGGTCACATCGGAGGGAGAAGGATTCGCTGCGTTATCTATCATGAAAGCCCGCGGCAATTTGTCAGTGAAAAGATGCAGTAAAGACGGTACATTTGGTCACAGCGTTTCGGCGACTTGCACACTGTCTTCCCTCACTCTCAAGGGAAGGCATGCAGCTTCGCGTGGGATTGAGCTAGCGAGAGACAGTCTGAGCTTACCAGCAAGCTCTTGAGAGCCAATAAACGCCGATTCTTTCAATACAGCTTGCTCTGCTGCCGCCTTTTGGCCTCGAGTAGGCATCGCAAGTCCTCTTTTGTATGAGGCTTGTTGATGCCAATGTTTGATAGAGCTTGAAGCTCAAGCCCTTGAACAGTGCCCTAAGTGTGATGGCACTAGCAAGGATCGCCCGGAGATTAGTTAGTCCGTTCCTATGACGAGCTCGATGACTAGGTGCTAGGCACTCACTACTTACTACGAGCAATCATCTGTGAATGCTCTCTTCTAGTAAGGTACTCAACGACTACACATCTCCCCAGTAGCTCTCTAAGCTAGCCCTATGCTTGGGTCAGACTTACACATACACCTCGATGCGATCCATAATTCCAAATGTCCAATCAATCCTCTCTATCGTTTCAACGCTTGAGTGACCCTCATGAATACTTGTTTGCCCGTCATCAACTTCCTGTCCAAGGCTACTCGGCTTGCGCCGATTGGTGAATATGGGGGATGTTTTGATGGCGTTGCATACCGCAGGGTACCATCACTGTCAGCGTACAAGCTTGTCAATACGTGCTTTGCGATTTCTCCGACGGTGGTCTCTTGGGTTCATTTGTACTACACTGATAATTTGGAGAGACTAAGAGAAACTGGAGGCGATGATTCTTGGAGCCCCATGACCAGACTGATGCTATTCTCCTGGGTGCGATCACCAAAGGCCTCAGGATAATTCTTCGTAAAGAATTGATCATAATTCAATAAAGGATGGCGTTGTAGGTTTGCACCCTCTACTAAATAATTTTATCAATGCATCGCACTTCAATGCGAGGGGAGCAACTTTCCAATGGTCAAATGACTTCTCCTGTTTTGTCATAGTCTGTGCTCCATGTGCTCCATGCAGTTTTTGTGACCACAATCCAACGACCAGTTACGTGTGCAACGGCCCATGTCTTTGGAGGTGCGACCTTGTCAAAGAATAAAGCTACATATGTGTTGCTTTGAATGGAATCTGCAGGGTCGTACTTGCCATGGCAGACAGGTGATGGCTCCTGAAAAGACGCTAGCGTCTTTTTTGGAAAATAAACACCATCTCTACTACAATCGCCGCGACAACCTCACCGTGCTCAACATTAGCCAAACCACTTGCTTCGAACTTCGACTTCGCCAGCGCCAGGCCACTAGCGAGGGTCATCAAGCTTGAACTAATTTGCTCAAGGTGAGCCTGAACACACCTTTCCATCCTTCCATCATCCCTCTACCATCAACCATCTCCGATCAATATCCAAAGCCCAACCAAATCGTTTGCCCCCGTTCTCGTCCTGGCTCCTTTGCGGAGCTAGGCGCATCTCGCTTACACTATGTTTGACCAAAATTTTCGTGCTGACCCCCTAGACCTGGGATGGTCATCAACCCGTAGAGTCATCGCCATCGCCTATACACCACGGTCTCCTACATTGACGACAGCTATGGCTCGAACATCGGACTGGGTGCAAGAGCAATCAGCTGAAGACCAGACACCTCGCTCTGATTCTGAAACTCACGATGCTCAGCCTGTAACACCTCCACCGCGAAACTTGGATCAGGAAGGCCGCGATAACGGTATGGATCGGCCTCCAATTGATCCTCCTGCGCGTCCGAGCCTTTCCACACCCAAGTATGATATTGCAACTCTGTTAAGCTTAAGGCACACGCAAGGAGCAGTGCCGGTCATGCTACGCGTTAAGCCAGAAGCGATTGCAGGTAAGCCACCAGTCAGAACCTCGTTCGCTATCTTCCAGGTCGACTGATCATGGCGTCCAAGAAAACATTTTCCAGTACATGGGGGCTTCCACTTCTCGTCGCATGCCCACTCGCTCTCGCGGTCTTTCCGACATTTCCAACGCATCCCGTGGCAGCATCAATGCTCATAGCAATATCGGTCATCGGGCGACTTTTGATTCAAAATATCCCAGCCTGCCTAAGCTACAGCGTCAAGCCCCATCTCCTTTGGACATCCCTTTATCACAGCGAAACGATGGCTTCGTGCGCTTTTTGCAGCAGCATGCATCTCCTCCACATCATAGGGTGACCGCAGGAGGCCGTATCGTTCCTGCCGGCCCAACGTCACCGCCACCAATGCTAGATTATGGTTCGCTCAATGGGCTTGTCCGAGAGCGTGCAGAAGCTGCAGAGGCTTCACACAATAAAGGAGGCTCAGTTCTGTCTGGTTTCAAGCCAGGTAATACCAATAGCGCTGCAATGCCTCTCAATAACTCCCATTTCTATCTACCACAAGGCAATGGAACGAGTAGCCAATCTGGGTACCCAGGAAACCACATTCAGCCAGCGATACCGCATGAGAACTTGGCTTATGGCTACCAGCCCTTTATGACTCCCACTATTCAGTCTCCGGCAGCATTTGAACCTATGGGGAACTTTTCAGATGGCAGCGCTTTTGTCTCATGCAACGGTATCTACTATCGTGCGTACTTGAATGGAATGAATACAATCATGGAGCCATTGCGTTCGACTCAGCTGCCGATGGAGCAGACAGACTATACTGGCACACATCTACAAGTACCATCAAACGTCACCCCATATAACATCCCTGCTTCTTCTCCACAAGGTCCCAATTCCTATGTTCCGTTGGCGAACATCACCAATGGCTCGTGGGGATCCAATCGCAAGACCAGTGATAATACATCCACTTCGTCTTCACCCAACAAGGAGGCAGAGCTGAAGTCACAATTAACAGACCTTGACAAGCATCTTGCCTTGAACCACTTCGAGATACTGCCATTAGAGCGCGCCGAGTTTGTCGCACGGCGAAGATACCTTGTTGAAGCGATTGACAAGATTCGCGTGGCGAATGAGAAAGCCAAACGCTCAATTCCAATAATCGTGCCTGCCACAGGATTGCCCATAACTCCACTTCAAATGCCCACCTTCGAACGAAAGGACAATGTGTCGAAGCCGCCGGGCTTGCGAGGCGCAACCTCCCATGTTCAAGCGAGTGGCAAAGGGCTTTCGCCAGCCGCCGCTCCTTTTGTACCTAGCAATGTTCGCAATGTTCGCAATATTTCTTCTGAAAACTCAACGAAGCGCACCCTCGAGGAAGTTACAAATGCTGCCATCGCCAGGAAGGACAACGCTCGGAATACTTACGACCCAAGCGGAAGTACCCAAGTGAATTCTCGTAGAGAGGTATCTTCCTCTAGCGTCCTTGATCCGTCGGACCCAGCGATGCGTGTCATCGATCATGGGGATATTGAATACGCTGGCAGATACCTTTTCAACTCGGGCTTTGAAAAGAAGACTTATTGCACAACCGTTGCCGAGTTCCAAGAGGCAATTCGACAGACCCGCGAGCAAGCTCGTCGTCACGGGTGTTTGGGTGGTTCGAGTAAGGATCCAGCCTATGACGCGGAGCAAGATATATGGTGGGCGATTTGTGATAGGGATCCGATTCCTTTGCCACCATCAGTGCCTGAATACCTTGCCAACCCACGGCCGTGGAATTGGCAGGACAGTATCTTCAATATGCGGCGAAAGGGAGCACCACTTGAAGGAATAAATTGCGACAAAGCACGTAACTCGCCGAGACTCGCGGGTTGGGACCCTGCTCTGACTGAGAAAACGAAGGATATAATCGATGTCTCGCGATCATACTACGCCTTTAAAGGTATGCTACCATCTGTTCCCTTTCGTACTTGGGCATACGATAGATATGGCAACAAGGTCGCAATTGAGTCAACTCCGGACTCTGATACTCAACGCGGGTTTCAATCCCGCTCTATCAGCTCCCCTGTGGACTGCACGGAGACTACCACGCGTCCAAAGGCGCTTAAGTCTTTGAGTAAAAATGAGATCAACAGCAGGGACGCTACTCCACGTATCGGCTCTCGGGTCAAAGATGGACGGAAAATGCATGTCACAGAAGGAGACAGTGTGCCCCGATCCAAGTCCAAAGCGTTGGATGAAACATCGCCAACATCCAGATTAGGCATGGGCTTCGAGCGCTCGCTGACATCGCACGTGGCAAAGAATGGTGCGGATGACGCGGACATATTGAAGCGCTCAAAAACGACATCAAGTTCATATCAGCCATACGCTGAGGATTACCCTGAGACTCCTGCAAAGAATCGATCAGGTCAACAATCAATTGAGGTACCAACGCCCAAGGCTGAACCTGTGTGTACTTCGATCAACGGAACTACCAATTCTAGAATGTCTGCCGTCGAAACCAAATTCCTGGCTGAATCATCGCGAGATCCCTGGGCCAGCAGCCGTCACTTAGGTGATATGTGGGACTCGTACGACTCTTGGGATCCTATCTGGATGGGTGACTATCCCATCGATCATCCCAAGAACCCCATAATGAGAGAACGTGCCCTGTTAAGTCTTGGGGAACAATCAGCACAAACAAAGAGCCAATGGGGGCCAGAAGAAGATTCACAATCCCTTGTTCGTTTCAATTACCCAAGGAACCAGTTTTCTGAGGGGATGCCTACTAACAAGATCAAGACTGCAAAGGTGAACATTCCATTTGCAGGCAATTCTCATTCACCCCTCGAATCTCATCATGAGATACACAAGGCGAAACCAATTATTAGTACTACGTAAGTGGTGCTCTATCTGCAATTTCTACCACCATGCTGATAGGTAATTTAGCTCCGAGAGCCCCGGCGCTCAAAATTTCCTGCGCAAGATGCTACAGAGCCCAACATATGCCACGGCCAGACCTCCAGCGGGAACGGCTTCTAATTTAGCAGAACGCTTGACAAAGTTCTTAAGAGGTAAGGGCGAAGGTGCTCAGCAAGGCAATCAACGCCCTGGCAACAAAGAGAATGCGCCGTCAAATTCAAGCGCAGGACCTGTAGAACGTGTACGAATTGGTCACCTGAGCCTCACATCGGGCTTCAAATCCGATCCCGACATTTCCGTGACCAAGGCTCAATCATCACTGGCCTCTTCTTACCAAGCTCACAACTCGCTTTCCCACAACGATGATGCTGGAAAGACCCACACAGGCTGGCCGTATGACGGCTGGGGGAATGACTTTCCCACCCTAGACCAACAACAGTATGCTCCTGGTCGCAGTGCAGCTTTAACAGACCGAGATGGTCCGAGCACTTACGATGCCTTGGCGAGTCACCACGTACCAGCGAGCTTTGGATATGATGGCGGAGCTGACCCACCTTTACCAAGCAAGGCGCAAGACCTGAAGGCAGCCCAGGAGGCTCATCCAAACTTCGACTACAAAGGTGTCTCGCACGCCGACTACGAGATCAATCGTGAGGACCCTAATAGCGGTTGGCACAAAGGTGCAGTGGAGGACTACTTCCAGGACCTCGCTGCGAGGCAGCGTAAGGAGGTATCGTCTCACCAGCAATCCTCTAGCAAGCGGGGTACCTGATACGGTTCCACTCATTGCATGAAGCTGCTGCTTCTGGCAGGCAACTCTCTCACTTCTTTAACGCCGTCCTGTAATTTATTGCAGGGCTGGTCTTTTTTAGCATTGGCGGATTACTGGAGGGTGTAGTGATTGGATTCGAGACTTCTTCTTCGTCAGTCGTGCCGTCCCTTGGCGGGTTGGCCGACAATTCACTTCTTGTTCTCTACCACATCCTAAGCAGCATTGTCCGCCAACTTTACGTTACATCCTAGCATTCGATACCATGTGGAGGAAAGCAAAAGCGCGAGTGGCGATATCACTGTCTCAGCAAAGGAACAGCAACAACAGCAAGTAGAACGATATTGTCTTCCCAGATCGGCACTTGTAGCTTAGAATATCAATGCAATACTCCACTATGGCCAGTTCCACTGCTGACCTCTTAGCGATCGATCAACGTCTCCAAATATCCCAATTTTATGCGTTGATGTAATTTTATGCAGTAGCACGGAGATATGCGGAGATTAGAATGCATTGCACCTGCGTTTGCTTTTTCTCCCACCGAGCACAGTAAATAGACTGGCAGCGTCTTGTTTGCCTTTCGTACCGTTTCTTCCTTCACGAAAGTTTGAACAACCCAAGGCTTGATTGCGTCTAATGGTAAAGCAGTTGCCGATGCGTCCGTCCATCGCGTTGCCGGAGTGATGTAGCTGTACATTCCCCCCGAAAAGCTTAGCGGCCAACCAAAGCTTTGCATCCAAGCACACGCTCAAAGGAAGGCCCCAATTCACTTCACCCACTCTACCGCCTTCACATCTCGTCTGTCCGCGCCTTCTCCGACAGCGATCGCACACAGCAACCTCAATGGCTCTTCAATCCCCAGCGTCCCCTCAGTGTCTTTTCCCTTACTTCAGAATCAGATTGCGCCCGTTTCGTTAGCCTCTCTCGCGCGACTCACACACGCCATTGCTCGTTCATTAGGGTTGTGACATCACTGTCGCCGTCAAGATGAAATTTGGTCGAAACCTCCCTCGCAATCAAGTGCCAGAATGGGCAATATCCTACATTAAATACAAGGCTTTGAAGAAACTCATCAAGTCGGCTGCGGCGGATGCAAAGCGAGAGGATGGAGCTGATACTGCTGGCATGCTGTTCACACGGCCGTCCCCTCCTGGGCCCGCTGACTAGGTCTTAGAGTTCTTCTTCTCGCTGGACCGCAATCTGGAGGATGTCAATTCGTTCTACAACAAGAAGTTTGCTGATGCTGCTCGACGGCTTAAACTCCTTCAAGATCGCTATGGTCGCTCACTCGATGCAGAGAACGGCCTTGACAAAGACGAAGTGGAAGATCTCATGGGAGCTTTGTTGGAGCTACGGGGTCAATTGAGAAAACTTCAATGGTATGGAGAAGTGAACCGGAGAGGATTCGTTAAGATCACAAAGAAGCTAGATAAGAGGGTAGGCCAAACTTCGACGCAGCGCCGGTACCTTGATTCCAAGGTTGATCCAAAGCAATTCGCTACCAACAGCGATCTGACCGTGACGATGAAGGTTTTGAACGAGTGGCTGTCAAAGCTTGGTGATGTGAAAATTCGTGACGACAACAGCTCAACCCATTCCTCCCATTCCTTGAGGAGGACATCTTCAAAATCAATGTTGAGCCTGCCGGCAGGGCTATTAGACGCAATCGACTCAGCTGTTCGTGTCGATGACGCGCCGAGGCTGGTGGATCTGTTGGCTCAGTCCAATGCAACGAGTGATGACGCCGGAGAAGATTTTCTGCCCCTCCTGTCTCTCAATCTATTGCAAAGAGCAGTGGGCTGCCGAGCCAAAGCTTGCATCGATCGATTACTAGGACGCATAGAGACACTCGATGCAGGCGATGACATCAACAAGAGGAATGTCATACACCGCTTGATCATCAGTATTGGGCGATCCAAATCTTCAATTGATGGGGACTCTGATTCTGTTGTGCTACAAGATACAGGTTCAGAAGCAATGAGTTACATTAAGCCCGCAGCACCTCCGGTTTGGGAGCCTCACCAATCCTCCAAAAAGGAGCAAGATGACGTTTCCCGGCTAGACAGCGATGATAAGGCTGTCGTTCTCCTCGAGTATCTGCTTGATAGATTGCGCTTCCACCAGCGCGACGCTCTTCGAGCAAGAGATGGCTATGGCCGGATGCCACTACATTACGCGGCACAGTACGGACTTATAGTCATTTGTCGAGTCATAATCTCACGAATGCAAGCTTGGGGTCAATTTGGAGGAAGGGAGGGGATTGATTCGCCAACATGGCAAGATAATGACGGATATGCTCCCTTGCACCTCAGTGTTATAGGTGGACACCCTGGTACTACAAGAACCTTACTTGAGGCTGAAAATCAGGGGCCTCGTCGTGAACACAAAGCTACTGAGCCAAATCACATGTCTAAGTCTGGCGAGGTCCTGGCTCTAGCTGTCAAAGCGAACTTCGTTGCTATCGTCCATCTACTGGTAGATGCTGGAACTGATTTGAATTACCAAGATGATCAAGGCGAGACAGCTCTACATGTCGCGGCTCGGTTTGGTCAAGTGGACTGTGCCAAAATTTTATTAAATGGAAGCGCGAGACAGAAGGCTGACCCGGAGATCGCAGAATACACGTATGGCTGGACGCCGCTCTTCATAGCATGCGTCGAGGGCCGCTTTAGCATTGCTAAGCTTTTGATCCAATTCCGAGTTGATATGGAAAGAACCGACACCTCTGGATGGACTCCCAAAGAACACGCAGCGCTGCGAGGGCACATGGATGTCGCCAACGCTCTGGCAGAAGTGACAGCTTCTCCTCCCTCGTCTGACGTGGATTCGCCACCGACCCAACCCTCAAAGCCGGGCACATCATCACTCGCAGATAGGAAGTCGAACGGCGTCGCCAATGGAAATGGGGCCACAAGGATTATCGAGCCAGTCAAGACGTACGGACACCGGTACCTCACCAAAGACACCATGATACTTGTCAGTCTTGGCACCATGGACAGTCGAAAAGCTGTCGAAGCTGTCAATCTCGATCGCATTCCTCTGACGGATGCTCACTCCACTCAACTTGACACTGCTTTATCTGTCGTGATTTCTGCCAACGGAGCGCGTGGCGAAGAGTCGATCATCGATCTTCCAGTGCAAGACAACATAAGCACAGAACCGTTCGCGTTCTACGCACCGGATGTTACCAAGGTGAAGCTATTGTTTGATATCGTACCCACTTATGCCGGATCTAATGACCAGACCGTTGGCCGGGGCGTAGCTCTTCTATCAACCATCAAGCCCGGTCTTGGATCTAAGCGAATTTCGCTACAAGGCGATGTCGCTGTGCCAATCTTAGCTGCAAACAGCCTCGATGTCATTGGATCAGTCAATTTCAATTTTCTCATCATCACACCTTTCGCTCATCCAAACATGACCATTGCTGAGGACCTGACCTACTGGAAAAGCATGACTTCAACCATGGTCATCGGACATCGGGGCTTGGGTAAGAATGTTGCAGCTCGGAATTCTTTACAACTCGGCGAGAACACCATTCAGTCATTCATTGCAGCGGCGAACCTTGGCGCCTCCTACGTCGAATTCGACGTTCAACTGACCAAAGATCATGTGCCCGTCATATACCACGATTTCCTCGTCAGCGAAACCGGTATCGACGCACCAGTGCACACTCTCACGCTCGAACAATTTTTGCATGTCAACGATGGCCGCACTCCTCGTCAATCCAGACCGGGATCACCTGTCCAAGCCAACAGTGCAGTAGCAAAGGCTATCAACGGTGCAGACCCACGCAAAGCCCGTTCAATGTCACTTGGAGATGTAGCAAAAGGCGAAAATACAGACATGAGCGAACGCATGAAGCATACACGCACGTTCAAGGAGAAAGGCTTTAAAGGAAACAGTCGCGGCAATTTCATTCAAGCCCCCTTCACCACCTTAGAGGAGATGTTCAAGAAGCTCCCCGAGAGTATTGGCTTCAACATTGAAATGAAATACCCCATGTTGCACGAGAGTGAGGCAGAGGAGATGGACACTTATGCCGTGGAGCTGAACTCCTTTGTCGACACCGTACTTACCAAGGTCTACGACCTGGGCAAAAAGCGTAACGTCATCTTTTCAAGCTTCAACCCTGACATCTGTCTTTTGTTGTCCTTCAAACAGCCCTCGATTCCTATACTTTTTCTTACAGATGCGGGTACTCATCCAGTTGGAGATATTCGGGCCAGCAGTCTGCAAGAGGCCATCCGATTTGCATCGAGGTGGAATCTTCTCGGAGTGGTGTCTGCGGCAGAGCCACTCGTCATCAGCCCGCGTTTGGTGAAGGTTGTGAAAGAGTCTGGTCTTGTGTGTGTCAGCTACGGTACACTCAATAATGACCCCGATAATGTCAAGGCAGGCTTCCACTACCTATCTTGACTGTTAGCCGCTGACAATGACGCAGTTACAAGTCAAGGAAGGCATCGATGCCGTAATTGTGGACAGTGTGCTTGCCATCCGCAAGGGCTTGACAGGACATGAGAGCGGCCAATGAACATGCGAAGGAAACCCCTGTTGCTGTGATGCTTTTTCGACCGACAGATAGGGGGAGTCCGCTTCCATTCTGTACATGACTAAATTTAGAAAGAAAAGAGATACCATGGGAGGAAACAGTCATTAGAAGCTCGATACCCCAATTTCAATGGACTCAACATTGCATGCCATGCACTAGAATAGAGAAAAAGAAACTTTTCATTATTGTTCAGAGCCTCAAGGAAGCACATCTTCATCTCAGGACATCATTGTAGTGATTCCCATTCAGGGTCATCGCAACCCTTTCGTGCAGCAACCCCATACTCACAGCCCATGGAACTCAACCTAGCCCTTGTAATGGCCGCGCATGCTGCTCATAAACATCTCACATCATACACCCATTCCCCTTCGAACTTCCCACCTCACTGACCCCCAACCTGACCTTTCTCTTTTCGCCCCCGCCATACATGACATTCGACCAAGCCTCCACCATCCACTCATACCACACCTTTCTATTATCCGTTGCACGGAAGATGGAAACAGTAAGGCTCGAGGCGTCAGGAACATACATCGGTGTCTGAGATCGCCGTGACGACGTCAGTCTTACACAAGACAGGAGTGGAGTGTGTGGGGAGTTGAGGAGGACGTACCTTCAAAGGAAAGAAAATCGGAAACCAACTCATCATCCCCGGGCTCTTCGCCTCCATCGTAAGAGGATTAGTGCTCAATTCCACAGCCGGATACCGCATCTTCTCCCCTTGCCCACTATCAGAACCATGTTTGACATTTTCAGCAGGATATGGCATCCTCTCCGCCATCGACGGACTCAGTTCAACCCCTGGATAAAGCACCGCTTCAAAATATCCCGCCAGACCATGACACACGGCACGATTCCTCAAATTGAAACTCAACCTCGCATGCCGCTCATTATGCCTATTCACACTCTCCTTCGGCACCGCTTTCATCGGTCCATGCTCAAACGACCAGGCCTCCAGCACATTAGGCACAGTCGCAGGGAGCGATTCCGGATCAGACGACGCCTGTGATATGGTGGAGAGATAGTCGATGGCGTGCAGCATGACGACGTAAGGGGTGTTAGGAGCAGTGGGGTCTGTGGTAGCGCGGGCGGCGATGTCGGCGTGGAGTTTGGGGGCGGCGATGGGGGTTAGGTAGGCGGTGTAGGAGTGGGGGATTGAGATGCCGTGGGTGGGGTTCAGGAGGGGGAGGATGCCGTCGAGGCATTCGGGGGAGAGCTCGTTGTCGGCGAAGGAGCCGAGGAGTTCGGAGATGAGGATGTCGATTGGGGTGTGGGGTTGTGGGTTAGGTTGTGGAGTGCTGGCAGAAGAAGCACCAGACGGCGGTTGGGCTCGTATGGGTCCTTTCCAAGAGCGCATGTCCGATTTGACAAGATTGACTCGATTGTCCCAGGTTTCTTCGTTGTGTCGTTGCAGCAACACATAGGCGTTGGGGTTCTTCTCTACTGCCCACATCTCTATGGGTATACCCGTGGAATCGCTGGCCTGGAGGGCACGAGTAACCAACGGGCCACGTCCAGCGCCTACCACCGCTACCACAATCCTACCATTGGGTCCTGAGGCTTGCTTCCCTTTGTCCCGCCAGTCACATAAAGCTTGCTGTATGGCAAGGAGATACTGATCATACTTGACCGGATCTTTCTCGAAGACTTCATAGGTAATACTTTCAAGATTATCGGTCAGGGGCTGCAAGGGGGCTTGAAGATAATCTTGGTAGCCAGCTCCGAACCTTTCGATGGTTGTACGGGGCGGCTGATGTCGCTGGAGATATCGAAGGTAGCTGAGATGAATCGTTGGGTCTCGGGACTTCTGGCTAGGTTTCCTTCGAATCTGGGCTGCCTCGGCAGGTGTGGGTGCTGGCGAATCTGCTGCAGCACCGGAAGTAGTATCATCGATATCGGGAGGGTTGATCTCAGTTGCTTCCGTTCCAGGAATAGGGCCAACGTCGGTAAGTAAAAGCCACGGCGGTTGACGATTACGCATATATCGGGTGAGTAATTTCTGATGATAGGCAGTGAACGTCGGATTTCCTCTAGCATTCCCATAGAAGGTCTTCTTGTCGATCTTCAGGATGTGGAGTGGCTCTGAATGCCATCTGGATTGAACAATGAGAGGTGGAAGCTGTGATGGTATGGATAATGCTGATGTCAAAAGGTCAGCCGGTATTTTATCAAAATGGCATGTAGCTTCAAAGGAAATATAAGGGAACTAAGTACCTCACGAATCATCTCGACAACCACCGCATTCAGCTCCAGTGAAGGGAGGCCAATATCGGAAATTGAAAAGGGAAAGATTTCACACAGATGATGAAAGTTTTGCAATGAATGTGTAGTCCAATTCTTACCTACATAGAGCCTACTGTTATATTTACAGATTGTCCTGATAACGTTCCACGCATCCCAGGTGCCAAAAAAGTCAAAGCTCACAGGTTTCTGAGACGAGCGACTGTCGGAAGCTCTTCCAGATTTCTCTTCTCCTTCTTGCGCACACAGCTCTTCATATTCATCAGTTGAGAATCCCATGAATCTTCCCCGTGCTCGAGTCACAGGGCTTCTGTCGTCGTCCTCTTTTTCTTCTTCGGGGATATCCATCATTGGTAAAGATACAGAAAAATGGAGGTAGGGTCCAATATTCAGGGCCTCTGAAATGGCGTAAGCATATTGAGTTATTCCTTCCCCATGAAGCTTGCCGTGATGCAATTTGGGACTCGGCAAGATAATATTGCCAATACCACAAAAAGCAGCATAAGCCATTTCAAGTTCCAGCACTTGACGCGAGATATGATAGATCACAGGGTCTGGAGACGAAATATCTATCCATGGACTAGCGACTGCAAGCAATTGAGATACAATATCGTTTGGAGCGAGTGTGGTGTCGACCGGCGACAGAGGGGGGATGGTAGGTATGGGGACATCCTTGTACGGCTGGGCTTCCAACTCGCTGAGATAGCTCGATAAGAGAGTCAATACTCGACTGTGAAAATGAGGCGTTGTGATGGGAGTGGTTAGCATATCATACTGGAATCACCAATTAGCCAAATGATTCGTAAATTAGGGACTGATACTCACATTACAGTCTTGTGCTTGCCGTAAGAGCTCTGTAGTCACACGTATTCGATAATTCTCATGATGGCCGATGTAAAAGGTAGGAACGTAGTCATCCGAAGCAGGCGAGTCCATTTCGCTTTCTCAGTGCTGTGATGAGCGAAACCGGTCAAGGTGTATACTACAATAGATTCTGATCTCTTTTAGAAGTTGACTCATGGGAACAATTTCAAAGCATGATGGAGAAAGAAGTGAATGAAGCCAACGCCGTCATCAAGGAGGAAACAAAATCTTTGAAGCGCTCCGAGCGTCCCTTGCAGCCAAAGGCCATTGGAAGAATTCTGCGCGGGTCCCAATTCGGTTAGCTCGATATCGAATGCGCCTTCCGCCGATGGAATTTTAGATCTCAACACAAACTTCAACTATTGCCATAGCAATCATGGCGGGCCACAAACCAGACGCCCAGGAGTCCAGTCCTGCTAAGCGCCGGAAGACAGAAGACATGGATTCGAGACCAGATCTCTATACAAGCGAGATCCTCAAAGGAGAGACTTCTGGCGGTGTCAAGATCGAAAGAGATGTGGAAACCGAGCCCACAAGCAGGAAGCGCCAGAAGACGGAGTCCGACGCTGGCTCCAATCCGAGTCTGTATACTGCTCATCAGCATGAAGCGGCGCCAAAGCAAGAGGCGCCAAAGAAAGAGACCGATCCAAAGTCGAATCCCTACCTAGCACACATGTATGAGGAGGAAGAGGAGGACACAAGCTTTAACGGCTACAGTAACGGTTACGGGAAGACTATGAACAAGATGAATGGAGCAACAAATACTTCTAATTGGGCGAGGCTACCCAGACACAAGTCGACGGCGGCGATGGCAACAAAGGCTGAAGACGGGCCCAACAACCCTTTCAGTGGGCAGCCTCTGTCGAAACAATATTTCAACATACTCAAGACCAGGCGAAATCTCCCAGTCCACCAGCAGAGAGATGAGTTCCTCAGGATGTATCAAAAGTCCCAATTCTTGGTCTTTGTTGGAGAGACGGGGTCAGGAAAGACCACTCAAATACCCCAATTCATCTTATTCGATGATCAACCACATATCCAGCGCAAATTGGTGGCCTGTACGCAACCTCGTCGAGTAGCGGCTATGTCCGTAGCGCAGCGTGTAGCGAATGAGATGGATGTCACATTGGGAGACGAGGTCGGCTACAACATCCGTTTTGAAGATGTCACCAGCCAGAAGACAGTATTGAAATATATGACGGACGGTATGCTACTTCGTGAAGCAATGAATGACAACAACTTGAATCGGTACAGCACCATCATCCTCGACGAAGCCCATGAGCGCACACTTGCAACGGATACTCTGATGGGCCTACTCAAGGAAGTAGCGCAACGACGACCTGATTTAAAGATCGTGATCATGTCTGCGACCTTGGATGCACAGAAGTTTCAAAGCTATTTTAATGACGCGCCTTTACTGGCAGTACCAGGACGCACACATCCCGTAGAGATATTCTATACGCCGGAACCTGAGCGGGATTACGTTGAAGCATCGTTGAGGACAGTGTTGCAGATACATGCCTCTGAACCCGAAGGAGACATATTGCTATTCCTCACAGGAGAAGAAGAGATTGAAGATGCCTGTCGGAAAATCAATCTCGAAGCTGATGAAATGATCCGGGAAGCAGATGCAGGGCCATTGAAAGTTTACCCCCTTTACGGAACCTTACCGCCCAACCAACAGCAACGTATCTTCGATCCTCCACCGCCACCACGAAGGCACGGAGGCGCGCCAGGACGAAAATGTATCGTGTCAACGAACATTGCTGAGACTTCTCTCACCATTGATGGTATTGTATACGTCGTGGATCCAGGCTTTAGCAAGCAAAAAGTCTACAATCCACGAATTCGGGTCGAGTCTCTCCTTGTGTCTCCAATATCAAAGGCATCTGCTCAACAGCGCGCCGGTCGAGCTGGGCGAACACGTCCAGGAAAATGCTTCCGGCTATATACTGAAGGTGCTTTCAAATCGGAGCTCATTGAAACCACCTATCCGGAAGTCCTCCGCTCCAATCTCTCGTCTACCGTCCTCGATCTCAAGAAGCTTGGAATAGACGATCTTGTACACTTCGACCTCATGGATCCTCCAGCACCAGAGACCTTGATGAGAGCACTCGAAGAATTGAATTACCTCGCCTGCCTTGATGATGACGGCAATCTCACCGCGCTCGGAAAACTTGCTTCTGAATTCCCTCTTGACCCTACCCTTGCTGTCATGCTAATATCCTCCCCTGAATTCTATTGCTCAAACGAAGTCCTTTCCCTTACAGCCCTACTCTCTGTTCCCCAGATCTTCGTTCGACCAGCATCAGCCCGAAAGCGTGCCGATGAGATGAAGAATCTCTTCGCGCATCCCGACGGTGATCATCTCACAATGCTCAACGTCTACCATGCCTTCAAGTCGCCTGAAGCTCAAGCCAATGCTAAGCAGTGGTGTCATGATCATTTCCTTTCCCTTCGAGCCTTGCAATCTGCTGATAACGTACGATTGCAACTCCGTCGTATCATGGAGCGCGAAGAGCTTGAACTGGTCAGTGTACCATTCGAAGACAAGAACTACTATAGCAATATCCGGCGCGCGCTCGTTGCAGGCTTTTTCATGCAGGTTGCCAAAAAAGAAGGCAACAGCAAGACCTACGTGACAGTGAAAGATAACCAGAACGTCATCCTCCACCCAAGTACCGTGCTGCAGCAAGAGAGCGATTGGCTGGTGTACAATGAATTTGTACTTACGACCAAGAACTACATTCGGACCGTCACGGTTGTGAAGCCTGAATGGCTGCTGGTGAGTCCTTCGATCGTCGAACTCGCCTCACATACGCCCAACGCTAACCTTCTGTAGGATATTGCACCCACTTACTACGACATCACGACTTTCGGGAAAGGAGAAGTCAAAAATGCGCTTGCGAGGACGATAGACAAGATACGGAGAAAGGAAGCCACAAAGGGTGGGGGAAGGAAGTGAGCGAACAGTGCCAATGCGGTACAGGACGAGCATGAGGGTGAACCCTTGATGAAAGCACCGACAGACAGGAACTCAATTACGGAACAAGACTCGTGACACATGAAAAGGCGAAGGATCCTTGAAGTGTTGGTCTCTAGGCAGCTGATAATCTCAAATCCTGATATCGAGAATGTGAGTAGTCATTGGAGTCCATGGCTCGTTACATAGTCGCCGTCCAAGACATTAAATGCATGCCGCTAAATCAAATATCTACCTCCAACAAAGTCCATTTACGACTAACTCGCATGCCCATTTACACCATTCACCTCCACCTCCTTGACACCTACAGCCCCGTCCGCGTCTTGATGCCCATTAATATCAGTCTCAATCGCCGCCTGGCCCCCAACGTCCTCAATTCGTTTCTTCTCATTCTCCTCTCTTATCCTCTCAGTCTCCCGCCTCATACTCTCCATATCCCAATCAGCATCATCCTCCGCCCCGCCCTCCTCCTCACTCTCCTCCTCTTCCTCACTATCCTCCCACCCGCCGTTTTCGAACATAGCTCTACCCGTCGCCTCCTTCGCCTGTCTCGCCTCGTCCTCCGCAGCCTTCTTATCCAACCTCTCCTTCTTCCATTTCGCAAACGACTCCGGCGTGACGGGCGTGAGCGTACCAGTGAGTTTGAGCCTTTCCGTTTCCAGGAAATCCTCAAGAGTGAGTGTTTTCAGAGGCGACTTATCCATCAGCGCTTTCTCAGCCGCGCGCTGCTCTTTCGTTTTGAGGACGAAGCCGGGGGGAAGGCTGTGCTTGTACATGCATTTGTCGCCGCCGTTGGGACAGGTCCAGAACCAGCCGTACTTGCCCTCTTCGACTGCGTTGACGAAGTATTTGCATACTTTGTCTGTGGTGGTTTTGGGGTTGCCGTGCTTGCTTAGGACGACTTGGCGGAGTTTTTCTGGAAGACGACTTCATGTCAGTGGGACAGCTCTCACATGGCGGAGGTCTACAACGAGCGTTGACCTACCTTCGTCCCAATCCGCCATGTCATCCTTCTTCTTCGCTTCATCTTCTCCTTCCCGCGTATCCTGGTACAAATTCTTCTTTTCTCCTTTCCTCTCCACCGATAAGTCATGGCTAAATTTGCATTTTCTCCCCTTCTCGCAATTTCCTTGCTTGTAAAATTGGCATACTACGGTTTTGGGATCCACCCCAAACGGCACTTTTTGCACTTGTACTGGCTTAAATAACTCGGCTGTTTCTCGCTTTGCAGCTTCTGATGCAGCCTTCTCCTTCTCTCTTTGCGCCTTCTCGGCTTCTTTCTTTTTTTGCTCTGGAGTTTTGGCTTGGGCGGCTTGTGACTGTACATGTTGGACGTATTTTTGCGCTTGGGCTCCTTTTTTCTGTATCGAGTTCAGGATCAGCATGGAGGTTGGGATTATCACAACCAATGAGTCAATTCACGAATGGACGAGAATCTCGAATGTGGCAGGCTAACATTTTTCATGCCAAAAGTCTATTTTATAATATTAGCATACGGCCGACTGGTCGTATGGGACCAGAACCTGACTTTATCCGCAACTATCTTGGTCGACGAAGGCTTTGCCTTTTTTTCATCTTTCTTGGGCGGCATGACTAGTCCCCTCTTGCCGGACAGAGAATGTCTTTTCAGGAATGACGCCTATGAAAGGGTATTGGCGCAGATGGTCGAGAAAGAAAGCAAAACTAGCAAAGCGTGGTGCAAATCAAACAAAGTCCAAGGACTCTCAGTGGTTAAGTAGCTCAAAACAATCGTGAATACCAAAGGCGAACATTGTGGTCGTAGTTGGGAGAGAGACTGTTACTCAATCCATATAAGGCTGAATCACTAGCGTCAAACTGCGGCCAAGTTTCTCCAAAGCTTTCTTCGAAACTCGTTCTCTACTCAACTTCGCTTCTACATCCAAATCAGTCAAGGTTGACACTGTCTTGTCAATTGATAGAATCGAGGTTGAATGATGATACTCTAGAGCGGCATGCTTTGACTGTGCTAAAGTTCCGACGCTCAGCTAACTTTTTTGGTAGGTTCCCAAAGCTTCTCCTCCACTATTCAACAACCACTTCAACCTGAAAGAACCCTCCTGTATCTACAATGATATCCGACGACGATCTCTACCGGCTTGCTATCTTTCTCGGTTCTCTGGCTATGCTCCTCATCGTTGCATACCATTTCCTCGAGGTCAACTCCATAGAGGACACCCCCCAGCCGTCCGAGGAAAAGACCCCTTCGAAAGCAACGCCACAAGCCCACAATCGAGTACCCTCTAGGTCATGATAGGAGCGATAGATGAGAACATGAAACATACGGTCTGCTGAGATTCACGTGGAAAGGAGCTGATCCTATCAACGTTCATGCCGGACGGGGCCGAGAATATTGGACTGAGGCCATCGAAAGGCATCGGGCTAGGAGGATTCTTGCAGAAGCATGACTGTATGTAACGCGTGCCCAGGAAGAGAGGCTCGGATAGGGCATGCTATTGCGGCTCCAGCCATTCGCCAAGCGCAAGTCGCGTCTCCAGGTTTGAGAAACACGGGGAAGACTCTTTGTGGGATGGTCGATTTGGATCGACTTTATATAGCTTCAATGATCGCTACATCCCTGCATGTCGATGTATGGCAACTCTCCTTTCTCATTGTCCAAGACGTCTGTTTCAATGCCCAGTTCGTGCTGCGCACAATCATGAGATCAAGATTACTCCCCCTGCTGTCTTTCTTGCGAGTCCTCACCGTTTGTCTGGCAATCCCATCGCAACCATCCACTCCCCTGGATCTATACTCACCAGCCAGCATAGGATCTGAACTCAACCAGTATCTCCCCTCCTATTCCTATCTCACCACCCACTAACACCATCTCCCCCAGAACAACCAATCTCACCGCCCCATTCCGCTACTACGTCGCCGACACAACCATCGCCATCGACTTCTACGAATACCAAGCCATGTCCCCCATCCCCCGCCAGGACGTCCTCATGTGCATAATCGAAGCCCTCTCCAAAATCTTCGGCCACACCTGCAGCGAAGTGGCCCCTCGCCACAACACCTTCAACTACAAAGGCAACGCTTTCATCCACATCCAAAACTACAGTCCCGTGCCGGGGAGGGACCATACGTATGGGGACATGGCGGCCACGCTGAGAGGGGTGGGGGAGTGGATGACCGAGGTGAATTATTTCAAAGCGTTGGAGTTTCAGATATGGAGTATTACCCCGGGGGATTC
>JAABUP010004310.1_pt1 | contig 23446 bp, 31 predicted proteins | sample 5559201 | NCBI WGS metagenome assembly JAABUP01 (sample SAMN10711887, study PRJNA513373) | rock metagenome | isolation source: Antarctica rocks | place: Antarctica | reverse complement strand
TACGACTGTGTAGAAACACAGAATGTCGTCGTATATTGTGGAACCGGGACGTGAACGCTGCTATCAACATCCTGCGCCTGTTTCTGGATTGGGTCGAAGGCCGATCCAAGCCATCGGAATTCTGTAGAGCTGGGCAGTGACTTGGCTCAACTTAGTGATTTGTGCAGTATCATTTTTTCCCAGCTTCTTTGCGGATGGCATTCCCTAGGACGGGGATGGTGTGCCAGCCAGAAGCCTCTGCTTGCATGCTATGGGGTTCGCACATGAACAACAACGATTGTTATTCGCATGCCATATAGTGTGATGGTCCTCAAAGGTATGAACACGTGCACTGACTGGTGGAATCTTACCGGATTCTGAACAGCTAGCACATACCTATATTATTACCTCTTCATAATATGGATGTGCACTTCAAGTTGCTTGACGCCACTACATCACTGGCAATTAACCCATGTGTCTCGTCACGTGGGGCGTTCAAACCCTGATGCAGACCAGGTGTGATGACAGAAGTGCATATAAGTGTCTTGCCTAGACATGGGAAAGAGGGCAGCTTGTACACCGTGTCGAGGTCTGCCAAGGGCCCAATCTGTCTCAGCCAACCAAGTGCTCTGTCGTGCTGCACAAAAAGCTAGACAGTACACTTCCTTGAGGCGATTTTGCTTGCAGTTGACGAGCATGGGCATCAACTTGCCATGGTTCTTGGTCGGCAGCGTCAAAGAAAGCATGTCATTTATGCGAAGTTGCCACATAGGCAAATGTTGGAGCAAACTCCTTCTCAAGGTCTTCATCAATGCAATTGCCAGGGGTGCTTCCAGTATCATCAGCAGGCCTGAATGACAGCTTTCTGCTGCAGGAGATCAAGATATACTTTCCTCATTCTGTACGTTTGGGTCTGGGGACTGCAATGCCAAGCTGCATGAGCGTTACAGCCATGTCCACTAGTGTCTCATTCACTGTGGTGAGCTGCAGCCCTAGCTCCTTTGCAGCCTGCACAGACTCATTACTGGTGATTGTGTTGCACAATGAGTTATTATCATGTCCATATGTCAGCAGCAAAAATTAGAGCCTGAAGCATTTAACAGTCGTGAATGAGTGTACCGGCCACTGCATGCCCTGGTCTGCCCAACTGCTGCTCTTAAAAGCAGAGAGCTGCAGTTTCCAGGAACAAAGCAAGCGCACACCAAAACGTAAAGGTGATGTCACAGATGCATGTGAAAGAGCAGCAACATCCGTTGCACATGCAGCATGCAAAGGAAACTCCACAGCGTGACTACAGCTTCACCTTCGAGTTGTCAATCTTTTCAGGCGCATCTTCTTGCATGCCAGTGGGAATCTGAAGTTGTGGGAAACGTGCCTGTGCGAACACGCTCATGAAATTTGAACAACGCGATTCTAAATCACTCAGGAGCATGTCTACATGGGAGCTGATGAGTGCACAGCAAAAAGCTATGATGATCAAAAGCAAACGTTGCGGCTACAATGATTGCTGGGTGACACACAATCCTACAGCTGGGACTGCGGCTCTAGCAACGTCCGATGCACTACGTCTTTGAATAACTTATTGTTGCTGGCACACTGACTGCCTAACAGGACCTCATGCATACACTTGTAGGGAGCTACTCAGGAGTGTACATACCTCATCCCAAGAGAACATATGTGTTGCATGAGTTGGATGAAAGACAAACAAGTGAATGAACGATTATATCAATGAGTTGCACATGACCCTCAGTGCTTGTGAAACAGTCTGTGCAGTTGACAGAACGCACTTACTGCCAGAAGCTACAAATGACACCATAAAGACAGACCGTCACAGTCCAGCCAATGCGTGAACAGGATGACCTGAGTTGGGCTGAAAGCAGTCATTGTTGCCATGCAATGAAGAAGCTGACCTCTAAGATGTCTGACACAAGCCTGGGGGTCATAGGTTTTCTGTTGCTAATAATATACCGTCCCTTGGCTTCAGGAAGCGTTGCTGCCAGAATGTGTGCCTTTGCCACGTCTCTGACATCAATAATGACTGGTGTCCCAGCTATTGTATCACTTTCCAGACAAGCCTACTGCACAGCAAGTCAGTGTTTGTCATGCTGCTGCAGACACTGAGTAGAGCTCATGTTGCAATTGCTTACTACACTGTTGGCTGATCTGAGCAGCACCAATCTGTGAGATGATGCAACAGTTCGGCGCGTGGGTTGTCTCCTGACATTGTGGGTTACTACAGAGTTGCCATGCATGCAGCCAAACCATTGTCATTGTCATTGTCCAGGCGCCATCTGTCTAACGTGCACTGATTGCTGCATGTCTGTAGTGCAACAGTGAGCAACAACATGGCAATGCTGATGTCTCACATGTCACTGACTGCAATGTAATACTCACAAGTTTGGTGTTTTCACCTTGCAACGATGCTCACCTTCATGAAGCCAACGCTCAGCCCTTTGGTGTCATGACGCGACAAGGCAGGACCCAGGATGAAATTGGGCAGAATGGCGACCAGGTCCAGATCATGCTCCTTGGCTATCTTCCATGCCTCCCTCTCAGCTGATGCCTGTAACATCATGCACAGCCCATTGTTGACACAGGCCTGATGCTCTCTGCTGTTGCTGAAGGCGATAGTGAAGCACGCAATGGAGCAGGCCAGGTGCATGCCTTGCTCAACCAGTAAGCTTCATTGTTCTTGATACTAGAAGTCTCATTCCAGTCGTCCTCCGTGTATAATGATCCATTCTTAGGTGGTGCTGCACTCTCATTGCCCAACACAGCTGCAATACGTCTCATGGCAAGTCAGCATGAAATTGCCGGGCAGATTAAAAGCTGTGGACTTTGCAAGCTGCACAGGCTCTACCTGCTACAGATGATGTCACAATTGTCCTCTTGACAAAATTTTTGTGCTTCGCTACCGAGCTTAGTACGTTGCTTGTGCCCTTGACTGCTGGATCGATCAAGTCTCTCTGAGGATCTTCAACCTCTATGAAAAAGGGGGACCTGCAATGAATCGATAAGCCCATATGAGTTACCAAAGTTTACACCAAGTGTTAGCAACTCAGCAACAGGCTGACCGCCGCGCTCACGCTGTGTGAAACACGTATTGACACCCGTTGACCGACTCATCAAAAGCTTTTGGGTGCAACAGATCAGCTTTGAACAGCTTCAAAGTGCCAGGAAGCGCGTCTGCCAGGTTCGTCAGATGCTGCACTGCTTTGGTGTTATCTGGGGATCGAACAGTGGCGTGCACGATGAAACCCTTCTGCAATAGCTGCTTGACAAGCTCAGAGCCGAGGTAACCGGTGGCGCCGGTCACCAGAGCGCTACTTGCCATGTGTGTGTTGCAACGAGTTGCAGCAGATGAAGGTCTGCTTGCACAAGCAATGCTTGTTTGCACACTACACTTGCGCAATCTGGCCGCGAATGCTAGTCCATGATCAGCAGTCTGAGGGTCGCCATCATTTATCGCCCTAAAGGCGTTAGGGCGAATGATCATCCGCTGGTCCAGTACTGAGCCTGCGGTTCTTTGCACGTGGACCTCTTGGGCACGTTTTGGCACGAGATTTGTTTCTGCTTTTGCTTGTCACAGTACATTATGAGTACACACGGCACGTGCATGCGGCCCCCCTGTGATGAACAAATTAAATAGCTTCCGCGGCGCCACGTTCGAGAATATCTGCTAACGCATTGGGTGACCTTAAACACTTCGCCACTTATCAATTGTACGCTTGTCGTCTTTACAGGCTTCGTTACATTGCTCTTCCCGCCTCGGAGTCTTACTTGCTGCTCCTAATCTGCACACGAGCTCGACGGATCGTACTTGCCAATCACTGCTCAGCACCGCCTTCTGAAGGTTAGAGGGACATTGCTGACTGTTGCCAAGTGTTTTTGCCCGCTATTTGGCTAAGCGGGTCGGCGTGGCACCCAGATCCTTAGGCTAGCGCACTCTGCTCACCGCTGTCTCTTGTTGCAGGGTTTCTGAAGGACTCGTCATGTCGCCTGCAGCAACCGCACATGCGGGAAACAATACTTCACAACAGTCTGCTGTGCCGGCACTGAACCGACCAGCATATGCTCGCTCAGCGTCATCTCCGACTGCCAGGTCAGGTCCTGGCTTTTTGCACTGCTGCTGCTGCTGCACAAGGGGTTTACAAATTGCCTGCTGTTGAACATTTACCCCACACAATTTGGGTTTCCCTGCTGACTTTTGACACTTGTCTGCTGCAGCAATGCTACTGTGCACCCTTTCACCCTAGTCACAGGACCATCAGCCTGGTATGCTGACCAGTACAAGAGCAACACTGAGTACATCTATGACCTCTCCTCTGAGGATGTGGCCGAGCTTGATGCAGCTGTGGCTGCTGTCATGAGGTCAGGCAAGGATATCCAGACTGTGGCAAAGCAGGACTTCGTGCTCCCAAAGCTGGGGCCTAAGCTAGTAGGCTTCAGAGAAGAAGTGCGCACAGGCAGGGGATTCCAGCTGATCAGGTGAGCAGATGGACCTATGCGCCACCTTTGCTCTTGGTCATCTCGTTGATGCTGTGGCTGGATGCACGGCAACCAAGAAGCAGTCAGTGGTGGTGTGTGCAAGCTGTACATGAGCTTGCACTGGCTGCCTCTTGGTTGCTGTGCAACCAGCCACAGCATCAATGAGATGACTAGCAAGTGCATACTCAGAGCAACGACTTGTTGGTAAAACTGCTGTTTTGACTCAAGTCTCATTCGTATGCAGAGGAGTCCCAGTTGATCGGTATAGCAGAGCTGAGACCATTGCTGCCTACTGGGGCTTTGGCCTTTACTGGGGCAAGGCTGTCTCCCAGAACAAGAAGGGCCACTTGATTGGACACATCAAGGTACACTTGGGTCATGCATGTACTCTTTCAGTGGTGACATGCCAGAAGCATTCTGGTTGTTTTTGAAGATGACCCACTTTTGCATGCCATGTGTAGCTTTGCTCTGTGGCAGCTGTCACAGCATGACACGATCATTGAACTGTTGCTATGTTCATGGGTATTTGCATAAGGCAGCATCCTATGTATTGCCGCCACAGGCTAATATCTTGATACGACTTGCAGGATCTGAACCATGACCCAGCCAACCCCAACACCCGCCTATATGCCACTCATGAAGCTCAGCCTTACCACAATGACTCTTCAGACATTGTTGGTAAGCCTTCGATTTTGAAGCTGCGTGTGTTGTGAGCCTTGCAATTTTGCCACCACAAGAGCCTTTAGGGCAAGCTCACTGTCATGCAGTCGCTGTCATACTGCATAACCGCATAACTTAACAGCATGATCCCGCATGCACCAGCAGGCACAAAAAGTCAATGGTCACCACTTTTATCCAAGTTCTGGCTAGCACGTGCACGTAGAGCCTTTGTTGACGTTTTATCTGTGCCCTGCAGCCCTTCTGTGCCTGAAGAACGCCCAGTCAGGAGGCTTGAGCAGCTGGAGCTCTTCCATGGCAGTGCACAATGAGATCCTGAGGAGGCGGCCTGATCTGGCTCCTGTCATGGCTGCCCCCTGGTATATGGACAGGAAGGGCGAAGTGCCTGAGGGCAAGCAGCCCTACTTTCAGATACCCATCTTCAACTACTTCAAGGTCAGTGCAGCCCCTCTGCTGAAGCTGTGCTGTGGCTGTAAACCTTTGTCATGCTAGCCTGTCAGGGCTGCAGCTGTATGCCTGAGCGTGCACTGCCTATCTACAACATGAAAGCTGTTTTGGGTCAAGCAGACTGTTTGGTGTTTGCTGCTGGCACTGACCTAAGGCACTGATTGGTGCAGGGTGGTTTGAGCGTCAACTACTCGGACAACTACTACCACCTGTCACAACGACATGCTGATGTGCCACGCCTGACACAGCAACATTATGAGGCCATGGCTCTCTTCAATGAGATTGCTAGCAGCGATGCCCTGCGGATGGACCACATGCTGCAGCCTGGGGATGTGCAGCTCCTGAACAATCACACTCAGCTGCACACAAGAGCCAAGTTCGAGGACTTTCCCGTAAGCTTTTGTCTCTGCTGAACTCACCAGCTGTTTTGAGGAGCCTGTTTTCGTTATGCTGTTTGAGCATTGTGCTGCATCACAGCTTTGTTACTACCAGCCATTTTTTTCCTGGTACTGCCTGAGCAAATTGTGGTGCAGACTGAGTGTCTGAGGGAACATGCTGCTATCATCTCATTTAGCATGCTGAAGAGTTTGCGGGTGTTTGCAGGACTTCAATGAGCGCAGGCATCTGTTGCGGTTGTGGATAGCGCCCCCTGTGGAGCGACCGTTGCCAGATGCATACCTGGAGATCTATGGTGGTAGTGTTGAGATTGGCAACCGTGGTGGTATTAAAGTGGCTGGATACAAGCCCAGCGTTCCATTGGAGGCGGAATAAAGGTCAATAGCTGGTTTACAACTGTCAGGCTGAAAATCTGACTTGGCAGGTTGATCACATCGTGAGTGCACAAGTGAATGTACAAGACGTGCCCAAATGCAAAGCTTGCTTTGTGTTGGCAATTTTGGTGCAGATTCATTAGCCCCTTGACTGGCTTGTTCTGCTTCTGTACCTCACATGGAGTGTTCCGTCTGTGCTGTCCCCCTTTTTACAGTATGTTCTGCAAACAGACAGCTTGTAGATGTATGTGTAGACTCTACGTTCCCGATTTGGGATGTGTCAAGACTCCATGTATGTCATCAATTTGTGTATTTCGTTTGTGTCTGACTAGTTTTATGTCTTATGTGTGACGCATAATGTGCTGTAGCTAGCTGCAGCAGCAGCACCGCTGCTGCCTCCAATGTAAGCAATACATAGACTACCTTGAAAAGATTACCTTGAGCGTGTGCTTGCACACTGGCATGATGTAACACTCGTGAGGTGATTCACTGGTGATGATGGATTAGCTGTTGAAATTCAATATGGCTGCAACAGCACGCACATGTGCCACACGGGGTGGCATGTCTAGTGCGTGTAATGAAGTTGACTGTTGTCGAAAACATGGTGGCCGATGACGAATTTCAAGGGAAGCTTTGATGGGAGTCTGAGTGGGAACATGTCTGCCGACAAGCTTTGCTTCTTCTTACCGTTTTTGGCTCATCACGTGCAGCAGTTGCAGCGATCACCGGTTAAACCAGATTAGGATCCGCGAAAGCCGTTGTTAGGTACTTGCGCTTCGAGCTATCACTGTTGCAGGCGACTGCCACCTGAAAAGTTTGTACTCAGAGCTGTCCGTGGGATCGGCAGTCGCCAGATCACGTCACTGCGTGTAACCGAAACCCGTGCAGGTAGAATCCTTGCTGGTTGACCTGCCTCTTCCGTTCTGCCCGCGGAGGCTCTGTCAGCCGAGCGGAAAGCCCTTAGACAGAGCTTTTGGTCGCTACAGCGCGGCAGCCTTTTTGCATACCGTTATCAGACTGTGAAGGCAGGATGGCCGGTGACAGTGACCATAAGCCACTGAAACCAGCGCATCCTGCCGTCAAAAGTCTTGCTGGTAGGTAATGATCAAATTACACGTGGCTCCGAGCTTCAGACAGTCATGTGTGACGTCGCGCCATTCGACACTGTATGCGTTGTGCAGGCTCCATCGGAGGGGCTGCTGAGGCATGCTGTTTGCAACCTATTGATGTTATCAAGACCAGACTGCAGCTTGACCATGTTGGCAAGTACAAAGGTGTGATACTGTTGCTCGTAGATGCTGCTGAGTGTGAGCGGTGTATACCCGGTGTAAGATTGCACCTGTCGTGCGTGGCTTGCAGGCATTTGGCACTGTGGTGAGACTATTATCAAGGAAGAGGGCGTCAGGGCTCTGTGGAAGGGGCTCACTCCCTTTGCAGTGCACTTGACTCTGAAGTATGCATTGCGCATGGGTACAAATGCTATGTACCAAAGCTTGCTTCGAGATGAGGTATACCAGCAGCTGCTCTCATCATGAATTAGCAGCATGACTTGATTGGAAGCTATATGTCTCAGTATCTGGAAGGCTTTGCCTCAAGATTTTGCAGCTTTTCAGCTGATGCATGCCTTTTGAGATGACACTGAATGTCTTTGTCTGCATAGGGACCACCTGTCCATTACAAAAGTTGTCTGCTTGCCAAATAATGACCTCAGTTTGTGTGGTTACATGTTACAGGCCTTGTCACACATTTATGACTGTAAGGCCATTTGCAAGCTCAGAAAGTGAGATGGTGACGCTGAGGGAATTGTCACAAAGCCACTGACACCATGGAATGTGTATTTGAATGATGAGGGCGGCAAATTCCCAGGCAATTTTGATGACTCTGGCTCCTAATGCGTGCAGAATGGGGACCTGTCCAACTTCAGGCGTGCATCTGCTGGCTTTGCAGCTGGCATCACAGAAGCTTTAGTTGTAGTCACACCCTTTGAAGTGGTGAAGATTAAGCTGCAGCAGCAAAAGGGCACCAGCAAAGAGTTACTGCGGTACAGGGTACGCAAATACTGCTCCACCCAAACATCTGTGAAGCTGACAGTGGATGCAAGTCCTTGTCTGCTGCTGGCAGTTCAGTAGTGCCGCATGTCAGTCAGTAAAGCGCTCATGACAGATTTGGGAGAATGGCAACCCATCAAACCAGAACTGCTGTCTGTTGGCGTGGTTACGTATATTTGGGGAGTGTCTTGAAAGCATTGCAGCATTGGGCAAGACACTCCTCAACTGGACACCTGGACTGACTCTTGAAACAAGTCTAGCATTGGACATGAGGCTGCCCCGGTGCTAGTTTGACAATGCGGCACTGTGCTAGTGGCCTGGGTGGGGCTGGCAGTCATGATAGTTGCAACTACATCCAGCAAGGGTGCATCTTTCTCATCAAGCCACGTACAGCATCATGTTTTTGCAAATCCAATATGCCAACACTGTCTCAGACGTGTCTCAGCTTGGCCAACTGCATGCCAGAGTCATCGACAATAAGTCTTGGCCGGTGTCATGTGTGCCTTTTTCAATCCCAAAACGTCTATGTTTTTACAGAAACCTCCATCCACAGTGGAAACCTAAACTCAGAAACACCTGGAGACAGTGAAAACGTGTTTCTACATTGGGGATATGTTTTAATTCTTGATCAGGATGCATAGTTGCTTGGTACAGTTTGCAACAAAAGAGGCTGGAACGCAGCTTCCACCTTTTGTTCTACCTGCATTTTGAGGCGTTGCACATCACTACTAATGCGTCATGCATCCCCAGTGAACGATTTAGTACTGGTGCAGGGACCCATTCATTGTGCAATGACAGTGGCCAAGGAGGAGGGGATTCTGGGGCTATGGGCAGGAGCCACCCCAACCGTTATGCGCAATGGAACCAATCAGATGTGCCTCTTCTGGGCAAAGAACAACTTTGATGGGTGAGCGCTGCAATCACTTGAGAACATATTGCATCTTTGTTGGATCGCTTCATCACTGAAAGCTGTAATCATCAAATGCACTCGCCGGCAGCAGTGAGTGCTACGGTCAGGAACCTAATGTGTCCAGTATGCTGCATAGTGCAGAGCTGCTGAAGTGTGTGCAATGGCTGTTTCATGCTGTTCCAATCACAAGTTCTGCACAGGACTATGTTGTCAGCACCATCAACTGCTGTATTTGGCATCTTCAGCTCTGGCATGTGTTTGGTGAGCGTTATAGCCTACTAAGCGAGCATAACATACTTATGACCTTTCATATCACCCATCAAGCTCGCTAGCTCTCTGACAAGTATGTTTTATCGCCGCTGTCAATATGCTGAATTGAACTTGCCCACCAACGTCCTCTGCATGCACCTGACTTGAAATGTCTATGATCCTGGCATTTGACCAGGCTCTGCAGATCAGTGCATCCTTGAGAACATGTACATGAGATCCAACCTATCAACCTTCCCCAGCTTGCCCCCATGCATTGCCTTTGATAATTGGTTAACAAAGCTCGCCATGGCCGTATGTCCTTTGCAGGTTGTTGTGGGGCAAGCATGAGGGTGATGGCATGCAGCTCACCCTACTCCAGTCAATGGGCTCTGGCTTCTCAGCTGCCTGTTTAGGACCAGTTTGCACCGGCCCCTTTGATGTCATCAAGGTATCAACTTTCTGCCTTTGCTACATACTGTTGCAATGAGTCAGGAAAATGAAGCCTCATGCACAGTGGTGCACAAGTGGCACAAGTGGCCGACCCTTCTTGATGCATTAGACATGCTCTCACTTTCACATTGCAGAGCAGGTTGCTGGTACGCATCTGAATGGAGTGTCACAGCTGTGATGCTGACCTGCCAACCACTCAATTTGACTGGAGCTGTAGGCGTGTAATGCAAAAGCCAAGTTGTTGAGTTGAGCAAAATGCCGAATGGTGCAGACCAGATTGATGGCCCAAGAGAGGTCAGAGGGTCCAGCCAAGTATCGTGGTCTATGGCATGCTCTGACGACAATTCCCAGGGAAGAAGGTCTCAGAGCTTTGTGGAAAGGTTTGCTTCCCAGGCTGATGCGCATCCCCCCAGGTCAAGCTATTGTGTGGGCAGTCAGTGACCAAATCACAGGATACTTCGAGAGACAGGCTGTAGAGGCTCAAGGAGGTGTCAATGTGTAGAGCACCACTTGGTAACGCCCAGTCAGTGCTGGCTCTACAGGTGCAAGCTCCAGACAAGCAGCCATTTCTTGTATATAGTTGCAGCGTAGGGTATCTTTACGGTCATACGGACTTTGTCAGTGTTTCTGACTGCACAGTGAATCTAGCGTTAGGTCTACAGAGATGAAGCCTGGTGGTCACCTGCTCAATGAGATGGCTCATGAATTGATACAATGTATTCTTAAGCATGATTTTGCACTTGGTTGCAAGCAATGCAACATATAAGCTGTTAATATCATAATATGCAAAAGGCTGAAGTGCACAGTGGCACATTATCAGTCAACCAGAAATGCTTAGACTTACATGCACTTTTGTACCATCAGAACGGGAGAAGGTAATAGTGTTTTCGTCTGAGCACCTACAACGTGTATGATGTCACAGTGCTGTCAAATGACAGTGGGTTTGGGCCTGGGAATGAACTACTTCTCAGCTCTCAATTCAAGGCATGCATTACCGGCAGTCAAGAAGCATTTGAATGATTTGAAAGGAGGCTCAGCTTGGCTCTGAACTGCGATTCTTACACTGGCTGATCAGACCGTTGGATTTATCATGCAACATCGTTCAAGCATACATGTATCCATACGGTGTTACAGACTTTGGACGATTCGGATGATTTTGCACCTAGCAGCATGTCATGATCACTGGGGTTCAAGCGTGCCAGCATCACCACTCAGCAGGCATTCTAGCAGCCTGTATGTCATGAGGTTGGAGCCAATCGTTGGAGCCGATGTTGTGGCTACCATTGCCTGGAGAAAGTCTGATTGAAGGGCTTCATTTGCATCTACGCAACCTTGAAACCCTTGACGATTGTGACCCCACACTTACCATGCTTTTTGAGTTGCCCTGTCAAGCATACATGCTTCCAGCTTGCCTGGCAGTATACATAAACATCAACTTGTTTGTGGTGTAAGAGCTTGGCTTGTGCCAATTGTCTCATATCAGACAACTTGACAAGACTATACCAGTCGAATGGACACAGTTGTACACACTTCCCGTCCTTGTGATGCAAGAACATAGTGATGACACAGCATTTTAGCCCTGGAGGCCTGCGTTGCATTTGTCCAACAGAACTGGCAAGATGCGCCCTCCCGAGTCCGCAACATGAGCAAATATCAGATCTATTCATGTCCAACCACAGTGTTACTCTGCAAGTGCTTATGCATGTGCACCTGTTTTGCAGGACACGTCAAAACATTCAAGAACGGCAACACATTCAATGTGTGCAGAGTTGGGGAACATGTCACATGGCTGAACATGTTTTAACCTATACCTAGCACTAGCACCAGTGCAAAGCTGAGAAATGTCCCGGGCTTGCGTAGCTGGATTGCAGCTGACATAGACAATGGCACGTGCTCCTGACTGATGCATGTACTTGATCACCTCAAGAGACATTCCAGCACGAGCTGGATCTGCAGCGGCAATCGCACAAGACTTTGAGTCAACGTCTGCACCAGGCAATGCCTTATGGGTGTCAAAGGCAATTTGCCAATCTGCTTTAGTACTATGCAGGCAAGATCATGGAGCAGGGGGTGACCAAGTGAAAAAGATGGAGGCACAGATGTATCTGCTTCAGTGTCTGCACTGAGTCAGGGTCAGCTGTTGTCAAAACAACATTGTAATGCTGGCAAAAATGGCTTTGGACACACAGCATAGGCCATATGCAGAGGCCATATTTGACATTACAGTGTGCCTGAATGATTCACCCTGTGAAGAAACATGCAGACAGCAAGCAAATCACCGACCAATAACAAAATACTGCTGCCTCTCAAGTGACATGCATCTTCAAACTTGTCAATAGGTACTCGCAGAAACAGCCCACCTGTCACAATCACATCAGGACTTGGGTATTTCTTGCCCATCAAGGCAGCAACCTTGGTCAAGTCACCATGCACAAAAGTAGCGTTGCTGATGCCGTTGACTTCGGCATTGCGCCTGGCATCTGCCACCGAGCTGGCTGTTGACTCAAACCCGTACACGTGACGGCAGTCCTTTGCTACGGTCAAGCCGATTGAGCCAGTCCCACAGAACAGGTCCATGACAATATCTGTCGGCCTCAAGCCTGCACATTGTTTTGAGCTGGTTTTGAGCTGTTGGTGCAGAAAGCTGCTTTGTACAGGCGACGGAAGATTAGTGAAAGATTGACTGAAAGCAAAGAGAGGCAAGGGTTTGCGGTCCAAGGAAGGTGAGCATGTGTGGAGTACATGCCAAACATTCCATGCATTTGCTTTCTCAATGTATTGCAATACATTGTGAGAGAGCAAGTGAGAACACATGCGCCTACAGAAGTATGTCGTAGCCTGTGATTGTGTGATCCAAAGTGCACCAGGAAACTTGTGTTGCTCGACAGGTCTACAGATCTACAGAGATACAGATATGCCATTTGCCACACACCAGAGCAATAGCCCCTTGTACACAGTCATTAGCATACCTGCTGCTTTGTGTACCAGGTCATAGAGCACCTCTGCTTGAGCTGAGTTGACCTGGAAGAAAGATGCCGGGGAGATTTGGAAATCCAGGTCACACAGCCTTTCTGTGATAGTTGACGACCCAAACAGAACGTGAGACTGCTGACGTTTACTGCCTGAGCCTTTGAGCTTTGAAGCCTTTCTGCGGTGAGGCTTCATACCCCCTTCTAGCGGAACGACTGTGTTGATGATACTGAGAACCTCTACATTGCAGCTCTGCACTGCGGTGACTAATGGCTCTAGCAAAGCTGGCTGGAAGCTAGTGGTCGAAAGGATGACCATATACTCGTTTTTTGAATTCCTCCTAAGACTCAACTGTCGCAATAGGCCTCTCTGAGTAGCAGGATTGAATGCAGACAGCTGCTGAGGTTGAGTAGGAGACAGAGCAAGCGCTTGAGCAGCTGCTTGTAGAAGAGTGTTGGCGCTGTCATGCTGAAGAGAACATGCCTCTATTGGGACAACCTCAGATGGATTATTGACTCTATGAAGACCAATCACTACCCTCTTCACTGTGTCTGAACATGTGTGCGTGCTGCTGCCTGAGCTGCTTCCAATGCTTTTTGTGTGCTGGAAGGGTGCTTCACTGAATGTGAACTGCATGTTGTTTCGGTAACAATACTGTTGCTGACACGGAATGATGGGTAACAGAACGCCATCACAGTTGCTGATGCCTCCAATGCGCTGCAATGTCTCTGAGACTTGCTGCTGCTTGGCATGAAGTTGGGCATGATACTGGAGGTTTTGGTAGTTGCAACCCCCACAGACTGAGAAGTGAGGACAGGGCGGATCTGCTGGGTTGAGGGGGTTCTGAAGGGTTGTGATCTTTGTAGCCTCAGCATAGCCTGTGGAAAATCAAAAGTTAACCAGACTTGATCTTGCGTGGCAAACGCTTCTCTTTGCAAACAAGATTGCGTAATGATCTGAATGTGGGCCACACATGCAAGTGCTCTCAGCTACATGTCCACTCTGAGTGGAACACACCAACAGTCACAATTTTGCATGTTCCTTCCCTGGCTAGTTCTCAGGCTTTCAAGTCACAGGAGGGTGTCACATATACAAATCACCTTTCTTGACTTTGTTCACTCTTGCAGTCAACTCCTCACCTGGCAGAGCGTCTGCAAAGACGACCAAGCCAGACACATGTCTACACACGCCCTGCAGCAAGCAGGACTCCAGATGCAGACTCAGTCGAGGCTTCAGTAGTATCGTGCAGTTTGAGCGTGGCCTTTACTCACCCTAGCACCGAGAGCGAGCTTTGTGCAGTGTAACTGCACCACATCTCCAACTTGTACTTGTGATGGAGCAAGTGCGCGTACGCCTCGCAGCCTAGCTACACGCTCTACAGAAGGGAAGGGCCAGCGACGCCGGAATAAGCGTTTCCCTGCAACTTGCTGGACCTGAGAGAACTGGCTGGCCTCGGCACAAGCCTCCAGAATGATTCGTATGCGGGTGTGGCCCAGGTAATAGCTAAATACCGATAAAGACTGCGTGCTGGGTTCCAGTGATCACCATTAAAAGACCTAACAAGCCATACAGGCTGGCAGCTTTTCTGCTGGCTGAGGAGAGATCTGTTACAGCTCGCCCGTACGCGAACCAGTGCAAAGTTTCAGCGCGAGCTTGCGGAAGGCTTCATGGCTACTCATGGGCAGCCAGCGCCACTGATCAACCCATACTCAGCCATACTATTCAGTTGACTTTTGATTCCGGTAGACTGCCATTAGCTGGCCCAGCTATTGCCCGGCGTCATTGCACTTCACAGGCCGGGATCATGCGCAGTCAGAACCCACCATGGCCAACAGTGGTGTCTTTTCGACAAGGAATGTGCTATCAAGGAATGTACCTCGATTCCAACATTAGGCCTGTCACAATGTAATTCAACATGAAATAAAGCTCAGCTCAAGCCAATCCTAAGGAAAACAGTTTTCAAAAGCATAGCACCAACTAACAAACCACAGTTTTGACTGACCCTGAGCAGCACAGAACTGGTCAGGGTAAATGATGTTGGTACAGTGACAGTGTAGACAAGAGATCGTCAAAATCAGCTGCAGAAGGCCAATGCTGACGCCCATGACCTCGCAAGTTATGCATTTTTGTGTTGCTGCTGTGCCTCAGGCGTTGGTGTACACTTGCTACTCAAGACATCAGATACTGACCTGCACAGTCTGCAACAGCTTGAACGAGCAGTGTTTTGCATCTACAGCAAAGACTGTCTCACAACACCATTTCTGGCACCAGGAGTATAAGGGCCCATACCGGACCCTGGGAAGTCAAACTTGATGTACTGGCAAAGCTTCAGATGATGCAATATTGTGCATGCTGACAGCATCCACTAGAGAGACCTGAAGGGTCAACTCATGCTTGCAATGCTGGCATCAGATCGAAATACTTTGTCAGAAATGAAAAACAGATATGCATAATCAGCCAAGCCAGAGCGTGTGCAAATTGCTGGTCATGCACACAGGGCTGGCACAAACACTCTCAAGATAACACAGGCCTGGGGCACACACTCCTTACACTATACTCAATGACCAAGCTTTTGCTCTGCAAGATTGTCAAGGTGTGTAATGCATTACCAGGCCCTAGGGTGCTGCTGCTCTTTGTACAAACCCATACAGCCTAGCTGCATCAATGCTTTTCCTAGATTTCTGTTGGGTCCCTTCATTCATTTCACAGACCGTCAAGGACATGCGATGTGTCAGTTACACAGAGTTACACTCTGCCATACCACCAAAGACCAGCTTGCTGGAGGGCTCGTGCAAGTTGGCATTGGTGTGTATAAACACCTCTCTTTTCCTACTTAGTCACCTTGTAAGACTGCATCCAGCACAAAAGGGTGACACAGGAGCTCTCACTGGAGCTTCCAAAGCTACTACCGGACAGATCAGCAGAACAACACTGTGCCAAACATGCAGCATGCAAGCTTGCATTATTAACACTTTGATGTGTGCTGACACTTCACATGAGGCAGGACCAATACACATACCTTTACTTTCTTGAGCAGGGCTGCAGCCTCAGCATTGTTCTCAAAGTGATCCCGCACAGGTTGCAGTATGCGGTTCAAAGAGACCGTCAAGGCATCCTTCAAGTCACCTGCACAAGCAGCAAGACTGTCACGCTCTTCGCACTATGGCCCAGAACGTCAGCCGCATGTACTGTGGCATTGACCCAACATAAGCTGAACAAGCATACGGACACCCAGCTGTAGTCTGTGAGGAGACAGCAAGTATAGCTGCAGAAGCTGCTGTTGTTCAACACAGCTATGATGACACAATTGGGTGACAACACAGATGCAGCGTAGTTAGAGAATGGCGCAGAGCAACATGCTCAAAAGCTTAGTGCATCATGTGACGGCGGCTGTTCTGACTCAAGGGGCATCACCTGGATGAAGAGCACCACTGCTGAAGTCCTGATCTATGTCTGCCATAGTTGTGTAGGTCCTGTGCAACCACACCAGAAGCTGTGTGTACATCCCATTTGTGCACAGGAATAATAGTAATGTTCATAATAAAGGTGATAATAACTATAACAATTCAAGTAGCCTTCTTAGCCAGCAGGCATCAGGTGCATGCGACACAAGTCAGCTCCCTCCAGACAGGCTTGTTCAGAGCATCACGGGTGTAGCGGCTCAACTTGTGACTGTCAGACAAAACAACATTGTTCCAAACAGTCCTAGGTTTACCACGACAATTCTGGCCTACTACAAGAAAACGCAAGTCTGTAACAGGTGGCCATTGGCTGGGCCTACTCAGCATAGGAAGTGGAAAGCACCAGAGAGGCTAATGTCTGTGCAGAGATGCAGGCTTGGTTACAAAAGCTGGTGAAATTCTGTTAAGGACCAGCTGATGCTGCCAGTGCTTACTTGTTGCCGCCCTTGTCCTCTTTCCTCTGAACTTCAAAGCTGTTGAACCAGGGTAAGATGATGAGGCGAATGTATGCTAGGCAAGGGTTGCCTTCCACCTGTACATTACCAAAACTGTCGACTCATACACTGAAATTGGAGACCTGAAGTTGACATTCAGTAACAGGAAAGCAGGCTGCGGTGTCTGTGTTGTCAGCCCTAGGAGGTGTGATGCAAGCGAGCAGACTGTGCTGCATGGCGAGTGCATCATGCTTCCAGTGTGTATTGGTGTGTGTGAAATACACATGCTACTGCAGCCTCTGAGGTCAAGTATACACACAAAAGGTGCAACACACTGCCATGCAACCTGCCACAACTTCAGTAGTCTTGATCAATCCCCTGCCAACTTTGGTCACTGCAGAGCAAGTTTAATATGATCAGGGCAAAGATTGACCTGTTGAGGCTTGGTCTCACCTGCTCTGGAGGGCAGAAAGCTTTAATGATCTTGGTCTTCACCTCTGCTGCACTGTCCTCCATGAAGATGGCGCTGTTGGGATCACTCTTTGACATCTTCTCTTGACCCTATGTGCAACAAAATGGCATCAGACTGCAGGACACATCCTGAATTGCACAGCAGCATGACCAGAGGCAGCTGTTGGTTTTGCACAAAGCCAAAGAATTTTGAAGATCCTGCGACGGGCCAAATGGATGAAATACAAGGGCAATGATTGAGTGTGAATGATGCAAGATGTTAGAAATTGAGTTTCAGAGCTTATGAGCTTGACACAGCAGCATCATACAAAGGGAAAACGGAGCCATTGCTGCCATCAATGCGTCTGGGACCAAGGGTGAACTACACAGCAAAAAGAGGATTGCATATGGTGAAGAAGAAGAACAGCAGCTATACCTGCAGCAGGCCTGGCATCATCTCATGGGAAAGAATGACAGGCTTTAGCTTCCGCTTGGGTTTACACTGATCGCAGTACTCACGTGCTAGAACGTTGACTTTCCTTTGGTCTAGCCCTAGCTGACAAATATCTGCCTGCAAATGGTAATCTGGCATCAATATTTCATACTTGAATGAGACAAAAATGAACCACAACAAGCTTCCATCATGATGTCTACCAGCTTACACAGCAGAACTGAACATCCAAATACATATGCTTGCATGTGTCTGCTGCATGTGAAAGTGAATCAAAAGCAGCTCTGCATCACACTACAGCTTGAGAGCAGGCACAACAGTGACGCATGTAAACTTTGTATGTTGCGTGGGTGGCCTGATGCCTCAATGCACTGTGCAGCTTGATTCAATCAGCAGTCTGCCCACCTTCAAGAAGAAGATGTCTGCGCACTGCATGCAGGGGTAAAAGATCTGAGAAGCTGATAGGTTGTCAGACTCTGACCGGCCCATGATCTGACAGCACTTGGTTATTCTGGCAAGTGTGTTTTGGCGTGCAATGTCCATGACAAGGGTCCAGTACTCATTGGGTCGCTTATTGATTTCATCTGATGCATTCAGGAACTCCACTCTGGTCATGTCCATGCCTGCTGCTTTCCAGATTTCAATCATGTACTGCACCATGGGATGAACATTCATTTCCCCAGTGTTCATAGACTGTGGCCTATGTAGCACAGCGTCATACAAGAGAGTGCATCACCTTGCCAACTGTTTGTATCTTGTTGAGATCACCACCCATCTTGTTGTTGAGTTGCGCAAACCAATCTGCTACCCTGCATGTTAGTTTACCACTTGCTTTCCTGCTGCTGTGCAAATGCAGGTGGCTTAGGAGAGTGCACATGTTACGTATGCATACCAAAACTTGAAGGTTACGCCGCTCCTGGTTAGTTTGTTGACGTTCAAGGCCTTCAAGACACCCTACAAAGTACAGACTGGTGAGACCTTGTGTTGGGTGCTTAGACTGAAGTCAAATATGAAGTTGAACTGCAGTAGACCTGTGCAATATGCATTCGGCCCGATGGCTCAAACCCATCATATGCCACTGGATTTGGTTTTTTCTCTAGCAAATTCCGCAACTCCTCATCTTGTATACATTCAGCGCCGATGCTGCGGCAGAGCTGATATTTTTCATCGAGCATCAACCTGTGCATAACTCCGTGTTTGATGCAAATCGAGGAGTTACAACAGGCATACCGCAAGGCAGCATGCGCAGAACGCACTCGTTGCCGCTTGTGCTAGCACCCAGCTGCTGTAATCGTTCTGCAACGACATCTACAGTTTCTGCCGCTGCCTGGGAGACTTCAGCAGCGTTGCTTGCCATAGCGGCGACACACTAGCAATCACTGATGCAACGTTTGCCTCTGAGTTTGTGCTGTTGCGATTGTACATGCGATGTCTGCTGATCAAGAACGAAAGAAGCCAAGACCTAATAGGCTCCGACAGCATGCTTTGCTTGCAGCCCATGTCGTGACCCGGGTGAACTGAGCAAGTCGCCACATTGCACATATTCGACGCAGGCATTGCAGATATTCGCAATGCAGAGCGCAAGTAAGCTGGTCGGATCCTCACTGTCGAACCTGGTACACGAGCTCAGCGACTTCCTTCAGGCGCAAAATGAAGAATCGACAACTACAACACCTTATTCGGGATCAACCGCAGTAGCACCCAGAATGCGCACAGTGCTGCTCGCTCTCTTGAACGAGTGCTTGGACTTCAGAAAAGGTCAGGATCATCACGTCCCTTAGGTGATCTGCGTCTGTGGAACTGAGTTGGTGTGCGGTGCAGGCCGGGAGCGAGAGCTTGCTTCCATTCTCAATCTTGTCACCATGGCTGTGCAAAAGTATCCGTCCGTGGTTTGCGACAACAAGTGTTCTGCAGCACTGGCTATGCTGCAGAGGATCATACCCATGTTTGCCCAGGAAAAATTCAGGCAAGAGCAAAGCAGCACAATCAGCGTCATGATATACTAACTCACTTCAACCTGTTTGCTGTTGTCTTCAGAAATGTTCATACAGCTCTGCTGGGGCCCGTCGTGTCCTTGATTTCACTTTTACCAGAAGGATCTATGCCGGTTTATGCAACTGTCTGCAGAGGGGTGACGGAGCTCGCAGAAGGTATTTTTGACTCCTCACTGCTGTGCACAGGCTGCGCTTGCCTGTCAGCTAGCAGCAGATTTCCATATATATTTATTTCATTGCAGACGCATATGGAGCTCTGAGGATACTGGAGGCCTCCAGCCTGACAGCAGCGCGTCCAACAGTCACAGTCTCCTGCCTCCAAGGTGCTGAGGCAGTCTCCAGAGCAGAGGCTGAGTCAGGCACCACAGATGCACCTAACATGGCTGGACCTGCCACCACAGCAGACAAGGACCAGGCTTTGTGCACTATCCAGCTGGACTCAGTCCATTCTTGCCAGCTCCTGTGCTCAATGACTTTGGAACTTCAGTCCCATTGCCTGAGAAGCACACCATTGGCTATCCTACCGTGGACATCAACAGAAGCCCTGACCATGATCCTGGATTTTGTGGTTCACGCTGGGTTCTCCTTACAAGCCTCGGCACTCAATGCCTTAGCTGCGCTCCTGCCAGAGCTGGAGTTTGACCTTATCCCAGTGCATGCCGTGTCAACTGCATTGCTGACAGCATTAGACGCCTGGGTCACGACAGACTCAGTCCCTCATGATCACCCAGCCTCACACATCTGGCAGAGACACATGCTGACTTGCCTCAATTTATTGGCTGGAGTCATGGATGGCTCCAACAGCGAAGCAGGAGCAGCAGAGAGCATGCTTGCAGTCCTGTCCAGGGTGGCTTGCTATATCCCTGCTGGCCATATGCCACTGCAGAGGCCGCTCTGCAGGCTTGTGCTGCATATGGCACAGCAGTATCCCAGACTGAGTCATCATGCAACAGGCCTGATGCCCCTGCTGTCTGACAATGGCCAGACTGGGGACATTGTCAACCTGGCCTTCCAAGTGATGCTGTCCCAGCTGACTGCACATCACCTTGACTACACATTTCCTTCTACTCAGGTGACCTTGTCTAACAAGAAAACATGCATGGGGACTTGCAAATTGGCGCAATTTGTCACAATGCAAGGCTGGCACAATGAGTAAACCGTCACCAGTGCAGGTTTCAGTCATGCTTGCTCTGCATATGGCCTGGCGTAACCATAATGCTGACGCTATACGCTGGACTTTCTCTTTGTTTACATTGTGCAATTTGGGCTGCATTGCCTTTTTGGATGGCCCTGATGACTGTCATAGCCTCACTGCCATACAAGTTGACTGGGACAGTGGGCTGCAGGCTGATCTCCCAGCTCAAATTGCCAGTCAAGTTCATGATCCACATCATCCAAAAAAGCGGCGCAAGACACAGTCCAGTCAGCAGCATGCAAGCAGATCAGCCCAGGCAGAGGCCATTACCTCTCCTCCCCTCTCAGATCAATGGCTGCAGTGTCGTGATGCCATAGTACGCCTGGTCAAAGCACTGTCTCCCAGACAAGATGCAGATGCAGATGCAGATGCTGGTAACCTTCAGCTGTTCAAGACCGCGCCTAAGCAGCTCCAGGCATTACTAAACATATTGGTTGCAGCTAAGAAAAGCAACGGCACTGGACTGGTATGTGCCCTTGCAGCAGTGGTGGGGCAATGGGCTCAGTACGTGCTGCAAGAGCATGCGCCATCAGCTGCAGTGCCCCATATCACGGACATGAGTATAGGTATGCTTGTTGACAGGGTACATTTGCCTCTGCATGGCTGAGTCTTCTTGCTCTCACAACACTCTTGAAACTACGACCCCAAGCTTCCATGCTGGTTTGTCTGCATGCAGCATTTGTGCTGGTGCTCTGACCATGGCTGCCCTCTGTGTTCCTGTGGATCTGCGCTTGCATGCATGCGGCTTGCAGATGTAGTGCTGTGCATAGTGTCTCCATCTATGACTACTGATGCTTGTGCACAGCATTGTGACAATGCTCATTGATTGCACATACAGCAACACAATAGCTTATGTGAATGCAGAGGCAGTGTCTGCCATGAGTGGCTTATGCATTCAGCATTCCACAAACTCACACCAGGCCGACCCCTCTCAAGCCCAGATGGTGGCCGCAAGCTTGTTTGCTACCACACGTCTGTCAAGTCAACAGCTGGACAGCCTGCTTTGTATGCCCTGGCAGAAGGCTTCAGATGCAGCCACACACCCAGCATCACAGCACAGAACAGCGCCTGCTCGGTCTCCGGCCAAGATTGCTACTCTGCTTATCCAAGCAGCCAGCATAAGTCTCAATCACCCAGACCTCACATCGGCTGATTTTGGCAGCAAGCAGGGCAGCTCTGGACTCTTGCACAAAGCTCTGCAGGATCCTGACAGCTCAGTTCAGGCAGCAGCAGCCGCACTCCTCCCTGTCATTGTGGCCAACACCGCAGAGGCAGCCAAAGGCAGTGCTAGAGGGCAGCCCACAGTAGGCATCAGGCTGCTTCAGAAGGGCCTAGATTGCCTTTTGGGCTTTTTGCATCATGAAGCAGCCCAGACTGGCCCTGTCAAGACTGCTGTGGCCTTTGCTGTCAGTGGATGCGTCAGCATGCAAGCTATAGTTGAGCACAGGCCCTTTGCCCTATGCAAGGCAGCACAGGGCTTGCTGCTGATTCAGCAGAACAAGAGCAGCGGCAGCAGGGTCAGCAGCACTGCCAGTGAAGGAGGATCAGCTAACCTTGATGGCATCTCAAGCCTAGACTGTTGGCCCGTTGACAGGCGTAATTACCATGAGCTGCCTGTGACGGGCCACATAGGGGCAGCTGTGCCTCTAAAGGCCCTCAAGGCCTTCACAGATGCCCTGCTGTTCAGCAAACAGCCAGAAGTAATGCAGGGCAGTCATCAAGGGCTGCACAAGGTATCTACAGCAATATGTGCAAGCCCTGGCAGAGCATCCCGGCATACTGCTATCATGTGTGTAGACCCTCGGCAAGCTGAGCAATGCAATGCATACACCAGTGATGCTTACTGATTGTCAATCAGCACATGCACGTATTGTCCATGCTACTGACTGATGAAGCTGATCACCAGTTGCTGTGAGCACGGCAATGAACCCAGCCCTGGGTCCACACTGCTGTGGTCCTTACCACGGTTCTATGACCTCATGACACCTCATATCAAAGTCCCTACAACAGCAAAACTTTTTGCCAAATTGCTGTGTGGCTTCATAGGAGTTCATGTTGCAAGCACTGCTGACCAGGGCCGAGACTGCCACCCCAGAGCAAGCAGAAGGGCTCCAAGACCTGCTGCATCAGGGCTTTGCGCTGAGCTCATGCCCTGACAGAGACGTCAGGGTGGCATTTGCTCAGGAGGCCCAAGCCTTTGCTCAGCCTGTACTGCTGAAGGCAATGTATGGCAGCCAGGCAGCTGGCTCCTCACAATCTTCTGATGTCTCAAGCTATGAAGCAAAGTTGCTGCAGGTAGGCTGAAATGGCTTTTGTTTCAATTGAACTTTACGAATTCTTTCAAGATGCAATTCTTTCAATGCATTGTCATGTCAGTTCTGCTGTACTCTGGAGAAACATGGGCTGTTGTGAAACAACACATTAGCCCTTTGGCTGTTTTTCAGATGAACTGCTTGCGACGCATCTGTGGCA
>JAABUP010004309.1_pt1 | contig 23447 bp, 25 predicted proteins | sample 5559201 | NCBI WGS metagenome assembly JAABUP01 (sample SAMN10711887, study PRJNA513373) | rock metagenome | isolation source: Antarctica rocks | place: Antarctica | reverse complement strand
CCCTCCCCTCCCCTCCCCTCATAGTATAATACTCATCTTTGCAGTGCAGACTGGCTATCCATACTGCTCATGCTGTACAATGTAGCTATGTCTCTGATTTTCTGGCAATCTGGAAAGTGCCTTTGACATTCAATTCATCATATACTCATGCAGGCTGCAAGGAAGCAACATCGAAGTGTTTTGCCTTCACCCAGGCATCATTGCCAGTGGACTATCGCGACACATGGGTCTGTTGAAGTATGCTATCAACTATGGTCTGTACTTCTTCTCAAAGAGCGCAGAGCAGGTACGGCATGGCTCAGCAGCACTGCTTATGTTGTACAGCCAGAATCTGTCCGTCTGATGCTGGACATGCAAAGGCTTGCTACTGCACAACAGCCTTTCTTGCTTCAGTTTCATGCACATGTCCCTGGGTAATTACAACTTGCATCGTGAGAAAACTGCAGATTTGATGCATGCAGTCTTGGATACTAGATCCACAGTCTTTGAGTCACCTAGGTAGAGACTCATGCAAATTGGAACAGCATTGGAACGGAATGTATATCCTGTTCAACTAGTTTGCGTGCAATGTAGGGTGCAGCAACTTCAGTGTATGCAGCAACAGCTCCTGAGCTGAGTGGCAAGTCTGGAGTGTATCTGGCTGACTGCAATATTGCTGAACCAACAGCACAGGCTCAGGATGCAGAGCTGGCCAAGAGGCTGTGGGCAGTCACAGAGAAGCAACTGCAGGATCCTGCTGCAAGAACATAGTCACAAGTGGCCCACCTCTAGTGAACTCATGCAACTTTTTGGTTCCATGCCCATCAGAGCCTAGTATGCTGCATGTCACTGTGAAGGTTTGTATCATAGGCAGCCGTGCTTGTATAATGTGTTATACAATCAAAATGTGAATGTCAGGCACCTAGAGGCACAATTGGGTTTGTACATTACCGTGCTTCATTCTGGCATGTTTTACGTTGCATGCAAAGTGTAACGGATACACTATCAGTCACATTAAATAGCTACCGTGCATCACTTGAGGTCCCGTTTAGCAATCCATCTGTTACACATCGCAAGCTGTGACAATCCACATGACAGGGACACATGCTGTCTATGTCTACAGCTGCTCACAATCCAAAGCTAGACTGATACTTTGCATGCCAAGTGGACGGTTAATACATAGTATTGCATTGCATGCGCATGTGAATCAGTGAGGCTCATCAGTCGAACTGACAAATGAGACTGCAGGCTTTGTGCTATGCCCTGTCTTGCATTCAGCTGGTACTACCGCACTAAGGAGCGAAGAGCCAACTGCCCTAAAGTCATCCCATGGTGAGTTGCCAATCTTTGAAACAAGCATTGCTGCCGGCTGCATGCATTCTTTCCTGCACTAGTATCACAACACCAATAGCATGATGGCGTGTGCATGATCAGGCCTAGGCTTATTTACAGCCTGTATGTATGGGTCTCAGGCTGTCTATTTCAGGCTGAGCTAATTCAGGTTGGGTGTACATGCCACAAAACCCCATGGCCAGAATCACCAATCATGCATAGTCATGAGGCAGTGTCTCAGCAGAATTAGCACCTCAAAATGTCATGCTTGCTTTTTGAAAATCCTTGTGACAGATTTAGCTGCTCCTGCTCGATCAAGTTGGCAATAGCGCTGTTGCGGACTGAAAGCACTGCATCTTTTGGAATCTCGCACAAAGTGTCGTGCTCGGCGATTTCCCGAGCTGCAGCTACTGCAAAGCCCACTTCGCCGTCTGTGCCGCCGCACAAAGTCACTGTAGACGGGTTCCATACAAACCCTTTGTCGTGCATCCACGCCTCGAGCCCATCAAGCTTGCTGTTGCTTGACATGGCTTCAGTCGCAAGCCAGCTTGTCAAAAAGATATGTCTTCCGCCCTTGATCGACACCGGTCCGGGTGCGGTGGCAGCAAGCCTGGACTGAGCAGCATTGCTAGGTTGACCGACAGGAAGATGAATCGGCAAGTCAAAGCATGCATCGCACGCCAGATACTTTTACACCGTTGAAGATTTAAAACGCCGCCCCTCAGGAGGAATTGACGTTCAATAATTCAACGTTTGGACATCAGACTTGTGCTTCATAGAGCTTTATAGAGGGGCGGCGTTTTAAATCTTCAACGGTGTAAACATAACTGTTGGAAGCAGCTGGCTGGCAAGGAGCAAGTGTGACCATAATGCACTCGTCCAACGCCTAAAGATCCAGCTTTGATCGGCTGATAAAAGCATAACTCTAGAAAGTCGCGCCAGCGCATGTGCTGATCATGAAAGAAAACGAAAAAGTACATGGGTGTATTTGCAAGCACACAACACCTGACTGCGTAAAGTACAACTTGGCAATCGCTTAAACAACAGTCGGGGCGCCACAAAAAGTTCTGGGAAAACCACATGCGGAGAAGCCTGAAACTTTTGCAAAAGCAAGGGGTATATACATATGTAGACACCGCAAAGTATGCAGGAAGAGCAATTGGCCGCACAAAAACACGCACGCAGGTAGTGTGCAAAAAATATTGGACCAGACACTTCTCTCATGATCACGAAGTACAGCGGGCATGCACGTGACAAGCTCAGCTAGAGCATGCTGGCTGCAGAGCTTGGCAAAACTGCAACGATGTGATGTTGTGTTGGTATGCTGGCTGCCAAAACAAATTTCGCAGCCTCTTAACCGCCTCCATAAGATCTGAGCGACAACAAATAGGTGCGTACGCAGCTGCTGCTCACCTTGATTAGCTCCAGCTTGAAATCTAGATGTCGCAGACTTGAAGCACTACTGGGGGTGTAGACAAACCGTGTTGATCTTGTAGCCCTAAGTGAAGACGCCACTGAATTCAGTGCTTTACCAAACTGTAGAATGGCATGAGTTTGTTCCTCTGCATCAGCAGTTATGCGTAGCTCTTTTCAATCCCAAAACGTCTATTTTAATTCGGAAACGTCATCTAACTACAGGCAGTACAACTTGATGTAGGACTGCAGTCTTACTTGCTAAAGAAAGCTCACAAACGAAGTCAACTTCGATGTTTCACATGCAATGTGACATTCAAGCTGAGTAGCGCACTGAAGTGAACACCAGAGACTGAAGCCTCAGAGAGTTTTTGACAGGCAGCACTGACATTGCTCAGACTGAGGCTGACAGTCTGCTATGACTCTGATAAGCAGCTTTGAGAAGATGCAGTCCAATTTGATAGTGTAAAGGAGTAAGCCAGAAGCTCAAGCCACAGGCAAGGCTGACAATATGCATAATGTCTTGCCAAAACCTTGAAGAGTCATGCCTTGGTGATCAGAGTGATATGCACAGGTGGCTTCGTGTACCTGCTGACTTCAGCTTGCCGATCTCCTTCTTGACATCTGCAGGGTCTCCAGCTATGAGCGCAGACAGTGCGGGGATGTCAAGCTACATATGCTCTCATGCCATGCGCGGCAAGGACACCAAGCAAGTTTTGCTTGAACGCTATGGTACGACGTCATACGCTGATCGTCTTTCATTTTACGCTTGGGATTTTGAGTTGGGATTCTGAACAAGCGCAGCTAGGCCGTCTGTCCCTGGGAAGCGAACAGCTTTCGCCTGGGCTTGCTTTGCTTTCCAGCGTTTTGCCAGAAACACTGCGGCAATCGTTCCAATCGAATGTCAACTTCTGTTGCGACAGCTGAGAAAGTTTCGTGCAACCAAACAAGCTTGGTGTCTTCGAGGCAGTACAAGTGAGCTGCAGACAGCTTGAAAAGCTGCCTCTTGGCCTTCCTCCAGCTCCTGTCCGTAAGCTTCGCGTGAAAACGAGCTAAAGCCTGTAGGTATCTTGGAAGCTACTGAGCCAAAAGCTGGTTGGTCTTTGACGGTAAGCAGCAGCACAAGAGTCAGTGCGGTGTCTCGCGTTTGCCAGTCTCCCTCCTTTGGCAGCAATGTGCTTTGCTTTGTCCGTACTCTCGGGCATGCCGACGGTCAAAGTCTGCGTGTTGGTATAAACGCAGAATGCCCAACACTACCTGCAGAGTGATTGAAAGCTACTTGCCTCAGTATGTTTTTCGACCACGCTAACACAACGGGATTTAGGCTGTTTTGCCCTCGCAGGACTGCAGTTCCCGGTCGTTAGGTCAGATCAGTCTCCCCAAGAGCCCGCCGGGTTTCGTCCACTCTACAGACGTTTTCCTGCCGACGTCTGGCAACATGGACAGCATGCAGGTGCCTGGGCAGCCTCAGCAAGGCTTACAGGCAAGCTGTATGTGTCATTATCTGCCACCTTCCTTGTCAGAACGAAAAACACGAGCTGCTCACCTGCGTCTGATTGGCATGCAGGCTGCACAACATCCAACCTTTGCTGATTTTGGAACAGGGAACCATGGCCATGGTACAACACCCAACCACGAGTCTTGCAATCTATACAACATCACAATGGCTTGTGTCCACCTACATGTGCTCCACATTCTTGCTCCATTGCTAGCATGGTGCATACCTGCCCAATGCTGCATAGCAGCCTGCTGGAATCTTGTAGGTGTGCTGAGCTTGCTATATTTGCAACATGCAGAGAGCATATTACCACACACAGGAAATGTAGTTGCTGGCTGACAGTACAGGGCAACCTATTTGCTTCTGCAGAGTACTCATTGTCCAATGAGTTGGCAGAGCTTCACCATGCTGGCAGCTTGCAAGGAGAAGACCCCAACTCTGCTGACAAGATGGGTGCTAGCAGGTGCACTCTAAAGCCACTCCGTTGTTTGCAGACTTTGCGTCATGACATGGCAGTCTTGCTTGCACATACTTTTGTCACTCAAGATTGGTCCTAGATGCACATCCATGACCCATGTGTCAAGTACATCATTCAGCAGCACACCAGCGCAGTCTGTAATGCTTGCACGCACCCTGTCAGGCATCAACATCAGGCGTCCAGACTTGCAGCAACTGCATACATCTGCTGAGTGCATAAATGCTGGCAGTAAAGTAAAACCCACAACTTTTCTCTTCTATGCTCCGTCTTATGACACTGCAGTCCTCTCATGCACCTGCTGACTTTGCTCAAAAGAGTTGCCAGGCTTCCCTGATTCATGCTGCCCCACTGTTGTGAGTGGAGCACTCTTTTCCCAAGACAAAGGCTGACCTGGCAGCCCAAAAACAGCGATCTATTCACACATGCAGCATGCATTGCTAGCACTGCTATCATCACAGCTGATCTGCAATACTGCATCTGGACAAGTTCTGCTGGCAGGCAAAAAATGGCTCTGAGTCCTGTTCTGCCTGAACAGGAGCTGCATCAGTGCTGTGCTGCCATGCATCGCAGCTGACCTGCCTTGATGGGCTGTTACATGATGTTATGGTGGCTTGCAGGCAAAGCATCATTCTTCTTATGGTAGCTTGCAGGCAAAGCATCATTGCTGATGCTGAGAACAGCTTGGCAGCCCAGTATGCTGCAATGCACAAGGAGGAGCTGCATCAGCGATGTGCTGCTGTGCATTGCACTAAAACATGACCCACCTTGCTGGGCTGCTGTAATGTCACGACATTACGTCGGCTTGCAGGCAAAGCATCATTGCTGAAGTGGAGAACAGCTTGGCAGCCCAGTATGCTGCCATGCCTCAGGAGGAGCTGCACCAGTGGCATGCCACACTGCAGCAGGGCCTGAGTGAATCCTCAGATGCTCACCACAAGGCCAAGGACTACCTCAAACAGGTCAGCAGATCACAGCTTTTTACTCAGATATTTAGTTGTCACACCTGTGCTTGCAGTTCAAGGTGTCTGATGAGTCACAAACAGCTTCACACCCCAGACTGTAAGGCGCTCAATGAAACAATTGAGTGAGTCCTCAGATGCTCATCACACGGCTAAGGTCTGCCTGAAACAGGTCAGCAGATAGTAACAGCTTGTGAACACAGAATTGCAATGCTCAAACGCAAAACAGTCGCCTGCAATTCTCCAGACGACAATGGGCGAACCCTTTTACTACCGCTTCAGAAGCTGGTCGCTATCTGGTGGGTACAATGTTGGTAGTGCGGTTAGCCCAATATATTTATAAGTATGGTTTTGTTCCTGCAACTATGATTCTTTAGTGTCAGTACTCAGCTACTTTGCTGAAGCCGAGTCTTGATGAGGCTTCAGATGCTTGCCACACAACCCAGGCCTGCCTGAAAGAGGTGGCAGCCCTGTGGACGCAACAGCCCTGTGGACGCAACAGCCCTGTGGTTGTGACTGCCCTTGGCTGCAGATGCCCTGTGACGGTGTTGACCCAGCCAGCGCTTATCGCAGAACAGAAAGCATGTTGCTGTCTCAGAAGGGTCCCATTACCATTGCTGAAAGGCGTACATCCCCCTTCCTCCCCCCTCCCCCCCTCCCGCCCCCACACAAAGCAACGGAGCACATCAACCCTATGGCAGTGTCTAGCCTCTGTGCTGTCTGCTGTAGGTGGATGCAGCTCGAGCCTTGGCCAGGGACGCATACAGGGCTGATCAGGTCAGCATCGAGAAGCAGAAGACTTGGAAGAGCCGGGTGGGAGAGCTCAAAGAGGCTCAGGATAATCTTCGTACCACCAAGGAAACCTTCTACAGGTGAGACTCCCATGAACCCTAACTTGCGTACCACCAACCCTGACTTGCGTACCACCAACCCTAATTTTTGTACCACCAACCCTTATTTGTGTACCGCCCACTCTAACTTACATACCACCAAAGAAGCCTTCTGCATGTGCGACTCATTGACTCTAATCTGCATACCACCAAGGAAGCCCTTTGTACAGGTGAGACCCACCAACCCTATCTTGCGTACCACCAACTCTAACTCACGTACCAACAATGAAGCCTTCTACAGGTGAACCTTATCAACCGTAATCTGCATATATTGAGCCCCGTGCGTTTGGTCATTCCACAGACAAGAGTTCACCAACCTTAAACTCACAATGCACTTATTGGCAGCACGGCTTTATAAGCAAGCTTCACAGCATACACCCAGACTGCGTATGGGATGATACAAGGCGCAGTGTGCCCCTGACAAAGCCTTGTATAAATAGTACTACTGTGAGAGTAAGATAGTCATGTCTGTAGTGACTTGGTACTACTAACATGGTGTGCCACATTCAGAACTACAGGAGCTGAGCAGATACTCCCGGCAGCAATTGATCAAGTAGCTGACCCTGGATGATATTACATAATGTTTCTATGCATTTTGATGAGCATTGGTGACCTCCCGCAATGCTGCAAAAGCACCTTTACCCTGCGGTCTCCATGCCAAATAGCCTCACATAGACGGACAGACAGACAGATCTGCTGCCAGGCCGCATGTTCTGCTGGTACATGACTAACTGTTATGTGTGTGCTTTCAGATCTGCTGCAGCTGTTGAGGTGGTCACTAGGGAGCTCAAAATGCGCACGACCAATGTGAACATGCCCCGCCCCCCTGAGGCGGTGGGGGGACCCCGGGGTGGTAAGCGCAAGCGCACCGCAGCCCCTGAAGAGACCTGCCCCTACTGTAACCATATATATACCGTACGAGATGGTCTGTCTACCAAGACTGACCTGGAGGGCAACAGGTACACACCACATCTGGCGCTGTGTGTGTGTGCGGGTGCGTGCTTGCGTGTATGTGTGCGGGTGCGTGCTTGCGTGTGTGTGTGCGGGTGCGTGCTTGCGTGCGTGTGTGTGTGTGTGTTTCTGTGTCTGTGTCTATGCGTGTGTGAGATAGCAAGCCTGCCTCGTTGTGACTGGTTGTAACCGCCCCATGTGCAAATTGAGGATCAACATCATGATCCTGACAGGAACTGTTGATTACAGCCATGCACACTGGCTAACAAAGAGGCAAAAATTCATGGCTGATTGCTTGTTGCAGGCTGCATCTGAGAAGACGTCAGTGCAGAACAGAAGACACTGCCCTGCCGCAACTGCCCCATGTGCAAACAGGCCTCAGATGTCCTAACCCTGACAGGCACACCAACAAGCAAAGATCCCTTAAGCTCATTGCTTGCTGCAGGCTGCACCTGAGGAAGTGTCAGTGCAGAGAGAGGATGCTGGCTTGCTGCAACTGCCCCATGTGCAAGGAGAACTCAGACATCATGGCTCTGATAAACACTCTTTCATAGTGAAATGCAAATCAAGCACAGAGCAAAATGCCCGCTGTCAATGACTGGTTGCAGGCTGCACCTGAGGAAGTGTCAGTGCAGAGAAAAGACGCCGCCGTGTCGCAACTGCCCCATGTGCAAGGAGAACTCAGACATCATGGCTCTGAATGATCCCAACCTGCAGTTCCAGCTGTGCCAAGTCAGGTTCAAGTGCGACATCTGTGCCTGCCGGTGAGCCTTCCAGAGTATTGCACAGCACTGCATGCACAGCACTGCATGCACAGCACTGCATGCACGGCCGATCCTGGGCAGGGCTCCTCTTCTGACAGGGGTGGCAAACCCATGAAGGGTGGAGGGTGGATCTGCAGGGAGGAGATTGCTGCCAGGAAGGCACACAAGGTGTGCATCTGCTGCACAAAGGAGGGCCACATCGAAAAAGACTGCAGAGCCATGTCATTGTGGCAAAGTCTTTGCCAATGTGGTCCTCCTTTGCGCAGCAGATGCACACCTTGTGTGCCTTCCTGGCAGCAATCTCCTCCCTGCAGATCCAACCTCCACCCTTCATGGGTTTGCCACCTCTGTCAGAAGAGGAGCGCTATATGCCCAGCATTTGCTCAGTACTGCATGTACAGCACTCAGACAGCAGTGCATACACAGCTTTTGTACGGTACTATGCCATGCACAGCACTAGCTGGACAGAGCTACATGAATGGCACTAAATGCACAGCACTGCATGCACAGCACAGTGTCATGCACAGCACAACTTGCACAGTATCACGTCATGCACAGCACTACATGCACAGCACTACATGCACAGCACTACATGCACAGCACTACATGCACATCACTTGGACAGCACTTACCCAGCACTGTATGCACAGCAGTGCTTTGGTGTTGGTGCGTGATGTGCTCTGCAGCTACTTCACACGCGGCTGCGCACCTTTTGGTCTGTCACCAAAGATACGTGTGTGCATGTGCATGCGTGCCTGCATGCGGCTTTTTTTTGTTGGACCGGCGGTGTGCAAAACAGAACCATTCACCAACAGACAGATGGCCAGACAAACAGACAGATCCAAAACAGGAGGCACTCTCCTGTTTCCCACTCCTACTATCACCACTGCTACTGTTTCTGATGCTACTACCACTCCTCTGAGATCTGACCTGTCTGTCCGACTGTCTGTCCGTCAATCCGCTCAGTCAGCCATCTGTTGGTCCGCCCACCTGTCTGTCAGTGACTGGCTGTCTGAAATGAGAGTTTATATGTGCCATGCTGCAGGTGCCCGGGGGCTGGCAAGTGGGTGGAGGGGGATGGAGAGAGCAGAGCCTCTTATGCTCAGCGCACCCAGGTCAGGACTTTACAATTTCTGGACCAAAACTCTCGTATTTTTGTCTGAAAGGGATGACACCTGCTTTTTGTTTTAATAATCTATGTAGAAAGCAGAGCCCTGGGTACTCAGCAAACCCAGATCAATATTTTTCCTTTCTGATATTACCTGCTTTTTGTTTGCCAAAGACCTTCGTCAGATATTACCTGCTTCTTGTTTTTGGAGGATCTTGATAGAAAGGGATTCAGGGGTTAGTCATGAGGCAGGCAGACGCACTTGGACTGGTCTTGAGTCACCATCTGAGCACCTTTTGCTGAGTCACCACCTGAGCACCTTTTGCTCCGTCACAATATGTGCACCTACTGCTGAGTCATCATCCACGTGCACCTACTGCTGAGTCATCATCCGCGTGTCATCACCGCACCTCTTTAGGAGCCTGCTGCGGTTTTGCCCTCCAATGCAACAGCCCTTCTTCTTACCAGCATCATCAGCCCTTAGTCAGTGAGTGGTTACTTGTTAAGCCATTGCTCACACGCATTGTGTGCAGATGTGCACAGACACACATGCATTTTGTCAATCCTGTCTGTTGGGACCCCACCCGAGTCGGCATGTATGTCTGATGCTGAGTCAGCATGGCCAGGACTCAGCAATGTTCAAGGCTTTATAAAGGGTGTGGACCCTAAAACAAAACTCTCAGTATAGGGCTTGCAGCAGAAACATGAGCATAGTCGTCCTGGCATGGCAGGTTGCTGTCACAGTCATACCTTTGTTAACAAGCTTTTGTCTGCGTCCAGGATCAACATACTTTCTAGCACTTTGCATTCTGGGGTGTGGAGCCAGTGGTGAGAAGCACCGATCCTGGCTTGAAAGCTTAGGTCAATGTGGTGTGCGACAGCTCGTTCAACAGAGATGCCAAAGCAAGGACTGACAATCATTTGCTGCTGCTCTACAGTGCCTTTGTGTTACAGGAATCAATGGTTTCCTTTCAGGAAAAAACTCTTTGTTGTTGTTCGATTTGGTGATGTGACATAATGTTTGCTGTTGTGCAGGCTGTTTACAACTGAATGTAATGGGCTGGCTTTACAGAGCTAATGCTTTTCTAAAAAGAAGTAACCATTTGCTGTTGTTTTACCAATGTTTGCTGTTGTTGCAGGCTCGTCATGGACAGTTGAATGCAATGGGCTGGTTTGGCAACATTGGCATTGCCTTGCCTGCCGGCCCCTCAGAGCTGCAGTCCAACCCTGACGCAATGCTCAACAGTGAGCACCTTCTATTTTCCAACTGTCTTCCTATGTCTTTCAATCATTTGCCGTCTGTGTTCCAATTGTTTTCCAACTGTCTTCCAATGTCTTTAAACCATTTGCCAGTTGTGCTCCAATTGTTTACCAGTTGCCTCCTGTTTGTATCTGCTGCCCTTGGCCTGCAACGCTTGCCCTTGCCTTTTGCCCTTTGCCATCAACCCACACCAGCAGCTTGCCTTGTGCCTGCCTAAATTGTTCCTTTGTGCCATGCTTGTGTGGCTGCCTGACCAGTGTCCAGGAAAAAGAGCAGGCCTGAGTCATTAGTCAGCATCTTTGAGCCTGAGTCATAAGTCAGCATCTTTGAGCCTGAGTCATACTCTGCTCACAACTTGGGTGTGAGCATGACTCAGGCTCAAGATGCTGAGTTGTGACTCAGGTCCCCTGTTTGTCCTTGTCAGTGGCAGCGGCATACAGCAAGGACGGCTTTGATACTTGGTCATGTGGCCCTTCATCCTGATTCATGCATTCACTGGTTCAGTCAGTCACACATATGGCCCTTCATCCTGATTCATGCATTCATTGGTTCATGCATTGGCCTGCATTCATTCAGTCAGCCAGTCATCCAATTCAGTCAGTCATTCAGTTTGTCTCGTTTCATTCATTGGTCCTTCGATTCGTTCGTTCGTTCACTCAGTTCATCTCATTTCATTTCATTCATTCATATCTTGCAGATGACTCAGGCGCCAAGAGGAAGTACAGAGAGCTGAAGCGACTGCCTGCAGACATCAGGGCCCAAGTTGCGCTTCTCAAGGTACTTCATTTCACATGTACAGTTCTCAAAATCCCTCCCCCCCCCCCCCCCTTCTGCAACCTTCCAGCCTCTGCTAGGTAACATATGCAGAATTTAGCAGCACTAAATTAGTGCTGCCCGCATATGGACGGTGCCCTCCATGCGCATGCCTTCTTGGCAATCCTGTTTGATGAGTCTGCATCCAAGTTCTTGAGTCTTCTGCAAGTCCATGGTAAACAAGGTGTACAGCAAGACTTAGCATGTCAGTTCAAGTCAGAATTTAAAGTGAGTCTCAGCTGCTCTGTCTTTGGATGCAGGGCCACCCAGCAACCCAGAGCCCTGTTGAGGGGGTGAACCAGGGGCCAGGCCGGAACAGCCCCATGCCTGACCTGCTGGCTGCTGGAGGTATGCCCTTGGGGTTAGGGGTGCAGCCAGGGGGTCCCCTCGGGCCCATGTCACCCTCCATGGCAGCCAGGGCACTTGACAAGCCAGCCCCTGCCCTGCCACCTGACGGTGACTCCTCTTCTTCACCTCTGTCTGAGTGAATGTGCTCTGCTGGCGTCATGCTCAGGGTTTGTGAGGTGTTAGCCTGAGGATCTCACCATCTATCGCATCTGACCTAAATCATTCAGCCTAAACCCTAAATGATTTAATCTAAAACCTAAACAAGCCTTTGCCCTGCCCCCCCCCCCCCCCCCCGTGATCAGTGTCCTCCTGCACAGCGCAGAACAGTGCCTTCAAATGTACAGCTTGTGGCGTTCCTGCTCATCAGGTCTATCCTGCAGTCACCAAGAGGACTCTGCCCATCGCACGACTACACACTCGCAGAAGCCTGTACAGATGTGCCAGTCTGATTGCTTGCATGCACCCTCACCTGTGGTGTATCTGTGTTCACCTGTGGTTTATCCGTGTTCACCTACGGTTTATCTGTGTTCACCATTGTTGTTGTTCACATTCACCCATGTTGTGTTTGCTGCAGTCGCTCGCTTGGTGAAGGACGTGTTTGAGTCTGCAGCTGGCATAGACGCTGTGGGAGCAGTCTCTGACTACCTGCGCAGCCAGCGAGTCACCAGCCTAGCAGACCTGCAGGTATCTCTTTGGATTGCTTGTTGGGGTTGAAGTGTGATTCTTGTTTTTCTTTTGTAGGAGTTTTACATTACATTTTACATTTACATTTTTTTTCCATTACTGCAGCCATGAGTTTTGCCTCATCAATGAGATGCTCCATACCATTGCATCCTTTGCATGGTTTTGAATCGCCTTGATTGTAGTTTTATATTATTTGTATTTATTATTATATTTTATACTGTGTGTCGAGCATTATGTGGGTTCTAGACTGCAGTGTGATGACTGGCTCATTGAGCTGCATCTGCACAGGATCAAGGCTGCAATCACTGTGAGTCACACGCGGCCATGCATATCTTACAAATCAAACTCTGAAACCCAGCCTGAATCAATCAGGAGCGGAAACCTTGAATTGTTTGAAGCGTGTGCAGTGGTTACAGACATAGGCAGTTTGCTGTGGTCTGGTTGGCAAATCAGGTCATATCTGAAATCATGTGCTCTGGGCCTTTTGTCAGGATGCCTGCGCTGGCTCATGCCATACCATCAGTCCACGACATTCAAGTGAGGAAGTTCACAATGCTGGGATGACAAACGCTTTCTTTGAATGCAGTGGCTACAGCTGGACTGGCTCTGTGCTGCATTGGAGCCTCAGGGGCTGCCTCCTCTTCTTCTGAACAAGTTCTTGTCGCTGGCTAAGCAGCGGATTTAGCGACAGCAAGAAGAGCACTGGGTCAGATACAATGGTCATGCACAGGCTGCAGACATGATTGCATTCGATTTGACGCCCATGCACTGGCTGCAGACATGATTGCATTAGATATGATGGCCATTCACAGCCTGCAGACACGATTGCGTTCGATTTGATGGCCATGCACCGGCTGTAAACACCATTGAGCTGCAACTTGGACACAAGAGAGGACATATGAGTATCTGGCAATGGTTCATGAACCCAAGAGAGCAAGTGCTTGTAGAGCATTGTCAAGCTGTAACTGTTCATTTTTATTTCAAAGCTCCCGCTGGTGGCAGATCTGACACTGTATTGCCTGTATGGAGTAGACGCTTGACTAGACATTGTCCTTCAGAATATTCCCATAGCAGTTTAGACAAAAAGCCGTGTACAAAACACATTATTGAGTGCGATCCCAACACTTGATGCCTTTTCCACTAGCACGGCGTTCTATAGACATTCGATTCCAGACAGTGTTTTCCAGAACTGCAGATAAAGCAGCTGCTTCTATCAAAGCTACTAAGCCAGGTACATGCACTTCAGTGGCCTTGGTTTGATGCACTGGCCTATCGCCCATGACTTGGCCTTCTGAATCAAGCATCAATGTACTGTTGTAAGGGGACACATACTTCAGATGGTTCTTGCCTACCATGTGCGCAAGGTTCCACAGCTCAGGGGTAAAGACCTGTTGTCCTTGCGCAACTGGAAAGATTTCAACTATAGAACCAGAAATGGGCAAGAACACGAGATTCATCAAATCTGAACCTGTGACGCCGACTAACACTGCTGCGTCAGAAACAGCCTCCAATTGCTGTTGGAATGTCAATTTACCAAACGTGACTATGCTGGCATTATACCCTCTGCTTTGCAGAGCAGCATGCAGATCTGCAACATTGCCAAGTGCACGGCTCTCATTAGGTTTTCTGACTGCGATGATAATACGCTTAGGGTTTGCACGCTGCTCAGGATCTATACCATAATGCTGCTTCACAGCCCAAGTGAGCTCTAAGAAGTTGCAGTCTAAGGTTTTATCTAGTTCATATTTGTGAATATCAAATGGAAACCCTACAGACATAGAGAAAGTGATCTCGTCAAACACAGTAACAGGAGGTAACTCTGGCAGGAAATGTAGCTTGCCAAAAGCCCTAGCCAACCCTATACCATAGGGACCCATACATTTTGATGGGTCAGGACAGTCTGCCACAATAGTTAGATCGCCCATCTCAACCCCATGCTTCTTCATCCAGACAAAAATATGGTAGAAATGGATATTCAGCTGGTGCGTTGGGTTGGGCCCAGACAGCATGCCTAACAACAAAGTCGATCCCTGCAGGTGCAGTGCTTTCTCATTTGTGGTCTGCTCCAGTGAAGCTCCAACTCTGGTATCTATCACTTCACTCTTTTGTAGACACCACGGCCGCCCAAAATCTGCAGGGAGTGGCCGGAAGACAGCTGCACAGCCTGTGACATTATCAGCTTCCCATGTGCTAGACAGAAACTCCGATGCCCCTGTGCTGGGATTTTGGTAAAAACATGTGAAATTGTCGGTGACTTCTGTGAGGTTCATTGCAGGACAGCCAATTTCAGCCATACTTTTTGCATCGTTGAAATACACCACATCAGCCACTGGCTCTGCTTGGCGGGAGATCAGGAGCTGCTCTGCGTCCACTGCAGCTTGGCGGGCAACTTCTTTCGCCAACTCAGCTTGGCGGAAAACCTCGTTTGTGTCTAGGGGCTTTGCTGTGTTTGACTCGGTGCTGTCTGAGACAAGCTCTGCATCAACAGCATGAAAGATGTCTGAAGTTGTTGGTTCCTTGGGCTGAGCCTTTGGCTCTGAAGCTGTGTCCACAGTGCTGTCTGAGGACTTGACATCGAGCTTGCTGATCTGTGCGTCGGCATAGCTTGCTGCCGAGAGCTGCTTGCTGTCGCTGGTGAGCAAGTGTGTCACTGCTAGCAAGCACACTGCAAGCACGGCAGCAGCAGCAAACAGCTTGAGCACCACAGGCTTGTTGACCTGTCGCTGGAAGACCCTGACAGGCCGGGGCATAGAGTTCAAGGGCCTTTTCTGTTACCCAGGGTTGCAGAGCTCATGTACAGCAGCAGCTCGCCGGCTAAAGTGGGGTATGCCTACAGCCTACAGCAAGCAGGCAAACATCACTAAGCTGGCACTTGACAGAACCACCAATAGCTGTAGCAGCTAGTGCTCTTTGAAGCCCCCCCGAGTATGGCTGATACCTGAGGCACGGTGTCGTGGGAGGGACTCCGCTCAAAACAGCGGTCTGGACTATTTGGCTTGCCCTGTAGTGCGTTACACAGAAGGCTGACGACACCGCAGAGTAACAAGCGAAGCAAGCATTCGTGTCTGTCTGCAAGTGACAGACCTGAACGGTGATCGAGCTGAGTATTCAAGCCTTTCTATCGGCAGCGCGAGGCGTACTATGGCCTACACAACGATGATGGAGCCTGTGTCCTGTCGTGCGCGTCCGTGTGCGCAGGAGAGGACCTCTGTCTAGGAGATCAACCGTCTACCTCTGGTGACATTCAGCACGTGTATCGATGCACCGCTGAGCTGGCGTTTGGTGCCAAGTCTACACAGCACCACATCAAGGCACGCTGATACATAGGATCAACTGCTGTTGGAATTTCGCGCCAATATCAGGCATTCACGAACATTGCGCAAGCCAGGTGATTTCCTTGGTTAGATGGTCTGATCAATGCCTGACTCATCAGCTGCAGCAAGGGTGTTGCGCAAAGTAAATATGTTTGTGTGAATTGTACACATCGTTGACAGTGATTTTCCACCTGCAGATCCCTGTCATTGCTGTGCTGATCGCACTGTGATTCATAACATTGAATCATGGCCCAACCCACAGAAAATAGCGCTTATAGCCAACGACCTGGAGAGACCGTGCCAAAGATCTCCGAGAAAGATAGGGCCAACCCGTCTCCTCTCAAGGTGGAACACTATTCTGCCCAGTCTGCACTACGGCTCAGCTTGTGACTGTGTGGGGCAGAAGCATCACAAACTACTATCACAAAGCTGCTGTGTGACACAACTTTGATCCCTCACAGGTGCCCTCCAGGCTTCTGATGGGACCTGGACCCACCAATGCACACCCCAGAGTTCTTTCAGCACAGTCATTGCCTCTTCTGGGCCACCTGCACCCGCCCTTCTTGGCGATCATGGATGAGATTCAACAGGGCCTCAGATACTTGTTCCAAACCACTTCACCATATGTGCTGCTGGTGATGCCCTATCATCTGCTGAATGGTGAAACCATGTATTAGTGCTGCCTTTGTAGCTGCAGATTCAAGCAGAGTAGTGCGTTACTTTCTCAGCGCTTCCCTTTCGAGAAGCCTACATTATCCTGTGCCAGATTGCACCATTTCACAAAGCAAATCTTCATAGCAGTACGTAAAAGCTTTGATGCTTGCAGCACACTTCACTATAGGTGAGTGACAGATGGCATGCTGGCATGATGGCAACAGGGCCCGACCACTGCCAACTAGGGAACACCATATCTTCCTCAGCTATGCGCACAGTCTTAATGATCATGACACAACAGTCTGCCACTTTTTTACAGCAACTTGTTCTGATCCTAGACCAGAAGATCATGACAGCTGCACCACAGATCACCGCCCAGGGCCATCCTGGTACAGAGGCAGTGGTCATGCCCACATCTGAGCATTTACACAGCTTGTTCTGATGCAACATAGCGTGGGTGTTTGCCGTTCAGGTCAGTGGGACTGGGCATGCTGGCATGGAGGCTACCATTGCCAACTGCCTAGAGCCAGGCGAGACCATTGTGGTGGCCACCTCAGGCATCTGGGGTCAGCGTGTCTGTGACCTGTCAGAAAGATATGGAGGTAACACTCAACTTTCTGCACACAAAAAAACAACCGTGGGCTTGGCATATGTGTATGAGGTAACATTCAACTTTTCACACAAAAAAACAAACGTGGGCTTGGCATATGTGTATGAGGTAACACTCGACTTTTCACTCAAAAAAACAAGCATGGGCTTGGCATATGTGTATGAGGTAACAGTCAACTTTTGCACACAAAAAAACAACCGTGGGCTGGCATATTTGCATGATAATGCGAGCAAGCCTGCTGGCTGCACCTCAGAGGTGGCAGCCACTTTATCACCAGTGCAAGGTGATTTGATAACAAACACAGCAGTAGAGGCTCTGCATTTTGGGAGTACTCACGGCGTCCCCCAAACACACTTGTAGCAGAGCATATGGCTCAGGCTCAATGATGCGACAAAAAGCCATATGCAGCAGGAGTCGCAATGGTTGTACTCATCATGTGCTGAGATGTTCCTTGCACCTAGCGTGCATTGTGGGGTGTATCTGTCTATTGCCATGGGCACATGATGTGCACAACTGCTGCTGGTGAACTGCTGCTGCTGATATATTGCATGTGCATGTACAAATACTGTTATTTAGATATTATTTGCCATACCAATTGTTACTGCAAGCCCACTCAAAGCGCTGCTGATGGTTGCTTTGCAGCCAAGGTAGTGAATCTGGAGTCGCCCCCGGCAGCTGCTGTGAAGCTGGATGACATCAGGGCCTCTCTTGAGCAGCACAAGCCCGCGGCACTCTTCTTGTGTCAGGTAATAACGACAGTCTCAATAGTAGTAATAATAATAACAATAAATAACAATAACAATAACAATAACAATAACAATAACAATAATAATAATAATAATAATAATAATAATAATAATAACAACAATAATAATAATAATAATAACAATAATAATAATAAATAGTAATAATAATAATAATCATAATCATAATGGTAGTGTCAGGTGCGCCCTCTCATGTTCCTTTCAGCCCAGTCTGCCCTGAATCCTAAATGCCGTCCAGTTTCAACCCTAAACCCAGTCCGCCTTGAACCCTAAACCCAGTTTGCCAAGAACCCTACACCAGTCCGCCAAGGCTGGCCCATGCATCACTGGCTGGTCTGGTTCAAAATTGAAAATCGACACTAATGACACCAATAATAACAATAATGATTTTGAGACTAGCCTGCTAAGTAATAGGTTTCACAAAGATGTCAGCTCATTAATGATACACAGCAATAATCATGACTGATCAATGAGTCATGGCAATTCTATTGCTGGACCATGCATCATTGGCTATTCTGGCTGACATGTAGCTTAGAGCTGTCTTCCAGGTTTTGTAACGATATCAAGATGAAACAACAAGCTTTATTACATCATGAGTGCATCTTTTGTTGATTCTTGTTCTGCTGTTGCAGGGGGAGAGCAGCACAGGGGTGCACCAGAGCTTGGCAGGCCTGGGGGAGCTGTGCCACCAGCACGGCACACTGCTGCTGGTGGACACAGTGTGCAGCCTGGGCGGCGTTCCCTTCTTCGCTGATGAGTGGGGCGTGGACTGCATGTACTCTGGCTCCCAGAAGTGTCTCAGCGCTCCCCCAGGTCTGCTCCTCGACCCACCCCCCCCCCACCCCAGGGGAAGACACATGTTCAATGAACGCGTGCATGCATGCATGCATGCATGAGGGAGTGAACAAACAAATGATGGAATGAACAAATGGTTGAACGATTATACCAGTTGTATGTGTTGCATTTTCTGTACCTGTCGTATATGTTGCATACTCTATAACAATCGTATGTGTTGCATTTTCAATACCTGTCGTTTGTGTTGCATACCTGCTGGACACAAATGTGTGATATAGGAACCACTCACTGGACCATGATCAGTCATGTCTTAGCCTGCACACCTTAGTCACTGGACTTTGATTAGTCATGTTCCAGCCTGCGATTGCTTAGTCACCATGCTTTGCACTGCAGGCGCAGCCCCCTTCTTCATGAGCGAGAGGGCGATGAAGAAGCTGAAGGGGCGCAAAACCAAGGTGGCCACCTACATGCTGGACATGAATCTGGTGGGCGACTACTGGGGCTGGTACGGCAAGAGATGGTATCACCACACCGGTCCCATCTCCATGTGGTGAGAAGCTCTTCTCTTCTTTGTCTTTGTCACGGCGACCTTTTTCCTCTTCTTCCTTCCTCAAAGCTGAACTGCAATTACTGGGGCTGGTATGGCAAGAGGTGATACCAACCATATCGGGCCCATTTCCATGTGGTTAGTGTTACCGCTCTCAAATTGGTGTTAGTGGTTCCCTCCTTAGGGCAAATGTGTTGACAGCCCTGTGGGGCTCAGTCTGATGCCTTACTCCTATGAAGAGCGTTGGCTCTCAGAATGTTATCGCTCGTGTGATTGTTGACCTTTTTCCTGCGTGCTGGAATCTAGATGGCAAGTACTGGGGCTAGTATGGCAAGAGGTGGTACCATCACACCAGTCTGATCTCCATGTGGTAAGATATTTCTTCTCTTCTTTGTCTTTGTCATAGTCAGTCAGGGATTTTACAGTCGTTGGGGCCAGCTAGCCCCTTTGACTAAATTGCAGTCTTTCATCAGAAAACGAAACAGGCAACGAAGTAACATAGACAAACGAAATTATTGTCAGGAAACTGTTAGGAAGTTGTCACCGTGCGTGGGAAGTACATAAATGTGCAACAAATCAGAGTCTATTAATCAGATACCACTATCATGATCAATATGTCAACATGGAAATCGTAGTACACAGATTTATCTTTAGACAAGTGAATTTCTGCAGGAGGTCTGCAGCACACATGCATATACTATATCATAGTATGGCTCATTTGTGACAGCTAGTAATTCATGCAGCTGCTGGGATTCTGTCTGCTTTTCCCTGTGAGTCTTAATGTCGCTGTAGTACTGCAGAAGCCAGCCTTGGATGTAAGGCTGGTAGCCTTTGGTTTTGAGACTCTCTCAATCCAGGCGCAGACTTTTTCGCTCAGCTGGCTGTGATCTCGTGAGATCATCATCTAGTCTTAATCCTGCTTGCCTCAGGTTCTTGGAAAAATTCAGGAAATTGCCTTAGGTCCTTAGAAAATTGCAGGAAGCCGTGCCTATGTATCAGTGTGCTGAACACCAGTCGTACTGGTCTAGGTTTGGTGCGGTCAGCAACAAACTTCCCTAAGCGCTCTACAGCTACTGAAATGTCCAATACTTTTCCTTAACATCTTTGTCATCGTACTTATTCAGTGCAGTTTCAACTGCATCACTGATCTCTGTGGTCAAAGTCTTGAGTGCCTGGCGCCTGGTCTTTGCTGTCTCTCCTTCTTCTGGTTGGTTGTACACAACCAGATTCAGACTCTTCTGGTCTCTTTTGGTATCCTCCTTGGGCAAGTGAAGCTCACGATCGCAAGTTTGAGGAGATCAAAAGAGACCGGAAGAGTCTGAATCTGGTTATGTGCAACATACCAGAAGAAGGAGAGTAGTACGTCGGGGTGACTGTTCCCCTTGTTTGTCTTCTTTTTGCAAAACTGAGACCTGATGCGCGACCACTTAGGCTCAGTGGCACCATTTCACCAGTCTACCTCTGTGTAGTAAGCATTCTTCACCTTCTTCCTAAAGCATCTACAGCAGATACTAGACCCCAGACAATTCTGAGTTGGTTTTTCTGCTGTGAAACAGTTGTTCTGCTGAAACTTGTGACCTTTCTATATCTTCAAAAGCCCTTGGTTGTATTAGGTTGTGGTGACTCTCCTTTTCCTGATGTTATGTTCACATGCTAGAACCTGATAAGTAGACACTGAGGCTGGTCTGGCAAAAGGTGGTACCATCTTACAAAAGCTGTCTCCATGTGGCAAGATTCTTTCTCCATTTCCCCCCTCTTCTTCTCCTACTTGTCCATCTTCTTCTTCTTTCTCTTTTGAATCACTGTTGCCGCTTTCATTGCTGTTTGCGCAGCTCATCTTCTTCATCTGCATCTTCATCGTGTCACACTCATGCTGGACCTGAATCTGCTGGTCCATCCAACAGACATCTATTGGCAGCCAGAGCCTGACATGAATCGCACCCTCAAGCACACTGTATGGCAGATGGACACCCCATGATCAGCCACGTGCTGTTGCAGGTATGGGATGAGGGAAGCCCTAGCCATAGTCGCAGAGCAGGGTCTCGACTCTATGTGGAAGCGACATACAGAGCTAGGCAAATACTTATGGGCTGGCCTGAGTGAGATAGGGCTTGAGCCCTACGTGACAGACCCGGCTGACCGCCTCATTACCGTAAATACCATCCGGGTACCGAAAGACATTGATGCTGTCAAGCTCATCACGTTTGCAATGACCAAGTTCAGCCTGGAAATCTCAGCAGGTACGATTAATAATAATAATAATAATAATAATAATAATAATAATAATAATAATAATAATAATGATGATGATAATAAATAAATAAAACGCTTTCCAGCTCATGATGAGCTAGGTACGTGCAGGACAAGTCTTGTCTCTCCAGAGCAGCCTGTCTTGTGCATCCCTATAAGGCCTACTACTACGACAGTTTTGACAGGTACGATTGGTATCATATCAACTGCACACAGTTCTCATTAGGTACTCGCTACACGTTACTCTGTTGCACATCTGCACACCTTCGCTGGAGTCTAGAGCATGCTGCACATTGGATGCAAAAAAAGTTGCAGACTTGCTTTGGCCAGAGTACCAGAGCTTTCAACAGGTAAAAGGGCAGCTAGCCATCAGAACTGCTGTAGTTAATTTGGGACCTCACTGAATCAGTCATCTGGCAGCCACTTCAGGTCAGCTTGTGAGAAATGCAAGATGCTTATCTTCCAGCAAGAGTAGTCTTTGCAAGTGCCCCACATGACAGATTTGGCTGATTGGGCCTAACAATGGTTGTTCAACCGGACTCTGCAACTCATTGCATCCCTGAGAGAGCAACTCTGTGGGGAACCTATCACTGTATCTGGTCAGTCAAGGAACATTGGAGAGTGTATAAACATCCTGCTGTGGGCAATGCCTGTTTTGACTGCAGGTCTGCTCTATAGAGACAAGACTTGCCCTGCACGTACCTAGCTCATCATGAGCTGGACAGCATTGTTTTTAATATTGTTAGTACTGCAGGTTTGGGCCCAAGTGCTGGGCAAGTGTGGCGTGTGGGCTTGATGGGGTATAATGCAACGGCCGCCAACATTGAGCTGGTGCTCACAGCATTCAGGCAGGGTCTGGCTGAGCAGGGCTACAGCAAGTCTCAGCCCAAGACCCAGAACCCTCAGGAGGCACGTGTTGACTACCCCTGAACTGCTTGCATTTCTCAAGCGTCCCGCAATCCAACTGTTTTTCAAAAAAGTGTTTGAAGCAGTGTGACTCTACAGATCTGGAAGGGTCCACAATGTGTGACATGCACAGAGTGTCACAAAGTGTGCTTAAGCAGAGTGGCATCACGCACTGGTGCACACGAATTCGTGCAATGTCACAGCTAGGGTTGTAAGCAGGCTCATTACATCCTCATATGAGCTGCCCTGTGATCATACGTTGCATATATGCATTTGCTCAATTGTCACTGTTTCGTCTGCAAAATGCGCCATTTCAAAAGGCACAGTAAGATGCGCGCAAGACATTGAGATGATCTCATGTTTGTCAGCAAATCTTTGTGCACTGTCAAAGGTGACTGATGCAACATCATAGTCACCGTGAAGGCACCAAAATCAGTTTCACATTGGCTCAAAGATGAATCAAATCAACAAAGAATCAGATCCTATAATCGAAGCTTAGGACAGGCAAGCAGCTGGACGTAATGGCCACTGTGACAAGGCTGTAAAATAGCACACTGCATTAGAAGTACATACACGCACTCGTAACAGAGTGTTGTCTTGCCAGGAGTACATGTACAGTCCATGTCAATGACTCAATCCTCACATTCAAACGTGAAAGCCCAGTCATTCAATTCCCACAGGCACATACAGCTCCCATACTCAGATATACTTTTTGATCAAATCTGGTGTGATGAATATATGCTCAGACACAACAGCTGTCATGCCAAACAAGATGCAGACATCAAGCCATGATGCATCTGTGATTGCTACTAATAATAATAATAATAATTAAAACGCTTTCCAGCTCATGATGAGCTAGGTACGTGCAGGACAAGTCTTGCTACTCATGCCTATGTATTTGCCTATGCCGTTGCCAAAGCCTTTGTCCTGGTGTAGGTATGGTCAAGAGGTTGACCCAAAATACCAGATTGGTCTGTTGTTTAATAACTGAGGTAAGCGATACATGTGCTTTTTATGGACCCTCATGGGGCCCCAATTTGCCATCCTTGCTAGACAAGGCGGTTGCCTCAATAGATCGGATCTCAGATACATTCCTCAACATACAGTACAAACTGATATGCAGAGCTTG
>JAABUP010004308.1_pt1 | contig 23478 bp, 27 predicted proteins | sample 5559201 | NCBI WGS metagenome assembly JAABUP01 (sample SAMN10711887, study PRJNA513373) | rock metagenome | isolation source: Antarctica rocks | place: Antarctica | reverse complement strand
GAACCCTCCAAGTTGAATCCCGGCGCCCGCCCCGCTGTCCGAGCTGCCGGGCTCCGCAGCCAGCTGCTGCGCATATTGGTTCGGTACCACCGAGTGGTCCAGCACACCGTTTTGGATTGCTGCATCTGTGCCGGCGCCGTGGCCGAGGTTCGAGGCGGCCAACAGCGCGCCGAGGGGAGTACGGGAGTAGCAGTAGGCGATGCCCGCGGGACCGTGCAACTTCGGGCCGTCCGCGACCGAGGAGGGCACGGCGAACCCCGCGGACAGTGACCAGGTCACCCCGGTGGGGGGTGAGGTGGGGATGGTTTGGTCCGACCCGCTGGTGGTGCACCCTGCGGGTCGGCCTTCCTGGCCAGCATTCGTCGGTGCGGGTGCCCCGGCCGGTGCGGTGGCGCCCCCGGGCAGTGGTGCGGCCCCCGGGGTCGCACCGGGTGGACTCGCGGCGGCAGGTGGCGCGGGTTTGGGGCTGGTGGCGGCGTGGATCAGGACGATGACGAGGGCCACTGCGACCAGGCCGAGCAGCACTGCCGACCCGATCCACGCAGGCGATGGGCCACCGGTGTTTTCCCGGTCGCGGCGGGCACGACGACGCTTCGACGGCATGGGTGTTCTCCTCTTATCCGGTCGTGAGGTTCAGGACGATCGCGGTGATGGCCGCCGCGGCGCCGAGCGCACTGACGCTCAGCACCTGCGCCGGGCGGCGGGACACCGTGCACTCGCCGCGGTGCAGCTCGTAGCCGAACAGCCCCAGCAGGACGGTGGCGGCGCACAAGCACGCCCCGCACACCGCCCACGCCGTATCGGCTGCACTCATTCAGACCACCAGCCCGACAACGGCCCCGAAGGTGCCGATGACCACGTAGCCAAGGAAGAACACGCCCAGCGGCGCAGGCGCCGCGGGCGGTTCGTCGCCACCCGTGGGTGGTGGCGGGCCAGCATCGGCGAGGACGGCACGTGTGGTGGCGTTCATTTAGGTGACCGATCCGACGATGGCGCCGGCGGCGCCGATGAGGACGGTGCCCAGCAGCGACATGCCCAGGCCCTTCATGCTGGCGGCTTCCTCGCCGCGGTGGTGCTTCCAGGCCATCGTGGCGGCGGCGATGACGAACCCGACGAGGCAGGCGGCGAACGCCCCCCACGCCACGTAGTTGACGACGGTGATGATGCCCTGGGTGCCGGGGGGTTGGGTGGAGTTGATGTTGATGCCGGAACCAGCGGCGGCGAGGACCAGTTCTTGTGTTGCAGCGTTCATTGCGGTGTGCCTTTCTTGTTAGGAGACCGCGGTGCGGTCACGGGGAAACTCACGGGGGTACTGCTGCTCCTGGGCCGCGACGGGCCCGGGTTCTTGGTCGCGGGCGGTTTCCGCCGCCCGCCGAATGTGGGTGATGGAGCGGCGGGTGCGGCGCGGGACGGTGGCCAGGTCGAGGTCGAGGCTGGTGCGCCACGCCTCCACCCAGGGCAGGTGCCACAGGGCGGGGACCATCCCCGCGACCCGCTTGATCTCGGCGACCAGTACTGGGGGTAGGCGGGGTGCGTCGTCGAGGACGGCCAGGCCCAGCAGGACCACCCCGGTCTGCCCGGACGCCCAGTGCGAGGCCATCCACCCGGCGTAGTGCAGCCCGGTGGCGTGGGTGCGGGCCACGAGCAGCACCCGCGGTGCCGGTGCCCCCGCCGGGGTCATCGGCAGGCGTTGCGGCAGCTCCAGGGCATCTTCCCCGCACAGTGCGGCCACGGTCGAGGCCCCGGAACCGCCGTGCACCCCGACGACCCACAGCAACGGGTCCGCGCTCACGTGCTCGCTCGGCACGCCACCACCGGTCGGTGCGGCCACGTTCGTCAACGGTGCCTGCGGCCCGAACCGGGCCGCCAGGTCATCCCCGAGCACCAGGGAGGGTTCCACCCGCTCCGGCGGCGGGGGTGGTGGCGGCGCGGTGGGCAACAACGGATTCGACACGGAAGTCCTCTCAGAACTGGGGGTCAGTGCGGGCACGGTGGCCCCGCCGGGGCGGCCCCACCCGCTCATCGCGGCACCGGACCAGGACCCGGCACCGGTGCCGCCACCGGAGCAGGTGCAGCTGGTGGTGGAGCCGGTGCGGGCGCGGTGGTGGTGGGGCTGGGTGCCGGGCTGGGCACCGGCCCCGCCGAGGGTTGCGGTGGTGGGGCGGACACCGGCACCGACGGGGTCGGTAGCACCGAACCCGGCGCCACGGGCAGCCCGTACACGGTGTCCCTCCCGGCGACGCTGGAGGTCACCACCGCCCGCGTCCCGGCCATCCCGATCGGGATCACCCCGGAACCGGTGGGGGATTCCTGCCCGGCTGGACTGACCAGGTACCGGTCGGAGTTCCGGGTGCCGTAGGCGGCGGTGTCGGTCACCGACGTGGTCGACCACGTCGTGGACAGGGCACGGGCCACCCCGTCGCGGGCGTCGACGAGCACCGTGCCCACCGTGGCCAGCAGGTTGCGCGGTGAGGGTTGCCAGCGACCCGAGGCGATCCCGGTGGCCGGCACGCTCAGCGGTGCCCCGATCGCGGTGTTCGTGACCGGGTCGATGAGGCCGACGAGCTGCGTGCCCGGATCGGCTGTGTACCAGGAGGCCGCCAGGACTTCCGGGTGCGCCACCGGACTCGTGGTGCTGCCCAGCCCGGCGTATCCGGCGATCGACGCCAACGGACCGGCCCCGGCCGGGGTGGGCACCGTCACCGGTGATGGTGGGGTCTCGGCGGTGGCCGCACCCAGGCGCCACACCTGGCCCACCGAGTTCGCGGCCACGACCGTGTCCCCGGTTGCCCCGAGCGCCACCGCCCCGGCGGGCACCGCCCGATCCACCAGGTGGCCGCCGCTGATGGTCGCGGCCCGCTGCCCCGCTTCGGTGACCAACGGGGAGGTCCCCGCGAAGGACACCGTCGCCCCGGCCGGGATGGACACCGACCCTGAGGTGTGGGCACCGTCCATGCCCCACCAGTCCAGCCCGTCACTGGTGCGGGTGGCCACCACCGGGTGGGCGTCGATCTCCGACAGGTGCAACCCACTGGTCGAGGTGGCCGTCGAAGCGTCGCGGGGCAACGCGGTTGACCACACCGGGGCCCCGGTCGCGGGGTCGAGGACCGCCAGGACGGGAGAACCGGGCGTGCCGGTGACGGTGATGATCGTCCCGTCCGCCGCCACCAGCGGCACGCTGCCCGCGGTGATCGGGGCCGACCAATCGGCTTGCCCGCCGTAGCCCGGCGGGGGCAGCGACGGGTACGGCGTCGGGGTCCCCGTCACCGGCGGTGGTGCGGCGGCGGCCGTCACCGGTGGGGGAGTGCGGTTCGAGGCCACCACCGCCACCGTGGCCACCGCCAACAGCACCACCGCGGCACCCACACCCGCGAGCACCCGCCACCGCGACCACCCCGACCGGGCAACACCCGGTGCGGGGGTGGCGTCGAACAGTTCACCGTGGGCGGTGACGATGGCCTGCCACACCACCTCGGAATCGGCGGCCCGGACCGTCGCGCGGATCGCGCCCTGCCCGCGCCGCAGGCGGCGGGCTTGGGCCACCAGCACCGCGGTCGCCGCGGACCGCGGGTCCGCGTCGTCGTCCCCGAGTGGTACCCGCTCACCGTCGATCTCCGCGTACTCCGCACCCACCACGACCTCCGGGCAGGGGAAGGCCGGCACCTCCCACACCTGACCGTCCGGGGCCACGAACCCCGTCTCCCCGCGGCGCGCCGCGGTACGCGGGCCGGTCATGACCCACCGCTGAAGGACACCCGCGACGCCTGCCACGGTGTGGCGGTGCCGGTCCGGGTCAGGAACACATACATCGTCTGGGAGTCCAGCGGCGTACTCCACCCGTTGTCGCCGTGCCCCGTGGTGGCCACCGTGTAGGCGCGGGCCGCGGAACCCAGCTGGTCCGGGGGCCGCCCGTCGTCGTGGTTCGCGGTCAGTGCCACCGTGGTGTACCCGTGGTGGGCGGTCAGGGTGTTCCACTGGGCGCCACCACCCTGGGCCAGTGGCTGTTTCAGCACGGCCGCGAACGCCGGGGTGGCGTACACCGCGGACCGCACCTGCGCGTCGAACGGGGAGCGGTCCAGGGCGGTGTCGTAGGTGAACGTGGCCGCCGCGAACGCGCCCGCCACCCCGTCCGGTGACTGACCGTCCACCGGCGCTGCGCCGCGGCCGCGGGGCTGTCCCGGGCTCCCGGCCGGGATCGGCGGATTCGAGGGCACCGGCGCCGCCGTCGAGCGTGGCGCCGCCGAACCGGGTGCAGCAGAAGAGGGGGCAGCACTCGGGGAGGGTGGGGAGGACACCGACGTCCCGGTCACCGGGGCGGGGGCAGGAGCAGGGCCACCGCACCCGGCGCCCACGGCGACCAGCACCGCGGCACCCGCACCGCAGCGGCCTGCGGTCCCGACCCGCATCACCGCTGCCCTTCCGCACCCGCAGCGGACTGTGCGGCGGAGTAGGACGCCCGCCACGCGATGCACCACCCCACCGCGACCACGAGCCCCGACGCGGCGCCCAGGGTGAGCAGGCCCATCTCCGGGCCGGCCGCCCACGCGGCCAGCGAGGCACCCGTCACGAAAGACACCACCAGCGCCAACGGCACCGCCACCACCGCTCGGGACGGCCCGCACCCGGGGTGGACCGAGAACACCGCCACGGCCATGGCGGCGCACGCCGCCACCAACGACAGCACGAACACCCCCACCACCAGCACGTGCAGCACAGTGACGATCTCGTCGAAAGATGCGAAGACGTACGGGGGACCGACGTACAGCGGGCCATCAGCGTGGATCGTGGCGCTCATTGCGGTGCTCCTCCTGGTGTGCCGAGGGGTCGGGTCGCGGCGAAGAAATCGCCGTTGTAGATCGGTTTGATGTTCAGCGGTTCCCCGAACGTGGAGGCCTGGATCAACTGGCCGTTCCCGATCGCCAGCGCGACGTGATGAATGTTGTCGGCGGTGCCGTAAAACAGCAGGTCACCGGGCTGGTAGGACGCCGGGTCGAACCCCCCCGGCAACCGAGTACCAGCAGTCGCGGCGTACTGGGACTGGGCGGTGCGGGCACCGTGCAACGCGTCCGAGCCCGCCTGGTGGTAGGCGTACAGCATCAGACCGGAGCAGTCGAAACCGCCACCGGTCGGGCCATTCTGATCCCCACCTCCCCACACGTAGGTCGCGCCGAGCTGCGCTTTCGCCGCGCTCACCGCCAGCTGCGCGACCGGACCGCCCCCACCGGCCGCTGCCGGTAGGGGCGGTGGGGTGAAGTGCAGCGCCGCGTCGAGGAAGTCCAGGGACGGGCCGTTGGCTTGGGCGGTGTAGCCGTTGGCGTGGACCGTGCCCGGGAAGACCAGGGTCTTCGACGCGGCCCCGACCCGGTCCAGGGCCGCGGTCATCTCCCCGACCTGCGCCACCGGGACCAGCTCGTGGTCGGAGTTCACCAGCATCGTCGGGGGGGCGCCCGCGGTCACCGACAACGCCGGCGACGCTTGGCGCCACAGATCCGGGCACAACACCATTGGGCAGCCGAGGAACAAACTCGGATCTACCACGGCCGCCGCCTGCTGATAGGTGTCGCCGGGGGTTGCCTGCGCCAACAGAGAGGTGAAATCGGTCGGGCCGCTCCACGAAACCACGGCTTGCACCCCGTGGTGATCACCGAGTAGCCCGGCATCCAACACCAACCCGGCCCCGGCCGAGTCCCCCAACAACGCCACCCGGGCCGGGTCGATGCCTTGGGCAGCACCTTGGGCACGCACGTAATCGACGGCCGCGTCGACCTGCTGCACCTGCCGCGGCCACCGCGGCGCGCCCAAGTCGTAGGAAATATTGAGCACTTGATAGCCGTGGGTGGCGGCGGCTTTCGCCGCGTCACCCAGCTCGGAGCGGTCCCCGGCGACATACCCACCTCCATGGACCATGACAATGATCGGCCGGGCAGGGGTGCCCGGGCCGGCACCGGCAGGGACGTACAGGTCCGCGGGCTGGGTGCCGCCCCCGGGGACGGGGTAGTCCACCTGGTGCACCGCGACCTGGCCACCGACGCCACCGCACCCGGCGGATGCTTGCGTCCCGGTACCACCGCCATCCGCGGGTGGCGGTGGGGTCGCACCGGGGGCGGTGATCGTCCCCGCGTCGGAGAACGTCGTCCGTGCCAGGGTCATGATCCGCGGCACGTACGCCATCGTCTGCGAGTTCTGCGGAATCCCACCTGAAGCAAGCACAGCGCCGAAACCTGCGTTGTAGGCGCCCAGCGCCATCTCCGTGACCGACGCGGACGAGTGAATTTGTCCCGCCGCCTGCGCCGCCTTCACCTGCCCCGCCAACGCGGCGTCGAACCGGGCTTGGGCGTCGATCGCTGCCACGGGGTCATGCACATTGCCGCCGTTGCCCCAGGTCACCCACGTGGCCGGTTCGAATTGTGCTGGTCCCTGCGCCCCCGTCGAGGACGTCGGATCGGAAAACCCGGATTCCTGATCCAGCTGCGCGGCGATCACCGGAGCCGGGAACTCCGGGGACACCGTGCCCGCCTTCTGGATCAAAGGCACGTAGCTCGCCGGAATCCCGGCGACCCGCAACGCCCCCACCCCCGGCGAGGACCCACCCGCGCCGGACCCGCACGGTGAGGGTGGGGGTGTCGACCCACCACCCAGCAGGATCAGCAACAACACCACGATGAACACCGGGGCACCCAGAAGGGCCACGCCGATCAGCAGCGGCGAACCGCCCTGCTCCTGCTCAGCCACGCCGACTCACCGTCCCCCACAGGGAACGGACCAGGCCGGCTGCACGGCCACGTTGGGTGCTGCTGATCGTCCGGATCATCGCCGCGGTGCCTGCCCCCGCACCCGGGCCGGGCTGTGATGACGTCCGGCGGCTTCGGGGAAGTCATCGGCCACCACAGCGGCCAGCTCCACGAACGCCTCCCGGGTGCCCGCACTCAGCCGGTCCAGGTCGATCTCCGAGCCCTCCGCCAAATGCATGTCGAAGGGGATGACCTGCACCGCCCGCACCCGGGCGGTGAAGTGGGCCACCAACTGGTCCAAGTTCACCGTCGACGCCCCCGGGCGGGCCAGGGAAATCACCACCACCGTGCGGTCAACAAGGTGCGAGTAGCCCTGCGCCTCCAACCAGTTGACGGTGGCATCGAGGCTCTGCGCGGCGTCCAACGCCGGGGACGACACCAGCACCAAGGAATCGGCGGCGTCCAACACCCCGCGCATCGCCGAATGGGTCAAGCCGGTGCCGCAGTCGGTCAAAATCAGGTTGTAAAACCCTTCGAGCACCGACAGGGCGCCCCGATAGTCGGTCTCGGAGAATGCTTCAGACTTGTGCGGGTCACGCTCAGAGGCCAGAACCTCCAGCCGGGAGGGAGCCTGGGACGTGAACGCTCGAACGTCGGAGTACCGGTGAATGTTGGGCACGTCGTTGAGCAAGTCCCGCACCGTCGCCGCGGTTTGTGTTGGTATCCGGGCGCCCAAGGTGCCCCGATCCGGGTTGGCATCGGCCGCGACCACGTGATCGCCCCGCAGCGACGCGAACGTCGACCCGAGACCCACGGTGGTGGTGGTCTTCCCGACCCCACCCTTCATGCTGAGCAGGGCGATCTTGTAATCCCCGCGAATGGTCTGGTTCACCCGCGCCACCAACTCAGCCCGGCGCACATCTACCGGTGACTCCCCCAAATTCACCAACCCGAACGTCAGCACCCACACCAACCACCGCCACCCCGACCGCGGCGGCTGCTGCGCCGGACGGCGCAACACCTCACGACCAATCTCCCCGTGATGCCGCGGACTCGGCGGCGGTGCCGGTGCCCGCGTCCTGGGTGGCGTGCTGGATTCCGGCTCCCCCTCGCGCGCTGCCTGCTCAGCAACCAGCGGTGCACGCGGCGGTGCCGGCGGTGCGCTGGCACCAATCCTGGCGCCAGCCGCCTCCTCCTCGTCGGGCCGTGTGGCCGCCGAAAGCGGCTGCGAGCGCCCACCGCTCTCCGCCACCCGCAACGGTGGCCGCTCTGCCGCACCCCGCTCCGGGCTCACCGGCGGCGCCGGTGGCGGCGGCGGCGCTACGGCAGTACTCGGTGGTTCTGGCTCTGCCGCCGCGGGCGGAGCCCACGACGGACCTCGACGAGCCACCCGATTGTTGTTTTCGCTGGTCACGACGTTGCCTCCGGTTTCGCTTCATCTGCGACCAGACCGGCGGCACGCAGGCGCGCCGCTCCATACGCAGGCGTTGACAGGACATTTGTTGAGAGGGCGGACCCAGCACGACCACCACAGGGCATCCGGCGACCACGACGGCGGCGGTGCCGGCGCCAGGAGCCCCCACCGACCAGCGCCGAGAACACCCCAACAGTACGAAAAGACAAGCGAGACAACCCAATCCGACCACGGCAGAGGACACACCTCACCCGAGGTGTCCTGGCACTATCCGCAGTCGGCGTCCACGCGTAGACAGGGGACCCGATACCCCACCATGAGTCCTGGGGCGCAGACGGAGAGTAAGCGGTACTCGCACCGCAGGTCAACTGGTTCTGGTTCAACCGACTCAGCCCCTTGCGCTCGTCTAAACCCACGACCTGGCTCAGCACACTACGATAACACCCTTGAATAACAACCGTTACGAGGTTCAGGTTCCGCGAAGGGGGACACAATGGCCCGGAGGAAACCCACGGTGAATTCGGAGAGCGAGTGGCACGCAACGGAGTTCGCGGCTTCAGCGGCGCGCGCCTACGCCGCTACCGCGATGGCCTCGACCTCACAATCGATGACCTCGCCGACGCAGCCGGCGTGTCGCCACAAGCGATCAGCTCATGGGAGACAGCACGCAGCGCACCGACTCCTCATCTCCTCTCGCGTGTGGCCCGGACTCTCCATGTGACAGTCGCCGATCTCGTCCCGATTCCTCAGGGCCGCTGGCGTCTTCACGATCTCCGCGTGCACGCCGGCCTCACCCAGGCCGACGCAGCCAACGCGCTCGCCATGTCGCCAACTCAGCTCGCACGCTTCGAGAAGGGCCGTAAGGAATTTTCCGAGACGGTGGCACATGCCATGACGGTCCTCTACGGGGTTTCCGACAGCGTGCTCAAGACAACCTGGGACCGGACACTGCAAGACCGCGAGCACACCACGACACGCATACGCGAGTCGTAGGAAACCACCCTCTAATTTCGGCAGACGACGGCGTTCCGCGTGTCGTACACCTGAAAGTGGCCCTGATTGCGCCAGGATGAACACGTACGGGGACAACACCGCTAGGAGGACACCGATGCCGATGCCAAGCAAGGGCCCGCGACGCCACTACAAAGTTCGAGTTCCATCCGACGTCGATGTAGAACGACTCGCCCAGCTCCGTGGCTGCTCGTCTGTCTCGCAGTTCCTAGCGGACGTCATCTGCCAAGAAGCGGGGCGCCCAGACCTCGTACGCGAACTCCAGGAGGTCTTGCCACTGACAGCATGATGCGCCGCGGCTGATCAGCCCGCACTCAATAACTCCACATCGCATCAGGTAGTCCCTAGAACGCCGAAAACCCGCCCCTGGCAGGGCGGGTTCGGATCCAGCTAGGGCCGACGAGTTGGAAGCTCGCTGGCTTGGTGCTCTTCCCCGAAGGGACTTGGCTTGCGCGCCTTGTCTGAGGGTAGCTCATACCCTGAAACCAGTCCATGTCTGGATCAAACCGAACCTCCGCGTGTCGCTGAGCAACGGAAACGGCCCCCTCGCGGCCCCGTTGCCGCCTCTCGACCACCGCGCCGACGCGACACTCCCGGTCCGGTGCCGCTGCGACCGTTGCTGCGCCGGCCGGTGCCGACGGGTGCGTATGCGCGGGTGCCGTGTTGGTGGTCAGCCGAGCGCTGGCTGGAGCACGTCGAGCGGGTCTACCGACGGCACTACTTGCCGGTGCGCCACCGGCTCGTGGCCACGACCGGCGGCGGTATCTCGCTTCCGACCGTCCTGGCCGTGGCCGCCGAGCACGCTGACGCGGCCGACTTCGGCACCGGACGCAACAGCTGGCCCCTGCTGGGTAAATCCGGCGCTGAGCGCGGCATGACCGCCACCACCGGGCGCGGTGAACGCACGATCAGCCGAGCCAGGACCTTCCTCCGTCTCGTAGGGCTTGCCACCGAAGTCCAGGAAGGCCGCCAACGGACCCTGCTCGAGCGGCTGGACTCCGCCGAACGCGACGACAAGGGACGCGGGTGGACCGCCGTGTACGCCCTACACCACACCAACACCCACCCTGTGGATAACCCGGTACGCATCACCGCAGGTCAGATACCAGATGGCACCCCTCCACGTAGTGGTCTTGTTCCTTGCTCCGCTCTCGAAAAGAAAGTGGTTTCTACCCGCACAAAGCACCCTTCGGGATCAGCGGACGGCGCTCCGCGCCACACCTTGACAAACAGGAGGGGGCGGGAGGGTCCATCCGACCCTGCTGGGTTCGGTTTGGCGCTGAGCAAGGCGCTGCGAGCCCATTCGGAGTGCCCCGGGTGGATCAGGCGGTACTCCCCGCACGCCTACGCAGCAGCGCTTACACGCTGGGCTCAGGCCGGATGGACCGACCGCGACGTCATCCAACACCTCAACGACGTCAGCATGACCGGCTTCCGGGTCTATGACGCACCGCACAACCCGGTCAAATACCTGCTGGCACTGCTGCACCGCGCCGATATCGGCGAACGCCCCACCGTGTGGCGCGACGCCCACGCCGCCGCCGAAGCGGCGGCTGCGGCAGAGCGCATCGCCGCGGTCCCCGCCCAACTCACCGCCGCCACGGCCGCGCGCGAGGTTGGCCGGGCGGCACTCGCCGGGCGCGGACACGCCCAAGCGAGGGCGGTCCTCGACGAGCACGGTCGGAGACGGCGGTGACGACCTATTCGCCCATGACTCGTACCGACACCACCACCCGCGCGGCACCGGTGTCCTCGTGCATGTATCGACGCGCGTCGAGCTCCACCGTGACCCAGCCCCCGCAGGCTGCGGGTAGGCGAACCACGATCGGAGACGGATCAGCTACCGCCGCCCCCGCAGCATTCAGCCATGTATGTGCTTCCAGTGTCGAGCGGTCGACAGGGTGGACTATCTCGGGCAAATAGGGGTCCGGTGGCCACTGCACGCCGGCGGCGGGCGGGGTCAGCCAGTGCATGAGGTGCAGGTCGGCGAGATCAACAACGGCCAGGGGCCGGTCGGAGTGGCTGAGGACGGCCACCAACAAGTCGTCAGCCGTGGGTTCTTCCGCTGCCATGGGAAGAACGTCGGTGAGGTCGACCGTGACTCCCCGGAACGCCACGGGTGTGTCGCCATCGAACTCGGGTCGCCCGCATACCAAATACGGGTGTTCGCCCTCGCCGAGCAGTGTGTCGAATACCAGCTCGTCGTTGGTTGCTTTGGTCATCCGAGCCCAGAGATTGGCGGCACTGAATCGGGCCGGTACCGTCAGCGAACCGGCGTACTCGACCATGCTGAATTGCGCTTTGCGCAGCTCCAGCGGGGTGTGGGTGACATCGAAGAGCTGCCGGGTGGCACGCCCCATTCGAGTCGTGATGTCCCATTCCCACCCGCCCGATGGCGGCGGTTCCGGCAACGGGCGCCCGTCGGGCGCCAGAGCGCACGCGACTGCGTAGATGTCGCCCAACGGGCCCAGTATCGGGGTTGCCTGCACCTGGTAGGACACATTGTGAATGGCAGAACTCAGGAACATGAGGGGTTTACCCGTCCGCGCTACCTTGCCGATAGCACCGGGCAAGAGCCGACCCGCGGGCGGACGTACGCGGGACAACGACCGGCCAGTGGCCAAGCGAGAACCCACGACCACTTGATAGTCCCCAGGTACCTGAACATCGACAACCACCCACTGCTCGTGGCCCGGCGTCTCGCATGTGTTCATCTGGGCCTGCATCACCACCCTCCCAGCCGGTCCCTGCTCAACGGCACCGGCTGCCGTCGAACTTGATGTTCGCGGGCGACCGTAGTCGCAGTCTGACTGTCCAACAGTCGCGTTACCACGCCAGCCCGACACCGTCATCAAAGTCGCCCAGGGGGTCGGTGGCTTCCTCGTCCTGCCCTGCCGGCGGTTTCGCTTCCTCCCCCGGCGAGTGGACGGGAGTCGCCCCCGCCGAGTTACTGGCACCGGCAGTGGCGGTGGAATCATCCGGTAGGGGGCTGTGTGCAGAAGTGTCCGTCATCGTGCCTATTCTTCCGCACCCGCATGTGGTTCGTCACCGATCACCGGGAATCTCCCGCACAATCGACCAATGATCGACTCTGGCACAGCCCATTACGTCACCGCCTATGAACGACCCGAGCTGCTGATCGGCGCCGACAGGACCGCGCAGACCGACGTCCTGATGTGCTGGCACGATCAGGTGCACCAGCTCGCCGGCGGAACACGACTCGCCGTCTCGGATACCTCCACTGGCCGGTTTTGTGTGGTTGTCGAGCTGCACGGACACACCCGGCGATGCGCTGAGCGCGATCTGGCCGAGCGCGACCCTCTCATGCATGCCCACGGATGGGACAAGGTCACGCGAGCTGGGCGGGAAATGGCTGCCCTCCTCTCAATCTTGCCTGGTGCCCTGGCATCGGGGCCTATCGTCTGGCTGGACCCCGATCACGCCAGCGGTCCCCCTGACCGCCCAGCGTGATCAAATACGCAGGCAGGAGCGGCGATCAGGCGGGAGCGGATCATCTCAAGGACCACCGGCAGCACCACCGCCTCTCCCCCGCCCACCTTTGGCCTGAGTGTCTGCTGCGCGGCGATCGCGGCCACGCCAGGACGGCTCCTGCGTCCTCGGGCACCCGACAAAAGGCTGCTGGCAACGATTCACGATGCTGGGTTACCTCCAGCCCACGCGACCGTTCGTTTAGTGGTGCTGCCCCAAGCGATCAGCACGGCACCGGGACCCATCGTCGTTGAGGGCGCGTTCCGCCCCCTTACGGTCTCGATGTCGATGACGACCTTCCTCGTTGAGCACCAGCAGGCGCGGTTTCTCATCGACCCCGCTATGTGCGCCGATGTGCACGCGCAGGTTGTTCCGCTGCTGCCTCGTGCCATCCGCCGGGTGGTCGCGCCCAGCAAACCCGTTCTCGGCCTGGGGGAAGCTCTCTCCGGGGCTGGCCGCACCGTGACAGACGTCGATTTCGTTCTGCCGACCCACCTGCACTGGGATCACATCGCCGGCCTGCTCGAGCTACCCGCACTCGTGCCGGTCCACACGACCGTCGAGGAGCACACGGCGGCGATGCAAAGCCCCGTCACTGAACTCCTCCTTCGCCGTCAGCCGTTCGACCCTTATGTACTGGACGGCCCACCAGTGCTGACCTTCACCTCCAGTTTCGATCTCTTCGGCGACGGCGCGGTCATCCTCGTCGACCTTGCCGGGCACACTCCCGGCAGTGTCGGAATCCTCCTCGCGCTCGACGACGGAACCCGGGTGCTGCTGGCAGGTGATGCCGTGTGGCACAGCCGCCAGATCACACTCATTCGTGAAAAGGCTCCGTTCCCCGGTAATCTCGTTGATCACAGTCGCGATGCGACCTTCAGGACAATCCATCGGTTGCACGCCTTGCCCGCCCACGTACGGATCATCGCAGCGCACGACTGTGCCGCTATCAGCGCTTATCGCGAACGCGAACGGTGAAAACCACAAAACGGCATCAGCTCGGCGGGCACTGGGTGGCGCATCACCGCTGGGGCAGGGATCGCCGACCACCCACATCTGGGGGAAAGAGTGGCCGGCGACCGACTGCTCGCCAGTCCCAGGGGGAGGGGTCTGACGTGCAGGGGAGCAGGCAAAGCCCGAACAGCGAGTACCTGTACCCAACATTCAGCGTAGAGACGGCGGCGGGCCGCCCGCTAGCTGGCGACGTCGTGGCTGGGTAGTGCGACGTTGTGGGCGGGTTGTGGGTGGCCGTACAGCCATCCTTGGGCCATGTCGCAGCCGAGGGTACGTATTTGGTGTTCTTGGAGTTCGGTTTCCACGCCTTCGGCGATGGTGCGCAGGCCGAGGGCGGTGGCCATTTTCTCGATCGCTGAGACGAGGCTGGCTTCGGGTCGGTCTTCGCTGAGGGCTTGGACGAAGGAACCATCGATTTTCACGACTGACATCGGGAAGCGTTGCAGGTAGCCCAGGGCGGAGTAGCCGGTGCCGAAGTCGTCGACGCAGATGACGACGCCGAGTTTGTGGAGCGCGGTGAGGGTGCGTAACGCCGCGGAGACGTCGGCGATGAGCGCGGTCTCGGTGAGTTCCAACCACAGGGCGGAGGCGGGTAGGCCGGTATCGGCCAGGGTGGTGCGCACCGCGGCGATGAGGGCGTCATCACGGAGTTGACGGGCGGAGATGTTCACCGCCATGTGCAGTGTGTGGTGCCCAGCGGCCCACCAGGTCGCGAGTTGGGCACACGCGGTGCGCAGCACCCAGGCTCCGATGGGGACGATGATGTTGCTGGCTTCGGCGATGGGAATGAACTCGTCGGGGGGGTGGGTGCGCCCGTCGTGGTGCCAGCGCAGCAGCGCTTCATAGCCGGTGGTGCGGTGGTCGGACAGCGTGATGATGGGCTGGTAGTACACCTCGAACTCGTCGCGGGCCAGCGCGTCGCGCAACGCAGTCGAGGTTTCGATCTGTATCCGGGCGCGGGCGCGGAGGCTGTCGTCGTAGAAGGCGTAGCTGCCGCGGTCTCGTGCTTTGGCGTGATACATGGCGGCGTCGGCCTCGCGGATCAGCCCTTCGACAGCACCACCACGGGATGTTGCCCCGGTGCGGGCGATGCCGATGCTGGCCGAGACGAACACGCGGCCGACGCTGAGGGTGAACGGTTCACCGAGCACGGTCAGGATGCGCTCGGCGAGCCCTTCCGCACCGGCCCGCTCGAGGTGGGTGGCGACGACGAACTCGTCACCGCCGTAACGGGCGACGATGTCCTCGGGCCGGACGATGCTGGTGAGCCGCTGCGCGGCGGCCACCAGCAACTCATCGCCGACGCTGTGCCCGTAGCTGTCGTTGACGAATTTGAATCCGTCCAGATCCAGAAACAACAGGCTCACCCTGCCGGGTTCGTTCCGCGCGGCGAGGCGCTGCCCGGTTTGGGTATGCAGCAGGGTGCGGTTGGGTAGCCCGGTCAGCTCGTCGTGGGTGGAGCGGTACTGGGCGGCGCGGTCGCTGGCGGCGTGTCGGCGCACCGCGCGTTCCGAGCGCAGCAGCACGCCGAGCAGCAACGCGGCGAACAACGCGGCACGTACAACGCGGTCGGTGGTGTTCGCCGGCGGAATCAGCGCCAACGTCAGCGCGGCGAGGACCAACGCCACCGTGATGCCGTAAACCCGTCGGCGTCCCCGGTAGGGCAACTGCGGTTGCGGGATCGAGAGCCGAATCATCGAGGGGTGCAGCGCACCGGCACCCAGCGCGCCGAACCCAATCAAGAACGGGGCATCCAGCAGTGACGGTGGGAACGTCGCGAGGCCGGCGCTGGTGGCCGCATACCCCAAATCGCCGAGGAAGATCGCGATCAACGAGGTGGCGAGCAGCCCGAACGCACGGTCACCCGGTGCGGTCGTGAACGCCAAATGGACCAGCAACGTCAACAGCACCGCATCCGCGACCGGATAGAGCGCGGTGGTCACAGTGGTGGGGTCGAAACCCTTGTCGACGGCGGCGACGGGGGCGATGAGCAGCGCCCAGGACGCCAGCGCGGCGCCCACGCCCACCAGGAGTGTGTCCAGGGCGGTGTCCCGGTTGGCGTGCACGTTGCGGGCCCGCAGCCACCACACCAACGCCACCGCCACCGCCGCGTAGCCGGAGAGGGTGAACCCGGCGGGGGCGTACCCACTGAGCGGCACCCCGGTCCGGGCCAGGGTGCGCAGTACCCCGCCGCTGAGGAACAACACGCTCGCGGCGCCCACGCACCACCACGGGAGCAGGGGCCGTGGCCGGTGCTGGCGCATACCGACCCCGATCGCAACGACCGAACCGCCGGCCACAGCACCGAAACCAGCGGCGCTCACGGCCACCGAGGGCACGACGACATAGAGGACACACACCGCGCACGCGGCGAGCAGAAACACCCAGGCGGCCCGGGTATGCAATTGAGCGTGGCGGTCCAGCGCCTGGGCCGCCGTGCTCATGCCACGATTCTCCGCTCGAATCCGGGCTTATCCCGCTGCGCCGCGGAACTCCGCCGAATAATAAGTTTGGGTGTCCAACACTTCCACACTCACCTCGGCGGCGGCAGTGAGCATCTTGATGATGTTTTTGTCGAAGCTCAGTGCGGAGTTGTTGTAGGCGCAGATGTCGCATCCAACGACGGCCCGGTCGGCGACCAATCGGGCCAGGACTTGGCCGATCATGTCGGTGAACGTGGTCCCACGCCGCGCGTCGGGGTGCACCAGGGTGAACCCTAGGTAGTACACGGCGCCCCGGGTGGTGTGTTCGGGGAACTGCGCGGCGTAGTACTCCGGGCTGATCCACGGCACGGTGCGCAGGTCGTTGGTCAGGGTCGTCAACCCCACCGGCGCCCCGGCGGGGTTCCAGGCAACATACTTATCCACCCGCGGGTCGCTCATCTCGGCATAGAACTCCTCCTCATGCAGCACGTTGCGGGCCGCCGCGCGGGTCCGCATCGGCGCGAACGCCGCGAGGTAGAGCTCGAAGAACATCCGCGAGGCCTCGGTGGGCACCACGGTTTCCACGCTCACCGTCGCCGCTGGCTGGCGGTCCCGCGCCCGGCGCAGGGGTATGGCAATCGCCATGATGCTCACCACCATCCGCACGGGTAGGCAGCCAGGACCAGCACACACATCGGTTGCTGTGCGCACACCGCCGCGGTAATGCTCATTTGGGGTGGTCCGAAACCACCGCCCCGACCTGTGCCCATATCAGCCAAGCTGGCCTCGATCTGCGCCGCCACTTCCTGCTCGGTGCTGCCGTGGTGCTCCACGAACAGGCCCTTCCCGGAGGCGTCGTCGGACAACATCCACCCCACACCCGCGGCGGCGGATTGTCCCAGGACCTCGGCGTGCGCCTCGGCGTACACGCAGTACAAGCGATCCCCCCACCGCCCGCGCGGCGCGATCCGGGCGACCGGTCGGATCTCACTGCCCGCCGGGATCACCGACGACAACTGCACCAAGTTGAAGTTCGCCGCCCCCACCTCGCGCAGAGCAGCGTCAAACGCCGCCAACGGCGTCGACCCACACCCCACCCCGGAACTCATCTGAATACTCACCCCCCCCGACGAACGACGATCAGGTCGCCCCTCGATCGCTTCGGCCACCTCACGCGCAGCAACTTCCAACGGCATAGACACACTCCCTCGCAACGTCACATCGACACAAACGTAAGATCATCATGACGCATATACAGCACACCCGCGCATCAATCGGGACCCCTTATACGCACCGTCACACAGTGATAGCACGCGGTTATTTTCTTCAGCCTCTATACGGCGCAAGTGCCGTTTTGACATTTTCAGCATTCCGCCTCGAGCTCCGGCAATGGCTGCCTGGCACCGCCATCACCCTGCACCAGGAGTAGTCAGGCGGGCCACGGCGGTGGCGGCGCGTCCGCGGCGATGTGCAGCGGCGCCGACGGGCCGTAAGAGGCTTCCACCGCGGTCCCAAGGACGGGTGAGGGTTCCAGCGCAGGCTCGGCCGGGGCCGCAAGCGGCGGTGTCGGAGGTGCCGGCGGAGGTGGTGGAGGCGTCGGGGCGGGGCGGCCGCCGGCGTGGGTCACGCCGTCGCCAACGGTGGCGGTGCGGGGACCGTCATGGACGGGGTAGGTCCCGCCGCCGCGGTCGCCATCGGCAACCCGCGGTCTGGCGCGCGCGCCAGCCACCCCGACCACTCCCCGGGCAGCTTGTTCACGCCCTCCGCATCCGACCACAGCGGAGGCTCGTTCGGTCCCCACGGTCAGGTCCTACGTGAAAAACTAGGGGGTGAGCAGTGGCGCATCACTATGACATAACCGCATGAACCTGACTCCCCCACAATGTAATTCAAGTGCCGATAATTTAGATTATGACATATTGTAGTGGAAGCAGTATCGTTGCATTCGATGCACGAAGTTGGTAGTGCCCGCTACTCCCGGTCTCGGTAGAGATGGGAACGCGGTGGGTATAGGCGCTTGTAAGTGCTTCCCGCGTCGCTGATCAGCCGGGTGTTCCCGACGCGCCGGTCGGTGATAACGCCAAAGACCGCCAGATACGACCTCGGTCAGGTGTTCCGCGGCCGTCCAGGTCTGGGCTGGTTCGCGTCCTCAGCGAAAAGCGTCACAATGCGGTCGTAGCTGTGGCGTTCGACCAGTTCGGCCAGAGCCAGGCGCAATACGGCACTGTTGCTGATGGGTACGTCAGCCATCACTGCACGTTTGCGGATTGCGGTCAGGTGGTCTTCGGAGGCCTCATCGAGATGTACCTGTGTAGGTCGCACTCTTGATCGTCGGCGCACTACCGATTGCTCGCTGGGTTGTTCCCCCGCGTCCACCGGGTTTGGTCTCTCAGCGACTGGCTCAGCGGTCGTGCTGATGTGGTCGGGCGTAAGGTCGGCTGCTGGCTGGGCAGCCGCTACGGTCGCCTTGGGATGTTTCGGATTAGGGACGTAGCGTCGGCTTTTTCCCACTTCGCGACGTGCGAGAAGCTCGTCCATGCCGTCAGGCATCGCCGTAACTCCGCACAGCGCTGGCGACTGACACAAGCTCCTCGGCATAGCGCGCCCAAGCTTTTGGGACGGGATCAAAGGCGCTGATAGCCATGCGGGCACTGCGCCGAGGCAGGCGTCGATGTTCTGACACGACTGGACCAACAGGTACCTCGTAACGCGCTACGAGATTCTGAAGGCGGCGCAACAGGTTGGCATCCGGCACCCGCTGGACTTTATTCGGCACCACCAGAAGCGGATAGTCAGCAGCGCGCTCTAGGAGTCCTTCCAGCCCGTCTAACTCACCAGTCGCAAGGACTGCTGGCGTGACGACAACCGAGGCCGCGGCCATGGCGCCGTGGGTGGAAGGTAGCCCGCCAGGGTGTGTGTCCACCACAACATATGGCCGACCCCACTCAGCTGCCCATTTTTCCAGAGCATGGCTCATGGCGTCAGCGTCAGGCTGGACTTCGCCGAAGTCTTCATCTCCGGCTACAAGGTCCGGCTTGCGGCGACCTTTGCGAGGCCGGGGCGTTTTGTCGTGCGCTAAAGCATCGAGCAACGGTGAGGACTGCCCTGCCTTATAACCCCATCGCCGCGTGGCTCCCCCTTTGTCCCAGTCAAGGTCAATCAAGGGAGCATCGAGCAGGTACGCCAACTCTAGAGCCAGCGTGGTCTTGCCGACGCCGCCCTTATAGGCGGCAACGGTAATGATCTTGGCCATGCGCGTCATTATCTCCGCCAAGGTGCTGTTTTCGTTAGACCACGGTCGGCGCGTCGCGCGCGACCGTGCACGGCACCCTGGTCGGTGAGTGACACGCGACCGTGCACGGCACCACGGTCGGTGAGTGACACGCGACCGTGCACGGCACCCTGGTCGGTGAGTGACACGCGACCGTGCACGGCACCCTGGTCGGTGAGTGACACGCGACCGTGCACGGCACCACGGTCGGTCAGTGACACGCGACCGTGCACGGCACCACGGTCGGTCAGTAACACGCGACCGTGCACGGCACCACCCGCAATATTGGGATATTGGATAAACTGGTTAGCCAACGAGGGGCCTATTGGATGCACCAAGTGGATACGCCAAACCGGGCCATGGGTACCTCTAGACGGCTGTCGCGGCGCTGAACGCCTACCAGTCTTAACGCTGATGACATGTCAGCCGCGCGTATGTGTACACATTTGTGGTATAGTAGTGGGGTGGTGATGCCGCGGGTGTTGACGATGCGGGAACTGCGCCAGGGTTTGTCGGGCGTGGTGGAGGAGGTGTTGGCCGGTGAGGCTGTGTTCGCGGGGTCGCATCGGAAACCGGAGGTGGTTTTGATGTCGGTGCGCCGGTACGAGCAGCTGATCAGCGACCGCCAGCGGGTGGTGGATTCGGCGGCCGGGTCCTTGCAGATCGACGGTACGGCCCCTACCGATGCGGAGATTTGAGGTGGGCCGCGAACCGGTGGCCGGGCCCATCGACTTCGCCGAGTGCCTGCGGCGGGTGGGCGGCTGATCCAGGGCGGGCAAGGTGGACGGGCGAGTCTCGAGGAGGGAGTGGTCGTGAGCGATGATCGAGCGTACGAGCCGATTGCGGCAGTGGTTCAGGCGAGTGAGCTTCTGCACCGTGCGGCCCGGGAGACCGCAGGCACCGTGCGACTCCCTGATGCCCAGGACTTCGACACGTTGGGGGGTGCCTTGGACGAGGTGACACGGGTTTTGGCCAACGTCGCCATCAGCTGTGCGGTGCAGGTCGCTCAGCTTCCGGCCGGGCGGGTGCTCTCCGATGACAGCGACACCCACGATCCCGCCGCGCGGTGCGCGGAAGCCGCTGATCACCTACATCAGGTGGCGCATCACCTGGGGGCGGCCAACGAGGCCGCCCGCCAGTTCCACAACGCCATCAGCCACATCACCGTGCAGGAGTAACAATGACCGACACCCGGATGGACGACGCCATGGCGATCGGGGCAGCCCGCTACGCCGACATCATCGCCACCTTGAACGGTGCGGGGTTGCCGACCGTGTTCACCCAGACCGGCGGCATGTGCGCGGCACTGGAAGTCACGTTGGACAACGGGCAACACCTGCTCATCACCGACGCCGAGGATTCCCTGTCCTGGGAGCGTGCGGAGCAGCGCGGATGGGGTGTGGGGCGCTACGTCACCGACAGCGAATACGACGACGGGCCCCTGGCGTTCGCCGACAGCGAGGACACCGGCAGCAACACGCTACTGAGGCTCGTTAGAGAGGTACTCGTTCCATAGGGGAAGTGATAGCCCCACGTCCGGCGGACGGTGCCGAAACCGAAAGGGGGACCGTCACGGACATAGGGAGCTCATCAGGGCGTGCTCGACGAGGTCGGCGGCGTCGGCAGGTTTCTGGTGCTCCCACACCCGCACGATCACCCATCCGGCGGCGCCGAGGCGGGTGTCGGTGTCGCGGTCACGGGCAACGTTGGTGGCCAGCTTCGCGGCCCACCAGGCGGCGTTGTGCTTCGGTTGGGTGGCGTGGCGGGGGCAGCAGTGCCAGAAGCAGCCGTCGACGTACACCGCGACCTTGTACCGCGGGAACACGAGGTCGGCGCGTCGCCGCAACCCGGTCAGGGGTGCGCGGTCGACATGGAAGCGGCGACCACGGCGGTGCAGTTCCCGCCGCAGGGCGAGCTCGGGTGCCGTGTCGCGGGTGCGCTGCGCGCCGAGGCGGCGACGGGTGAGCGGCGACGGGGGCAGGGGCGGACGCCCCCGGACCCCGGCAGCGCCCATCGTGGAGCCGCAGGGGGCGGGACTCGGTGGACCGGAGGTCTCGGTACCGGGCGGCGGGGCGAGCATGTGTACGACCTACTCCTTGCCTTCCCCCGGCGTTTGTCGGCGACGGGTGTGGGTGAGTCAGCGTATCGACGGCCCGGTTCGACTGTAGAGTCACACCATTGTCATTCGCGGTGGGCCGAGGAGTAGTGGATGAAGGTCATCGACCTGTTCGCCGGGTGCGGCGGCATGACCGCTGGCTTCGTCTCCGCAGGGTATGACCCGATCCTCTCCGTGGAGTGGGACCTGCAGGCCGCGGCCACCTACGCCGCCAACTTCGGTGCCGGTCACACCTACTGCGGTGACATCACCGCCCTGCGCACCGTCGACGTGCCTCGCGCCGACGTGGTCATCGGCGGACCACCGTGCCAAGGATTCTCCAACCTCGGCAACCGCAGCATCACCGATCCGCGGAACAAGCTGTGGCAGGAGTACCTGCGCCTGGTGGTGCGGGCCAAACCGAAGATCTTCGTCATCGAGAACGTCGACCGTTTCCTGACCAGCAGCGAGTTCGAGGCCCTGCAGGGCAGCGTCGCCGACGGCGCCCTGCGCGGCTACAGCCTGTCCTACGGGGTGCTGAACGCCGCCGACTTCGGTGTCGCCCAGCGCCGCAACCGCACCATCGTCATCGGCTCCCGTGTCGGCCCGGTGCATCTGCCCGAACCCACCCACTCCCGCGGGGGTGTCGGCGGCCTCACCCCGTGGCGCACCGTGCGCGACGCCCTCGAGGGTGTTCCTGCGGCCACCCGCGACCATTTCCTGCCGGAGCGGGTGTGGCGCTTCGACGGCACCGACGTTCCCGGCACCTTCACCGGTACCGACCTCCACCTGGGTCGGCGGCCCACCGCGAAGTCGCTGCAACGCTATGACTGTGTCCCCCCCGGTGGCGGTCGATTCGACCTGCCCGACGAGCTGCTGCCCAACTGCTGGCGCAACAAGCCCACCGGCACCACCGACGTCATGGGCCGCATGCGGTGGGACGCCCCGTCGCTGACCATCCGTACCGAGTTCTTCAAGCCCGAGAAGGGCCAGTACCTGCACCCGCAGTGGGATGACCACGACCCCACCCACCGGGTGAACCGGCCCATCACCCACCTCGAGGCCGCCCGACTGCAAGGTTTTCCCGACGACTTCCGCTGGTGTGGCTCCAAGATCGGCATCGCCAAGCAGATCGGCAACGCCGTGCCCGTGGGTCTTGCCCACGCCCTCGCCGAGCACCTCAAGCCCCACCTCGCCCAGCGTCGGACCCGCCGCACCGCCCGCCACCTCACCCCCGTCCCCGCCGTCGCGTGAGCTTCGATGGGGTCTGCCGACCGACTTCCCGTCGGTGGCCGTTTCCCGGCACCCGCTGATGCAGACGGTGGGTGTGCCGGGGGAGGCGTACTTCGCCGAGCAGCGGTCGCAGTTTCATGCCGGGTTGCTGCTCGGGGGGACACTGTCGGTCGATGCCGGCGGGGTGGCCAGCAACGCCGACCGCAGCAGCCCCCTGAGTCGTAATCTCGCCGCTCACATCGCGACCGCGTTGAAGGTGGAGACCGAGGGCGAGCGGGCCGCGGGGCAGACCTCCGGGGGCAAGTTCGAAGAAGCCTGCGCCACCTTCCTGGAAACCGCGTTCGCCCAGCTCGGGCACCTGCGCCCGGGGCAGTGGTCGGTGCACAAGGTCCCCAGCCGTGGGGCCGTCTCCGGTGTCGCCCGCTACGAGCAGTACTCCCACCTGATCGACCTCGCCGCCGCCGTCGAGTCCAACCCGTCGCTGGCCGCCGTTCTGGGCAACGCCTACGCGATCGCCCCGGACGTCGTCGTCTCCCGGGCACCGGTCAGCGACGAGGAGATCAACACCCACCGGTTCCTCGTCGACGACACCGTCGCCACCCATGCGTCACTGCGAGCATCGGTACAACCCAACCCGATTCTGCACGCCGTGGTGTCGTGCAAGTGGACGCTGCGCAGCGACCGCGCCCAGAACGCCCGCAGCGAAGCCCTCAACCTCGTCCGCAACCGCAAGGGCCGCCTACCCCACGTGGTCGTCGTGACCGGCGAGCCCACCCCCGTGCGCATCTCCTCGCTCG
>JAABUP010004307.1_pt1 | contig 23486 bp, 20 predicted proteins | sample 5559201 | NCBI WGS metagenome assembly JAABUP01 (sample SAMN10711887, study PRJNA513373) | rock metagenome | isolation source: Antarctica rocks | place: Antarctica | reverse complement strand
CTGCGGGGCGCCCGCCGGCGGCAGCCCCGCCGCGGCCCAGCCGCGGCAGAAGGCGGCCTCGGCCGCGTTGCACAGCGCCAGGATATCGGAGCCGTCCTGGTTGTAGGCGCGCGCGTTGCCCCAGACGAGCGCCACATCGGCGGCCGCCGCGCCTGGCGCCGGCACAAGAGGAGGGCCGTGTGAGCACCACCCGGCCCAGCGCGCCCAGCGCCCGGTCGACCGCACGCGCACAGGGCAGGGGGGCGGCCGCGCCGCACCTGGACTGGCGTAGGCGCCGGCGCGCAGCCGCGCGGCGACGGCGCCCAGGTCCATGGGCTGCGCCACGACCAGCGCGTACCCCGGCGCCCGCCGCGCGTCCACCGGCGCGGCAAACGGCGCGCCGGCCGCGCTGCGCGCCACGCGGCTCACCACCTGGAGCGCGGCGCGCAGCGCCGCGCCCTGCTCCCGCGCCTGCGGGGCCGCGGGCGCCGCCGCGTCGCGCGCCTGCCCGCGCGCGCCGCGCGCCCCGCGCCCCGCCGCTTTGGGCTCCCCGGGCTCGCTGTCGGGCTCGCTGCCGGGCTCGCTACCAACCTCGGGCGCCGGCCGGCCACGCTTGCGCGATACGCGCTGCCCGCTCGCTGCCGGCGCGCGCGCGCTCCGCCCGAGCTCGAGCTCGGCGCGCCCGCCCGGCGCGCGCCGCGGCCTGCGCGCCGAGGCGCGCGCCGCGCTGCCCCCGGGCTCGCTCGGCACCGGCGCGGCGTGGCTCGGGCTGGCGCCGCTGGCCGCGCTCTCCTCCGGGCCGGACGGCGGGGGCTCGGGCGAGCTGGGCGGCGTGCCGCTCGGGCTGCCCGGGCTCGCGGCGCGGCTGGTCGGCGCGCCGGCGGAGCTGCCGCCCGAGGCCGCCAGCTCGCTCTCGGCGGGCAGCAGCAGCGCGGGCGGCGGCCCGCTGGCCGCCGCGGCCGCCGCAGCCGCGGCCTCGGCTTCCGCCGCCTCTGCCTCCGCCGCGGCCGCCTCGACTGCGGACAGCTGGCGCGGCGGCGGCGCCCGCGCCGCAGGTGCGGGCTCGCCGCTCAGCTCCGCGCCGCCTGGCGGCGCGCCGGCGGCGGGCGCCGCCGCCGGCGCGCACGCCGGGCACATGAAACGGTCGGCCAGCTCGACGGCCTGCCGGCCGCGCCGCGGGGCTCAGCGCCGCCAAGGGCGCTCCGGCTGCATGCATGCGCGCACGCCGAGCGCGGGCGCGCCTGCAGCGTGGTGCCCACGCACTCGGGGTGGAACCACAGCGCGCAGCCGTCGCACTGCACAAACTCGCGCGGGTCATCCGGGTCCTCGGGCTGCCGGCACAGGCAGTGCAGCTCCGCCTCGGCGCCCGCGGCACGTGCCTGCGCGGCCGCGCCTGTGCTCACGCCGGGCGCGCGGCGGGGGACACATCAGGGGGCGGCGCGCGGTGGGACGCGCCTGCCGGCCTTTCTTCTTGCCGCCGGCGCCGGCTCGGGGCGCGGGCGCCGCCCGCCGCTTGGCGCCCGGCTGCAGCAGGCCCTCCATGCTGCGCGCGCGCACCGGGCTGTGAGGAGCCCGGCCCGTCCGACCTCGCACGGCGCCAGGTGCTGGTGGGGGCGGACCGAGCGGTCGCGCACTCGGGGCACTCCCAGTCCTCGTCGCCCAGCGCGTCGAGCAGCTCCTGCCGCGCGCCTACCCTGTCAGTCCACTGGCGGGGCGGTGCGCCTGGCGGGCGGGCATGCGCAGGGGCTCCGCGCCTGCGCGGCGCCCACGCAGGCGCCGTGAAACCAGCGGTCACAGGTGTCGCAGCCGACCCACAGCGTGTCCGCGGCCTCGCCCGCCGCGCCAAAGGCGCCGCCGCACGTTGCGCATGTTTCTGAGCCGCCGCGGCCCGACGCGCGCGCCGCCCGCTTCTCGCCTGCGCGGCGCACGCGCCATATTTTCGCGCCGCCCGGTGCTCACTGAAAGGTGTGCGTGCGCGGGACGGCGCCGGGCGCGCACGCTTGGCGGCCTGGTGGCGCTCGTGCTCCTGCCGCGCAGCCTCGGCGGCCTCAGCGCGGCGCACGCCGTCCTCGTACGCGCGCACGAGCCACAGCGGCAATTGCGCCTCGGCCACCCAGCCCTCCTCGCCCGGGCCCAGCGGCGGCGGCGGCAGGCCGCCAGGCTTGCGCTCGTCCTCAGGCGCGGGCGCGGGCACGGGCGCGTTGCCGCCGCTGGCCGCTGCGCCCGGCGCCGGGGCCTGGGGCCTGGGGCGCAGCCGCGTCTGCGGCGCGGCGTCCGCGGCCGCTGCGGGCGCGCCGGCCGCGGGCGCGCCGGCGTCCGGCCTTGCGCGCTTGCCGCCGGGCGTGTCGCTGTCGCTGTCGTCCTCGTGCGCGCGTTTGGGCGGCCGCCCGCCGAGCGCGGGCAGCGGCGCACGCGCGGGCGCGGCCGCCGCGCCGCCGCGGCGCCCGCCGCCCCGGCCGCGCCCGCGCCCGCGCCCGCGGCCCCTGGCCGCCGGCGCCGGCGCGCAGAGGTGCGCCGCGCGCTGCGGCGCCGCGCCCTTGCGCCGGCCCTCGCCCGCCTCGCGCGTCGGCGCGATGCCCATCACAAACGCCGCCCCTGCGGGCGCGGCCGCGGGCAGCGCTGGCGACGCGGCGGCGGGCGCCCGCTCCGCCGCCTGCTCCGCCGCCCGCTCCGCCGCAGCGGCCTCCGCGGCGGCCGCGGCGGCAGCGGCCAGGGGCTCGGGCGCCGCCGCCGCCGCAGCCGCGTCCGTCTTGGCCGGGCCCGCCTCGGGCGCGGGCGCCGCCTGCGCGGCGCGGCCGACCCGTGCGCGACCTGACGGCCCAACAGCGGCCAGGCGGGCGCGGCGCGGGGGCGCACCTGCGCGTCGGCGGCGCCCATGCGCAGCAGGTACGCCCAGCCGGGCGCGCCCGGCCGGCGGCCCAGCAGCGCCGCGCCCGCCCAGGCGCCCTCCGCGGCCGGCCGCCGGAGCGCGTCCCACTGCAGCGCGGCCTCCAGGCCGCGCAGGCGCAGCGCCAGCTCGGCCGCGTCGGCCGCGGCCTGCATGCCCGCGCGCCAGGCCAGCCGCGGCGCGAGCGCCGGCGCGCGCGCGTCGTACGCCACGCCCGCCACGCGCCGCCGGCCGCCCCTGCGGCGCGCGGGGGCGCGCGCTCGGCCGGCAGGGCGCGCGGCGGGATGCTGTTGCTCTGCAGCCGGCGCTTCAGCTATGCAAGCAGTGCAAGGCGCGACCCGGCGGCGCACCTGCGCGCGGCGCGCTTGGCCAGGTCGCGCGGCAGGCAGCGCGCGGCGGCCGCGCGCTCGCGCCAGGTGCGCCGCGGCAGCGCCCAGCCGCCGGCGCGGATGCGCGTCAGGTCGTCCTCCAGCACGCGCTGGCCGGCGCCGGGGCCTGCCGCGCCACGCGCGGCCCGGCCTCACGGCGGCGCTGCCTGCAAGCTGCAGAGCGCCCGCTCGCGGCTGCGCATGCTCCGACGGGCGGCGCCTGGGCCCCGGGCGCACCGGCGGGCGGCGCGCCCCAGTCGGGCGCGAGCAGGCTGCGGCGCAGCGCGGCCTCCAGCTCCAGCACCGCCGCCGCCACGTCCGCCGGCTGCGCAGCGGCCTTCACCTGCGGCGCGGCGCGGGCGCTGGAGCAGGCGGGGGCGCGGCGGGCAGGGGCGGGGCAAGCGGACGCAAATAGGCGCACCCGTGAGGCCCAGGCGCCGCGGTGGCCGGCGCGGCCGCCCAGCGCGTCCCAGGGCCCGCCGGCCAGGCCGTGCAGCTCGCGCTCCAGGCGCAGCGCGTAGTTGGCGGCCGCCTGCAGCTTGCCGGCGGTCGCGGCGGCCGCCTCGGGCGCGCCGGCCGGCGCGCGCACGGTCGGGTTGAGGCAGCCCTTGCGCAGCAGCGGCCGCGTGCAGTGCAGGCACATGCCGCACTTTTCGTAGCCCGCGCGCACGCCCTTGCCCTGGCCGGCCGGCCACTGGAAGCGCGACAGCGGCAGCGGCGCCGGCAGCTCGCTCAGCGGCGGCGCGCCGCCGCGCCCGCGCCGCCGCGCCGCGTCCTCGACCCAGCCGCGCAGCGCGGCCGCCGCGGCCGCCCAGCCGTTCCTGGGCCGCGGCGCGCCCCGGCTCAGGCGGGGACACGCAGGCGGGCGCCTTGTTTGTGCGCGGGCCCCGCGCACCTGTACCGGTTCTGGTAGCCCTCGGCCGCGCTGGTGCTGGCCACGTCTGCGCGCGGCGGCGCGCGTCAGGCCGGCGGCCGCGCACCAGGAAAGGGGCAGGTGTTCGGCGCGGCGGCGCACCCGGGGGCGGCGCGGCAAGCGCGGGGACCGACGTGGCGTGCGGCCGGCAGCGCCGCCGCCGCGGCCCCGGCGGCCGCCGCAGCGCGGCCGCGCGCGTGACCGCCGCGGCGCCCTGGAAGCCGGCCAGCGCGGGCGGGGCGGGCGGCTCGCGCGCGGCCGCGCCCGCGCCCGTGACCGCCGGCCGCGCGGCCACGAGCAGGGCGCCCCAGGCGGCGGTCGCCAGCTGCCCGGCCGCGTCCGCGCCGGCCGCCGGCACGCGCAGGCCGCCGGCCTCGCCTGCGCGCATGCGCGGTGTAGATGAGAGGGTTGTGAGCCGCTGTCACGCACGCTCAGAAACAGCGCCCAGCGCGGGGCGCGCACCGCGGCCGCCGAGGCAGCACTCGGGGCAGAGCCACTCGCCGGGCGGCAGCGCCTTGCTGAACTCGCCCAGGCAGCGCAGGTGGAAGGCGCCCGGGCACGCGTCGCAGCAGAGCAGCGAGCCGCCCAGGCCGCACAGCACGCACACGTTGCTGTTGTGGTCGGTCGGCTCGCCCTCGCCGGGCTGCGCGCGCGGCCGCGGTGTCAGCGCGCCCTCTCTAGCATGCGACCCGGCTGTAGGCCGCACAGGTTTGGGCGCGCGCCTGCGCGGCCGGGTCGGCCGCGCGCGCGGCGCGCTGCTCGGGCGCGCGCATGGCCCAGCGGCCCGGCGCGCCGCCCGCGCCGGTCACCCACTCGCCGGCGGCCTCGCGGCGGTCGATCTCGGCGCGCACGCAGCCGGCCTCCAGCGCGTAGCCGGCCAGCGCGGCCAGCACCGCCGCCTTGGCGCCCGGCGCCAGCGTGTAGTACTCGGCGCGCTGCGCCGCGGCCCAGCGCGGCCGCGGCAGCGCCGGCAGCGCCGTCGCGCCGCCTGACGATGCAACCGGCGGCGCGGCGCGCGCCAGCGCGGCGGACAGCGCGGCGAGCGGGTCGCCGCGCAGGCGCAGGTACTCCCAGGCATAAAGCGGCCAGGTGACCGCGTCGAGCAGCGCGAGGTCGAGCGCGCGGTCGGCGCGGACGCCGCGCGGCTCGTCCAGCGCGAGCAGGCGCAGCAGGCAGACGTGCGCCTCGTCCAGCAGCGGCGACGGGTGCGGCCACGCCAGCGCGGCCGCCAGGTCGCCCTGCGCGGCGCGGCGGCGTCGCTCGGCGCGCGCCCCGCCGTCTTTTGAAAAAAAGGAGCGGCGCCGGGGGCACGCCAGCAGGAAGGGCGAGAGCCGCAGCTGCCAGCTGAAGCCGCGCAGGATGGCGTAGGCGGCCGCGGCGTCGCCTGCGCGCGCGCGTGCGCGTCAGGGGCGCGAGGCAGCCGCGCCCGGGCGCAGGCGCTAAGAAAAGGGCCCGCACTCAGCGCCGAGGTCGGCAGCGCGACCGGCGCCGCGCCCGCCGCGCGCCACAGGCTCGCCGCCTCCGGCAGCGCGCACTGCGCGGCGTCCATGCTCGCGCCGCCGGCCTCCTCCTCCTCCTCTGAAGAGTCCGAGGCGGGCTCTGAGCCCGGGGCGCTGTCGGCGCCCGCCGCCGCCTCCTCTGAGACGCACGCGCCTGCTCGCAGCACGGCCACGCGTCAGGCGGTTCCGGCCCTGCCGGGCGCCGCAACCAGGGGACCGCGCGCCGCCGCACCGCTGCCGGACGGCTCGGGCGCGTCGCCGTGCGCGGCGTGGCCGTTGGCCAGGCCCAGCTGCAGGAAGGCCTCAAAGTCGTCGCCGCTGCTCTCCGCGCCCGCGTCCGGCGCCGGGCCATCGCTGTCGCTGAGGTCGGCCGCGGCGCCGCCGCGCCCGCGGCCCCGGCCGCGGCCCCGCGCGCGCCCGCGCCCGCGCCCGCGCCCGCTGCCGCGGCCGTCCAGGGCCAGGCGGGCCGCGCCCGCGTCCGCTACGCGGGCCGGATGGCGCCCGGAGCGGCGCTTGCTGTCGGGCGGGCCGGCCTCGGCCGACGTGCGGGCGGCGCGGCCGCCCGCGGCCGCGCTGCCCGCCGAACCGGATGATGCTTCATCGGGCGCCGGCCTCATTGTGCGCAATGCACACACGCGCGGCCTGCCGGCGGTGCCACTCTACCATCGGCGCCCCGATGGGCCGGAGCTGCAGCTTTGCTCTTTGAATGGGGGTGGGGAAGGGAGCCCGCCCAAAGAACCCCGCCTTGAACTGGCAGGGTCGACCGACAGCTTTACAAGTGTCTGCTGTCGGCTGTCGGTGCAGGCCAGAAGTCTGAGGCTTGAGCTCGGCACGTGTTACACAGGGTGCTGCAGGCCGGCAGAGTCGCAGGCGAGGCGCTGCGGATGGAGGCGCGTCTGCGGGCGTGCGCCCGCGGCGCGGGCGGCTGTATGGCCTGAGCATGGCGACGTCGGCGCAGCCCAGGGACGCCCGCACGGTCGTGGCCCGGCACGCAATGAGCGGCGGCAACGGGGCGGTGGCGGGCAAGGTGAGCGCCCGCGCTCGCCGGCCGGCGGTGTCCAGCGCGGCCGGCGCCGCCGGCCCCCTTTGATCGCGGGCGCCGGGTTTGCCGGCGGCCAGCGCCGCGCCTGACCGGGCGCGCGTGCGCCGCAGCCCCTGCTCAAGGACGCGCTTGAGATCGTGGAGACCAAGGGCGACGGCCACCCGCGGTTCAGCATAAAGCCGCTGGAGGACCAGCTGCCGTTTGACAAGGTGCGGTCCGCAGCGGCCGCGCGGGCTCAGCTCGTGCCTGCCGCTACCGGCCGCCCGCCGGCTGAGGCGCCTGCCGCGCCGCAGGGCTTTTACGTCTTCATCAGGGCGCTGCAGCTGCTCACGGTGCACAACAAGGGCGTCGTGCTGGTGCGCCCGCGCGCCGCGGCGTCCCCGGGGTACCTGGGCCGGCGGCGGCGTGCCCCACCCCCTCTCTGAGCGCCCGCAGGTGGGACTGGCGGGCCCCTCGGGCAGCGGCAAGACCGTGTTCTCGGAGAAGGTCCGCGCGTTCATGCCCGGTGCGCTCCCCGGCCGCGCGGCAGGGCCGCCGCGCTGTCTCAAGTGCCGGCCGCCCGGCGCCTGACAGCGTAGCGCGCAGGCTGCGCCATCCTGTCGATGGACAACTACAACGACGCCAGCCGCGTCATCGACGGCAACTTTGACGGTGCGCGCCTGTTGTGCGCTGCTGTGTGCGCCGGCTGCGCCGCGTCCGGGGCTGACCGCCGCGCGGCTGCCGCGCAGACCCGCGGCTGACCGACTACGAGCTGCTGCTGCAAAACATCTCGGACCTGAAGGCGGGGCGGACGATCCAGGTGCGCGGCCGCTGCGCCCGCGCCGGCTGCGCGCGGCGCGCGTGCCCGCGCGCGCGCGCCCACCGCGGCCGCGCGCCGCCAGGCGCCCATCTACGACTTCAAGGCGAGCGCGCGTGTGGGGTACCGGGAGGTGCGCGTGCCCGAGTCGCGCGTGGTCATCGTGGAGGGCATCTACGCGCTGTCGTCGCGCATCAGGCGCGCCCCTCCCCCTGGAGTGCGGGCGTGGGCTGCCGCCCGAGCCGCGCATGCGCACGCGCTACGCGCCCCTGTTCATGAGCTCGCCCGGGCGGCAGGCCGCTGCTGGACCTGCGCGTGAGCGTGACGGGCGGCGTGCACTTTGACCTGGTCAAGCGCGTGCTGCGCGACATCTCGCGCTCCGGCCAGGCGCCCGAGGAGATCATCCAGCAGGCGCGCGCCGCCTCGCGCCGCCGCCCCGCACCGCTGCCGCCGCCCGCGGCCGCAGCGCCGAGTGCGGCCACACGCGGCAGGTCTCGGACACCGTGTACCCCATGTACAAGGCCTACATCGAGCCCGACCTGAAGACGGCGCACCTGCGCATCTACAACACCTTCAACCCCTTCTCCGGCTTCATGGCGCCCACCTACATCCTCAAGTCCGCCAAGCGCGTGGCCCTGGAGGACATCCCCGCGGTGCTCAAGGCGCGCCGCGACGCTGCGACTTTAAATTTGCCGTGCCGCGGCTTGTGGAGCGCGCGCCTGAGCCCTGCGCGCCCCGCAGGCCAACCACACGCGGCGCACCGAGAGCGAGACGTACGACATCTACCTGCTGCCGCCGAGCGAGGACCCGGAGACGTGCTCGTCCTGGCTGCGCATGCGCAACCGCGACGGCCGCTACAACCTCATGTTCGAGGAGTGGGTGACCGACGGGCCGTTCATCATCTCGCCGCGCATCACGTTCGAGGCGCGGCGCGCGCGGCCCCCGCGGCCGCGCGTTTTGTAAAAAGAAACGGGCGCCGAGGCTTCTCTTGCGCGCAGGTCAGCGTGCGCATCCTGGGCGGCCTGATGGCGCTGGGCTACCAGATCGGCACCATCATGAAGCGCACCAGCGCCGTGTTCTCCGACGACTGCATCACCGTCAAGGCGCGCGCCTGCGCGCGCGCTCGCATGGGGCCGCCCGGCGCTCTGTGCTGGAGCAGGAGGCGAGCAACAAAGGCGCGCAGGTGGACGACGTGGAGGGCATGGAGGGCCGCTTTGTGCAGATCCAGGGCAAGGCGCGCGGCGCGGTGGAGGCTGCCGGGCGCGCGCTGGGCCTGGAGGGCACCTACATCCCCAAGTCCTACATCGAGCAGGTGCAGCTGGCCAAGCTGACCGCGTCCTTCCAGAGCATCAGCGAGGACCTGCGGCGCCGCTTTGTGGTGGACGGCGAGCCGCTGCTGGAGAGCGACTCCATCGGCTCCAGCCCCGTGCTCGCGTCCTCGCTGCGCCGCACGACCGGCTTTGCCGTCCCGCCGCTCGCGTCCTCGGGTGCGCGCCCGCGCCCGCGCGGTGTCTGCACAGCCGCGTGTGCGCGCGGCCGAGCCCGGGTGCGTGCGCCGCGCAGCGCCGACGGCAGCCAAGCCGCGCGCCGCCGGCTCGGCGGGCAGCAGCGGCGGCCTGCTGAGCCACCAGATGCGCGGCGAGGCCAACGGCAACGGGCACTGCGCCGGCCAGCGCAGCGCGGCCGGCAGCGGCGAGCCCTCGCCCGACGGCCGCGCCGGCCTGGACGCCTGGGAGGCGCGCCCGGCGCCGGTCGCGATCCGGGCGCGCGCCAGCATCGACGCCTGGGAGGGCCGCCCGCCGCCCGCCGTGGCCAAGGCGCGCGGCCCGTTCGCCCCGCGCCCGCCGCCTGGTGCCGCTTTCTGGGGAAAATAAAGCCCAACCGCGCGGCGGCGGCGGCGCAGGCGGACGGCCTGGCCGCGCACCTGGCCGCCATGGACGAGCGCCTGAAGACGCTCGCGTCGCGGCCGGCGTCGCCCGCGCCGGACCTGGGCCCGCAGCTGCAGGCGCTGGCGGCGGCGCAGGACGCGCTGGGCGGCCACATGCATGCGCTGGGCGAGGCGGTGCGCGCGCTGGACGCGCGCAGCGCGGCGCGCGACCGCGCCGGCGTCGCGGCGGCCGCCGCCGCGTGCGCGCTGGCCGGCGCGGCGGCCGCGCTGGCCGTCGTGTGCCTGCTCGGGCGCGGCCGGTGACATTTTGGCTGGGGAGTTTGCGTGATTTCAGCGTGAACGGCTGGTGTGTCGGGCCGCAAATGAGCGTGCTGCCTGCCTGCAAGGGCGATTGCCCTGCAGTGCTGCCTGGGTCTGTCGGCGCCCTGCCAGGCAGCGCGCGTCTGCGCGCTGCAGCTGTTTTTCGTAGCCGGTGCCTGCCAAAACGCATGCCGCACAGCGTAGGAGACAGATGAAGCTCGCCGCTCTTTGAAGGCGCTAGACTAGAAAGTTGGCGGTGACTGCGAACCCGGCTCAGGCCCTGGTAACTGCTTGTAACACCGGCATGCGTTACAGCGCCCTGTCCCCGCTCAGGCCACATCCGAGGCCAGGCTGGAGGCAGGGAGCCTGGACGCGTCCGGCATCGCCCGCGTCTCGTACACCGCCACCACCGCTTCTCGCCGCCCCTGCCGCCCCGCAGGGCGCTGGTTTCTTTGCACCAGGGAGGCCAGGAGACCGCGCGGCCGCACAGTGGCGCACCTCAGCGAACTCGCCCTTGAGCCCGATAAAGTGTATCCGCGTGCGGCTCGCGCCAAAGTTGGCCGGGATGTGCAGGTCCAGGCTGTGCACGCCGCTGAACTTGGTCACCCTGCGCACCAAGTGCGCCCGGCCGTCGCGCGCCGGCCGCAGTTGGACAAGCACAGGGCTGCGCGGCGACAAACGGGCGCACTGCGTGGGGTACTCCAGCTCGCCGGCGCGGTTCTCCTGCAGCTCCCAGCGCTGCGCGGGCGCCAGCTCCGCCACGGCCGCAAAGTCCAGGTCGTCGCGGTTGGTGAACGCGCGCAGCTCCGCGGGCGCGGCGCCGTCGGCGCCGCCGATGATGCACAGCGCCTGCGGGCGCCGCTGCTCGGCTCGTCCGCCGCACACGCGCGTGTGCCCGCCCGCGCCCGGCAGCAGGCGCGCCTTGAGCTTGACCGTGCCGTCAAAGGGGATGTGGATGAGCAGCTCCGGGTCGTCCTCGTTGGAGTCCAGCGCCGGCAGGGGCGGCTCCAGGCGCTGGTTCCACGGCCGCAGCACGCGCACCGCACTGCCCTGGACGGCCTCGTTCAGCGCGGTCACCTGCACTCGAGACGCCGTCCGTGAGGCGCGCCGCGCTGAGCACACACGTGCCGGGAGTAGCATCTGAAGAGGCGCACGTGGGAGTGGCGGATGTGCTTGTGCAGCGACCACGCCGGGCCGCAGTCCTCGGCCTGCAAATAGACGTCCAGCGTTTAGCGCATGCTAAGCGCGTGCCAAGCATGGGCGCCGCAACTGCAAAAGGCATCACCTCGCAGTCGTGCGCGTGGCTGCAGCACGCTTCGTAGCTGGGCATCACCGCAGGCTTTATTAGCAACTGATGAGCTGCTGATCCCGCTCTTGCCAAAAGCCACCAGCAGAGAGCAGGCCCGAGTCAGCACTGCAAACACCTACGCCCAGCCCTGCAGGGGCTTTTGCAGCTCGACGGAGCTGGAGGTGGAGCACACCGGGGCCGACTGCGCGCGCTCCGGGGCGCATGGCTGCCAAGGGGCCGGCGCCCAGGGTCAGCCTGTCCGTCTGGGCCTGCTGCGACAACACGCGCTGCTCAAAGTGGCGCCGGCTGCCGCCGGGGACCGTCGTCGACCCGAACAAGCCCTGGTGCGCGGCCGACCGAGCGCACCCTGAGAGATGCGCGCCTGCAGCCGGCCCGTCACCGCCGGGCGCGAGGTCTGGTGCTGCTCGCAGGTTTTGCTACCAGAACCCGGACGCCAGCCGCAACTCGTGCGACGCGCCTGAGGAGGCGCGCCCGCCTGCCGGGCCGGCGGGGCGCCGTGCGGCGGCGCTGGCGTTTGCAGCGCTTGCTGCTTATTAGTTTCAAAGGCACTCTCATGCACGCTGCTGCGGACTGTGCGACAGCGTGCTCTTTATTGCAAGGCAGCCGCAAAGTGCCCATTTCATATGGGCAAGATGCGCGCTCGGAGTTGTGCTAAAAGCAGCGGCGCGGACGCAGCCCCTCAAACCAGCTGTTAGCGGCTGCGCAGAGCTACAATGAGGACCTGGAGGGCGTGGAGGCGGCCGCGGTGCTGGAGGCGGGCCCCGTGCTAGCGGCGCCGCCGCAGGCCGGCCCCGGCGCGCCCGCCGGGCGCGGGCGCGGCCGCGGGCGCGGCCGCGCGCGGGCAGGACGGCGCGGGCAGGACGGCGCCAACGGGCTGCTGCCGGGCGCCAAGCGGCGCCACTCTGGCGGCGACGACGGGCTGCCCGGTGCGGCGTGGTCGCCTGTATGGTCTGGGGTGGCGCGCTCTGCGAGAGCGGAGCGCTGACGCGGCGCGCCGCGCAGGGCCCAAGCGCCAGCGCTCGGGCAGCCCGCCGCGCCCGCCGGGGCGCATGTCGCCGCCCGCGCCCGTGCGCGGCGCGGCGGCGGGCGTGCCGCCGCGCCACCCGGGGCCGCCGGATGCAGCAGGTGATGCCCGGCCGGGCGCGCTGGCGGCCCTCCCTCCCAACGTCCGCGCCCTGAGCAATCGCGCTGCGCGCAGGCTCCGTGCGCCGCGCCGCGCCCGCGCCGGTGCGGGGCACGGTCAAGGTCCGCAGGGCACACGCCGGCTTTGTGCGGCTGCTGGCCTCGACCGGGCTGTGGGAGGCCGCACAGGTGCGTGCCGCCCGCGACTCTGGAACGCCGCCCGCGCTGTGGGCAGGCCTGACCCAAAAGCGCGTTGCAGGGGCGCGGCAGCGGCACGGCCGCGCCGCCGTACCACGTGTGGGAGGCCCTGGCGCAGCTGGCGCCCGAGGCGGCCGAGCTCGCCTGCCAGGCGGCGGACGCGGCCAGCGCGGCGCAGTACTTTGCGGTGCGCGGCCCGCCTGCGCGCGCCGGCCGCGCTGCCATTGCCGCGCCGCGCTCACGCGGGCGCCGGGCGCGCAGGAGCGCGCCGCGGACGGCGCGCCGGGGGACGCTGCGGTAACTGCGCGCGCGGCGCTGACCGCGGCGGCCGCCATCGCGGCGTCCGGCGCCGTGCGCGTGCCGGGCGCGTTTGAGGACGCCGGCGCGGCGGCCGGCCCGGAGCCCGCCGTCGCCATGCAGGCCCCGCAGCCGAACGCCGCGCAGCAGGCGCCTGTGGAGCCGCCCGGGCCCGGGCCTCCCGGCGGCGCCCCGGGTGGCGCCGCGCCGGCCGCGGCGGCGACGGGCGGCGCCCCGCATGCCCAGGACGCAGCGGGCGCCAAGGCGCCCGGCGGGCCCGGAGCGCCGGCGGGCTGCCGCGCGGCCGAGGCCGCGCCCAACGGCGGCGGTCCGCTGTCCGATCGGGGCGAGCCGGGCATGCACTGCAGGCCGCCGGAGCACACTGCATAGCTGGCTGTGTGTGCATTCATGTAGCTTTAGGAGGGAGGCGGCGGCGTGCTTGTGCGTGAGAGTGAGAGGCTGTAAAGCGCGGACGAGGCCGTGGCACTGGCTTCCGTCCACTACAAGGTCTGGCCTCAGGAGAGTCAACACACCCGACCCTTAAACACCATGCGCACGCTGCACGCAGGCACCACACGCAGCCCCTAGAACTCGGTCTGGCTCTTGCCGGGCATGCGGCGCGTCGGGTCTGGGCGCTTCTTGGCGGTGTCGTCAAAGTCGGTCTGGCCCTTGGTGGGCATGAGCTTGGCGACGTCGCGCTTGGCGCCGGCCGGGTCGCGGCTGGCCAGCCGCCGGCGCTTCATCTCTGCGTTGCGCAGCTTTTCCAGGCGCAGGCCGCGCTCGCGGCGCGCGGCGTCGCCGGCCGCGTCGTCCCAGTCGAACACCAGCGCCGCGTCGCCGCGCACGCTCGCCCAGCCCTCAAACTCGCTCACCAGCAGCTGCGCGCGCGTGGTCGGGCGTTGGGCAAGGGCTGGGGGAGGCGGGCGGCGCGCGCTGAGAGCGAGCAGGGCGCGCCTCGTTCTTGCCGTTGGGCAGCGTGTGCGCGCAGAGCTGGCGCAGGACGGCCGGGTCGGCGCGCTTCTTGCCGGGCGAGCCGACGATGAGGCCGTGCACGCGCAGGCCCAGCTTGTCCTTGGCGCCTGCGCAAAAAGTTTTCGTTTTTAAACATGGCCCTGCTCTCTTCACAAACTTTAAGCGCTTGCCCGGGGGGGGGGGGGCTCTTACCGGCCAGCTTGCGCATGACCTCGGGCCCCGGCTGCCGCAGCTCGCCGTCCGAGACGAGCAGGATGTCGCTGTTGGCCCACGCGGCCGTGTGCAGGCGGTCCAGGCAGCGGCGCACGGGCTCGTTGAAATCGGAGCCGCCGTTGAACACCTTTTCCAAAAAGCCGAGCAGGTTGTGCACGGCGGCCATGTCGGTGCCCAGCGACAGCTCGGCCACCTCCTGCGGCCCGGCAAAGGCGAACACGTAGCAGCCGCGCTCCTGCGCGCGCGCGGCGCGCATGCACTCCAGCGCCAGCGCCTTGGCCACCGTCTCGCGCGGGCCGCGCATGGAGCCGCTGGTGTCGACGCAGAGCAGGATGGGGCCGCGGTCGGCGGTCGGCCGGATCTCGCGCCGCTCGGGCACGATCTGCGTCACGTACTCGCCCCAGCCGTCGCGCTCGTACGTCTGCAGCGCCTTCTCGGCCAGCTTGGCGAAGAAGAGCAGGCGCGACTGGCGCACGCGGCGGCCGCGCGCGAGCGTGGCCGCCTCGCTGGGCAGCAGGCGGCTGATGTCGTCGCTGCGCGTCAGCCCGCGCGTCTCCTGCGCCTCCAGCACGGTGCGCAGCAGGCCGGGCCGGCCGCGCTCGTCCAGGAACTGCACCGGCGCGCGCCGCAGCGGGCCCCAGCCGCCGCCGCGGCCCAGGCTGCGCACGAGGTCGCGCAGCTCGCGCAGGTCCTCCAGGCGCGCGCGCATGCGGTCCATCTCGGCCCAGCCCTTGCGGCCCCAAATCGCGCCGCCCAGGTCGAACGCGCCGCTGCGCCCGCCGCCCAGCAGCGCCTCCAGGCCCTCGAACGCGCGGCCCGCGCGCGCCAGCGTCTCCCTGCGTTTATGGTGGCGGTCGGCGGGCGCTTTCTCACAAGCGCTGCGCGCGGCGGGCGCGGGCGGGCGCGCACATGGGCTTGCGCCACTGCTCCACCAGCGCCGCGACCAGCGCCTCGGCCGTGCGGCGCTCGGGCGGCCACGCGGCGCGCTCCTCCGCGCCGTCGTCCTCCTCCTCCTCCTCGGCCTCCTGGGGCGCGGGCGCCGCCGGCGCGCGGCCGCCGCCGCCGGCGCGCACTGCGCAGCCCCATTTGTCCTTATATGGGGGGCAGAGAAAACCTGGGGCATGTCACAGGGCGGCGAGCGCGCGCACCCGCGCGCCGCGCGGCCTCCTGCGCCACCAGCTCTGCGACTGTCAGGTACGCGTTGCCGGCGCCGTCCGTCTCGCGCTCGACGCGCGCCTCGGCCTCCCTGCGCGGCGCGCGGCGCTCAGGCGCAGAGAACCCACCAGGGCGCGAGGCGCGGGCGCGGGGCCGCACCCGCGCAGCGCCTTTTCGTGCTTGCACAGCAGCTCCAGCAGCGAGCGCAGCAGCGTGTCCAGCACGGCCGGGTACTTTTGGCAGAAGCGCGCGACGCCCAGCCGCGACAGCGCGCCTGCGCGCGGCGGGCTAGTCGGTCAGCGCGCGCGCCGGCGCGACGGCGGCGCGCAGCGGCTGCGGGGGCGCACGTATGAGCACGCCGCGCAGCGGCTCGGCCGGCCAGCGCAGCTCCGCGAGCGCGCGGCCCGCGACCGGCGACCCGGCGTCCTCGGCCAGCTGCTGCAGCGCGACGTCGTCCGGCAGCAGGCCGCGCGCCAGCGCGGCCTTCCAGAGCAGCAGGCCACGCGCGCTGACCTTGACGGCCTCGCTGCTGTCGCCGCCCTCCACCTTGGCCCTGCCGGGCGGCGCGGGCGTCGCGGCGGGCGGCGGCGGGCGCGGCGCGGCGGTCGCGCATTGAGCCGGGCGGGCCGCACCGGATGTGCGCCAGGCGCAGCAGCTGCGCCATCTGCTGCGGCGCCAGGTCGCCCACCGCGCCCAGGCCCAGCGCCGCGTGGCCCTCGGCGGGCCGCGGCCCGAGCGGCGGCGCGGCGGTCACGGCGCAGGCGGGCGCCCGCCGCCGCCGCTCGTCGCCGCGCAGCCTGCGCAGCGCGGGCGCCGCGGGGCGCGGCAGCGCGGCGGGCGGCGCCGCGGGCGGGGCGTGCGGCACTGGCTGCTGCAGCATGCGCATCGCGCTTTCGAAAAGACGCTGCCTACGGCAATCAGGCAGCGCCGTGCGGTGCGATGGACGATTGTTCTTAGAAATCAACACTGCAAGCGAGCGGGCTGGAAAGCAAAGCAGCAGACGAGGCCTTATCCGGGGGTGCGGGGCCTCGGGGTGGGGTGCCCTGCAGTCATGCAGCAGTTTCAGCATGCTCCCGTGCATCTAGCTGAATCGACTGAAGGTAAGCCTTGCGTGAGCACTTTCTGTGCAAAAGGAAACAGGCAACACAACGCCGCAATGGCCGCGTTTGGCATGCAGGCGTCCTACTATGACGGGAATGCGGGGCTGTACGCTGACCCGGCGGTCCGGCCCCTGTACCCGCCCGAGCTGTACGACAGGATCTACGCCTTTGCCGGGCCCGCCTGCGATGCCGCCCTGGACGTGGCGACCGGCAGCGGGCAGTGCGCGCGCCAGCTCGCGCAGCGCTACCGGCAGGCGCGCCCCGGCCGGCCGGCCCGCGCCCAGAGGCCGGCCGAGGCGGTCGCCCAACGACACACGCGCGCCCAGGTGTGGGCGATCGACGCCAGCGCCGAGCAGCTGAAGCGGTGCGCGGCGCACGAGCGGGTCGTCTTCAAAAAAGGCGTCGCGGAGGATACGGGCCTGCCCGCCGGCAGCGTGGACCTCGTCACGGCTGCGGCCGCCCTGCACTGGTGCGGCGCGCGCGGGGCCGGCCCTTTTGTAAAAGCACGGCGTGCTCACGCCCGCGCGGCGCGCAGGTTTGACGTCCCCGCCTACTACCGCGAGGCCCGGCGCGTGCTCAGGCCCGGCGGCGCGCTGGCCGCGTTCACATACTACATCCCGGACATCGAGGGCAGCGCCGCGGCCAACGCGCTGCTCGGCCGGCTGTGGCACGAGCGGCTGGGGCCCAAGGCGGAGGCGCACCTGCTCGTCGAGCGCCAGTACGCGGGCCTGGAGCCCGGCGCGCGGGACTTTGGCGTGGTGGAGCGCGCGGCCGTGGCGTTTGAGCACCGCAGCACGGTCCGGAACCTGGTGCGCGCGCGCGCCCGGCCCCAGGCAGCGCGTCTTGGAGCAGCGGGCGCGGCCTACCTGACGGCGAGCAGCGCGCAGGTGCTGCTGCTGCGCACGTCCGGGCTGTACGGCAAGTTTGTCGCCGAGGGCCCCGGCCGGCCCGACCCGCTGGTGCCCTTTGAGGCGGAGCTGCTGGCCGCGCTGGGCGCCGCGGACGCGGGCCACCCGCTCACCCTGCGGTACACCGTGTGCCTCATCCTGGCCAGGGACCCCAGGCCCCTGTCCTAGAGCACCATCTGGGCAGTGTGTCCCCGATGTGTCAGCCTCACTCTCTTGTTTTGTATACACATATGTACAGTAAAAATTTGCCTGTCAGCATCGAGACGGCTGGCACTGTTCCGTGATCGTCTAGTGGTTCGGATGTTCCCCTGTCAACCTCGTAGTGCGGGAAAGACCCGGGTTCGATTCCCGGTCACGGAGACGGCCGTCACCTGCTTGCAATGTTTTTTTGCTCGCCTGCGGGTCACGCTCACTGCACACTTTGCGTACATTGCGCTGGTGAAGCGTAAAGGCTTTGCTGCGCATGCTCTTTTGGCTGCTGCAGCATAGCATTGTGTTAGCATGAGACTGTGCTGCTAAATTGTAAATCAGGAAGTGCTTGGCATTCGGCGCTTTGCGTCTAAGTGTGCAAAAGTCACAAAGCAGGCTAGAAGCGCGCGCCACAACGCCGGCGCCAGGGCGGGGCGCCAGGCAGCGCGCCTGCGCGGCATGGCCCGACCGCGCCCTTTGGCTGCCCTTGCCGCCCTGCCCGCCGCTGCCTGCACCCAGCGCGCGTTCAGCACAGCCTTGCGGGCTCGATGGGCTCACAACGCAGCCTGCACACGCGGGCTCCCCACGGCCCCAGGCAGTGAGCGGTGTGCACGTCACACGACAGTCTGGCACTGGCACGGCGCGCACACGTGCGTATGCATACCGCCTTGGGGAAAGACGATACAAGTATCAGCTGCCGCCCGCGCACTCCCCCTGCCTCGCAGTCCTTCTGCTGTGGCCCTGCACTCCTTCTGCTGTGGCAGCGGTCTCCTCCTGCTGCGGCCACTCTCTCCTGGTGCGGCGAAAGTGGATGGCCGCGGCGGCAACACCAGCTGCTGCTGCGGCCATGCACTCCTGCTGCGGTCGTGCACTCCTGGTGTGGCGACACCTCGTCAGAGAAGGTGGTGCCAGCATTGCCAGTACTATGCCCACTTGGCGCGGCGGTATCACCCAAGCAGGCTGGAGCAGCCTGCCCTGCGGTGCTTGCCGGCCTGCGCAGCTGGTGGCCCGCGCTGATGCCCGGGCGCGCGCTGGTCGAGCAGCGGGCAGGCATCGAGCTGCCCTGCGGCGCGGGGTGCGAGCAGCGTCGTGTGGTTTGCGAGGCGCAGCAGGATGTCAGGGTGGACCGCCCAGGCAGCACACGCTCTCCATGCGCCCCGCAATAAGCCTAGTGCCAGTCGCAGGAGCAACTGGCAACTTGCACGCGTCCAGACAGGCAGGCATGCCTCCGCGCTGAGCCGGCTGCCCATGGCGTCCCCTGCGTGCGCGGCCAGGCAGGCGCACCGCGGCAACTACAGGGCGTGGCTGGAGGTGCCCGCACCGGGTCCTCGCGCGCTTGTGCGTGGCTTGTGAACGGCCACGGCGCCAGTCGGCGGCACCTTGCGTTTCTCCAGGGACGCGCGCTGCGCCAGGTTGTACGTTGCGCTTCTTTGCGACCGCACCGGCGGCGCGCAGCTTGCGGCGAGCCGCGCTCGCCGCTGGCCAGGCTGTTTCGGGCGAGTGTCTACCTGCGCGGAACCCGGTCAGAGCTACGCCGGGGTTTTCCACACACATTTTACTACAGGAGAAAAGGGCAATCAAAAGAAAGAAAGCCAGGTATTACCTTGGAAGTGTATGCCAGCCGCTGCAGCGACAGCGAGGAGCGCAGGCCTTGCTTGATCGGAGCCAGAGGCGCACCCTCCGCCCCGCCCGGTGCGCCTTGCGCGCCTTGCCCATGGCTTGCTTCAAGGGCTTCTTGCAGGCGCCTACGCCGCCGCACACGGCAGCAGCGCCCGGCTCACAGCGCTGCGGCGACATGGGTGCGCCTCCGCCCCCAGGCGCTGCCGGTGGAGCTCGATGAGCAGGAGCCGGTGCTCGAGGAGCGCGAGCGCGAGCCGCTGGTGCGCGCGAGCTACCTCCTGGCGCAGCTGCCGACCGCGCTGCCCAGTGAGGCCGAGCTGGCGCCGCTCCTCGACGCCTTTCACAGCGAGGCGCACACCGCCTCGTACGAGGTGGTCGAGGACAAGCTGAGGAGCCTCGGGCTGCCGTTCACCGACCGCGCCCTGCGGCGCTGCCACGCCGAGTGGGCGCGCCTGGTGGCGGAGGCGCTGGATGTGCGCCCGCGCCACGGCTGCAGCCGGCGCCCGCAGCGGCGCCTGCGCGCGCGGCTGAGCCAGGCGGCGGCGCGCTGCGCGCAGGTGATGTGCGCGCAGGGCATCGTCGTGCAGGAGGAGTCGGACTACCCTCAGGCGCGCCCAATCGGCGCGCCGTGCGCGCTCCAGCAGGCGCGCGCGCCGCTCAGCGCGCGCGCCGCTCAGCGCACGGCGCGCGGGCGCAGGAGCGGGACTGCGGCTGCTGGGTCACCGGCGTAGGCGTGGTGGCGCCGGGCTGCTTCTTCCGCCACGTGCGCGCGCGGTCGGAGGTCGAGGCGTTTGCGTTTGTGGACGGCATGGGCTTTGAGGTGCGCGGGCCCGGGCGCCGCGCCCCGGCGTTCCCAGGCGCGCCGGCTGACGCGCCCCGCGCAGGCCGTCTGGATGGGCTGGCTGCGCAAGGAGCTCGTCGGCTGGGCGCAGTTGGCCGCGCTCTGGTACCTGCTGGACGGCATCCTGGCCTGGCACGCGGCGGACAAGTTTGGCGGCACGACCCACGCGCACAAGGAGCGGTGCGGCCCCGGACCGCGCCCGGGCGGCGCCGGCGCGCGGCGCGCGCGCTCATAAGCAGCGGGCCGCGCGCGCAGGGGCTTTTCCGGCCTGTCCTTTGGCGCCGAGGAGAGCATCAGCGCGATGTTCACCGCCAAGCCGGGCGAGCGCTGGAGCGACCAGTCGCGCGTGGGCTTTCAGTATCTGGACATCGACGACCCCGACCGCAAATGCCGCGGGCAGATTCCATCCCTCGTGCTCTGGCTCGCCGGCCGCAACAGTGCGCGCCGCCGCCCCGCCCGCCGCGGCCCCTCCCGCTCATGCGTGACGCGCGCGGCGGCGCCGCAGGCGCCGAGAAGCTCAACCCGCGCGGCGGCGTGCACGGCGTGCACCGCGAGGGCGGTGTGCCCCCACGGCGCTGTGCCCGCACGCCCCACACGCCCCTGTCGCCGCGCATGCGCAAGTCAGGCTGTGCGCTGCGCAGAGCGCTACGCCGTCGTGATTGAGGTCACGCGCGGCGACGCGTGGGGCGCGGCGGAGGACTCGTACCGGAGCGCATGCAAGCAGGGCCTGTTCATGATGGTACCCGGCGTGCGCGGGCGCGACATCGCGCTCACCACCAGCGACCCCGAGCTGCTGGCGCGCCAGAACCCGGACGTCATCGGGGAGGTGTTCTGCGAGCTGCTGATCGTCGAGAAGCAGGACGAGGACGTGCACGCCCTGGACCCTGTCGACGGCACCGTCAACGCGCACGTCGTGGCGGCGCGTGCCCGCCCCGGCCCGCCGCGCGCGCCCCGGGCCGCCGCGCCGCCTGACGCCGCGCCTCGGGCGCCGCAGTCGATGGAGACGGCGGCGAGCGTGGAGACGCTGCGCGCCGTGGCCGCGGCGTGCGGCCTCACCGACCGCAGCAGCTGGAAGCCCAACTCGCTGTTCGCGCGCTGGCTGGGCGGCAACACGACCAACGCCGACCTGCCCTACCCGTGCGGTGCGAGAGCCGTCGCGGCGTGCAGCGCAGTGCGTTGCATGCCGGCCGCGCTCCGAGCGGCCGCGGCGCGCGCGCAGGCGACAAGGCGCGTGTGCAAAAGTGCTTTCAGCAGTACTCTGACGTGTACCGGAGCTGCCAGGCGGCCACGCCGCGCCGCGCCGACCGGGCAGAGCTGGACCCCGCCGACGTCCGCCCGCTGGGCCTCGGTGCGCCGCGGCCTGCCCGCCCGCCCACGCACGCACGCCTGCCCACCCGGCGACGCGGGCTGACGCGCGTACGGCGGCCGGGTCGGCAGCGGCGGTCCGCATCGCCAACCTGCACATGCTGCACGAGCGCGAGGACCTGGGGGCCGACGCGCGCCGCCGGCCGCGCGCGGCCTGATGCGCTGGGGGTGGGCTTCCTGACGGCGGCGGGTGCCGCAGACTCCGGATCCGCTCCAAGAAGTTTGGCTGCTGGTGCGTGACAGCGCTGGCCGACCCTGACCTGTGCCCGATGATGTGGCGACTGCTGCAGAGGCGGGCTCGCCAAAGCGGGAGTATCTGTTCCGGCCCATGGACAGCACCCAGCGGGGGGTTTAGGGCGCTCCATGCAGGAGCTCAGCATCGAACAGGGCGCACAAGAAGCGCATGGCAGCAGCAGGCGTGCCGGATGGGCGCACACCGCACAGCAGCAAGCGGACAAGGCTGGCAAACAAATGCCAGACCTGCTGAAGGATGCATGCATGAAGTCACCTGCAGTTGTGGGCCGCTGCCTGGCCAGGGACCGCCACATCTGGGGGAGGTGGGCGGGAGCAGCCAGAGGAGAGCATGCATGTGTGTGCTGGTGTGGTAGGCAGGCGGCGCACTGCATGTCTTAGCCGCATTTATTTTGCGGGGCTCACAACCACGACAGTGTAAGCAAACTAGAACCAGCATGATAGCAACAGGACCTCTACAGCCTGCCTGCCATGTGAAGAGAACTCACAAGCAGGAGGCCGGCAACATAATTAGCAAGACCAGGGGCAATCTGGACAGCAGCATGCCATGTAGAGCCTGCTGAGCTGGTGTAACAATAGCCCAGGAATATCCTATTGAACGCAAGCTGGACAGCAGCATGCCATGTAGAGCCTGCTGAGCTGCTAGGGAGCATATGCCATCCAGAGCCTGCTGAGCTGATGTGCAACAGCCCAGCAAAGGTGTTCCCAGCCAAACCAAGGGCAAGCTGCCCAGCAGCATGCCATCCACAGCCTGCTGAGCCGACAGGCAACAGCCCAGGAATACATCCAGTAAACCCAAGGGCAAGCACTTGGCCTTGTGCATGCGGCGGGCGCCGGGGCGCGCCGCGCGACTCTGTGCAGGCGCCCACGCTCGGGCGCGGCTGCGCGCGCGGGGCCGCGGCCCGCGCCGGCAATCCTCTCGCCGGCGGCGAGCGGCCCCACTCCGCGCCGCCCCTGCGCCTGCATGGAGGGCAAGCCGCCGCGCGTGCTGACCCTGCGGCTGAACAGAGCCGGGGCGCATGGGCGCGGCGGCGTGCCCGCTCCGCAGGCGCGGCGCGTGACCGAGCGGGAACGTTCGCTGCCGGCGGCGCCGCGTCTGCGCGCGCTGTCGCATGTGGTCATGGGGGTGGCGCTGGACGGCGGCCTCTTGAGTTTATGGTATTAGGAGCGCGAGGCGGGGGGGCGCTGCGCGCGCCTGCCGCAGCGGCCCTGCTGGGGCGCGCTATGGCGCTTTCTTGTTGATGTTGGGAGCACATGGCGGCCGCCCTTCGTTCAGGAGTGGTGGCTGCTTGATAGGCGCGGCGGTCTGTAATGGCATGCGCATGTAAGCCAGGCCTTGGTTCCGAGCTTTACACGCGGCGAGCGCTGCTCGCGGGCGACACAGCGCAGTACCAGAGTCATGTGCCAGGGCTCCATGTTGTGCATGCTATGACTTTGTGAAAAGGACATCAGGTGAAAAGAAGCAGCAGTCGCGCTCAGCCGCACAGGGCGGCCGCATGGTTTGGTCGCCGCGCACGGCGGCCGGCAGTGGTTTACGCACACGGATAGCATACACAGAGCATACAGCGCCACGTGAGCCGGCTCGGTGGACGAGCTCACAGCAGCTGCGCGGCGCCAGGCCTGGGCCTGGGCCGGCCCAGCATGCGCCGCAGGACGCGGTTCCACGCGATGGCGCTGCTGCGGGTGCCCAGCACGCCTTCGGTCATCTCCAAGAAAATGGTCTCCATGCCTTGGATAAAGGGGCGAGTGTCCCACGCGGCGCCGATGGCGTACGCCTCCGCGTCGGACAGGCCCCCGCGCACCGCGCCCGTGGACTCGGGCGGCGTGAATACCAGGGTCATGTCCGACCCCAGCACGGCGCCGCTGTACCCCGGCGGGGTGGCCGTGATGGCGGCGCCGCCACTGGTCGGCGGCGTGCTTGTACCCGCCCGCGACGGGCGCGGCGACAGCGGCGCGCCCGGCCCGGCCACGCTCGCCGGCGTGCCGGCCGGCGGCGGCGCGCCCGGCCCGGCCGCGCTCGGGGTGCCGCCGCCGCCGCCGCCGGCCGTCGGCGTGCCGGCCGGGAACGCCTCGGCAGGCGGCTGCGGCGTCGGCGAGGCGGGGCGCGGGGCGGCGCGGCGGCGGCGCGGCGCCGTTGTGGCCGCGTTCAGGGGCGCCGCAGTCGCCGCCGTTGGGGCGCGGCGCCGGGCATCGCGGCCCGCGCGCGCGGCCGCACTTGGGGGCGCCGGTCCGCCGCCGGCGTCGGCGCCGCTGCCTGCGGCGTCCCCGGATGC
>JAABUP010004306.1_pt1 | contig 23491 bp, 25 predicted proteins | sample 5559201 | NCBI WGS metagenome assembly JAABUP01 (sample SAMN10711887, study PRJNA513373) | rock metagenome | isolation source: Antarctica rocks | place: Antarctica | reverse complement strand
CATATTTTCTGATATGGATGTTCCTCCTGTACTCTACAACCTGGTCTTTGGAGAGAGCGTGCTGAACGACGCAACTGCCATCGTGCTGTTTCGCACACTTGAGGAGTTTTATGAGACGCCGCTGTCTGGGGGAACCATTCCCTTGATATTTTGGCGATTCTTTGTCATTGCAACTGGATCTATTGTCATTGGTAAGAGGGAGTACACTCTCCTTGCAAAGTCGCAGCTGTCAATGCAACCGGATCTATCGTCATTGGTAAGAGGGAGTACACTCTCCTTGCAGCTGTCAATGCAACTGGATCTATTATCACTGGTAGCAGGGGGTGATCCCTCCATGCAAGCAGCAGCTGTCTGTGTCTGCGGCCTGCCAATCGTATCTTGCAACTGATCATTACAGTTTGAGAGTCTTCTGTGCATCTCATGTTGTCTGACACATCAGCAGGCATGATGTCATCCACTCCAACTTTGCGGAAGTTTCAAGTTTCTGCATTCAGGAATGGCATCCAATGATATGTCAGACCATGCCATTGCATCAAATCCTGAGCCTTCCCCCAACATTGACAACACAGTTTTGCACCAGGCTTTCTGCTCCAAACAGTCTGCAAGCACTGGCTGACTCTGACGCCCTGGAAGGTTTGTCTCTGCAGAATCTTGGTGTTGCATCTGCTGATGCCTGCATCTTGATTTTAGCTTGCATCCGGTGTTGTCAGCCCAGTCCAGCAGCATTTAACACAGTGGGGAGACACAACATTGCAGACTTTCAAGACTGGCTGATGTGCCACAGCTTTTGTGCAGGACTGGGCGTCGCATCATCAGGGCTCCTGTCCTCATCCTAAAAGGGATTCAGCTTGCACAAAGTACTGTCAGAACAGTTCAGCACACTGCAAGTCAGGACTTGAAAAGTACACTAAAAACTGGCCGAATTCAAGCCAAAATGTTTCTGATGTTGCAGGACTGGGCGCTACATCAGCTTGTGCTTTCATCCTGAACAGGTTTCAGCTTGCACCTAGTACTGTCAGACTGTGTAGCGCAATATAATACAGTGGCACCTCAGAAACATTTTGCTGTTGCAGGACTGGGTGTTGCATCAGCTTGTGCCTTCATCTTGAAAAGATTTCAGCTTGCACCCGGCGCTGATAGCCGACAGGGCGGCCCAGCGTTCAATGCCACAATCTATGAAGTTGCACTTGTTGTCATGTCGGCTTACCTGGCCTATTTGGTATCAGAAACCCTGGCGCTGTCGGGCATTGTCACGCTCTTCTTCACCGGTATATGCCATGCCCATTACTCGTATTACAGCGTCACAAAAGAGGCTGCAATCACCCTGAAGCGCCTGTTCGAGTTTGCGGCGTTCCTGTCAGAAATGTTTGTGTTTGCCTACTTAGGCTTGCAGGTCAGTCACACCTCCTCTTTCTCCTCCTTCTTTCATCTGCTGTTTTGCTTCTGTGTGATCTTCTTCTCTGCATACTTTGCATGCTACGTAGTTTAGGCAGACCTGACATGTTTCTGACTGATGTGAGTCATGCCTGGCTGCCATGACTCATACATGACTACACCTTGATTACAAGCTGAGTCACACAACACCAAGCAAGCGCTTGGCCTGCATGATGCGTCATCCCATATCCCAACTGGGGCCATATGACTTGCTCACAAATGCACAACACATCACAACAGACATGCAGATTGTCGCCTGTACTGGCAAGTAAGCTTTCCTTACAACAAAGAGTATGTTCTGCCACGAGTGCTGGTACAATCCAGGCCTTGGGCACAAACACCCTGCTGATTAAAAGGAAGTTTGGCAATATGTGCTGATGTAGTGTTCATCCACATCTGCTCTCTTGAGCAGTCAAAAATTTCCTATAAAAAAAATCCCAAAAAAAGAAACTAGTCAACAGCTGCACACAGCTAGATTGAGTCCTTTTCTTTTCCTTTCACCGACTAATCCATCCATCATGTATCAGTTTGTGCTTGCTGATGTGAAAGGTGGCTGCCATACGGCAAGGAATGGATTTGGGGTTGATGCTGACAGGAGTTCCTCTGGTGGTCTTGTCAAGGGCGCTCAACATCTACCCTCTAGCCTACTTAGTCAACAGAGGTGACTTGTTCATGCATTCATACATACATACATTCATTCATTCATGCATCGATCCATTTGTTTGGTTGATTACCCAGTCATGCGCGCATTAACCCATTTGTTCACTCCCCCCCCCACTCACTCTCTCACTCACTCACTCACTCACTCACTCACTCATCATTGGTTCACTTTTTATCCGTCCATTGCATTCCTTCCTTCCTTCCTTCCTTCCTTCCTTCCTTCCTTCCTTCCTTCCTTGCCTCTTTCGTTCACTCAGTCAATGAACGGAGGCGAGCTCTTCTTCTACACATCTGATTGGGCACGCAGTGACTCAGTGCTTGAGTAAGTGAGTCGTCAAATCAAAAACTGCATGCTTGAAAGGATTGGCTGCACTCCTGGCAGGCTGGTAGGGTAAGATCGCACACACTGCATGTACAGTGCAGCCTGTCTTGACTGCTTGCTGCAGCATACACATGCTTATGTTACACTTGCATGCAGCACATTTATGCAGCTCTTCCATGCAGCACATGTATGTAGCTATTGTTTGCAGGTGTTCAGTACATGGGCTGCTCCAGCAAACGTCACATGAGATACACTCATGCTGAACCCATCATTGTTGGACAAGCAACAATGATGGGCTGCTTGTCCAACTCAATACATGCAATGAGAGTATCAGAAATCACTGTCAGACTAGACTTAACACAAAACACATTGGATGTTGTGTCAAGCTGTGTGTTTTACGCTGCAGCATTCCGGTAGGAAGTCAACAAACCTAATGTAAACCCATCAAATGCCATGTCAAGCTGTGCATTTTTTACGCTGCAGTATTCTGACCAAAACAACCAGAAGTCATAGCCCTGTTGGCGAAGCCTGCGCTTTAATTAACATCATCATTACGGTCATCATCATTATCATCATCATCATCCTCATCAACAACATCAACATTATCACTATTAGTCTTTAATACTACTGTCCCTTATTATTATTACTGTTATTGCTATTATTATTATAGGCATACATTGTGCACAGGGCGAAGGCTGCCGCTCCCCATCAACCTGCAGCACACACTGTGGGCTTGTGGGCTGAGAGGGGCTGTTGCGTACGGCCTTGCCGTCAACCTGCCCAACATAGGTGCTGAGTCAGATGAGGGCATTCCTGCTATTGAGTCAGCTACTTTAGTCATAGTACTGGTGTCAACTCTGCTGTTTGGCGGCATTACAGGTGAGCCTGGGTCCCCCTCCATCAAATATGATTTTGTTGACTTTACTGTGGCATTTTCATTCCTTGATGTATGTGTCTGCACTTTGTCTTGGTTGACTTCATGACTGACCGACTCACTGGTTGATCATTTTATTGCAGAAAGGCAGAAATTCGTACTTGTTTTCAACAAACTCTGTTTTTTGGTGTTTTGGCAGGGCCCATGGTGCAACACTTTGGGCTTCAAGGCTTAGACGACATGGCAGTGCATGCGCTTGGGTATCAAGATCTGCACAAATCTGTTAGTTCCAGCACAGCTGCCAACGCAGTTCGTGAGATAGCCGCAAACAACCCTGACTCTGCCCACACATTGTGGAAGCAAATAGACAAGGCCTACTTGAAGCCCTTGTTTGGAGGCAGATCTAGCGGACAGCCGCATTTGTACGAACTCAGCACAGGCAATACTGACGATGCAGAGATTGTTGAGGATGACTCATCTCCGCATCACATACTCGAAATGCAGACTAGCGGCCTGGCTCATATGCAGTCAGGGCTGTCTAGTGTTGATGCTGATGTTGAGGCATACCAGCCGCCGCATGCATCAGATTCTGCCCTGTCTCCTACGCATAGGGGCTTGATAGGAAGGACAAGTAATGGTCTGTCTCATGAACATGATGAAGGCACATAGCGCAGTGAACGATTGTCTGCCTGTTTGTGCCCATCATCCAAGTGTCAGGTATCCCAACGTCGGGAGTCTATCAGTCTAGCTTGCATATGGTTGTGCAGTGCATCACACACAGACAAAATGCTCCAGAGGTGTGTTGGACAGTGTGTTGCTTGTTCTTCTTGCAATGCTGATAGGTCAAGAGCCTCAGGAAGTTGAGCGCCGTCACGCAAAACCTGCTGAATCACTGGTTACCAGCTTTCCTGCTGTGTATTGAGCCTATCCCACTTCAGTATGAGAGCATGATTTCGTATATCAAGGTAAGTATCACATTTATGCAATGTACGATGACCACAGTAGTAATATTTGCAGAGGCAGCATTGGTTACATCATGTAGGGTTTGCGCTGTGCAACATCATCAAACGCTCCGCATCAGTTTTCGAAAATTGCACTTTGAACATCTTCTGCTGCTAACATCTGAAGCAATGACAATCAAATCAAGAATAGTTAATTGATATCACAACAGTAGTAAATTGACCTGCAGACCTGGTAGCGTCAAGGCAGAACGCAAATGTGTTATACCTTCTGAGTCTGACACCTAATATAGTCATATTATCAGCAAATGCAGACAATCTATGTGTTCAAAGCATAATCAGATTGAGACGTGCATGAAGCTATCTGACCAAGACTCATCCTAATGTTACCTTGCTCATGCACAGAATTGCAGAGTAAGCTGAAATGTAGCACCAAGAGCAAAAGCCAGCAGGCTGCGTAAATGGCCCCATGCCCCCAATATCAAGCAATGACCAAAGATGTGTGGCATCACAGCAGCCTAGGCTACAACAAAAAGGGGCGCTCTTGTAAGTTTCATGTAGCTTTTCAAACAGCATATGTCTCTTCGAGGTATTTGATGATGTCTGAACTCTCAAACATTGCTACCTTTTGGTTGGGGTCCTGCAATGGAACAGTTTCAGCAATGGAACATGTTCAGCAGTGGGGCACATTATGCACACATGACTCAAACAACAAAACCTTGCTGCCCTACATAGAGACCACAGAGTGACACCAAGAGCTGACTTCAAACACCAGTGAAAAATTGCATGTGGGTCAGAGTAGATAGCACTGCTTTGCTCCTGACAGGGCACGCAATACTGCCTTATCTAATGTACCGCATACAACATGCATTGTTGCCGCGCAAAACAACCCCGCCACCCTATACGGTAAATGCAGACGTACGCATGCGCTGCTCACCTCCAGATATGGCACTGCAAACTTGCCATACTTGTCCACCAGCAGTTGCCTCTTGGGACTACCTCTCACAGTTGTGTGCTGCACAAAGGGGATCTCTAGGGCTACCAGCTTTTCCCTGGCCACCTGCACACATTGTGACAGTTCTCAGGCCCATGTTTTGTGTGACAGCGACATGCACACAGCATATGGCCGTGTGGCATGGACAGCTGTAACAGTTAATGACACAGCAATGACATAGTAACAGTAACGACACTGCTTCAGTGACTGTGGCTTCTCAATGCATGGTGTAGAGATTAGCACGCCCAGCATAGCTTTGCAGAGCAGAAAGGCAGGCAAACTGAGTACTCAAAACAATTCAAAATATCAAACAAACAAAAGCAGATGTTAGCAGTGAGGGAAACATGCCTTGCAAAAGGGGGATAGCTCATATGCCCACAGCTCCAAAGGCTGCTTGGGTAGCTTTGATTGCTGGTACCGGCTGCCGGCTCCCAACCTGACGAGAATGTAGGCTTGGGTGTCTCAAATCGACGTTTCAACAATTCATCACTATTCAGGCCTTTACTTGATAACCTTCAGCGAGGCAGACAGCCAATGCAAGCAAGGGCAAGTTGTGTTGCAGAGCTTGATGAACTTTGAGATGTATAATTGCAATCACAGTGTGCTTTTGCTCCATGCTGAAAAAGGACGCTATGATGTCACCTGTTGAACAGAAACCAGGCTGCAGAGCAGTGGCAGATCACACAGCAGGCGTGTCATTGTGTTTGACCATTTCATGGAGGATGTAATGTTGCATACCTTGGTATAAGAGCAATGCCACATGACAAGGTTGTGATGATCCCCAAGGACAGTCCCCAGGGCACCTTACCATCCCCATAGTTGTTGAAGAGGTACTTGACTATGTCATCAGATTCATACATGGCACTGCCTAAACAACAAGAAGCCACCTGAAATCTTTGACATTGAAAGCAAGCCAAATATGCCTTGTGGTCCTTCCCATACTCTCTGCCTACTTGGCCCTTTGCCAGGTTTGCCAGACACTTCCCTCTCATCCCAAGAAGTGCTTTGGCAACAGGCTATGACTGGATGCCATGACTGGCTACAGTTTGATTCACAACCTGCATACGCTTGGTTGGGTAGTACTGCAGGCACACACAAGGGCTGTGCCAGCGTGCAGCTCAGCAGCATGCATACGGACATTTCACCACTTTTACATTCTTGTCAGTAGGGTGATCCGCAACAAGCACGGACCTGTGTTTGGGTCTACCATGTATGGGAAGCTGGCCTTCCCTCCCTTCTGCTTCACCTTTTCCCGCCATGTTGGCCCGCCAGCAGGGCAAGGGTAGAACATCACATCCAGATCAAGAATGGAGACAGCCTCACGAACCTGCAACCACATTAGTTTGACCATCATCGATGTCTTTTCGTAAAAAAACCAAGGAAAAGTGTTCATGAACATTCAAATAAAAGCCTGAACATGCTTTCTGTCTCAGAAAGTGTATGCCAAAAGGGCATCCTTCAGGTGCATGCCCTGCAGGCACATGCATAAGAACACAGGAATGATATGCAGAGACCTCTGTGTTGCAAGTGCTACTCTCAGCATGGGTTGTCACCCAATGGACTTACAGAAGCAATGCTTTGCAGCATCCGCTAGCACACAGGAGCCGCAGCATAAATATACCAACAGCTGAAATGCAGGATGTCTCATGATGCAAAGTACCTTGCGGCAAAATGGGCATCCTTCAAACTCATATATCTCTATCATCTTGGACGGCCGCTTGAACTGTGCAACCTGTGATGTCTCTGTGACCTACAGCAAGTGCGTCCCATTGCGCAAAATTCTGCAACATGTTGTATGCTGCGCAAGAAGTAATTGAAGTCAACATCTCGTCGCTTGTGCGCTAGCAACACACCCAACATTGAGCCAAACAATCAATGCACTGTGCATGTAATTGCTCTGCAGGGCACATATGCGCTACATTTCGAGGTGCTTTGCTGACAAGACTGCATCTTGTGTCTGCATGGACTACATCATGACACTGTACTGCATCAGCACTTTCATGCAGACTGGCAATTGTGCTGATGCACTGTGACTGCACCAACCTTTCTACCACCTAGCTTGACGGCACCATATGTGCCGTCATCTGTGTCTAGCTTGGCTGAGTACCCTGCACCAAACCCTCCACTGCCAAATCGTGCCACCATGGGAAAAGCTGCTGCTGCTATCTGCAGCATCACTCAGAGGTGAAGCACAGTTGCAGACACTTCTGACGACAAGTTTCACACATCACATTCATGCCATTGCTTTTGTCGCTTATCAGGAGCGTCTTGGGTGAGCGTCTTGGGTGCAATGCAACATTGCAAGGAGGCAGCAGGCAACAGTTATGCTTGTATATGGGTGTCGTGCTGCACTGATCACAGGTGTGGCAGAAAAGACTGCATGGCATTGCTCGTACCGTGAACGCCTGCCAAGGATTGACCTGGAAGGGCTTTGGGCCGCCTCCCATGAGCTTGAAGTTCTGCATCAAAGATCAGGCGTGAGCGAACCCATTGTCTGCAAATGAGGATTACGACCGTATTTCGCTGCACAGGCTTCCAACAGTGAACGGCATCATCGGCACCTTGGCAGGAGCAGCATCTTTCGTTTTGGCTGCTGCGGCCACTGTTGATGTCTCCATAGTCCTCTTTGACCTTGCAGGGGCAAGCTTGAGGGAGCACCGATCTCCGCTTGTCCGAAGGAGACCTTGCTTGTTATGCAGCCCGCCGCTTATCATACCCAACAAATTGCCCGATCCGCTTGACAAAAGCTTGTGGCTTGATTAATGCTTGGAAACGTCCACGCAAAAGTGCGATGCGGCATGTCGCTCAACGACGTGAGGCTTAAACGAGATGGTCTGTCATGTGATGCATGTGCTATACCACGTACCTCTGTGCTCCTCTTTTGCTTCGCTACCGCTAACCCAAGATTGAGCTCATTCGCACATGGCGAAAGCAGACTTTTCTATCACCGTAGGTTGTCGGTACAGCTGTAAAACCAGTCCTCAATTCTGCATGTGAATGGCTACGATCCCCAATACGAGAGTATCAGTACACGTATCGGTGCTAATGTAAGCGCATGTGCACTTTGGGAAGCCGGTTGCCACAATGAACTGACGCTCACGGCCTACAAGACCTGTGCACGTTAGATCAAAGGCGTCAACAATGTCGCAGTGCTTCAGCGGGGCCGTCAACCTACACCAACGAAAGTGCCTTCAGCAGAGGCCTCTCCTTCCGAGCAAAACAACAATTTACGCCCTACGGAAAAGCAGTACCAGCGCACTCCTCAGCAGATGTTGCCCGGCCAGATTGCGAAGCAGCAACACTTCGAGCACAGTCTGCAGCGCAGCAGCTGGGGAACTGTCCCTGCCAAACCCAGATGGTGGTAAGTGCTGCCTGCGTTTCAAACAACTTTTCTCTGGCAGACAACTTCAAATGACCGTATTTAGAGTGGCGCAGGCAGCATCCCTTTCAACCCATATCCCGAAGGATCAGCATTCCTGGCAAAGATCAAAGGCCTCCTGTTTTATGCTTTCACACTGATTCTATCCATCCCACTGTTTGTCTCTATGTTGGTCATGACTCCCTTTGTACTGCTCTTTGACAAATACAGGTAGGTTTGTATTTGTGAGTTTCCATGTTGCACCTGGCTTTTCTAGTTTTGCAAGCCTTGCCAAAATGCATTGACAGCAGTAAAGCCTGCCCCTTGACGTTAGTAAAGCGTCAGGTGGTTTTAAAATTTAGCTGACTTGCAGGCGGACTGCGCAGCATTTTGTGAACAACATCTGGGCAAAAGCCAGCACAACTCCTTTCTATGGAGTCAAGGTGGGCTCAGTGTGAGTAAGCTGTATCAAAGCATCAGGTTTTATCACATGTCTGCACTCACGCAAGCTCTGTTGCTCCATGGCACCCATACCACAGGTTACCCAGCGTGTTACAGCCTGTGTCACTTTAAATGATGGCTGCAGATAGAGGGTATTGAGAATTTGCCACCAGCTAGTCAGCCAGCAGTGTACGTGTCCAACCATCAGAGCTTCTTGGTACGGTACACCACAGCTGACATTCAGATGCATGAAACCCTGCCATTGTGGCACTGAATGTGTTGACAGCCTCACATGTTGTAGTCGCATAGTCAGCATACATGTTGTGCAAAGTGTGGGCGTGGCAGCTGCAACCTTGGCTGTAGATGGCCATGCTGCACGATGTGTTGTAGCCTCAGCAATGTGACGACGCTCCCACATGGTATTGTGAAGCAAATGCAGCTGACTGTGATGCAGGACATCTTCACACTGTTCCATTTGAACCGCCCTTTCAAGTTTGTCTCCAAGACAAGCAACTTTCTCATACCCATCATTGGCTGGAGCATGTTCCTCACAGGTCAGTCAAGATGTAGTGTGCACTCACAGCAGACAACCCATATGTGAGTGCATCAGTGCTTAGCGCTCAGCGCCTAGATTCTCCTGCTGTCTGTTCTGTTACAGCCAAGCATGGGAACAAGATGACCAATGGATACATGACCAGGTGCGATTGGCTGCAGGGCACGTCAAGCTAAACAGGATGGACAAGCGCAGTCAGCTGAATTGCCTGAAGGAATGTGGCAGGCTTTTGGGACTGGGTTGCAGTGTGCTCTTCTTTCCTGAAGGCACACGAACAAAGGACGGCAAAATGGCTGCTTTCAAGAAGGTATGGTGTTGACCTGTCTCTTCTTACAGTGTATTCCAGCATATTTCTGCTGTAGTTTCCAACGCATTGCAGCAGATTCTTTTTGCAGCACAGCAATGTGTTGCATAGAGCGCAGACTTAGGCACAGACAAGCTGCAGAGGTTGCTGAGTCCATGTGCAAATATTTGCAGGGAGCTTTCAGCATTGCCGCAAAGGCAAAGGTGCCTGTGGTTCCAGTCACCCTGGTCGGTACAGGCAAGTTGATGCCAAATGGAAAGGAGAACATGGTTTATAATGGCTCAGTCAGGATGATTGTGCATCCTGCTGTGCAACCCACAAAGGCCGATGAGATGTTACTGGAAACAAGGAATGCTATTGCCAGCAGATTGCCTGCTGAGGCTGTGCTACCGCAGCTCAGTACTAAGGAGTGATGCCAACTGCTAATTTGCTGTCGAGCAATTTTAGCTCAGCTGCATTGAGTGTTCACTTTGAGCTTGTTAGGTACAATCTGCTACTGCTGTGTTGGGTATGTATGTTTGGATGTGCCGGTGGGTAAGAGTGAGAAAACAGCAAATTTAGAGGAGTTCAGGCACAGTGCCACTGTAGTGATGGCACTGCTGAAGTAGCAACTATATAGGCCCCATACTCTCAGGATGCAATGTGTCCATGTGTAACTGCATGCATCACTGCTCATCTTCATGGGCAAAGGCATCCCTTCTGAACTGTCATTGTTCAAGCCATACAACATTCTTTCAAGGCAGAGCAGCTTTTGATGACACGGTTTGGACCCAATCAGAAGAGATGTGGAATGAAATGCTGATCAGAAATGGCAGTGCAACTCTTTAAGTCACAAGACTACAATCCAATCTTGGCCTCAAGCTTGGGGAGAGTGGCAACAAAAATCAGAGTGAAGGCTACGTGTGGCGCAATCCTGCATGACACAGACACGGTTGTTGCTGGTAACAACAAAAAATGGTGATTCTGCTAGCATCAATTTGAAAGACATGCATATCTGCCAATGCACCCCAAAAATGGCTGAGCCCTTCTCGGGTATGCATGTGCGTCACTGACAGAGCAGATTGACCGCTTGAACAGAAACTGGAATATCATAAACCATCATCCATCAACACCTCAAGACAGCTTGCTATGAAGGTTCATCACTGACGCCTTGTGTTGCCACCTCAAGAGCATCATGTCATCACCGCAAGTATCTCCATTCTGTCTCAAACTAGATGCAACAAATGCATCAGGTACAAGGCAAATTCGCCTCAATCTCGATGCATACCTGAGGCAGTATGTGGGGAAGCCGGTGTAGAACTTGAGGGCACCCTCCTCCCTGAAGGTCTTCATGGCACAGTCAATAGGGCTCTTGTAGGGGTAGCTGCCGTCTGGCAGCTTCTCCATCTTCTGAATGCGGGTCTTCACAAAGTCGAAGGGCAGACTGCATGCTGCGGCACAGAATCCAGCAATCAGGGCTCCACCCAAGACCACTGCCTGGCCATCCTTGGCAAACCCAGCCTCTTCAAGCAGCTCCTTGGCCTGCAGTAGGCAGTAAGCACGAAAGATGAGAAAATGTGGACAAATTTGGATATGTGGACAAATCAAAGTGTGGACAAGTCAACTTGTGGACATCATTGCGGCATTACTCCACAGGAGCAAACGTAATCTGATCTGCCACATGTGCGCTTGGCTTTGGACATGGCTTTGCTTTGCAAGTACCAGATACGCATCACAAAGCTTTGTGCAGGGGTGCTGCTTGATGGCATTCACGCATTCACAGACATGAGAATGAAAGGTGACCAGCATCGTCAATGCAGGCAATGCACTGTCTGGCGCCCAGTTTGTGCTGAAAGCTAAATGTAAGTACGCCCAGCTTGCATGGGGGACTCTGAACAAGCCAAAACCATTATGCTGGTCACTTGTTGTTGCTTGCCTGGTCATTTGAGGCAAGCATGCCCATGTTCAAGGCCATTGCTCTGGTGACAGTGGGGCCAGCTCCTCTGAACAGCCCAATGGCGCCCTCATCTTTCACAATTCTGGTCAGAGCATCCCCCACTCCCTTGTAGTTACGCCTCTGGGCCTCAGGCAGGGTAGAGTCAGACTGCATACGGATCAGGGACAGATCTGCTGGGGATCCAACTAGGGCTCCCAGCCCTCCTGCCGCCAACCCAGCACCAGCCTTCTGGTAAAGCGGAATGTTCTGCAGCAAGATTTCAGTTTGGTCAGTGTTTGGTTGCTCCAGCAACTGGATCTGTATGCACCATGCACAACTCTGCAGATGGCTGCGATACAGCAAATGATGCAGGCTGATGGCAAAAAGGAGGTTTGAAGGAGCTTTGTCCTCAACGGCTGCCATGCGTGCTGAGCGCTGGCTGCGCCTGCTGACAGATGGGAATGACACAAAAGCAGCAATTTGCACACATAGCAGTGTCTGTACATTCTGGTCTGATGAACAAGGATGTATGTCAAGCACAGTCCCACAGAAGGTCCTCCTTGTCTTGTTGCTGTGACTGTGGGTCCCACTGTAAACACAGATTGACACACACAGACTCACAGCACGTCAAAAGAGACACCCGCTGAAGACAGTAGATGAGGACAGTTGGTGTACCTTGCCCTGATTTTGCTGCTTCAGCAGGTCAGAGAAGATCTGAAAGATTCCCAAACGGGCAGTTGTGTATGTTGCCTGTCGCAAAAGACCAGCTGATAGACCCTTGTACAGTCCACCGGCACCGTCCTTGGCAATGATTTCTTTGGCCACTGCTAGCTGCAACATGAGTAAAACGCCATCAGCAGACTCTTGCGTTTGTGAAGAACAAACACCGCTAACTTCACCAACTGTCAATGACAATAACATCACAGCATCAGCAAGGTGCGACGCAGCAACCCCAACTGCAGCAGTATGAGAGAGGACAACCAAGCCACAGTGAAGCCATGCCAAATCAGAGCTGCAGTCACTCATGCACTCATATCAACAGGCTTTACAACATTGGCGTGACGCACTGCACTCTGAAGAGCCGACCGTCACGCTAGCAGGTATGTGCTTTAGGTGGGTGGAAGAGACTTACCGGGCCTCCCTTGGCTCCAATCTGTATCCTAACCTTGACCATGTCAATTGGCTGGATGATGCAGGTGGCAGCCATGCCACTGAGACCACCATTGAGGAAAGGCTTTGTTGCCTTCCAGGCTGGGCTCAAGTCTTTCCTCTGAAGGTCAGACATCTGCAAGTACGCGATGTATCAGCGCCGTAACTGAGTCCATAGTTCTTAACAATGGTGCCATCAAGGGGCATAGAGCGACATGCTGGTGTGAATGCGTCTTGATGTACTGGACCTTCATTGTTCCAAAGGGTCAGCTTGAGTGCCACACATATAGCCAGAGCATGGATAAAACTAGCCGGTATGCATAGCACTGTTAAACAGTGCCGAATCGAATGCATGCACAGAGTACAAATTGCTGCGAAAACGCCAGTGTGATTGGTTCAACGAAATCTTGACCTAGGAAACACTGACCTTGACTTTGCTTGAATGGTCCGACGCGTTGCCAGCGATCTGTAACAGCAGAGATCGAGACAACAAGTCGCGATGAGGAATGTGCGGTGACGGTGCCGGTGCTGAAGTTGTTTGAAAGGTGAGCGGTGCAGGCCTGTGCAATACAAAGTCGGCGATGGCGAGTAGCGCCAAGCTGGCAGCACGTGTCTGCCAACGTGGCTGCAGCTTGAACTATTAGACATGTTGTGCGCTCCTGCAACAGCGCAAGATGTGCTCTATTATCACAAAACCATGACGAGAGTACCACTAGTGTCAGTCTCGTTGATACACATGCAATGTTCAGACGGAGCTGCAGCTGCTTTTGGCAACCTGTTGCAAATAGCCTTGGATCAAAGGCGCGCCGGCTCGCAAGCAACAAAACAACTTTCCTTCAAAACAACATGTCACTATTTTGCGACATGTGAAATGCGATTGTGCTGTTATAAAACGAGCTTGGAAAGACTTTGGGTATAAAGTAAGGCGATTCTTGACAGCTTTCACACCTGGTTTTAGCTCTAAATGATGCAGTCCCGCCAGTCTTCCCGTCTGGACGACGCATATTTGCCATTCTCAAGGTCCGGATTAGAACAAGATCGCATCTGCTTGTTCTGCTAATACAGAAGCTGCAACAGCCTTAATGACTCAACATTTTGGACTGAATCGACACTCTACTTGCACTCTTTTAGTGCAAGAGTCTGCAGTGTCACAAAGCTTCTGTGTGCAGTATCAGAAAGCTCCTGTAAGGCTCATGACATAAGCCAGAAGCTCTTCCAGAACCAAACTCGTTACCTCTTCGAACTTTGTAGTGCAGTGGCTCCTTGATAACTGCAGCTGTTGGTTCAGACAGCCTGAAGGTTCATGTTAGCAAATGAGCAGAGTGTAACAGGCCAACAGCTCAGCAAGCTGCTTGTTTCAAGAGCAACGCAACAGCGGCATCAACAACCTACAGCAGTATTGGAGGAAACTGTCGTATGCAAACGAAGCCAGAGCTAGTCCAGAACAATATATCAGGCAGAGACCTTTGATGCACTGATGGGCCAAACGACACCAGGCAGATTTACTAGCCCCAGCTGCCAAGCTGACATGATTTCAGTAAGAGGGTGCCATCTCTCACATCCTTGAAATGTCTTGTCTTATGCAGAGCTGATGCGTCTTACCTCAATATGAAGTCAGGTCAGCTGATGGTCACTTAGCATTGCTGAAGGCTGACTGGATGCCCCTAGGTGTGTCACACTGTTTAAGTCTGTCTTGTGTATGAGTAAACAGTACATTCATGATTGGCTTAAATTGCTAGGATGCTTCACCGTAAGGCACAGCTGATACTATGCAGAAGTAATGACATAGCAACCTGACAGTGAAGGGCATATATACTAGCCCCATGAATGTACTGGGGCTTGCACAGAGTGACAGCTGGCATCCTTTGGTTTTTCTGCAGGGCGGCGTGGGATTGCATCATGTGCAGCCCTGATGCACTTGACATGTACATTTTTTTGCGCAAGCATGCTTATCAGCTTGAGTGTTTGCTGAGCCTTGGACATTCTTTTCCCAGCACTTCAGGCTAAGTTTCACCACCGTAGGCTACACTGAGGCTGTGTCTCACACAGCCATTGAAGCTGACCACCGGTAAATTGGTCTGCTGTGGCCATGGCGATTGCCATCTTTCACGCCATTTGAGCACTACGATGTTGAGTTATACACAGATCTAGCTAGTTGCTTTATGTATATAGCAGCTAGCTAGTTACTGCGCTGAGAGTGCGCCAGCATGCCACCAGAACTTTGCTGCTGGCAATATTGCAACACCGCCAGCTTTTTAGAGCGCACTTGCAAGCTAGCGATATCCTGGACGGCGTCATTGCTTGTCTCAATGTGTGAACTTAGACAAGAACAAAATATTTACATGGATGTATCCGATAGAATCAGTTGATATGTACATATGTATGTGTAAACACGTGGACATGGCAATGTCTACGCCAAAATGCATACTGTATAACATATATGTACTCAGTTGAGTTATTGACTGGTGCTAGTACCAACACAACTGCCATCCATGTTCAGGCATGTGCCATTCCACCACATGAGCGTGTGGACAAGCAACATTTTAATTATGCTTCACCAGAGTCAGTAGCTAGTATAGTGCTATGAGAAATTACTGAATATAGCTTCGTGTGCAGGCGTATGTACTATAACTATAGCTGCCTCAAGCAAGTGTCTATAGGGCAAAATAAACAGGTGCACATGTACAAGCTTGACTCCACAGCCATGTAATTTGTGTCGCACGAAACCTATACGGAAACCAAGCATGAGCTGCACACTACTTGTGTGAGTTTTATTTTGAGACGCTACCCAAAAGCACTCCACCAAGGGAAGACGGGTTTAAACCGTTCACAGCATCGTGCCCCCTCCGTTCTGCCTCGGAACCGTTGCCCCTCCCGGCGTGTGCAATACTGCTGACACCGGAGTATACAGTCCCGACGACAGGTACCTTCTTGATGATCTCATAGGCTTTCTGCTCACCTCGGTCGGTAGATGCGTTGGCGCCCATGATGGATGATCCTGCAGCACGTTGCAGTACGGGGTCATGATCAGCTGCAGTCGGAGTAAGCGCTGCACTTGCTCAACAAATTGATGACGGAGGAGCACGAGAGAGAAAGTCCGCGTCCCGCAGGATGATGCAGAGTAGACAGCCCTACCTGAAGGAGCGGCGAGCTCGAGTCTGATATTGAACTTGGCGTGAGCTTGCAGTTGGCCTTCGACAGCGAACGAGCGGCTTGCTGGGCGAGGCAAAGATACACCCGGTGGTGCGCTGATGGGTCAGACCAGTTGATTTGTACAGTCTGCATCGCATTGCGCTGGTTTTGAGGTGTAGTACTCGTACCCAATGTGCAGGTACGAACTCTCGACCTGTATCGGCAACATGTAGGTACGAGCTCTGAAACCACAACATTGTTACGTAATCGCTGACGCACAGAAGCTTGTAAAATCTTTCTTCTACTTTTTCTTGAATGCAGACAGGTGTCACAGGCCAAAGATTGCCTACGATTTGTTCTGGAAGACAATGACAGTACTTGATGTTGTAACATCGGCACTAGCCATGCGGCTAGCTGTCAAAGTTTCCATCACAACACCCGTGCCATAGTCGACTTTTACAACAGGCTGAGTGCGAACAGCGACCTGAACCGTCGCTGTTGCGCAACGACCGCTGTTTCAAGCACAAACATGGTCGAAGATGATCACAATCAGTGGCCGGAGGAATTCGTCCCCAAAAAAGGCGGTCCTCGAGGTGTGCAGGTACCATTTTGCAGTGAGCTTGTCTGCATCGCTTGAACTGTCCAACCAGTGCCATCGTCGCCTGGTTCACCGTTGTATTGTTCTTCAGAAATACCTGGGGAAGGCATCTGTCTTTCAGTGCTGTGGCGTCGATAGGGACAGAATTATATTTGTCAACTGGGCAGACGGAACAAAGGTGTGCAAGACACCTTTGCAGGCTTGGCCTATGGCCTCATTGCTGTCCTGCTTGACGAAGGTAAGCGGTCCGTTGTGGTGAGCAAGTCCAAAAGGCTGCAGGCAACCTTGCCTGTTAGGCAACATTGCCAGGCAACATGGCCAGGCAACATGGACTGCTGTGTCCACAGGCAACAAACCATAAGAAGGGCAGCATAGCTTCAGAGGACACCATCATATGCATTGTCAAGGCACAACAGTGGCAATAGCAGCAACATGAGTGTGGAACAAATCCTTGGCCATGGCTAGTATATGCAAAGGGGATGAGCCTGCTTGACCCAGATGACAAGTACAAGTTCAAACCTGCCATCAGCACTTGGTGTGCTGGTTGGCTTGACAATGGTGCAAGAGAAAGTGAGCTGACCCATTATTCTAGAAAGCTCACCGAAGTTCTCAAGCTACTGAGTACTGACTGGATGAGCTTCTCAGAAGACGAGATTGACCGCCATATCGGTCATGTGACTCTACCTGAGTTTAAAAAGCAGCCACTTGCATATTTCAAAAAGGCCGCTGATCCACAGACATGCCTGCACCCTGAAACAGATGCTGATCAGCCGCAGGAGCACTCCAGCAGGCCTGCGGTGAACACACAGGCTGCCACAGCACAGCTGCCAGATAGTCATGATGCAGCAATTCTGGGTCCAAGCCGTGATAGCCATGATGCAGCAGCTCAGCATTTCCCAGGCGGGGATTTTGATTTTTCTGAATTAGACCTGGAGAATTGGTCTCCACTAGGCCTGGACCCTGCTGTTGTGTCACAGCACGAACAGGGTTCCGATTTCCGAGTTGGCCAGTCAGAGCCTCGCAATACACTTGTTGCAGATCAAGAGGCAAACGCAGGTGGTGAGACCCCTGCTGCAGGTGCAGGGCAGCATACCCATGCAGTGCTGCCTTTCCTTGACCCACAGCAGGTATATTGCATCAGACACTGGTCGTGTTGGTGATGTTTAGGGTTGAGGTTGATGCTGGTTGTGCAGCATGTCAAACCTGAGCTCACAAATCGCAACATCACCTGAGCCTGTTGCTGCCTGATGCTCACTTCATCGAGGTGTCAATTGTTTAGGCTGCGCAGCTCCCAGCTGGGTGCTGTGATGCTGCTTGGCTGTGTCAGAGCAGATGCTTGATAGCATGCTGGGTCGTGTTGACTGAACTGTGATTGTCCACAATTCCAATATCGAGCAATGCAGCAGCTTGCAAAGCTTACGTGATTGACATCTCTGTAGGCTGCAGTTGAAGTGTATCCAGCAGAAAGGAGCGCTTACTGCTTCAGAGCCAGATGTCTTGCTGGTCTGCCAGTTGATGTTTCGGCCCAGCAGTATCAGCTTGAGAGGCTAGAGGCTTTTGTGTGTCAGGAGGGTTCCAGGGCTGTGGCACTCTGTGGACCTGCAGACATGGTAAGCAGACAATCACAGTGAAGCTTGCCTGACATGCTGTTTCATTGTGGCTGGATAGCAGTCCAATGTCACAGCAGGCCCTAATTTGCTGCATGGAGCCACCGTACAGCAGTCTGTTTGGGACAATCTGTTTTCTGCCAAAGCAGTCTGCACTGTTTTCCCTTTTTACTGTTGTCTGCTGCACGCTGAGCATAAGGCCGTGCTGAAAAGTTGTGAGCTGGTCTATCTTTTCCCACAATTGTCACCAGCTGCAGGAATGTAAATGATGCTTGTGTAGGGCAAGTCTACAGTTGCAAGAGCCTTGGGTCACAAGCTTTGGACAGCTCAAGTCGGCCCTGTTTTCTACGCCTGCCTGCAAGGTGATTGCATGTCCCCTGGAGATGCTAGTGACTGTATCAAAGCTCGAACCATATCAGACTTGAAGCTTTTTGCATCCATAGCTGGCCGGCTTGCTTGCTCACCATAGGAAAGTATGCTAGGCAGCGTCGGGGACCAGGTAGATACTTACAGATGCATTCAGCCTGTTGCCAGTCAGGGCTCTGTCTTTGGCAATTCCTTTGCAATTTTTGCAGTGGTGACAAAGCAGCCATGTCCTCAAGAAAGCCTGTAGACAGTGTCATATTTACAATCCTGCAGATGCCACCAAACAGCACAACAGACTATGACTGAGCCACACATTCGCTTGGCTGCCATGCATACTCTGCAAAAGCGTTCATGCAGGGGTTTCAAGTGCTGTGGAAGCTTTGCTATCCATACAGGTGGCCATTGGCTACGAGCAGCAATTGTCCCGAGTTGAGCCATATCAGGTGCGCAAAAAACCATCTTGCCTCTTGCTATTTCTGCTGCGGGCCTGTCAGGTTCAAGAAGCTTAGCTCAATCTGCCTGCCATTGTGCGACCATAGCCTCCCTGGAGACTGCCACTACAACTCAAGAACATGTGCATTGCTTTACCTATTGCCTTCTGGCATTGACATTTCAAGGCTATTACATCAAAGCTTTCTCAGGACAAGCCTGCAGTTGGTGTCAGTGTGCTCAGGTTTGTGTCTTGTAAAAGCTGTTGTTGCTGTTGATGTTGCAGAGTTCAAGCAGACTTCATGTGGTGATAGACCAGACATTGATGTGTCTTGAGTACAAGGGAGCAGCAAGGGTTGTCTTGGTGCTGGACAATGCGGAGGACGTGTTTGACACGCCTACACAGGGCCATGTAGGTCATTAGAACACACGACACCCTTCTGGCTTTCATTTTGCAAGAGTCAGTCCTTCTGTGTATTTTCACAATTCTTGCAAAGCTTTGCACAATTCTCATTCTATCTACTGCCTTTCCTGTACGCGGTTCCCCACTTGCTTGAGAAAGTATCTGGCTCCTCGCCAATTGACGCCACAAGACACCATGCCTTTTGCTTTCTTGTTTACTGCAATATATTGGTGTAGTCATCCTCAATGCTTCAGACTGTAGTAGCAAGTTTGCATATTGCAGGTGTTTGGCGATGCTCTGAAGCAGCTCTTGACATGCAAAGCTCTTTGCTTGATCATGACATCAAGGACTTCAGTGGTCATACATGGCATACCAGTCAAACAAGAGGCCATACAACAGCTAACTAACAAGGATGCCGAGGACTTGCTAATCGCCCTTGCCCCAAACATCAAGCCAAGCGAAGCACAAGAGCTTGCCGAGCAGTGTTGCAATGTGCCTATAGCTCTATCTGTTGTGGCTGGCGTGACTCACCAACTACGCATCTCCCCTCAGGTACTTCACCTAAAAGCCCCTTGCCTATTCTGTGGGTTGTCAGCCTTCTGCACACAGCTCATATATATGATTATGTGTCCTCACTCAAACCTTCATATCAAGCGCAATTAAGTGTTCCCGTACTGCCTGTGTCAAACCTTTGCTAATCGTGGTTGCTACAGTGTTGGCTGCATCCCTTGAAATTTAAAGTTGTACATGCACCACCAAACGCTATAAGGTGTGGCTTCCTAGATCCAGATCCATGCTGGCCATCCTTGCAATGCAGGTCATGATCGAGAGCATGGCGGAGAGGGGCCTGAAGGGTCTTCAAGTGTTTCACGGCAACAGCTATGCCAAGCTGTGTGCCTGTGTGGCATCACCACTGCACCATCTGGACTTGGCTGATAGGCAATGCTTGGCTTGCCTGAGCATCTTTCCGCATGACTTCAGCTTGTCAGCAGCAGCAGCTGTCCTTGGTCAAGACCAGAGCGACACCAAGTTCTGCCTCCAGCGGATTGCAAACAGCCAGTGTGTCTCAGCAGACTTGAGGAAGGCACGGTTGTCAATGCATTTGTTGATCAGGGACATTGCTGCAGAAGGCTTCATGCAGGATGCCAAGTACTTGGCAGCAGAGAGGAGATTTGTGGTGCTGCACCTTGATGAACTCAGCCGGGCAGCTTACTTGCATACACCAGAAGGGTTGCAAGAGCTGAAGTCTCTTGCTAGGTCAAGGGTCAACTTCCAGAAAGCCTTCTGTTATCTGGCCAGGTTCATCAAGCAGAAAAAGCCACTTGAGCCAGAAAAGATGCGTAGCTATTGCAGCCTCAGCTTGTCAGCATTGTTGTTTGTCGAAGCCCTCAAGCTTGAGACCATCGAGACAAAGCAGGTGGTTTCCGAAGCCATGCAGCAGTTATTGGAGTGGACAGAGGCTGCGGAGGACCATGAGTCAGCTAATTTTGCTCGGGCGCAGCTTGGGGCTGTACTCTTGATGGTCCCCGGACCAGCCAGGGCAGCAAAGCACGAGCTAACAAAAGCTTATGGTGCCATCATCTCAATGAAAGGTCCACAGTGTAAAGATCTCATTCAGCCTCTGCACGCTCTGTCAAATGCTGTTGATGCCTTGTGGCACATGGGCGACTTGTCAGAGGGTGAGGCTGATGTAGAAGCTGGCGCATATGTTGAAGCAGAATATGCACTGCTAAGCGAACACATGGACATCAACCATCCACAAAGTGTGATGTGCTTGGCAGATGTGGCGTACTACAAACCAGACACACAGCAGAAGATCATAGACCTGACACAGCAAGTGCAGCATGCAGAGAAGGTTTTAGGTCCTCTGCACCCTGCTATGCTGCCTGTACAGCTTCAGCTATGCAGATCCATGTGCAATGCTGATGCCGAGCAGTTGACGAGAGCCATCCAGAAGCTGAGGGATTTGCTGGATCATTGCCAACAGCACTTTGGCAGTAAACACCTTTACACAGCTCAGGTGCAGCTTGAGCTTGGTAATGCGCTGACGCTGAGTCAGCAAGAAGAGGGCCTCTGTGTCATGAGGCAGGGCTTGCTTGGGCTTGTCACTCAGTTGGGTCAGACACATGAGCTGCTTCTGCTGTATCATGTGGACTGGCTTGTTCCAGCTCTGCTTGCAATGGGAAAGGCTGAAGATGCTATTAAAGAGCTTGAGCAGACAAGCGCGCTGTATGATCAGACTTTTGGACCGGATAGTTGCATTGCAGTACAGTGCTTGCGGCATCTAGCAGAAGCAAATTGCATGTTGCACAATTTGTCTGTTGCACATTCGCAGCTTGTGCAAGCTGAGACAAAAGTCAAACGCCACAGACATTCGTTGCCTGAAAACTTGCAAAATGCTGCTGTCGCCAAAGAGGGCATCATGCTGGATCTGGCAAGACTGTTGGAGAAGCAGAGCAGGTAAAGCACATTCCAAACGCAGCATTTTGCACTTTGATTGAGAAGGATGTGTTTTTGCTTCGATTTTGTTGAAGTGTTTGTCAACAATTACTTGTCTTGCAACACCTTGCCACTCAGAGACTTTCACTGCCCCATCTTTGTGCTGCTGGCTGCAGGTGTGATAAGGCTCTACGCACACACAGCCACGATCTTCGTGACAAGGCACTGCGCATGCACAGCCACGCCCTTCAACTGCTAGCTGGACACCCAACAACAAGCATTGTTGTGTTTGAACTCACATCAAAGCACTACGTGGATCAAGCAAGGTTGTACCGGCACATGAGAGATTTTGAAAAAGCTGAAGAATTGCTGGGCAATGCAAGCAGAGTGTGTATGGACAGCCCTGTTCAGCTTTGTAGTATCAGACTGGAAGCTGCATTGCTTGCTAGGGACATGGGCAAGGAGGACGACATAAACAGAGTACTTGCAGATCTGCGCTCTGAACCCAATCGCCTTGCTGGTCAGGATAAGTTACATGTGGAGCAGCAGATGCGCAAGTTAGATCGCAAACGCAGTGAGATGCATCTTTATTAGCTGAAGACCACTGTTCAATAGCCATATTTTTATGTGTACACATGGTTGCATATCTATCTTGTCAGTGTTTGGTAAACGAAGTTTGAGTCAGCATTGAACACTCAAGTCCCTGCAGTCAATGTACGATAGAGTCTATGTTTAGGGTTTATATTTAGGTTATATAGGCTGCGCCACCTGTGAAAACCAACGTGCCTTTGCTTATGTGGTTGCACTTGGCCACACAGTCATTGTTTTTTAAATTTGAGTTTGAATGTTGACTTTCAGACCTAATCCACACACCAATACATTGTACTAGCTTTAAAGCTAAAGTTCCAACTTGTATGCATGAGCCTGTTTATTTTGACAAGACTTCATGCACTATCATAATTTTCCAGTCGTGCTTGACCGTTTTGCTGGGGCTCAGCATGTTGCCAGGGCCAGTAGGATGTGCACACGTTGTAGTGGTGTGGCTGGTGCTGCACCATTTGCAGCAAATGAATTGCTCATGATAATCATTTTTGAATGTCTGCACACTTAGGCAGCAGTACGCTCCTTTGTTTTCCACGAATACTGACACCATGAGATCCTTTTTTGCCCAACACGATCACATGCAAGTTTCCAAAATTTGTTTCAAGCTGTTTAGCCACATTTGACCTTTGTCTTCTTCTCAGACTGTATGTGATCAGACGCTGAAGCATTGTCTCTCTCTGTCTCTCAGCACGCACACGAGACGACAGAACTTATAGCTGTGCGCAGAAGAAGCCTTCTGCATGTTGCAGCTGCCTATGAAATGGTTTGTCCTTGTGCCTAAGCGACAGATGGAAGCCTTTTCGCCGCCATCAAAGCGGACGTCTCAGTCCGACTCAGACCTCAAGCATAGCTGTTTTGCGAAGTGTGAAGGCTTGTGGTTTTCGATGCAGCGAGGCGACATTGACTTTTCTTGCAGGTTGCAAGATGTGTTTGTGCAGAAGCTCCAGCCGT
>JAABUP010004305.1_pt1 | contig 23497 bp, 31 predicted proteins | sample 5559201 | NCBI WGS metagenome assembly JAABUP01 (sample SAMN10711887, study PRJNA513373) | rock metagenome | isolation source: Antarctica rocks | place: Antarctica | reverse complement strand
GAGAGGGTGAGGAGGTAGGAGTGCTCAAGCAAGAAGGAGAGAGCCGCAGCTGCATGACTGTGGTCAAATGTCTCTTGCTAACGTCTCTTGCTAACTTACTGTAACTGCATCGTAAGTCACAACAGACCATTCTGTCTGACGGGCGTGAACAGCCAAAAATGCTATTGCCATAAGACTGCTTGTGAGGAAACATGCGAGGCCGACGTCATCAAGGACACCAAAGGCTGCACAAATAGGAGCTTTTCACGCAGAGCAGATGTCAGCAATGAGTGATTCCTTGCTGTGGGTGAGGCCCAAGGCCGCACTGACAGTACAAGCTGCTGGGCCTAAACTGCTGAAATATAAGCAAAACCAGCAAGTATCAACTGTTGACCACCACACGCACACACCTTTGCAGACAGACAGCACAACTAAATTCAGGCCAGAGCAACTAGCAGCAAGGCTTGTGCACACGAAAGCACTTGCTGACAGGCGATGTTGTTAGATCACACAGCTGCGCCGAGGCTTTGCTGCTGGGGATGCATGCCATGTTGGGCATGCATGTTTTGTTTGGGGATGCACGTTTTGTGTGGGATGCGTGCAATGTTTTGGGTGCAAAGGCATCAACATGCTTGTCCATTCCACGCATGCACACGTTTGCCTCAGCATGCTCGGATTCAGCAGGTACATGAGCAGCACAAGGCAGTGTACCTGCATGCCTGAGTCTGGTGCATTGACATTGAGCAGATGTTGCCGCCTGGCCGCCTCCAATGCTTCCTCCACATCAGCTGTGCTGAGCAGGGTTGAGCTGCTTGGCACATGATTCTGTGGCTGCACAACCACAAACAGTACTTGCAAAGCTTCCTTGTCAAGCATGGTGACGCTGCCACAACATGCGCACAAATGTGCAGCAAGGCCCATATTTAAGCGACCCATCAGTACGAGTGCCATCCTAGGATCATGGTTTGTCTGATGTGTGCTTGTGCACAACAAGTTGTTCCCACCTTGACAAAGCAGGCTGTGCAGGAGCAGAGGATGTGATGCCAGCGACTTGACTGGTGCTGAAGCTGCACAATTTGCAGCCCGACTAGTGCCTGCCATTTGACTGAATGCAGTCATGGCTCTGTACAAATCAAAGCAGCATCATCACGCATACAAACAAATGTACAAACGTACACATGTACACACACACACACACACACACACACGCACGCACGCGCGCGCGCGCGCACGCACGCACGCACACACACACACGCACACACACAGACACACACACGGGAAACTGTTACCATGGGCATTTACTGTTGGAACACTTGAGATGAAACAGGTTTGAGCTGGTGCAGTCACCTGTCTGCTCTGCTGCCTGCCCACATCAACATCCATCACCATTCGTGAGCCACTGCCAGGGTCAGAGCTGCCTTGCGTTACAGTGTCAGCTGTTGTCATGGCGGCTGTGGTTTGGGAGGGAGAGCCTTGCCTTGCATCTGATTGATGCTCAAGTTCCTGCAACACGTGTCTGCATGGCTCAACTTCTGTTTCTCAGGGTTCACTCTGCATGCATGGTGTGAATGTGATGTAGATGTACAGATGTGATGGAGATTGTGGATCAGGTGTGACATCAGCAGGTATGTGACAGGTATGTGTACTTCTGTTGATGCCGTGGACAGAGTAACAACATCAGGTTCACTCTGCATGCATGGTGTGTATGTGATGTAGGAGATTGTGAATCAGGTGTAGCATCAGCAGGTATGAGACAGAGGTATTTGGTAGGGAAACGATGTCAAGCAAGCTTTACACCATCCACTACAGAGGGTACAAAAGCATGGTCAACAACTTATGGTGGCCGCTTGATGTCTCTCCGCCTTGATCAGCAGATTGCAAGTTTGCATTTTGGCTGAAGATAGTGAAATGTAGCTTTGTGGTGTATGACAGGAGCATGCAACAAAGGAGGCACTATTGCTTTGTGTGACAATGCAGCTCAGGCCACCAGCCACTGCAGCACCAGCTAGTGTGCTTTGGTGACTGCGTGCATTGGCAAGCAGAAGTGCAAAGGCCAACAAGGGCAGGAATATACTGTGGAGGACATCTCACCTGTGAGTTGGCTGTGACATAAGAGCATAGCCTTCTGTACTTGTGGAGCCTAGCTTCCAGATCCTGGATCTTGTTGTCCTTGCTGAGACTGTCTGTTTCTAGCTCATGGATGCGTTTGTGCTTCTGGCCAAGCTGTTGCTGGAGGTCCAAAGCGTGTGTTTGAATTGCTCTAATACGCAGTTCTTGCTGCTGGCAGATACTGTGCAGCTGGTCGAGGGCTTCAGCGTATGCAGCTAGCTGCTGTGTCAGCTGCGTTATCAGAAGCTCTTGTGCCACCCATTTGTCTCTCTGCTCTTGCTGAAGCTGCTGACCACTATGTAACTGCTGGGCATGGTGCTGATTGATGCTCTGCCGTGCCGCAATCTCGTCGTATCCGGGCAAGACTCCGTGCGCTCGTTGAAGCACGTTCAAAAGCTGCGTCAACTGATCGATTAGCTGTTGAGGTGTGCCTTCAGCTGCTGACACAGCGGATCCGGAAGGGGCTACGTCGTCCACCGACGGTTGGTCCATACGCCCAGATGGTCTGCAGGCAGAGTCGCTCGTTTTGCAACCATGCTGCAGCTGGGAACTCTGACGGAACCGAAGAGGACCTTTGCCAGACGGACCAAATCACTGATACGGGGGCTTGACATGGAGCCAGCGGGTTTTGGGAGATCACCTTGACTAGCGGTGCGTGCGTGCCAAGTGCACCGATGTGGATCTGAACATGTTATGCCGCTCTAAACTCTTGCCCCATAGAGAAATGCGAGAGAACGTCAACGGTGAGTCCTCGTGTTGCACCAAGCCAGGACATGCAGGACGACACGCTTTGCTGCTGGGCGTCGCAAATGCCGCCTGCACTGGACAACGCAGACACTGTTGGCGACAAACGTCGGCGAGCGCCTTCCTTCCGACCAGACCTGCCGCGTCAGCTGCAAGGCTACGATCGCGGCAATGTTACGATCAGCTTGAACAAACTTTGTAGAATTGGTGACCAGTGACCAAACCTTCATGACGATGACCGTAGAGAACAGAAACTGATGGGTATGCCATGAGTCACACAGTGCTGTAGTCCTACAACAAGGCCTTAACAGCACGGGAGTACGCACATTGTTTCCCTCTAGGCATGGATCATGATGGGCACAGCTGCCGCCTGAAATGTGGCATTTTTTTGTTCTCCCCTAATTGCCACTTGGTTGTGTTCGTGTAGCCAACATCAAGGGTCTGTGCACTGCAGGGCTTCCTTCGGATATGCTTCAGCTTGCCATTGCTGACTTCGCTAGAGAGAGAGCTATGAGCTTTGCGCCCAGTTTGATTGAGGGACGGACGAGCCTGACTGCATATTGGACTCTTACCCAAGATGAGGTCAAGATGCTGACGCCATGTGGATGCTACCCAGCGATCTTAGTAAATACAAACGGATTGACTCATCTTGGGGCCCTTGAGGAACTGTCGTACAAGTTTAGGTGAGCATTTACTTTCACGTGCGAAAGCGACGGGAAAGACGATCGTCGGAAATGCAGCTGAAATGGCACCTGTGCATGAAGCGTGTGTCGCACTGATGGTGACGTTGCATGTGCTGTCGTCGTTACTGGAGGCAGACAATGGCAACAGTCCCCGATTTGGCGCCTCGACGTGTCCTTATTGTAACTGATTTTTTTAATGACCTGATACAGGTGCCGCTCGCATGCAAGCTGCGAGTCAGGTGTAAAGAGAACAAAACTTAAGCTCCTTGATTTATGCTCTAAGATAGGAGACAGATATGCTTACGTTGGGGACGTTGTCATTGCTTGACTTGATGAGACTGATCGTGAAGCTGTTTCTTGGCTGACATGCTGCAGTAGGATAAACTTTCAAAAGCACTTTGCCAGCGTTGACACAATTTTCACTGGAGCTCATGTTGTGAAAAACAGCCACAGCAGTCCTTTGATATATTGCGTTATCTCAGCACCTCCTAGCTTGGACACACCGTATAGACGGTCCACAAAAACTATAGGCACCTGCAGTGAGTGCAGAATGACATCAACGCCCTCACATGCAGAAAGACAATTCACGCTGAATTGCATCTTGCTTGCTTGGAAAGCATGTGGTGCAAGCCCCAAGCACCGAGGCTGCCATACAGTGAGTACTTTCAGCATGGCAGCAGGCCCTCACAGCAATCTACTAAACTCCCATTGCTTGTACTTGACGGCACTCATGTCAGAGCAAGGTTCTGCTAGAGTAGCCTGACAAAAGCAGCAAACAACCTGATCAGTTCTTCAGAGACAACTACATTATTTGCCTCACCTGTTCAGCTTGCGACTGTACCTGGATATCATGCGTATCAGTCAAGAGTAACTGATAAAGCTGATATGTTGTGTATCTTGGCATGCAAGTGACCACTGTACTGCACCTCAGGCACTCTCAGCATGTTGTGAATGACACACGCAGTCTGTGCACAGGTGCACAGCTTTGAATGGTAAGCGGTGACTACTTCGTTACACCTTGGATGCATACCTCGCCGACAGAATACCCTTGCGCTCTTGCTCGGACGATGATCTCCATTTGGAATGCATACCCTTTGGAGTTGACACTGGCGATGACCTTCTCCAGAACACTCTTCTTGTACAACCGGAAAGAGCCTGTCAGATCAGACACCTGCAGCAGGTTGCCAGCACTGTCACACAAGCTCCACCCTACAGTTGCTTGTGGCTGCATTTGGTCTGACACAGCAGAACGGTAGGTCAAAAGCCATACGTGGACAACTGTGGTACCACCCAACAAGGCCATCACCACTAGCCTCATCACAGCATCAACGTCTGCATGCACTGATTGTCCACTCCAGCATATGTGACACAGGCCAGGTTAGCATGCCTCAGCAGCATTAACGATAATGCAGGCCTGAGCTCATACTGCCATTGACATGGCTTGAATGCAATCGGCACCCTTGAAAGCTGACAAATATGCATGCACAAATGCTCAAGGGGCTTTGATTGATTTCAATCCACGTATGGCTCTTACCCCAGGGTTGAGCAGCGTCTGTGCCAAGAAGTTGGCCCCTCTGCTGACAAGTTTTCGCTTGAAATTCCAACCACAGACGCCCCCCTGGGCTTTGTACCTGGTGCCGGTCACAATATCACACCCTGTCTGCTGCTGATGCCTGCAAGGGCAGCTGTAAGCTGCGACATGCAGTTGATAACATCAGTGATGTTACTCTGTCAGCAGTAAGATTTACATGTTCTAGACTGCAAATGCATATGATAAAAGCTGCACGAGTACTATATTGCACAGTTTGGCATGTCAATGGCAGCCAGCCGTGCTTAACACTTACACCAGGGTGTCTGCTGCTGACACTGACAGATGTTGATGAAGAAATGCTGTGCAGTCATACCAACAGTTGCTTGCCAAGCTGCGCACCTTATGAAATCTGGGATGTACTTTGGCTGCATGGCATCAGTCATAAAGTCAACAAACTTATACAAATGGACATTCTGACCAACATGTCGAGCGATTCAATCAATCTGCTCATCTCACATGATGTGACAGATCCGCATCCATGATGATGACATACTCGCCTCTGGCATGTCTGAGGCCATGCACATAGGCTGTGCCTGGAAAGAAACACAAAGCGTGCACGTACTTGACATACGTGACCTCAATGATTAGGATCGTACAAGCAAGGATGCAAAAAATCCATACACTGTATGACAAATGCTCACCTAGACCAAGCTTGCCTGGTCTGCATTTGAGGATCTGCAGCAATGACAGGCATCAAGCTCATGGCAGTCAAGCAGCACGCACTTTTCGTGCAGGCCTTACGATCCTGTCATCCCCATACAGCTGTTGCAGTTGTCGGACTACGCCTTGTGTGTTGTCCTGGCTGTTGTCGTCTATGATCACAATTTCATAGTCAACGTCCCTGCATCAGCAAAATATGTTGCAGCTATAAAGCAACAAATTACAACGGCTGATTCATCTGTATGCTTCCTGCTGCCAACCTGCTGGTGAAGGTCTTCACCAGTAGCCATACAACTATGGCTATGTTGTCTCTCTCGTTATATGTTGGCAAAAGCACAGAATATCTGTCTTTTGATGGCATATTCTAATGGACGGGCACTGAAGCGCTATGCTTGTTTCGTCCAGCAACGTTCTCAGTGTTGACTTACTCGACAGTGGCTTCCACGTGCAGGATCAAGCATGCATCAACATCGTCCGCCGCTTCAATGGGTGGGGAAGATTGTCACACTAGCGGCAGTGTTGGAGTCTGCGCTCGCATTGCACGATGCTCTGCAAACACTGCAGGGTTGACTGATTATGCTTCATGGCGACGAACAGGGCGATGCAGCCTTACAAGGCATGCATCGAGGAAATCTGAATGCAAGGAGCTGCATGACCTTCTGCAGTGCAACCTAGCCCAAGTGCACAGGGGTGCAAGGCGTTAGAACTAATCACAACACAGTACTACCGTTATCATTGTAGAGCCGCTGATACAAATCGCCTTTTTTCAAACCTTTGCGATTTGTCGCACATCATATTCTTGATCAGTCACCTTGCATCGGCGCAGTTGCGCAAGCATGGCGTCCCTCAAAGAGGCACATAGGTCTGCAGCGTTGGCATTCAGTCCAAATGCTTCGTATCTTGCCGCTGGTACTGTTGCTGGTGCAATTGACATGTCTTTCTCGACTACCTCGACTCTGGAGGTAGGAATGGCTGGTCCCGTTGAGTAACTGTAAGACCTGATTTAGACAATCGATCCGTTCGCTTATGGTGTCAAACCTCAACACGTGATTGCCTTACGCAGGTCTTCAAGCTCGACTTCTCCTCCAGTAGCCATGAGCTGCCCCTAGCTGGGCAAGCTGTCAACGCTCCTGAAAGGTTCCATCGGCTCAGCTGGAATGCTTTTGCCTTTGGTACACCTGAGCAGGAGAAGTTTCCTGTGAGTCTTGCACTTTCAGACAGTCCAACCATTGTTGTGTGCCCACTGCTCTTGGACCCTGCTCTTGGACAAGTCAATACTCACGTCCTGTACGTCTTGCAGCATGGCTTGATCGCTGGTGGCCTAGCAGATGGGTCTATAGCACTCTGGGATGCACAACAAATACTGCGAGGCCGGCCAGAAAGCGCCCAGCTTTCTAAGGAAACCAAGCATCATGGAGCAGTAAGCCCACAATCCCATACACCTAGCATTTGCTGAGCACTGGCAGGGTCACTGACTATATGCTTTGTGTGATGACGAGTATATATTACTTGGTCCTTGTCATTCACTGTAGCTCTTGTGATTGGATTGCATGGCTGGATGCAGGTCAAGGGCCTGGCTTTCAATCAGCTCAGCCCCAACCTCTTGGCATCAGGCGGTGCTGATGGAGACATCATTATTTGGGATGTTGCCAATCCCAGAAAACCAACAGCATTCCCTCCGCTGAAAGTATGTCAGAAAGCCATCTACAGCAGTTTTCGAACTTTAGTTGGCTTGTTCATTGCTTGACTTTCCTGTAATGCACTCTGTCTCAGTTTGGTGAGGCCTAGATGCATATCAACAGCGCCTTAAAAGACCAAAGCTGCTCTGCCACTGCTGATCACGTCTCTGTAGCAGCATGACTGGGTTGCAACGCAGATGTCCAAACACGGTCTTGGGCTCATTGCTTTTAGCGCCACAGGATCAGCCATATCCACAGACAACACAGCAAGTTGACTGTGTACTGGTGCAGAGTCGCGGGCCCAGTCAAGGAACTGGGTCAGAGATAGCCAACATTGCATGGAACCGCAAGGTGCAGCACATCCTGGCATCCTGCACTGTTGGAGGCAGTGTGACAGTGTGGGACTTGAAGAAGCAGCAGCCAGTATTGAACATCAGGGACAGTTCAGGGTAATGCCCTGGTTGTAGTCATGCGTGGCGGTACAGGAGAAGCAGTCTGCTTTTGCCCTTGACTGTAGAGGCCTGCAGTGCACTGTCTTGCTGCAAGAAATTGTTGATTTGCAGTGATGCCTCCGCCTGCCTGCACCAGCTTGTTTGCCTGCTTGCCTAATAAGCTTTTGTTTGCTGAAGCCAAGGGGCTTTGCCCACCTGGTCGCCCTAGGTCTAGTTTCAATGATGTTGCATTACGTGTGTGTCAACACTGTCGTACCAATGGACCTTATAGGGATGCTCAGAACAGACTGCTCTGGAGAGACAAGACTTGCCCTGCACGCATCTAGCTCATCATGAGCCGTGAAGTGTACGCGGTGGTATTCTTATTGGAGAACGGATTGCTCTGACTGTAAAGTGTGTGTGTAGGCGATTACGCAGATGCTCGTCTATGCAGTGGCATCCAACTCTGTCCACCCTGCTGATGGTTGCCTGTGAGGACGACATGTCTCCAGTCATCCAGCTGTGGGACCTGCGCAGCGCTGCAGCTATGACACCAGCCAGAGAACTGCTGGGCCACAACAAGGTAGACTGTGTCTACACCCTCAATGCACTTTGTGTTTGATGTTACCGCGTACCAGGTAACCAGATAGGCATCAGCATTGGTAGGACACGTGCAGCCCGACAAGATAGAATGCTTCGTGGCCATCCACAAAATGACATGCTGGTACTTACACACACACGCAGTTCTGTCATTGCCAAGCTGTTGCAAGTGGCAGACAGTGATATTTGCACTCGATGTTGGAACAGCCAGAAGGTTGCAAGCAGGGTGGTAAGGGCTATTGACATCTAGAGGATATCAGACGTCGTACGCTAGCCCTCTTAACCAGCTCTTGCTTGCGACAGCAGAATGCATTGATCTTTCTGCTGAGCCAGACATGCTGCCATTTCATGCAGGGGGTCCTAGCCATGTCCTGGTCAGGCCATGATGCAGGGCTGCTGCTCAGCAGTGCCAAGGACCACCGCACTGTTCTGTGGGATGTCGTGTCAGGAGAAGTACTGGGGGAGGTGCCTGCTGGGGACAGCTGGGACTTTGATGTTCTGTGGTCTCCCAACAACCCTGGAGTGTTTGCCACTAGCTCCTATGGCACGGGTGAAGGAAGCTCTGGCAAGGTCGGTACCTCCTGAGCGCTCATCATACATCCCCACACAACCTTGTGCCTGTTGCAAAGCCAAAGCCTGATGCCAAGCTGATGACAGCGCACTTCTGAGCAGATTGCTGTTTTGGCTTGCTTTTCTTCCTTGTGCTTGCCCATGAGCTAGTCAAGGGGCTCGAGCTGACTGGCCGTACTGTACAGATTGTGCACATCAGCTCTGAACACCTGATGCATAGCTGGCCTTCTAGAGCAGCAGCCGAGATGTGTTGCACAGTGCAATGTCAATCAGACCCCTTTTGGGGGGTTCAGCGGAAATTGAGGGGTGTGTCCTCATGCTCATGACCATGCCCACTGATGGTGCATTTATGCATAGGAGTGCACCCGCAAGCAAGCTGGTAAACAGTTGGCGCACAGCAGTCTCATGATGCGAGCAATTTCTAATGCGCTTTTTCTGTGTATGTGCAGCTTCGAGTGTGCAGCCTGGCATCCTTTGGCGCCTCTCCAACCACTGAGACAGTCAACGATGACTTCAGTATGACCTCAGCGCCTGCAGGTCTGTCGGCACAGCTTTGCACTGCACCCAACACAGCTTGCTTTTGCACATCTCTGCACACTCTGTGCAATCTTTGCACATTGATCGTGACCATGCTTCCCTGACCACTAGTTTCAACAACCTGTGTGTCACACGCGCCTCTTCCAACTAGCGTCCATTTTTGCAGTGTGTTTGGGGTCCTGCACGCAGTCATTATTGGTGAAATTCAGATTTGTGAAGTCTTGATCGACATTCCAAGACTGGGTTACACAAAAATGTCTGTGTCTAAGAACCCAAACACATTATGGCGGGAAAAAGCCTTACCTGACATGAGGCATGTGGGCTTCTGAGTCCTCAGCTGTAGCTGCCGTTTGCATACTCAGATTGCATGTAAAGACTGACCACGTCACTCCTTTCGTTGTTCATAGCAGAGACAAAGTACTTCGGAACCAAATAGTCAATAGCTATGAGAAGGTGCACCTGAAATTCAAAATCTTTTTTGACTTCATCCTTCTGTGGTTGATGTTACGCAGGACCAGCTACACCCTTGAAGAGAGCCCCAGCTTGGCTGAAACGACCAGCTGGAGTAGCTTTTGGCTTTGGTAACCGCCTGGTCTCCTTCAAGAACATTTTGCGGCAGGGCCAGGCTGGGGAGCATGTGGATGCAGGCATTGTCACCCTGTCACATGTGAGCACTCTGAACATGCAATGCATGTAGGCACTCACACACACACACGAACTGACACATCACGTGCTTGGCTGTACAGATGACCAAGCATTGTTGCTTGTCGATGTTTTTGCTTGTTGACAACAGAGATCTTGCAGCACTCAGCAGGTTGCAGAATTGGCTTCACAAATTGTGTTTTGTCGTGTTTCTTCTGACGTCAAGTCGGGCTTCTTCATGGCATTGGCATGATCATCATGCATTGCATGGTGCAGATAGCCACAGAGAGTGAGCTGATTGGCAGGTCAGAGGCATTTGAGCAGGCAATGAATGAGAACGCTCTGGCACAGTTCTGTGATTACAAAGTTGCCAACTCAGCTGGGGAAGATCAAGAGACCTGGTTGTACCTGAGGATACTCTTTGAAGCTGACCCCAAAAGGCATGTTTCATACCTGCAGCCCATGTCGTGTCGCCTTACAATTTGACAAAGCTTACCTTGACACATTGTTGTCCTCACTTTGGTACTGCATACAAGCATGTTCTACATTTACATGCTTTTCACAGAGTGCCCACAAGTAGCTGCTGCACAGAACCTCTTGGCTTCATTTGGCAGCCGTTCACTCTCACCTGAAGTCATGCAGGCAACACATGACAGGATACATCTTCTTCATGCTGCACCGGAGGTTGTGCAAGTCAGGGTCTCCCTATGCAGGAGAAAGCACTGACAGGTGCTCATGATCACCATGCAGACAGTCGCTGGAGAAGCTGGCCAGTCAGGGTCTTTTGCAACAGTTCCCCTGCATCAGAAAGCACTGACAGCTGCTCATGACACATGCAGGCAGTTGCTGGAGAACCTGGGCTTCCACAATGCTCTACCCCCTGAGCCCTTGGCGGAGCCCTCCACCCTGAGCTCAGTGGATGCAGCAGCTCAAAGCTTGGAGGATGTCCACCTGCACAATGCCAGCTTGGCTGGTGGCGACGGCTTCGGCGATGGACTGTCTCCTCATGGGGAAGACAATGGCGACTTCTTTGAGCAGCAAGGTACACCAGCAGGCCACTCAGAGACATGCATCACATCATTCTCAACCCTCAAACCACTTCAATGCAATCCCTCTTTGCCCAGAAGGATTGTATGATTGCTTACAGATTTGATTCAGACTGTTCAGACGTGATTAAAACCTAGTACTGGTGTTTTTGACCAGGATACTTGCAACCCTGGCACATCTGTACAACCTGGTTGGTTGGCTGAAGATATAACTCCTCCTCCTCAGGCGACGCAGTCATATTTTGGCATGCAGCAGTCATCAAGGCATCAGTGCCTGGCAAACAGTGAGGCAGGCTGGCAGTCAGGATGGCTGATGCCTGCCTCACTGTTTCCCAGCCTGCTGGCACCTGCATGTGTATTTGACACAAACAGAACACCACGCAGAGCCGACTCACAGCACTTGCATCAAGGCATGTTTGTGGTCGATGCCAGCTTTAACACCTTGGCACCACGCTTCTGCCAGCACAATCTTGCTCATGAAGCTGCTCTGCAGTATTTCTCAGTTTCAGAGCATGCAATGGCGCAGTGACAGGTCTAGATTATGGACTTCAGGGTGTGGGTTTTAGGGCTATTTTGACGGCGCAATGACATGCTACTTCTAACTTGACTGCTTTGCCTTTGCAGATGATGGGGACTTTTTTGACAACTTGCAGCCCTCTGCTGCCCCCACCCCAGAGAAGCCCCGCAGTGAACAGGCTGAACCCCCCTCCCCCGCTGTCACGAGGGGCCTTCAAGAGGAAGCTGGGGAATCCGAAGCCACCATTGAGCGGGCTTTGTACATTGGCAACTACACTGCTGCTGTGGACGCATGCATCAAGGTCAGACTGATGCTGAGGTTCATTGTGTCTCTCATGACTGGCATGAGACTGCAGTCAACAGCCTGTGACTGCCTATTGGGTGAGGACACACCTTTGTTCAAGTACCTAGCATGCAACCTGCCGACGCCCCTGTCCAAGGCTCTCCAAGGCTACCGCATGCGTTGAGCCCTTTCCAATCAGTGTCTGCATTTCAGGGCAAGCATTGATCTGTACTGTTTGTCCAAACCTGCTGAGCAGGCAGTGTGTACACCCACCTGCAGGCAAGCAGGATGGCAGATGCTCTGCTGATTGCTGACCTGGCTGGGCGTGATGAGCTGATGCGGGTGCAGCAGATGTACATGAAGAAGCAGCCCAGCCCCTACATGAGGGTGGTCAAAGCCATCCAAGGCAATGACTTTGTCAGTGAGTCTCAACACTCTCAGGCAGCATCAAGCGTTCGCTTGACAAAGCCTTACCTAATACGCCAACGATGCCTGGACTCTGACCTGATCTACAGTCAGCTCGCTCATAAATGAGTCACGCAAGACTTAGCTGTCAGCTGTTGAAGCTCATATGCCAACATTGCATTGCATTGCATAACATGAACAAGTACGTCAATTTCAACTCACTCCAGCCTGCGTTATGATGATGCTGTCTTCTTCATAACAACCCTGCTTGTGCCCACATGGATTCGGCTTCCCCTGCTGTAGGGCTAGTCAAGGAGCGGCCCCTAGACCAATGGAAGGACACCCTAGCAGTCCTGTGCAGCCACAGCAACCGGGATGAGTTCCAGGGCCTGTGTGACGCCCTGGCCCGGCGGCTGTCGGGCGGTGGGCTCACCCATGCTGCCACCCTGTGCTGGATCTGTGCTGCCAAGGTGGACCAGGCGCTGCATGTCTGGGCCAAGGAGCTGCTGGACAAGCAGGCATCTGTGTCTGAGCTGCAGGTGCGTCCCTTCCTCCCACATGGTACCTGGTCTAAAGCAGGACATTATGCCTTTCTTGACTTTGGAAAAACTGTTTTGAAAGAACTATGAAGAGAGTCTATTCGTAAGAAGAGTCTGTTTGACGCTTACTCACAAGTACACGTCATCAGGTCCACCAGGATGGTCGTGCCAGATTTGGTATCTCCAGCTTGTCTTCTTGGCAAGCTTTCTTCCACACTGTGCTTTAGGCAAATCCACATGAGCTTGAGGCTATTGACATCTGAGCAGTTGCTCTTCCTTTGTTGACACCCAGGCAAGGCGCTTGAGCCACCAGCGTCATTCTTACATGCCTTGTGTAGCGTTTGCATGCTGCCCATAATTCTTGAGTGACAGTCACGTTGTGTTTGTGTTGGTGTTTGATACTTCAAAGGCAGTTTGTGTTGCAAGCAGGAGCTGATGGAGCGCGCTGTGGTTCTGACGCAAGGAGGAGGGCAGCCCCAGGCCAGCCCTGCCCTGGGAGACCTGGTTGCCCAGTACTCCACCATCCTTGCATCACAGGTCAAGCTCCCTCGTATCCTGACATGCTTTCCTGTGTCACCTCTGTATCAACATTGCCACATTTGTCTCCTGGCATCATTCGGTCTCTATCCCAAAGTGTATTTCTGATCCTCAGATAGTCAAGAATGCTCTGAACACTTGCAACGACAGGTTGTCGTCACTGTCAAATGCAGTGACTTTGAGCATGCTTCCTGCCGGGTGTTGACAAAGTCTGATGTTCACAGGTTGAACTTGAACCACTACATATGTGATGCTCAAAAGAAGCCTGTCTGGAGGCAGCCGACTTGCTTCGCACGCACCTGATGCCTGTTGGCTAAGCCCGCCGTTCAACTTTTACGACTATTATCAAGGCAACATGTGTATGCACAGGGTCGCATGCACCTAGCGTGGGATTACCTTCACATGGTAGCCGACAATGGCAATGTTGCCTTGCTGGAGCTGCGTGAGCGCATCTACAACACCGGCTCAGCTGAGATCCCACAAGATGCGCCACCCCCTGTGCTGCCATACCAGCAAGAGTCTGTGGTACCACAGGCCCCTCCTGCAGGTATTGCATGCTGTCCTCAAACAAAAAAACCTGTGAAGACTGAATGAAAACTGTTGTGCCACTACAATGGCTGCTCTTTCATCAAGACGAGAGTCATGTCTATGTCACGTGTGTCAATAGCTTTGCATAGAGGCACTCTGTGCATAGGGGGCTGTGGACATCTACTGTGGCAATGTGTGTTGCCAATGTGACCCTGCCCTTTGGCAGCACAATATTGGACAAATGTACCGACAGACAAAGGTTTAGAACAGTATGTTCAGACTCTGATGTGCTCTGCATGTATTCTGAAAAGGTCCTCTGTTAGAGAAGGGCAAGTCTGATTTGGCAAGCCGTATACTTCTTCTGCTGCTGCTGCTGCTGCTCAACAGTGCCTGCACTCCCTCAACTGCACAAAATTGACGCGCTGTCCACCTTATCTCTACAGCAATGCCGATACTCAACACAGGCCACTGTAGACTCTTGCCTGTCCTTGCAGCAACTTCTGGCTACAACGGAGGCCTTGGATCTGTTGGAGGGAATGCATATGCAGCCTCCAGCTATGACCCATATGCACAGTCACAGCATGCATACAGCGCTGCTGCCATGCAGCCACCAGCGCCGTCATCGCCCTATCGACAGCAAGCCGCCGCCGGCTTCGGTGGTGGCTTTGGGAGTACCATGGCAGCATCAAATCCCTATGCAAGTTCTGCTGCTCCTGTTCCGGGGCGGTCACCGGTAGGGGAGCATGGCCTGTGCAGTGCTGAGTGTGTGTGTGTGTGTGTGCAAGTTTGCGCTGATTGTAGATGCTGTGTCCAACGTTATCATGCAGCTGGTTGCATTGGCTTGGCCCATGGCCTTGCATGTTGACTTTAACCCTGCAGGTGTTTGCTTCTCAACCTTGTTTTGGCCGCTGTGACATGTACCATTGTAGTCAGCTGGCATGTTGTGCATTACCTTTGCTTTGCAAGCAAGACGCCTACAATACATGTGTACCTTCACTGTATTGCTTTTGTATATTTCCTATTGTTCGGTTTTTTTAAACGTAGACTCTTTATTTCTCATTATCTGCTTGTTTTTATTCCTTTTTAGTATCCTGTGTACATCATTTTGATTTTCAGGGTCAAAGTCAAGAAGGAAGGTTCTTAAACAGCTGAAGATGTCAACAGAACATTGTTGTGTTGACATCTTCAGCTGAAACTGAGATGCCGCCATGTTCAGACCTTTCCTCTTGACTTTGACCCTGAAGACATGTGCTCTCAACCTTCCTTTGGCTGTTTGGCTGACACGTAGCATTGTAGTCAGCTGGGACAATATGCGTCACCCTTGCTTTGCACACAAGTTGCCATGCAGCTCAAGGCTTCAATCTTGTTGCAAGTCTGAGCATGGTAAACTCCATTGATGTGTTGTTTCCATGCTGACATGCTGACATCCCTGTCTCTGTTACAGGTGGCAGAAAGGCCTGCTCAGGGTACGCAGCAGTGGAATCCTCAACCTCAGGCACCCCCTGCTCAACCCCAGTGGGGCAGCCAGCAGGCCCCTGCCCCCTCCCAGGGCGGCTGGCCGCAACAGTCCCACCAGCAGCAGTCAGGCTATGCCTCTCAGCAGCATGACCAAGCAGGGCTGTTTCCAGCAGCCCCTGCCTATGCAGGCATGAGTCAGGGTCAAGGGGCGGCGGGCGGGTACCCCAGCCATGGAGGCCCCCAGGTCTTCTTCCCTCAAGCTCCTGTAGCTTCTTCTGCTGGTCCACCTCCACCTCCCTCTCATGTAGGCAACACACCATCGCCTTGCAGTATGTTGCACTGCAACAAATTGCCTATCTGCATTGTTTCTGCAAGCATGGCAGACGAATGATGACCAGGCAAGGCAATGAATCCCTGCATTGTTCACACATTACGTCTCTCTTGTAAACATCCGTATGCTGTTCCTTTCCTACAGTCATTGGTCACAAATCAGGTGTAGTTGTCACAGTTTTGATTATGCATGTTGATGACCACCTGCCATGCAGAGCAACAAGGCATATCAGACACCCCAGTTCATCCCCCAGACCTCACCCAAGGCTGCCCCAGCCGTCCACTTCAACCCTCCACAGCAGTTCATGCCGCAACAAGCCCCAGGCTCAGGGGGCTTCCCAGGGATGGGCCACCCCCAACAATCTCAAGCCCCTGCTGCACCCCCCAAGCCTGCGGCCCCACCCGCCCCCACTGGGCCTCCTGCCAATGTGAACATCAGCAATGTTGACACGTCCAAGGTAATATGTACGGCCGATCATAAATGTCACACAGCAGAGCATGTTGGTAAGCATCATTCAGAGCACACAGCAGAGTCTGCTGTCAAAAGCTTGAAAGGGGAGAACATCTGGACTATCAAATTGGCAACTCAGCAATGCTGTTGTTGATGGCTGTTGGCGCTACCAATTGATGATCACCCGACGACTCAGGTGGTCTCACATACTGAGCCTGCCTTCCATGTTCAGACGGCTTCATGTCATCTCGCTACTTCTTCTGTGTTAGGCGTTGAGCAGGATCTCTGCGTCTTGCATTGATTGAACCCATGTGCTCAGACATTGTTGACTGTTACCAATCAGGACGCTGTGCTTGATTGTCAGGTGTCTCCCCAAGTGAATCCTCTCCTAGATAGCTTGCGCACGCTGTATCAGACATGTGCCGGCGCGCCACAGATGCAAGCGCCCAACAAGAAGCGTGAGATGGATGACAACAGCAAGAAGATGGGTCAGCTGTTCTGGAAGCTCAATGCTGGGTACGCTTTGCAGATTTTCTGTGACCTGCTGCACTTGTAGTCTAGTCTTCCTTTTGCATGCATAGCCATCCCTTTTTTCTTTTCGTTTTTCAATTTTACACTGTGCTTTTCATCTGCTGTGTGGCTATGACAGACAGACTGCTATGCAGAGTCGCAATTCCACCTCCTGACTATGCGTCAGTTCATTCCTTTTGCGACCAATATCGCATGTGTTTGTCAGCGCTTGAAAGCAGTCAACCCGACATCACCTTGCAGTTACAGCTGGCTGCGCAAGACAGAATTGATTCTTATGCCCATGCTCAGGAAGCTCAGATGGTTGCGTTTGCTGTATAATTTCATTGAGATGCTTGACCTCAAGAATCTATAACCATGTTGTGTATGTTCGACAGGGATGTGTCTGAGGGAGTGGTGCAGAAGCTGATGCAACTGAAGCAAGCTTTACATCAAGGAGACCTGAACAAGGCAAGCAGTGTCCAGGTATGCAAGCTGCTGAACTTGAATGGTGACTATTTTCAGCAGCATGACGTCTGGTCTGAATCTCAAGTATCTAGCGTCAAGTGCTATTGATGGCCACGTGAAACGTGATCATATATGTTGCTGTGGAAAGAGCCTGAAAGCTCTGTCAGTTTACTCACCAGCAACATTTTGACAAGCAGTGTATGCATGTCTGCAGGTCAGTCTGACCACAAGTGATTGGGATGAGTGCAGCTCCTGGTTGACAGCTCTGAAGAGACTGATCAAAGCAAGGCAAATGCTTGGCTGAAATGCCAGGCTGTTCTTGATGTGCGACAGTGTTTCATCCCATATGTGTCTGACGCTTGTGCCTGACTGAGTTATCATACAACTGGCAAAGCCTGTTCTTTCACGCAAGCTTGGCTGGATGGTACAATAACTACTGAGCATGACTTGGGCAAGTGCTTAGCTCCTGCTTGGGCTGGTGCTGGGCAGTATCACATACGGAAAAGGCCTGACAAGTACCCTTGACTGGTGTCTATGTGAAAGTATTTGTCTGATAGTCAATCCGAAAGCTGGCCGATTGTTTGGCAAATCATCTGATGATAATGGTCTCATGGAACACTGCAATTCATGCCTCATTGGTGCTGCTCTTGTAGCGCATATCCTGAACAGCTCCAGAGCACAAGACGGCGCAAAAGAATGCTTCAGTGCAACAATGTAAGCAAACCCTGCAACAAATGAACAAGCATGAAGTCCAAGACGTCGTCCACAATGCATCACTTTATGAAAGACAAACCGCCCAGGCGTCATGTCTGTTTCACGGGATGCACATGATATAGACAACCAGGCACTTGCCTCATTACTGACCGGAATGTGGATGCTGCTTCAGCCAGCTATTGGCAAACAGCACGTTCAAGCAATACATCCATGCACTTTGTTTGAGGTGTTGCATGTGGTGTACAAACAGATTGCAGACTGCGGCCTGGGCTCAGCGGCAAGTGAGACTGTCTGCTGCACCCGTGATTCTTCATCTCAGCAATGCTGTACCATGCGGATGACACCGCAGTGTCTGCAGTGCTTGCATGCGCTCTTGCCTCAAGATGACCATCTCGTGATGCAGCAGAAACAGCACACGTCTGTAAACTGACAAATCATGCTGTGAGAGCAGCTAGCTTCGAATTTCTGCGAGCAGATGAGCCCAAATCAGCAGGTCATAGAGTCATATGTCCCAGAAAGGTGTTTTCGTCGTCCATGTGCTCATGTGACATGTTCATATCTGACAGGCCAGATGTCATTGAAACTTGCTCCTTCATGATACTGGTATCTTCAAACCAAAGCTTGTCACCGTAGAAGATGGTCAGCTCCTCCTCTGCCATGATGTTGCGAGCTGCAAAGTATCTGATTACAGGCTGATTACCATCAATCCTGTAGTCCAAATTGGGCTTTTGAGCATGGTTGAAGAGGGAACCAACTCCTAGTGCTAGCAACATGGTGCCGCCTGTTCCCTTGAACAGATAGTGTTCCAGCACTGTGTGCCTGTATGCAGCACACATGCTGACATCAAGCAACTCAGATTGCAACGTTCAAAAAATATTGAGATGCACCACCAGGCAAGCATGACAAAGTGCTTCTTTGCAAAGCCTTTGCAAACCTTCATCCAGCCTTGCTCCAGCATAAAGTGTTGGACAAGAGCACTGACAATGCTGCAAGTTATCAGCAACATGTAAGTCGGTGTCACCTGCCATGGTTCTGGTATTCATGCCCAGAAAGCTTTATGCAGTGCGCAGCCTCTACCAGTGTTCCTTGCTGAATCTGCTTAGTGGCGAAAACCCCTGCAAGACCAGCCGTTGCAATCGTATGCATCGCTGCAAGATGCCACACGTTGCTTGCTAGTCTGCACGTACCTCGAGCACACGCTTCTTCAGTATATGGTGTTGATCTGACTTGATACAAGCTCTGCTCGGGAGCTGCAAGCATGCAAACAGGCGAATAGGGCTGTCGAGGTTGCTGCTCACGCGCGAGTATTTCCTGCTGACTCACGGAAATTGATTGAGCGGCCAACGTTCACGGCCAAAGTCAAGTGCAGAGGTGCTTGCGTGCAGTAAGTGCTTTTGGAATCTGAGACGGGTCAGCCGCGATCGTTTCGCGAAACGCTCGCACTTCGACAATCTTTCCCCGCACAGCCGGGCCTACATACGTGAGCGGAATCCGCAGATTGCCCCGAATGATGTATTCTCCAAATGTGAAGGAAGAGCCTGTTGCACAGGAAACCTCCACAGTGAAGCCAGGACCGATCCAACTGTCTCAGGAGGAGCGGCAGGCTTTGCAAATGCAGCTTTCGGAATGCATCGAGGACAACTGCGAACAAGCCAGACTAGACTTTGTTCCGGAGACCGTGGCACAAGGTAAAGATGGGTACACTACGGCCCTACCGTGCCGTTGGTACGCCTGCAATGTCTGACGCTGTCTTTGCTGGCGCGACAACAGGGCTGCCAAGTCCCGACGACTGGCGGTGCACGTTGCACTTGCGCGGCAGTGGGAGGGAGCGAGGCAAGGTATACACAACTTACCACCCCCCAAACGGCAAATGCCTGAGATCATAGCAGGCTGTTTGGGTTTTGCTAGGCCTGGACACAACGTCAGGCGCTGGACAGCCTACAAGCAACGTCACAAAAGCAGACAAACTCAGCACCGAGGTAGCTTTTTGCTGGGCCTTGCATCTAAATCTCAGCCACACTAATACGGTCAGTTATGATTTGCAAGTCGCTGGCAATCAACGCTCAAAAGTGTCCATAGGTTGTCCAGAAGAGAAAGAGAGCAAAAATCGCAAGTTCCTCACCACATCCCTCCAGACTACTTGCCAATTTGAAAGAAGATGATCTAGAGCAATTTCTCTTGGCGGTAAGCACAGCTTTCATGTGCTTCAAGCACTGTATGTGGATTTACAGTATTGCATCAATGAGCAAACAAATATTCCTGTGCTAGTGTGGTATCAGTCTGCCTGGAACAACATTGACATTGCATATGTGCGTCCTGCCAAAGCTGTCTGAACATCTGTCATTGCACTCAAGGCGTGTAGACTGCACACAACAAGCATTGCAGACCTAAATAAGTTTCACTTGTATACTCATATGAGCCTGCTTCGCTCCGCCAACTTGCTGACACCTTGCTCAAGCCTGGTGAGTGTTACCCAAGCAGCCATGCGCTGCATACCTCGCGCCCACATTTGGTCTGTTTCACAATTCATGAATGATGTGTCGATTTATTTTGTTTCTTCAGATCCCCACATACTGCGGCAGTCCAGAACACAGGAAACAAGGCCTGTGGCGACCCATCCAGAAGACAGTGGAGTGCATGGATCAAGACTGCAAGGACAAGCCGGCTGATGAGCGTGTGATGAAGTGCAGCGGCCATGCCTCATTTGAGGCACACTGTGGCAAAAACTCAAAGCAGCATCACTGGCGAACAAGCTTCAAGGTCGATGTTGCAGGTACTGCAACACTGGTACAGTGATGTGGATTATCTGCATAAACAGGCTGTTACTGTGCAGACGTTTGGCTATTATACTGTACTGTGCCTGGATGTGTGCAAAAGGAACTCATGAAGTGTTTGCTGTAACCCTGGTCGGCTTGTTTGATATGAAAAGGCACATGCTGCCAGAGCCTAGCCTATATTCTTGGTGGTAGCACAGCATGCTGTTGGGCAGCTGTGTCTGTATTGCACCTTGCAGATCACACCTGATTGACCAGAGCACAGCTAACTTTAGTCTGCTGAGTACCTAGTCCATAGTACCTTTGCGATCTACTTGACATCATTCTGCATCTTCCTCTGAACCTTACGTGACGTTGATTACTTCTCACATGTAGGTTTCAGAGGACAGTCAGTGGAGAAGTTCATGGCAGCTCATGGCATCAGCCTGGACAGCCGCCTGCCCACAGCTGCAGCTGCATCTGCTGTACTGCAGTCATCATCACCATTGTCATCATTGCCACTGCCTGCAGCCAGCCTGCAGCATCAGCATCAGCACCAGCAGGATACGCACAGTCCATCAGAGAGCTCAACAGATTCTGAGCCAGACAGCTCAGCCCACCTTGTAAGGCGTTTCGCCCTGCACTGTTACGACAGCACAGAAGAAGCTTATGAAGCATTACAGCTGCAGCAGCACTCAGACAGTGATGTGGAATACGCTTCATGTTCATCAGGCAGAGCACTGAGTCATGAGAGGCTGGACGGCTGTCAGGAACGCGAGGAGCAGGACGATTTGGAGGCCATGTCTGAGGATGATGCATCGTCTGATGCTCAAAAGCAAGCACAGGTAACCTAGACTGTGGCCTCACTGTCTTTGAGGATGCAATTGCACTGGGTGCTTGACATCCACTTCTATCAACTGCTTCACAGCTGCTGCTGTCATCCATTTGTGCAGCCAGAGTCACAGGTGCAGCCCTGTTTTTGGCTATGTAACATGCTGGACATCACATGCTTGCCATTCCAATTTGTTGGTCAGTCAAGCAGCTGCAGCTGAACACAGCAGCACTTAAGCACAGATTGACTGCGCTATGGTGTCAAATCCTGGCGATGCTTATGCAGGTGCAGGCCAAGTGTAGCTTGGATGCAGAGTGTGCTCAGCAACGGCAAGCCCCTGTCAGGGTTGTGGCCAGCGGCCCTGCTACACAGCAAGAGAGCAAGCAGGTCAGATTGTGCTTTGGCTTGTTCTGGCATGACCTCTGAAATCAAACCTCTGTTTTTGCTATGCATTTGTAACAGGCTTCAGCTCTTGTTGAAACCGTGAGCACTTGGCAATATCCAGTCACACCATGCATGAACAGATTACTGCTCAAAGGTTGAAAATGGCTGCATAGGCTGCATTCCTGAGGTAGCCACCTGTTACTTGTACATAGAAGTGTTCCACACAGCATTTTAATTTAATTTAGGAGTGCTCTCACCAACACATTCAGAACGAACACACACACACACACACACACACACGCACACGCACACGCACGCGCACGCGCACGCGCACGCGCACGCGCACGCGCACGCGCGCACGCACGCACGCACGTGTTATGCACGCCTGCCGACTGCACTCTGCATTTCAACAGGTTGTGTGTTTGATGCTAGTAACCTGTGATGCAAGATTAGCCTAGAGGTACACATGGATCCATGCCCCGAGCTACTAGCAACAAAGCATGACCTGTTGACGTGCAGCTTGTAGTGCTTATTTGGTAGCGTGACTGGGTGTTTCGGCTAGGCAACTCTTGATGAACTTACAACAGTTGGTTCTTTTGTTGTGTTTTGGTAAGCACAACACACCAATTAATGGAACATTTGACAAGTCAGAGACTGTTGGAAGTGTGAGCACTCAGCAATATCCAGTCACACCATTCATGAACAGATTACTAATCCATCAGTCAGTGATGGCTCCATAGGCTGCATCCTTAGGTGACGGCCTGTCAATACCTACATACGTGTGCTCCACACAGCATTCTACTTACACTCAGGAGAGCTGTCACCAGTAGTTTAAGAACATACACACACCATATAACACGTGCTCCTGTCATGCAAGCCCGCCGACTGCACACTGCATTCCAAAAGCTTTGCCTAAACGCCTGACTGTTGCTCAAGTGACGTTTAGGCATCTTTACATGAAATTGATTTATAGTCATTTCAGAAAAGAGTATACTTGTGCTGTATTGATTTGAGCCACAAGCACACATCACCCTGCTGGGCAATGCCTGACTCAGATGTGCATACCTGCACATCGAAGACTGCGCCTAGCACAAGGACTACGATTGAATTCTATCTCAACGCCTGAGTCAAACCCCCTGGATGCAAAGGCTGACCTGTAAAGTCTGTACACTCTATGATGCTGTGTGGAGGTAGCTTGGCAGCAGCAGCTAGTCAATGCCTGTCACACATGTGCATGAGGCCATGCATTCATTGGCCCTGTTTGAGGTCTTGTATGTGGGAGCTCAAAATGTACCCGGTCCCTTGTATAATGCAAGCTCTCCACATATTTGACAGATAGGGCTTCCATCTTTACACTCACCAGCACTTGCAGCATCAACAAGCATTCTTGTGTGCTGTGTCGCCCGGATTCCACATATAACCTTTTGCATCAACTTATCCTGCATCATGTACACCCCCCCCCCCCCCCAGGCCCCCCTAGACAACAACAACCAATGATGCTGCAGGCATGACTCAAGAAGG
>JAABUP010004303.1_pt1 | contig 23500 bp, 20 predicted proteins | sample 5559201 | NCBI WGS metagenome assembly JAABUP01 (sample SAMN10711887, study PRJNA513373) | rock metagenome | isolation source: Antarctica rocks | place: Antarctica | reverse complement strand
ACCGCCGCCGTCGCCGCCGTTCCGCTCGCCCGCGACCAGGCCCGCGCCGGTGAGCGCATCCAGGCGCGACTGCGCACGCGAGATGGCCTCCTGGTACGACGCTGCCGTCCGGGTGGCCCGCATCGAGGCCGCACCCTGGCGGTACAACAGGACAAGCGCGGGCACGGCGATGGCAAGCGCCACGAGCACCTCAAGCAGGGTGAAGCCGCGGTCCGCCGCTGGATCGCGCCTACTCGGCATGGACTGTGTTCTCCGGCGCCTGGACAGCCCCGGCAGAATGCCAAAGCCGCGGGCCGAGCGCTTGCGCGACACCGGGCCAAGTACTGGTGATTACGTAGTTGTCATTGAACAAGCGCCCACCTTTCAACAGTTCCTTTCACTCTCGCAGCTTGATCATCTTGCCAAGAATATCGGCAGTAAGATGCGTTACAGACGGGTTTTTGACAGATGAGGGCACAGCGCCACATGACGGACCTGAACCGGCCGCGACATCCCCAGCGTTCCCGCCGCGTCCGCATCACTGTTACGCTCGCCGGCGTCGAGATCGGCGGCGTCGCGGCCCAGGCGGCAGGCTGACGGTGCCGACGCCTGGGAATCGAGGCGCGCTACACCTCGCCAAAAGCGTGGTCGGCTACGCGCAGGTGGCCAGGGGCTTCCTGATGCCGCAAAACCTTAATCTGCAGGGCACCTGGAACTACCAGGTGGGTGCGACCCGGCAGGCCGACCGCTTCACCGCCTCCGGCGACCTCTACCCTATCGATTTCGGCAACCGCATCGCCAGCAACGTCGTCAACGGCACGACGATCTACCTCAACGGCGGCGCGGTCCACCAAGGCGTTGAGCTGGAGAAGTCCTACGTCACGGTGGACTTCGCGGCTGGCTACACGCTGCCGATCCTGAATGGCCGCAAGCTCGACTTCCGGCTCAACGTCAACAACATCGCCAACGACCATAGCCCTACCTTCTTCAATGGGACCGCGGCCGACGGCAAGACCGGCCTGTTCTTCACCAACGCGGGCCGCAGCGTGTTCTTCTCGGTGGCGGCGTCATTGTCGGCCGATACCCGCGCTCAGCCGGGCCTGAACTCGACCCAGACGAGCAGGCGCAGCAGACGTCCCTCGATCTCCGCCGGCGCTGGCGGGTAATGCGCCACCCTGGCCGCGGCAAGCGCCGCATCGTCCAGCATCGCCGTGCCGGATGACTGGGTGAGCACAGGGCTGGCGACGCTGCCGCCGTGGTAGTCGAGCAGCACGCGCGCCCGGCCGGTGACGCCCATCATGCGGGCTGCGGCGCGATAGTGAACAGCGGCCTGCACGGCGTCGCGGATGCGCGCTTCGAGCGACGCCTCTTGGTTCGTGGAGCGTTGCGGGGCCGGGGCGACGGGCGTTCCCGCTGCAAGATTGGCAGGCGCTTCGCTTGCGGCGCTGTCATGGCGCACTGTCGCCGCCCGCGGCGCCGCAGCCGTATGAGGCCGCGGCAGAGCGCGTACGGATTGCGGCGGCGTCGGTGGACGAGGTGGTGGCAATGGCGGTGGCGGCACGGCCTCCACGGGCGGCGGAGCCGGCGCAATGTCCACAGGTGGCGGGGCCGGTGCGGCTACAGCGGCTGATTCGGCCGCAGGCTGCGGCAGGTCGGCCGGCAAGAGCGGAGAGGGCGGGGCTGTCTCGGGCGATGTCGCCGCAACCCTGGCCGGCTCCGCCACAGAGGAAACCGCGGGTTCGTCGACGGGCGCCGCCGGCTCTGGTGGCGCGGACGACGGTTCGGGTGCGGGCAGCATCGTAAGCTCGACGACAACCTCCTGCGGCGGAGACTGCGCTGCCCGGCTGTACTCAAGCCCAAGCAGCCCACCCAGGAAGGCAACATGCAGCGCGACCGCCGACGCGACCGCCGGCGTGGCTCCGGCGTGGCGCCCGTGCAGGCCGACGGGCACGCCGCGCAGGTTAAAGGTCGCCCGCAAGCAGCTTGGTCGCGTGGTCGAGCGCCTCGATGCATTCGTCGCCGTCCCCCTCCGCCTGTTCCTTGAGCGCACGCTTCAGGTCGGCGTCGATCAGGCGCTTGATCCGGGCGTCGCCATTGAAGGTGGCCGCCTGCTTCGAGATCTCGGCATGGCGGGTCGTGCAGGTGGCCGAGTCATCGGTCGGCGCGGCGACCGCGGGGCAGGCAAGGAGCAGCAGGCTCAAGACGAAAGGACGCATGGAGTCGGTTCCTTATGCTTTGAAGATAAATGCGGCGAACGAAGGGGACAGCCCGGCCGCGAGGCCCGCATGGCCCAAGACGGCGCTGGCGCCCATCGTCCAGCCCGCGGCGCCGGCAAGGGCACCGGCGCCGGACAGCGCCAAACGAAGCAGCTTCAAGCCAAGGTTGCCCACTTTCCCGCCTTCCTGCGATCACGGCCAAGCTGAGGCAGCACGGAGGAGCCTGCCCTTTCGGTCGCTTTCAGCCCAAGAAATTGCCTCGGGACGACCGCTGGGCACCAGGGCCAGAATCGGACGGTTCCGTGAAGTTTCAGTATCGCTCGCTTATTTGCCCCGATAACTTGCCCCGGTAATTTGCCGGAGTTGCCACCCGAAGGCCCGGCGTTAACGTCTGGATGGCTCTGGGCCGCCACCACCAGCGCCCACGCGCGACCGCCACGCCCCAGCCACGCTGCATCCAACAGGGAGAACCATCATGCGGCCCCGGCCAGGTGCTGGTGCGCGTCCACGCGGCGTCGGTGAACCCGGTGGACTGGAAACTGCGGCAGGGCGACATGAAGGCCATGGTGCCCGACCAGTTTCCGGCCACGGCGGGGCAGGACCTCGCCGGCGTCGTCGAGGCCGTGGGCGACGAGGTTGCCGACCTTCAGGTGGACGACGCCGTGTACGCCATGATGGCTACCGGGCTGACGGGCACCTACGCCGAGTATGCCGTGCTCGACCGTTCGGCCGTCGCCCCCAAGCCGAAGACGCTGGATTTCGTGCAGGCGGCGGCGGTGCCGATGGGCGCGTTGACCGCTTGGCAGGGCGTCGTGGGACAGGGCGGCCTGAAGGCGGGCGACCACCTGTTCGTCCATGCGGCGGCCGGCAACGTGGGCGGCATGGCGGTGCAGATCGCCCGTGCCCTGGGCGCCCATGTCACGGGGGCCGCGTCCGCCGCGGCCCGCGCGCTGGTGGAGGGCTACGGCGCGGACCGGTTCATCGACTATAGGGCGGCGCGCCTCGAGGACGTCGTGCAGGGCGTCGACATCGTGTTCGACACGCTGGGCGGCGACATGCAGGCGCGGTCATGGGGGATGCTCAAGCCGGGCGGCATCCTGGTCTCGGCTCTGGGGATCGCCGACATGGGCCAGGCGGAGGCGCATGGCGTCCGCGCCGCCGGCTTCGGGTGCATGCCGAACGGGGAGCAGTTGCGCCGGGTGGCCGAACTGGTCGACGCGGGCCAGGTCCGGCCCAATGTCGGCGCCGTCATGGCGCTTGACGAGGCGGCGCAGGCGCAGGAGCTGAACCGGACCGGCAGCGTCAAGGGCAAGATCGTGCTGACCGTCCCGTAGCCGCTGGCCAGCCCAGCCGCGACGGCCCGCAGCCGATCCGGGCCGTCGCGCGGCGCCGTGCATCGGCCCGGCTCCGGGCAGAGTGGCTTGGCGCACAGCCCTCGACACCCATCTCTGTTGCTCCCTGACGGCAAGCCCGTTGCAACGAAACGGCTCCATTCGTGTTCCGTGGAGGGCCGCCTCGGCGGCCTAGATCCCTGTGGAAGACACCTGCATGACCGTTGCCACCAGCTACGACACGCCCCTTGTTACACTGTCCATCGTCATCGCGGTGCTTGCGTCGTACAGCGCGCTCGACCTCGGCAGCCGGGTTGCGGGGCGCGGCGCCGGCGTTCCGCCCCGTGTGGATCGGCATGGCGGCGTTGGTGATGGGCGGCGGCATCTGGTCGATGCACTTCATCGGCATGCTGGCGTTCCGAATGAACATGCCGGTCGGCTACGCTGTGGGCGGCACCGTGCTGTCCCTGCTGGTCGCGACCGGCGCCACGGCGGCGGCGTTCGCCTGGGTCAGCCGTAGCGGCGCGCGGGCGCGGGACGTGCTGCCGGCCGGTGCGCTGATGGGCGGGGGCGTGGCCGCGATGCACTACAGCGGCATGGCGGCGATGCGCATGCCGGCGGAGGTGACGTACTCCTGGCCGCTGGTCGCGCTGTCTGTTCTGGTCGCCGTCGCCGCGTCCACCACGGCGCTGTGGCTGGCCCTGCGTCCGCACGGGGTGGGGCAGAAGCTGCTGGTCGCCGGGGTGATGGGCTTCGCGGTCTACGGGATGCACTACTGCGGCATGCTGGCCGCGACGTTCGCCGATGCTGGCGCCAGCGCCGGCCATGCGGCGCCGGACATGGCGGACCTGGGCGGCATCGGACAGCAAAACCTGGCGTTGTATGTCGCCGGCGCCACCTTCGTCATCCTGTTCCTGGCGCTGCTCGCGTCCTCCTTCGACCAGGCGCGGGTGCAGCGGGACCTGCTGGCCAGCGAGGAGCGGTTCCGCGCGGCGGCGGAGGTGGTGGGCGACATCATCTGGACCAACACAGCCAATGGTGAAATGCTGGGCGAGCAGCCCGACTGGTCCCGCTTCACCGGGCAGTCCCCCGCCGAGTACGCCGGCCACGGCTAGGCTGCCGCCGTCCATCCGGAGGACGTGCCCGCCACCTTGGCGGCCTGGAACGGAGCCGTCGCCGAGCGCCGCGTGTTCCTGCACGAGCACCGGCTGCGCCGGCACGACGGCGCCTACCGGCTGTTCGCCATCCGCGCCGCCCCTGTGCTGGACGAGGCTGGCGCCCTGCGCGAATGGGTCGGCGTACACGAGGACATCACCGAGCGCCGCTTGGCCGAGGCCGAGTTGCTGGCCGCCAAGGAGGCCGCCGAGGACGCCAACCGCGCGAAAAGCCAGTTCCTGGCCAACATGAGCCACGAGCTGCGCACGCCGCTGTCGGCCATTATCGGCTACAGCGAGATGCTGGAGGAGGAGATCGAGGACAGCGGCGACCCCGTCGGCATCATGGGCGACATGGCCAAGATCAAGACCAACGCCCGGCACCTGCTGGGCCTGATCAACGACGTGCTGGACCTGTCGAAGATCGAGAGCGGCAAGATGGAGGTCTACGCCGAGGACTTCGACGCCGCCCGCATGGTCCAGGACGTCGCCGCGACAGTGCAGGCCCTTATGGAGAAGAACGGCAACGCCTTGGTGGTCCAGGTTGCGCCGGACCTGGGCTTCATGCACTCGGACGTGACCAAGATACGCCAGATGCTGCTGAACCTGTTGAGCAACGCCGCCAAGTTCACCGAACGCGGTACGATCACGCTGTCCATCTCGCGCGGCCCCGGCTCCAGCGAGGTCACGATGCGGGTGGCCGACACCGGCATCGGCATGACGGTGGAGCAATTGGACAAGCTGTTCCAGCGCTTCCAGCAGGCGGACGCCTCGACCACCCGCAAGTTCGGCGGCACCGGGCTGGGCTTGTCCATCACCAAAGCGTTCAGCACGATGCTGGGAGGCGACGTGACGGTGGACAGCGCGCCGGGCCAGGGCACCGTCTTCACCCTGCGGCTGCCCGCCACTTGGCAGCCTGCGGCCGAGGCGGCGCCAGAGGCGTTCGCGGCGGAGGCCGGCGGCCCCCGGCCAGTGCTGGTCATCGACGACGACCCGGCGACGCTTGAGCTGATCACCCGCTTCCTGGAGCGGGAGGGCTTTGCCGTACGCACCGCGCCGGACGGCGAGGCCGGGCTGCGGCTGGCGGCGCAGGTGCAGCCGTCCGTCATCCTGCTGGATGTGCTGATGCCGCGGCTGGACGGCTGGGGCGTGCTGTCCCGCCTGAAGGCCGACCCGGCGCTGGCGGCCATCCCCGTCGTCGTCGTCAGCTTCGTGGACGAGCGCGGGCTGGGCTACTCGCTGGGCGCCGCGGAGTATTTGACCAAGCCCGTGGAGTGGGGCCGGCTGAAGCAGGCGCTGGACCGGCTGGCTGCGGAGGAGGACGCAGGAGAAGCCGGGCGGCCCGTGCTCGTCGTGGACGACGACGAAGGCACGCGCGACCGGCTGCGGATCATGCTGACCCGCGCCGGCTGGGCGGCGACGGAGGCCGCGGACGGCCGCACTGCCTTGCAGCACGTCGCTGCCGCCCGTCCAGCGGTGATCTTGCTGGACTTGATGATGCCGGGGATGGACGGGTTCGCCGTGCTGAAGGAGCTGCGGAACAACCCCGATTGGGCGTCCATCCCGGTGATCGTCGTGACGGCCATGGACATGACGCAGGCGGACCGGGACCGGCTGGGACCCCAGGCGGCGCTGATACGCAAGGATAGCGCCGACATGCGCGACCTGCTGGCGGAAGTGCGCCGCGCCGCGGGCCAAGCCCTCCCAGCCGCCCCTGCCCCGGCCAACACCCCGGTCCGCCATGCGGAGGAGCTGGAGGTGGTGGCCGGGCGCCGGCGGGTTTAGTAGCGGGCGAAGCCAGTCATCGCACAGGACGCATCAGTATCAGTATGGGTCGTTCGTCCAGTCTTCCCGCCCGTGCCGGACGCGCAGGATCAGAACGTCGCCACCTGCCTCGGCCAGGTAGATGACGACATGCACCCCGCAGGAATGGACCTGCACGGGCGGGGAGATTTCCGGGCGTTCGCGGGCCAGTTTCGGATGCGCGGCCAAGGTCTCGAAGGCTGCCCCGAGTTGCGCGTGATAGTGGGCAGCCCAGTCGGGACCGAACAGGCGGACGCCCTCAACATAAATCTGGCGCAGATCCTTCGCGGCTGTTTCGGCAAGCCTATGAGCCATGTCCGCCAGGGTCGGCTTCGGACTCTCGGCGGGCGGTCTGCTCGATGTCGTGCATGGACTGGTCGCTGATCCCGCTTTCCAGGGCATCCGTCACCAGCCGTTGCATATGCGCGATCTTGGCGGCCCGCTCCTGGTCCTTGCGGATCAGGTCGCGCACATAGTCGCTCGCATTGCTGTAGTGCCCGGTCCGGGCCTGCGTCTCGACCCAATCCTTCATGGGTGCGGGCAGCGATACGTTCATGGTTGCCATGCCGGACCCTCCAGGGACCATTATGGCAAACTTTGCCAATCCCTGTCAAAAGCGGAGAATGCAGCTTTGCGTGACCCTTTCGCCTGGAAAACGGTCGTGGTGGCCCAAATGGGGGCAGTCAACACAAAGGGCGTCTGGTTCAAGCCGCCTGCGGCTCCTCCTCAGCCAGCACCTGCTTCGTCTCCGGCGCCTCCAACTGCCAGGGCACCACCAGCACGGAGACATAGTGCCCGCCGTGCTTCAGCACCTGGGTCCGCAGCCGCTGCGTGCGGCGCGTGTGCAGCACGGCCTCCCACCAGTGTCCGCCGGTCAGCTCGCTCAGCACCACGATGACCGGGCGCCCTGGGCAGCGCCGCCGCAGCGCCTCCATCTCGCGCAGCAGGGGCGCCAGCACGCTGCGGTAGGGCGACGGCTCGATCAGCAGGCGCGGGCGGGGCAGCCCGGCCGCCGACGCCGGCTGCTCGACGAACCGCGCCCACTCCCCGCGCAGCCGCGTCTCGTGCTCCTGGGCGTCCGGCCCTTCCAGATCGGTCAGGTGCAGCGCGACCACATCCGGCGATAGGCGGGCCGCGACATGGATCGCGCGGTGGGCCATGCGGTCCCAACGCTCCAGCGGAATCACGACCATTGGCGGCGCATGGTTCCCCAGGTCCATGCTGCGGCGGCTTCCCGCCAGCACTTGCCGCTCCAGGTCGCGGTAGTAGCGCCGGGTCAGCTTGAGCAGCACCAGGGCGAGCGGGATGACCAGCAAGGTGAGCCAGGCGCCCTCGCTGAACTTGGCGACCAGAATGATCGCCAGCGCCGCGCCGGTGGCGAGCGCGCCAAGCCCGTTGATGAACAAGCGGCCCCGGTCGGCGTGGCCACGCCCGCTGCGTCGCCAATGCACGGCCATGCCGGCCTGGCTGAGCGTGAACGACAGGAAGGCGCCCACGGCGAACAAGGGGATCAGCCGGTCGGTGATGCCGCCGAACGCCACCAGCAACGCGCCCGCGCCGACGGCCAGGAACAGCACGCCCGCCGTGTAGACCAGCCGCCGGCCCGGTATGGCGAACGCCTTGGGCAAGTAGCTGTCGCTCGCCACCAGCCGGCACAGCCGGGGGAAGCCGACGAAGCTGGTGTTGGCCGAGAGGCACAGCACCGCCAGCACGCTGCCGATGGTGACGTAGTAGACCCAATCCCGCCCCCACACTGCGCCAACGAGCTGGGAAAGGACGCTTTGGTAGTCGTCCGCGGTCTGGTCCATGGCGCTCACCCCGTAGCTGCGGGCGAGGTAGGCGATGCCGAGCAGCAAGGTGCCGAGCACGAGGCAGATGGCCGCCAGCGTGCGGTGGGCGTACTTGACGGTCGGCTCCTTGAAGGCGCCGACGCCGTTGCTGACCGCCTCCACCCCGGTCATCGCCGTGCAGCCGGCGGCGAAGGCGCGCAGCAGCAGCCAGAGCGTCACGCCGCCCCCTGCGGCTCCGGCCACGGCAGGCGGCGGCACCACGGGCTTGGGGTGGCCGCCCCCGGTCCATGCCGCCCAGGCGCCGACGCCTAGGATGAAGAACAGGCTGGCGATGAACAGGTAGGTCGGGACGGCGAGGGCCATGCCGGATTCCTTGGTGCCGCGCAGGTTGACCAGCGTGATCGCGGCCAGGACGCCCAGGCACAGCGGCAGGGTGTAGGCGTGCAGCGCCGGCGCGGCGGAGGTCAATGCGCCCACCCCGGCCGAGATGCCGACCGCCACGTTCAGCATGTAGTCCACCATGAGCGCCGCCGCCGCCAGCAGCCCGGCGTCGTGCCCCAGGTTCTCGCGCGCGACGGTGTAGGAGCCGCCGTTGCTGGGGTAGGCCGCGATGGTCTGCCAGTACGAGAAGCACAGGATCGCCAGCAACGCCAGGATGGCCCAGGTGATCGGCTGCACGGCGCCCAGCCCGGCGGCGCCCACGGCCGCCAGCACCGTGAGCATCGCCTCCGGCCCATAAGAGGCGGAGCCGAGGCCGTCCAGCCCCATGGCGGGGACGCCCTCGAAGGCGCCGATCTTGCGCCCCTCGGCCTCGCGGTTGGCGAGCCGGCGGCCCAGCAGCAGGGTGGTCAACGACATCGGCGGACTCGCGACAGGGGAACTCTGGCCAGAGTGTCCCACGCCCAACGCGCCGATGCGCGGGTTGGTTGTCGGGGCCGGCTAGTACGACTTCGGCAAGCCGAGGACGCGCTCAGCCAAGAACGAGAGAATAAGCTCCTCCGTGACCGGAGCGATCCGGGTCAGGATCGCCTCGCGGAACAGCCGCTCCACCTGGTACTCCCGCGCATAGCCCATCCCGCCATGGGTCAAAACCGCCCGCGTCGCCGCGTCGAAGGCGGCACGGCCCGCAAGGAACTTGCCGGCGTTCGCCTCCGCCGCGCAGGAGTGGCCGTTGTCATATAGCCAGGCCGCCCGCAGCACCATCCAGTAGGCCGATTCCAAGTACGCCCAGCACTCGGCCAGCGGATGCTGGATGCCCTGGTTCTGTCCAATTGGACGTCCGAACACGACCCGGTCGCGCGCATACTGCGCGGCGCGGCGCAAGGCGTCCCGGCCGATCCCAATCGCCTCGCTGGCGACCAAAATCCGCTCGGGGTTCAGGCTGTCCAGGATATACTTGAACCCGCTGCCCTCCTCGCCGACCCGGTCCTCCTCCGGCACGAACAGGTCGTCGATGAACACCGCGTTCGAGTCCACCGCATTGCGCCCCATCTTCTTGATGCGGCGCACCTCGATCTTGCTGCGGTCGAGGTCGGCGTACAGCAGCGTCATCCCATCGGTCGGCTTCCTGCACTCCTTTTTGGGCGTCGTGCGGGTCAGCAGCAGGATCTTGTCGGCGACCTGCGCGGTCGAGGTCCACATCTTGCGGCCCTTCACCCGGTAGCCGCCCGAAACGCGCGTCGCAAACGTCGCGAGGCTCGTCGTGTCCAGGCCGGCGTCCGGCTCCGTCACGCCAAAACACGCCTTCTGCTCGCCCCGTATCAGCGGCTTGAGCCAACGCTCCTTCTGCTCCGCCGTGCCATGCACCACAATGGCGTGCGGGCCGAACATGTTGATGTGGATGGCCGACGCCGCCGAGTACCCGCCGCCGCTCGACGTCACCGCCTGCATCATCACGGCAGCCTCCGTGACCCCAAGCCCGGCCCCGCCCAGCGCCTCCGGCATGGTGACGCCGAGCCAGCCGCCCTCCGCCATGGCGCTGTAGTACTCCTCCGGGAACCGGGCCTTCTCCTCGCACTCGGTCCAGTATCCGTCGTCGAAGCCGGCGCAAACCTTCCGCACGCCCTCGTCGATGGCAACGTGCTGTTCGGAGAGTTGGAACTCCATCGTTGTCCTCCCGCTTAGTCGGCTGCCGATTACCGGTGGTGGCGCTGGCAACCTGGCCAAAGGCTTGCCTTCGGTCATATATGCCCGCAGTTCTTTTGACAGCAGATTTTTCACAATCGGGCGGCTGTTCCCTCGCCGCCGCAGGAAACAGGCCCATGAGCCAGCCGACCGACGTCCCCGCCTACTCGCACCGGCCCGCCAACCGCCGCGTCCTGCTCGCCCGGCGACCGCAGGGCGTGCCGCAGGCCGCGGACTTCAGCCTCGACGAGGCCGCCATCCCCGAACCCGGCCCCGGCCAATTCCTGGTCCGCAACATCTACCTGTCGGTGGACCCGGCGCAGCGCGGCTGGGCGTCGGCCGAGGCCAACTACTCCCAGCCGGTCCCGCTCGGGACGCCGATGCGCGCCTTGGCCGTGGCCGTCGTGCTGCGGTCGAACGATCCCGCGGTGGCCGAAGGGGAGTTCCTCTACGGCTGGTTCAACTGGCAGGACTACGCCACAGCCGACAGCAGCCGCATCGTCTCGCGCGCCCGCGCCGCGGCGCCGCTCAGCGCCTACGCCGGCCTGCTCGGGATCAACGGGCTGACCGCCTACCTCGGGTTGACCGAGCTTGGCCGCCCCGTGCAGGGCGACGCGCTGCTGGTCTCCACGGCGGCCGGGTCGGTCGGGAGCTTCGTCGGGCAGATCGGCAAGCTCCAGGGCTGCCGGACCATCGGCCTCACGGGCGACGACGCGAAGGTGGCGCGCTGCCGCGAGCGCTTCGGCTACGACGAGGCGTTCAACTACAAGACCGCAGACATCGCCAAGGCATTGGCGGACAGCGCGCCGGGCGGCCTGAACGTCTACTTCGACAATACCGGCGGCGGCATCCTGGACACCGCCCTGCGCCACATGGCGGTGCAGGGCCGCATCGTCCAATGCGGCACCGCGTCGAACCAGGTCTGGACCCCGCCGCCGACGGGTCCGCGCAACGAGCGTGAAATCCTGACCCGGCGCCTGGTTTGGAGCGGCTTCGTGATTTTTGATCATGTCGCCCGTTTCGAGGCGGCGAGCCGGCAGCTTGCCGCATGGCACGAAGAGGGCCGCCTGACCTACGACGAGGATATCGCCGACGGGATCGAGCATGCTCCGGGCGCCATCGCTGACCTGTATGCGGGCAAGAACCAAGGCAAGAAGCTGATCTACGTCGGGTGACACCGGCCTAGGGCCGCACGCGAACGTCTCGCCATGCGTCGGCGAGCGACGCACGGAACCCAGGGTCCGCCACCTCGATCAGCGCCTCCGCCCGGCCATGCACGCAGCGCCCCCGGAGGTCCGCTGCGCCGTGCTCCGTCACCACGATGTCGATGTCGATGCGCGACAGCGACGCGATGCCATCGTCGAGCCGCGGCACGATCCGGGACCGCGTGTTGCGCTCGAAGCTCGACGGCAGCGCCACGATGCTGAGACCGCCGGGCGACAGCCGTGCGCCGCGCGCGAAGTCGGCCGCCCCGCCGATGCCGCTCACCGCTTGGCCGTCGGCGATTTCGAGATTGGCCTGGCCGAACAGGTCCACGCTCAGCGCCGAGTTCACCGCGCGGAACCGCTCGAACGATGCCAGCAGCCGCACGTCATGCGTCACGTCGCAGCCCAGCACCCTAGGCCCGGCCCGGCCGCGCAGGCGTTTGTACAACGCCGCCGACCCCACCCATACGCAGCTTGCATGACGAAAACCGGGATCGAGCGCCCCCGCGTCCCAAAGGTCGAGCGCGCTGTCGGCCAGCATGCCCGAGTGCAGGCCCAGGCCGCGGCGATCGTGCAGCATCGCCATCAGCGCGTCGGGCACCCGGCTAAGCCCCACCTGCAGCACGCAGCCGTCCCCGACGAAGCCGGCGATGTGCCCGGCGATGGCCAGCGCCGTCCGGTTCGGGGCGCCGACGACATAGCCCCTGGGTTCGAATTCCGCCTCCGCCACGGCATCGAACGCGGCGAAGGGGAGCGACACGGCGCCGGGCATGGCCGGCAGGCGCGGGTTGACGACGGCGACCGTGCGCCGGCTCTTGGCTTGGGCCAAGGCGGTGAACTCAACGGCGGGGCCAAGCGAGCAACGGCCGTCGCTGTCCGGCGGCGCCACATGGACCACGCAGGTGTCGATGGCCACGCGCTCATGCAGGTGGCGGACGAAGCCCGAATATCCCAACGGGAGTTGACGGAAGCGGCCGGCCGCCTGCGCCGCCTGCAAACTGGGCTGCATGAACAGTCCCGTGACAGTCGCGCTGTCGTGCAGGCGCTCCATCGCGAGCGTGTTGATCCCCGGCACGAAGCTCGTGAGGAACTGGACGCCGCGGGTCCGCTCCGGCTCCTTGAGCCAACGGTCGAGCAGCGGCGTCGGCTCGCCGGCGGACCCCGGAACGTAGACCAGCTCCCCCGGCGCCAGGACGTCCGCGAGCTGGTCGAGGCTCAGGCTACGGGGCATCGGACGTGGAGGACGTCAGCCCGGCGCCGCATAGGCCGCGTGCAGCGCCAGGACATGCCGGGCCTGCTTGAGGTGCGGCATGTCGAGCATCATGCCGTCCAGACCGACCGCGCCCGCGTCGGGGTTGGCCTCGAACAGGGCGACGACGCGCTGTGCGTGCGCCACCGCCGCCTCCAACGGCATGAACGCGGCGTTGATGACGCCGACCTGGTCGGGATGAATGGCGATCCGGCCAGTGAAGCCCTCCTGCGCCGCCGCCAGGCACGACGCTTGCAGCCTCTCCTGATCGCGGAAGTCGGTGAACAGCGTTTCGACCGGCTCGACGCCGGCTGCCTTGGCGGCGAGCAGGCAGGCCGACCGCACCATGCGGTAGGTGAACGCCCAGCCGCCCGCCGGGTCCAAGTTGGTGCTGGCGCCGAGCGCTGAGCTCAAGTCCTCCGCGCCCCAGGTCAGGCCATAGAGCCGCGGCAGCGCCACGTCGGCGTAGTCGCCGAGGCGGAACGGGGCGCGGGCGGTCTCCGACGCGACGGGCAGGATGCGGGTCGGCTTGGCGATCCCGTCACGGCGCTCAAGGGCCTCAAGATAGTGGCTGAGGCGCAGCACGTCGGCCGGGCCATCCGTCTTCGGCACGACGATCCCGTCCGGCGCAGCCCGCACGACGGCCGCAAGGTCGTCAATCCCGCCCTCGCCGAGCGGGTTGATGCGGACCCACAATTCCGGCGTACGGGCTGCGGCGTGGGCCGCGAGGTACTCGGCCACCATCGTCCGCGCCAACGGCTTGCGGGCTGGGGCGACCGCGTCCTCCAGGTCCAGGATCAGCGCGTCCGCGGCCGACGCGCTGCCCTTGGCCAGCTTCCGCTCGCTGTCGCCGGGCACGAACAGGAACGACCGGAGCGCCATCAGCCCGGCTCCCGCTTCAACTGCAATCCAGACCGCTTGCAGTGCGCGACCAGCTCGTTGCGCTGGTTGTAGGCCCGGTGCATGAACGTGACGATCCCCGCGTTCGGCCGCGACTTCGACGCGCGAAGCTCGATGACCTCGGTTTCAATGCGCAGCGTGTCGCCATGGAACACGGGTTTTGGGAAGCGCACCTCGTCCCAACCAAGGTTGGCGACCGCCGTCCCCAGCGTCGTGTCATTGACCGAAATACCGACCATCAGGCCGAGGGTGAAGGCGCTGTTGACGATGCGCTGGCCGAACTCGGTCTTGGTGCGGCAGTACTCCTCGTCGAGGTGCAGCATCGCCGGGTTGTGGGTAATGCAACTGAACCAGACGTTGTCCGACTCCGTCACGGTGCGCCGGATCGCGTGCTGGAACGTTTGGCCGACCTGCAATTCCTCGAAATAAAGTCCGGCCACGGTTGCGCCCCCTCCCCCTGGCGCGGCGTGATCCCGCGCTGTTCGGCCGCTCTGTCCGGCCGTTGTCCGATCCATCTAATTCGCTTGCCCAGCATACGCCAGCCGTTTAATTCTACTCCCGCCGGTAGTTTTGGAACAGCGGCTGCAACCAGCCGGATTGAACCGGCACGGCCCACCCAAACTTGGGGCGACAAAGGGGGGAACACCATCCATGCCGGCCACGTCGCCGCAGCCGCGACAGCTTAACGCCCTGCACGAGACGGCCCCGGGTCGTGGCGACCCCGAGGCCGAGCTATTCGACTGGGTGGCGGAGACCTGCGGTGGCCGCATCACGCGCAGCACGCAGACATCGGGTGGCAACCGCTGCCGCTCATGGGCCATCGACGTTGCAGCCGATAATGGCCAAGTGGCAGAAGTGTTCCTGCGCTACGGGCCGCCCCGCCCACCGGGCGTCGAACCCTACACGGTGCGCCGTGAGGCCCAGGTCTACCGCGCGATTGCCGGGGCCGGCATCGTGGCGCCGAAACTCATCGCCGAGCATCCGCGCCTCCAGGCGATGCTGACCGGCCGCGCGCGTGGGATCGCCGAGTTCCGCCGCCTCTCCGACCCGGCCGTCAAGCAGGCCATCGCCCGCGAACTGATGGACAACCTCGCGCGCCTGCACCGCGCCGACACCACCGGCGTGGCGCTCGACGGCGGCGGCCATGGCGACGCGATCGTTGACCATGTCCGCGCGGAGCTTGGCATTTGGCGGGCGATGTACGACGAGGCCGGCCGGCCGGATGCGCTGCTCGACCTCGCCTTCCGCTGGCTTCATGACAACATGCCGGCGCCGGACGGCCCCGTGGCGCTCGCGCACGGCGACGCCGGCCCCGGCAACTTCCTGTTCGAACACGGCCGCCTCACCGCCCTGATCGATTGGGAGCTTGCGCACCTCGGCGACCCGATGGAGGACCTGGCCTGGTTCTCGATGCGCTGCGTGATGGAGCCGGTGCCCGACTTCGCGGCCAGCCTGCGCGACTACGAGCACTTTTCCGGCAAGCCGGTCGACCGGGCGCGCATCCGTTACCACCGCGTTTTCGTCTCGACCCGCGTCGTGGTCATCCGGCACCGCAACGTCACCGGCGAGGCCGCCCACGCCATCGTCTCGCAGGCGCTCAACCGCCGCCTGCTGATCGAGGCGCTGGCCGACGCGAGCGGCTGTCGGGTGGGAACGCCCGCGCCGGTCGAACGGCCGCCAACGCCGCGGTCCCGGCTCTACGACCAAATCCTGGCCGACCTGCGCGATGTCGTGGTGGCGCGCAGCACGGATGGCCAGGTCATCGCCAAGGCGAAGAACGCTGCCAAGGTGGTCAAGTACCTCCAGGCGTTCGACCGCTTCGGCGACACGCTCGAACAGGCGGACCGCACGGCCCTCGCCGAGCTTCTGGGCGGTGGCCCAGCGTCGACCAAAGCGGGCGAGGACGCCCTCGCCGGCGCGTTGCAGGCGGGACGCATTGCGTTTCCAGCGGCCCTCGCCTACTTCGCCGGCCAGGCCGCGCGGCAAGCCCAGCTCGCCGCCGGCGCGTCCGGCGGCATCGCCAACCGCCACTATTCCGCGCTGTGAACGCCGCGACGCCAACACAATCCCCTCTCCGGGAGAGTGGACTTCAGCAAGCGTTAACCTTTAACAGCTACGGTCGTCTTGCCCTCTGGAGACACCGATGAGTTTTACCGCTGAGGACGACAAGTTCCACTTCGGCCAGATGGGCGACCGTTGGTGGATGACCGAGACCAGTTGGTTCTCCTTCTGCCATCCGGAGCGCAAGCTGGGCGGCTGGCTTTACACCATGGCGCGGCCCAACATCGGCACGGTCGCCGGCGGCGCATGGGTCTGGGACGACGCCGCCCATCTGCCGTGGGAGGTCGCGTACTCCGCCAACTACACGGCGTTGCGCCTGCCGCGGGACCAGGACCTCACCAACATCACCCTGCCCACCGGCGTGTCGCTGCGCATGGTCGAACCCTGCACACGCTACGAACTCGGCTTCCAGGACGGCGAGCGTTGCAAGATCGCCTTACAGTTCGACGGCATCATGCCGCCGCGCCCTCTGCGGAAGGCCGGCTCACCTTTCGGTGATGCCAACCACTTCGACCAGTTCGGCCGCGTGACGGGCGAAATCACCCTGCACGGCGAGCGCATCGCCATCGACTGCCTGGCCATGCGCGACCGCTCCTGGGGGCCGCGCCCGGAGCACCGCCCGAAAAAAGCGCCTACGTGACCGGCATCGCCTCCAAGGACGACGCCTTCCTGGCCGTTACCAAATGGAACGGCGACACCGAGGAGATCGCCTACGGCTTCATGATCCGGGACGGCGAGACGGCGGACCTCGTGTCCGGCCGCCGCGTGGTGGAGCGGGACCCGGCCGAGGGCTGGGTCAACCGCATCACCATCGAGGGCCAGGACGAGCGCGGGCGCACCCTGCGCGCCGTCGGCGCCCGGCTGAGCGGCATGATCATCAACCGTCATAGCTTTATAGACTCGAACGGCCTGATCGCCTGGGACATCAACGGCCACGCTGGCCACGGCGAGGACCAGGACATGTGGCCAGTACATGAGTGGGCGGATTTCCGCCGGGCTGCGACGCGCGCCCGCGTGGCCGCCTGAGCAGCGGAGGCGGCACCCTTGGCACTCCCACTCGACGGCGTGACGGTCATCGACCTCAGCCAAATCTACAACGGCCCCTACGCGACGTTCCTGCTCGCGACTGCGGGCGCCGCCGTCATCAAGATCGAGCCGCCCGGCGGCGAATCGTTGCGGCGCCGGGGCGTGGTGGGCGGCGCGGCGCTGCCGTTCGCGATGCTGAACGGCTGCAAGCAGAGCATGATGCTCAACCTGAAAAACGAGGACGGCAAGGCGGTCCTGCGCGACCTGATCCGCACTGCCGACGTGCTGGTCGAGAACTTCGCGCCGGGCGTGATGCAGCGGCTCGGCCTAGGCGCGGAGGCGTTGCAGGCGGTCAACCCGCGGCTGATCTACGCCCAAAGCTCCGGCTTCGGCAGCACCGGCCCCTACCGCGACTACCCGGCCATGGACCTCACCGTGCAGGCCATGGCGGGCGTCATGAGCATCACCGGCTTTCCCGACCGCCCCCCGGTCAAGGCAGGGCCGGCGCTCTGCGACTTCTTCGCCGGCGTCCACCTTTATGGCGCCATCACGACGGCGTTGTATGAACGGGAAAAAACCGGGGTCGGACGGCAGGTCGAGGTTGCGATGCTGGATGCCGTGTACCCGTCCCTGAGTTCCAGCCTCGGCATGCACTTCGGCAGCGGCGGCGACGTGCCGCCCCGCACCGGCAACCGCCACGGCGGCTTGGCGGAGGCGCCCTACAACGTTTATCCCGCGAGCGACGGCTATATTGCGATCATCTGCGTCGGCGACGTCCACTGGCGCGCGCTGCTCACCGCGATGCAGCGGCAGGACCTGGCGGACGACCCGCGCTTCGCCTCACTTGGGGACCGGGTTGCCCATATCGACACGGTGGACGCGCTGATCGGGGACTGGACCCGCACGCAGTCGAAAGAGGCACTGTTCGCGCATTTGCTGGCGCATCGCGTGCCCTGCGCGCCGGTCCGCAGCCTCGATGAGGTCGTGAACGACCCGCACATGCACGAGCGCGGCGCGCTGCAATGGCAGGAGCATCCGGAGCTTGGCCGCATCGTCGTGCAGCACTCGCCGCTGCGCTTCGCCGGAACCGAGCCGTGCGAACTGGTGCCCAGCCGCCCGCTCGGCGCCGACACGCAATCCGTGCTGGCGGACCGGCTGCACCTGTCGCCCGAAGCGATCGCGGCGCTCCGCGACGAAAAAGCTATTTGAGCCGGGAAGGATCGAGCACGATGGCCGGAGTGGTCGGGATCGACGTCGGCGGCACGTTCACCGACCTGTTTTATTCGCGCGACGGCGTGGGCGTCGACCGCGTGCTGAAGGTGCCCTCCACTCCGGACGACCCGGCGCGCGGCCTGATCGACGCGCTGGACGCGGCCGACATCGCGCCGCACAGCCTCGGCCTCATCCTGCACGGCACGACGATCGCGACCAACGCCGTCATCGAGCGCAAAGGGGCGCGCTGCGCGCTGGTCACAACGCGCGGCTTCCGCGACATCCTGGAGCTTGGCCGCCGCGACCGGCAGCGCATGTACGGGCTGACCGGCGTGCAGAACCCGCTCATCCCGCGCGAGCTGCGCTGGGAGCTGGACGAACGGCTCGACCAGCATGGCAACGTCCTGCGCGCCCTCGACGACGACGAGGTGCGCCGCCTCGCCGCCGTGCTGCGCGAGCTTCGCGTCGAGGCGGTGGTCGTCTCGTTCCTGCACGCCTATGCCAACACAGCGCACGAGGAGCGCGTGCGCGACCTGCTGCTCGAAGCCGAGCCTGGCTGGCAGGTCGTCACCTCCAGCAGCGTCGTGCGCGAGTACTATGAGTTCGAGCGCACCAGAACCGCCGTCGTGCAGGGCTACCTGCAGCCGCTCGTGTCGCGCTACGCGGCCAACCTGCAATCGAAACTCGGCGAGCGCGGCTTCGCCACCCAAACGCTCGTCATGCAGTCAAACGGCGGCTTGGTGCCGTTGAAGCTGCTCGCGAACCGGGCGGCGAACATCGTGCGCTCCGGCCCGGCCGCGGGCGTCATGGCGGCGGCGAGGCTCGCGGCCGAAGCCGGGTTCGACAACGTGATCACCGCCGACATGGGCGGCACCAGCTACGACGTCTCGGTCGTGCTCGGCGGCGTCCCGCGCGTGGCTGACATCACCGACCTTGATTTCCGCGTGCCGCTGCGGCTGCCGATGATCGACGTCCATACCATCGGCGCCGGCGGCGGCTCGATTGCCACCCTCGACCGTGGCGGCATTTTGCAGGTCGGGCCGCGCAGCGCGGGCGCGGTGCCGGGGCCGGTCTGCTTCGGCCGCGGCGGCACGGAGCCGACCGTCACCGACGTGAACGCTATCTTGGCCCGGATCAACGCCGACCATCCAATCGGTCTCAAACACCTCAAATCGCTCGACCTTGACGGGGCACGACGGGCCATTGGCGCACTGGGCCAACAGATCGGCCTCGACGTCGAGGCGACCGCGGAGGCGATTCTCACCGTGGTCAACCAGCGCATGGCCGGCCGCACACGCCTGCTGTCCGTCGAGCAGGGCCACGATCCCCGCGATTTCGTGCTCGTCGTGTTCGGCGGCGCCGGCCCGCTGCACGGCGCCGCCATCATGCGCGAGGTCGGCGTGCGCACCATGCTCATCCCGCCGCACCCCGGCGTGCTGTGCGCGCTCGGCTGCGCCATCGCCGACATCCGCTACGACCATTCGCAGACCGTTGAGCGCAGAGTCGGCGACCTCGATCCGGCCTGGGTGCTGAACGTCCTCCAAGACCAGCGGCGCGAAGGCGAAGCCCGGCTCGCCGAGGGCGAAACCCCAGTCGACCGAGTCGTCGTGAGCCATGCAGCGGAGATGTCCTACGCCGGCCAAATCCATACGTTGCGCGTTCCGGTCGAGGCGGACTGGACGCCCGCCCGCATGAGCGAGGCGTTCCAAAAGGTCTACCGCCGCGAATACGGCAACACGCTCGGCGACATCCCGGTCATGATCGTGAGCCTGAAAACAGCCGTCCGCGGCGTCCGGCCCGGCCACGAGCGGCGCACGGCGTTTGCCGTCGAACCAAGGCGGGCAGTGTGCTCCGGCACGCGCCCCGTCTACTTCGGCGGCTGGATCGACACGCCGATCTACGACCGCGCGGACCTCCAGCCCGGCTGCACGTTCGACGGCCCGGCCATCGTCGAACAGGCCGACACCACCAGCGTCATCGAGCCCGGCATGGCCGCCCGCGTCGACTGCTTCGACAACATACTGGTCGAGATGGCATGATGGACCCCGTCACCCTCGCGGTCGTCCGCGGCGCGCTCGAACAGATCGCCGACGAGATGGACCTGCACCTGATCCGCGCGGCGATCTCCCCGATCATCTCGGAAACCAACGACTGCGCCCACGGCATGTACGATCCCGACAGCGGCGAAACCATCGCCCAAGGCGGCTACGGCCTGCCGCAGTTCCTCGCCAACATGCAGTGGACGGTGCAGCGGGTGATCGCCGCAGCAGGGGCCGAGGGCGGCTTCAAGGACGGCGACCTGTGGATACTGAACGACCCCTACCTCAGCGGCACCCACCTGAACGACGTGATCCTGGTGTCGCCGGCCTTTGTGCAGGGGCGGCTGTTCGCGCTGTTCGCCAACACCGGGCACTGGATGGACATGGGCGGCAGCGTGCCCGGCGGCTGGGCGCCGTCCGCCACCGAAATCCACCAGGAGGGCATCATCATCCCGCCGCTCAAGCTGTTCGAGCAGGGGCGCTACAACGCCGCCCTCGTCCGGCTGATCACGGCGAACGTGCGCCTGCCGCAGCAGATCGAGGGCGACCTCGCGGCCATGATCAACGTGTTCAACGTCGGTCGGCGCGGCCTCGAGACGCTGATCGCCAAATACGGCGAGGCGACGCTGAAGGACTGCATCCGCGAGATGATGGACCGGTCCGAGACGCAGATGCGCTCCTACATCGCCGAAGTCCCGGACGGGACCTACGACATCGTAGACTGGTTCGACAACGACGGCGTTGAGGACGTGCCGCTCAAGGTGGCCCTGTCCCTCACCGTCTCCGGCAGCGACCTGCACTTTGACTTCACCGGCACCGCCCCGGCCGCGCGCGGGCCGATGAACATCTCCGACAGCACCACCAAATCCATGTGCCTGGTCGCCCTGAAGCACGTCTTCCCCGAGGTGCCCGTCAACGGCGGGGCGTTCCGGCCGACGCGGTTCACCATCCCGGACCGCACGATCCTCGCGGCGCAATACCCCTCGCCGGTCGGCGGCACCACCGACGTGACGCAGCGCGTGGTCGACGTCGTGTTCGGCGCATTGGCGCAGGCGATCCCCGACCAGGTGCCGGCGGCGCCGTTCGGCACCACGGGGGTCGCGACCGTATCAGGGCGTAATCCGACCAGCGGCGGCTACTTCGTGGCTGTCTATCCCTACCCCGGCGGCTACGGGGCCAGCCGCGCGTCGGACGGCCTGGTCAACGGAACGCCGCCGGGTTCGATGGCGAAGTTCATGTCGGTCGAGATGTCGGAGCACCGCTACCCCCTGCGTTTCGAGTACTACCGCATCCGCGAAAGCTCCGGCGGCGATGGCTGGCACCGCGGCGGCTGCGGCACCGCATATGGGATCACGGCATTGTCCGATTGCGTCGTGTCTGTCCTTGGCGACCGGGTTGACCACGTGCCGTTCGGCATCGAGGGCGGCCATCCGGCGGGGGCCAACGAGGTGCGCCTGCAAACCAACGGGCGCGAATGGGTTCCGCCGCTGCGCAGCAAGGTCGAGCGCATCCAGTTGGGCGCGGGCGACGGCATCCGGCTGGCGTCGCCCGGCGGCGGCGGCTTCGGCGACCCGTTGGGACGCGACCTGGCCGCTGTCGAACACGACCTTAACGCCGGGTCGATCAGCCGCGACATAGCGGAGACGGTCTATGGCGCTGTGGTCGCTGAGGCCCACTCCACTGGCGACCGCCTCCGCTACACCCTCGACCACGGCGCGACCGCGGCGAGGCGCGCTGCTTTGCAGGGAGGGCGGACATGAACGACCCGGCGGTTCTCGACTGGCTCGGGCTGCGCGGCCGGGTCTGCGTGGTAACGGGCGCGGGCGGGGGGATCGGTCGCGCCATCGCGACGAGCCTCGCGCAGGCTGGCGGCCGTGTGGCCCTGCTCGACCGCGACGCGGCCGGCAGCGCGGAAACACTGCGGCAGTTGCAGGACGCTGGCACGGAGGCGATGACGGTCGCCTGCGACGTGTCGGACCCTGCGAGCGTGTCGGGCGCTGCCGAGGCGGTCCGCCAGGCGTTCGGCCCCTGCGACGTGCTGGTGAACAACGCCGGGCTGCTGCGGCCGGGTCCGCTCGCCACGCTGCCCGTCGCCGAGTGGAATGCGCTGCTCTCGGTGAACCTGACGGGCTATTTCATCTGCTCGCAGGCGTTCGGCGCGCAGATGCGGGAGCGCGGCGCGGGCGTGCTGGTGCATGTCGCGTCGATCGCCGGCAGCCACGCCACCGGGTTCAGCGGCGCATACAGCGTGGCGAAGGCCGGCATCGTCATGCTGTCGCGCCAGCTCGCGACCGAGTGGGGCGACGCCGGCATACGCAGCAACGTCGTCAGCCCTGGCATGATCTTGACGCCGTTGAGCCAGGCGTTCTACGACGACCTCGACATCGTGCGCCGCCGTAGCGCCGTGATCCCCGCCGGCCGGATCGGACGCCCGGAGGACATCGCCGAGGCGGTGCTGTTCCTGGCCAGCGCGCGTTCGGCCTACATCACCGGTGACGAGATCACCGTCGACGGCGGCTTCACCCGGACCATCATGGGCCTGATCCCCCGGCCGGGCTACGAGCGTCCCGCAGCCTCTTAGTACTACAGCCGGGTTTGCGCGTTACGCCCAGTGCCGTCACCAAGCAGACGGCGGTTGGCTAATGCTGGCGGTCTCAACATGTAGCCGGCCCTCCATGCCGTCCTATCCGAAAAGCCGCTGTTTCGAAGGGGGGCGGGTCGCGACCAGCCGCTCCTCCGCCCGCATGACCGCGTTCACCACGGTTTCCCCTGCCTTCACCACCTTGGGATCGGGGTGCGCGAGCAGCAGGTCGACGACGAGGAGCGCGGGCGTGAGCATCCCGCGTAGGTCGTGGCGCAACACGGACATTGTCGCCTCAAGCTCTGCGAGCCGGGCAAGCTTCGCGGCCACGTCCCGATCCAGCGGTCCCGGCACTCTCCGAACGGCCGTCATGTCGGGGTCCCCTCATAGTTTGCTCGAAGCCGCATGTCGAGTTGTATGTGCAACGAATTTGGCGTCGTCCGCAAGCGGATACGTTCGGAAGGCTCGAAGCTCGTGCGGCGGCCCAGGAGTCCTCTGGTGCCCCGTCCCGAATGCCGGCAAGGTTTGGGCCTCACCGCTATGGGCCGCAAAGGCCCGGCCAACCTGCCTGTGCAGCCACGGCACGAGCAGGTACGCGTCACTGCCGCTTGCTGCGGTTCCCTGAATGCACCCTGACCCTGTCCCGGTGTGCCCTCGTCTATGGAGAGTCTTCCCTCCGCATGCCCCGGCTACGGCTAGCCAGGCGATAGCGGTTGAATTACTCATGCATTTCTGCCTTTTCCAGCCCGGCGCGCAGCACCTCGCGCGTCTCGGTCAGGAAGCCGTCCTGCTGGTCGATGAGCAGGCGCATGACCTGACGCTTGGAGATG
>JAABUP010004302.1_pt1 | contig 23500 bp, 20 predicted proteins | sample 5559201 | NCBI WGS metagenome assembly JAABUP01 (sample SAMN10711887, study PRJNA513373) | rock metagenome | isolation source: Antarctica rocks | place: Antarctica | reverse complement strand
TTACGATGTGGCTGATCCGACGTAGGTGAGCTTCCACTCCAGGTCTGTCAATTCATGTCAGTGCTGTTGTTATGAATGTTCCATTAGACAAGACGGTAGACGTACCCTTCTGAAGCTGCTCCAGGCACTCGAAAGTGACCTCAAAGTGGTAGGGATCACTGAATTTCGCTGGGTTTTTGAGGACTTTGACGCCTAAGAGTGAGACGACAGACATATTGGAGATGAGGATGTGGTGATCTGAGACTCTGAAGTTTGAGATGCAGAGATACTTTACTAGCAGGTAATTGTATTGAAACTTGTGGTTTGCGAAGGGAGATGCTTCAGGGGAGTTCTGATGTTGGTCGCGCCTTTCAGATTCGCGTCTAAGCAGAACGCGCTAGTGATTATAGTGGCTTCGTGAATCAATGATTGGCTGAGCAAATTTAAAGTACGATGAGGGAGAATTGGAGAATACGATTAAATGCCTTTGATTTTAGGCTTTATTCAGTCATTTTAATGTCGGTATGACTGAATAAATTCGATTTCAATACTTTGAATTACAAACGCCTGAGCTGAAGGATCGTAGCTTTACACGTAAAGTCTTCATGCATGGTATCTACCATGTCTCCAGAGCCCCATCTTTTCCAAATCTACCCCATTGAGTAGTACTCTCTTTGTTGACTGAGGCACCTGCCCGCTTGGTTGATTCGCCCACATAGCAATCAATCATTGGGAAAGGAGGACTGTTCCATCGTAAATGTGGTCCAAGGCAGCTAGCTAAGTTTGTTGAAGTTGCCTTTGAGGAACCGTTTTATAGCTTTTGAAGGCGGAGGTCACTCGTTGTTGTACACTACTCTTAGATGGTGAGGACAGAAAATGCCATTAGGCGATGGAGTGAGATGGGAGAAGCTCTGAACAATCCTTTGAACAATGGACTCACTAGAAGCCAACTGTCCCCCACGGGCGCACGACGGCGGTAACGTCGTCGGCGTCCTAGGGTACTCAGCGACGGCGTCTAGTCCTGAGTACTTAAGATTATATGTGGTGCCTTGCCGTGGTATCTCTAGGGGCTTACTCCCTATGGAATCTGTCCTTCGCCTTCGGCCTTTTCCTGACGGAATGCCTATAGGCCTCTGCTAAATACCCTAAGGGAATAAAAGACTATATATAGACGAATTCTAACGGTTACCTCTCTTAGTTCCCTTCCCTTACCGCTATCCCTATCGCCACTAGCCCTACGGCTAGGGGATAGCTCACCGACTTTTTTTATTAGGGGCGGGGTAACCGAAAGAGGCAACTATTAGGACCTATAGAGCGAAGGGTCCCTTTAGGTAGTTATCCTATAAAAACTTGAACTATCTTATAAATAAGATAATATATTAAAAATATAGGCTAGCACATTACGATACTACCTTCTTAATCGTCTAATTACCTCGAGATAGCCTAAGATTAGCTTTAAGATCCCGTCCTTCCTAACGACTAACTTATTAAAACGGCTAATAGACGGCCTACCGAGAATTAGCTAAGTAAAAGTAATTAGGAAGAAAGTATATTATTAAGTAGTAGCCCGGCCTCCTCCTCGGACGCCCTATAGCCTAATAGAGAGATAGTCCTAGAGATATTAGAGGCTAGCTAACCCTCCCCTAGTACTATTACTCGTCGTACGAGCCTCCCCGATCTAAGTTAATTAGGCTCCTAGGTAGCTAACTTTGGAATATAGGTTCAATAGATAGTTAATAGGAACATTATAAGGTTAACTGTTAATGGTCTATAGAAATAGGAGAAGTAACTATATACTCCGCAATTACGCTAGTAGCCCTATAGGGCTGAGTGCAATCTCATCTATATCTATTAGACTAATAAGAAGTATCGTTAGGTTCTAACGCTCCCATTTGCTAATTAGTAGTCTAATATCTATCGACTAATTATATACCTCGTAGCTCCATCTTATAGAGTCCTAAGGCCGAGTCTCTTAACGTTTTCTTTATATTTATAAGGGCCTAGAGCCTTCGTCAGTCCATTAGCTAATATATCGTCTATTTTAACGTAGTCGACTCTTAATTAGCCTATTTTAGCTACTATCTCCCTGACCACGTAGTAGTATAAGTCGATATACTTAGTACGTAGGTGATTAATAGGATTTAAAGCTATTTTGATAGTAGCCTAGTTATCAGCCTTAAGGGTGACGTAATCTACGTTATCGCCTTTATATCCTAGCTCCTTAAGGAGAGGAGTAAGGAACTTAGATTCTTAAGTAGCTAGTGCTTTACCGACGTACTTAGCCTTAGCTATAGAGGAGGCGACGGTAGTTTATCGTTTAGAAGACTAGCTGATTAGTCTATTCTAGAGGAGAAAGACGTATGCGGAGGTAGAGCGCCTAGTGTTATAATAATCTCGCTATAAGGAGTTAGTATAGCCTAATAGGCCTCTATCCTTATCGTCTCGATAGCAATAGACGAGGCCTGTGTCTCGTGTACTAGAGAGATAGCGTATAATACGCTTAGCTGCTGCGTTATAAGTAGATGTAGGGTTATTACAGTAGCGAGCGCATTTGCTGACTGCGTAGGAGATATCTAATCGAGTCATTATTAATAACTATTATAAGTAACTAATTAGTTTACGATATCCTTCCTAGTTATTAGGGTTAGCTACGTAACCGTCGTCTACTTACTATAGATACGATCCCTATTCTATCGGAGTACTATAGGGTTTATAGTTCTCTATACCTAACTCGCTCAGTAATTTGGTAATATACGCTAATTAGTTAACGTATATCGATCGATTCTTTCGATCACGTATAATCTATATCCCTAGGTAGAAAGAGATTTCTCCTAGGTCTTTAATACGGAAGCGTTTAGCTAATTTCTTCTTTAATAGATCGATGAGTTCCTGTGCCGGAGTAAGGATAAAGAGGTCATCTACGTAGATACCGATAATAGTACCGTTCTTATAGACGAAGACCGAATGGTCCTTCTAGATACGAGTAAAACCTAGAGACTTAAAGAACTCTCGTAGGGTAAGGTACTACTTACGAGGTGCTTACTTAAGGCTATATAGGGCCTTTAGCAACTAATATACTAAATTAGGGTTCTTTACGAAGCCGTGAGGCTGTTTAATATAGACTTCTTCTCGAAGTAATAACTCTAGGAACGCGGTAACGATATCTACGTGCTCTATAAAGAGGTTATATTTAGCTCCTAATGCGAGGAGGATTCGCTAGGTTATCGATTTAACGACTAAGGAGAAGGTTTTATCGTAATTAACTCCTTCTATCTAGCGGAAGCCCTTGACGACCCACCTCGCCTTAAATCTAGCGATAAGGCCGTTTACGTTAAGTTTAATAACTATAACCTACCGACCTAGAAGTGCTTTCCTACTACGTAGTAGTTTAACTAGGTCCTAGGTTTTCTAGACTTCGTAGGAGTTAAGTTCTTCCTCGAAGGCCTTCCTCCACTCGCTCCTATTAGGCCTATTGAGTATCGACGTTAGTAGGTGCGTTAGGTATAGGCTAAATATTAGCCTTAACTACACGTATAGCAAATCTACGTCTAATTTTAGTAGGTTATTTTTCGATATAATAGGTCGATCTAGTAGTCTTCTAGGGGTCGTTAAGGATAGCGTAGTCCTAGAGGTTTCCTCTTATAGAGCGACGGGGAGGTTTAGAAGCCTTATTAGACTCATCCCTAGTCGATTCGGTGTCGGTACTAGTAGTAGATGACTTAGACTCATAGCCTAAGGATGATGACTCTGCGTTTTCATTAGTATTGGGATTTAACATAATTAGGCCGGAAAAACGTTATTCCGGAAAGCTTTTTTCTTCTAAATAGTTAAAATCATTAATTTAAGAAAGATACTTATCTTCGGAGAAACGTTATTCCGTTGATGAATTCTTCTCCTCGCCCAGATTAGTTATTTTAACTAATTCGTTAAACTAAACGTTTACTAAGGTAATAATTCTTCGGCTATTCTATAGCCTAAATTTATTATAGCCCTCGTAATTAACGAGTCTATATTTATTACTCTTATAATCGAGCTTCTTAAGGTGAGGGTCTTCGTTATAATAGTAGGCGATATATCCGAAGACTCGTAGATGGCCTATATAGGCCTTTTTTCCGGTCTATATCTCGTATAGTACTATAGCTCTAAGGTTCTTAGTAGGACTAAGGTTCCTTAGATATATTACCGTTATAATAGCCTCCCCCTATATAGATAGAGGCATTTAAGCGTTAAAGAGTATAGATCTCGTTCGTTCGAATAGGGTCCGAAAGCACCTCTTAGCTATCCCATTCTAGTTCGGATTATATAGAGCTATAGGCTCCTATTAAACCCCGAACTCTTCGTATAGCTTTAACATCTAGTCGCTCCCATTTTCACTTACGTTATCACCCCGGAAGCGTTATACCGGTATACCGCGATTCTTTATACGTATAAAGAAGGAGCGTGTTTTTATATAGGCCTCCGACTTCTTACGGAGGAGGCTAATTTCACCGAAATCTATAGCGTTATTAAGGAGAAGGTGAACATATCGCTTCTTCCTATTAATTAGGGTAATTTTACCACCACTAGCGATATCCGAATAGATTAACTCGCCTGCATTAATAGCTCTTTTATATAGGTCTACTCGCCTAGCTAATCGGGTTAGTTAACGAGTCTATTTACCTATAATATAGGACTCACATAGCTTACGAGGTAGTTCTAGACTTTCTAGAGAGGTGGCCTTCTATAGGTCGATTCCATCGGTTATTAAGGCCAGCTTCTTAACGTCCTATATATTAAGGTAACCGAGACGGCGATACTATAGGGACTATAAGGCCTACTTACCTACAGCAGGAGCTTTTAGTATTAATAGTCTATTTGCTAGATAATCGGAATCCGAGTTATCTAATTAATTAGTGGCCTAACTAGATATATCTAGTGTATAGCCCGTATTACGACGAGTTCCTATCATCGCGACCTTACTACTCTAGTAGTTAATAATAAGTTTCCCTCGCTCATTAGAGCGAAAGGGATACCCCTTCTAGTCTAGTGTACTAAGGGACAGGAGGTTATATACTAGGTCCGGTACGTACTAGGTATTTTCGAGACCGATGGTTTAGGTCTCTCCGTTAATGAGAATATTAAGTTCGATAGTACTAATACTATAAACCTTTACTAGAGTATTATTAGCTACTCCGACGCTCTTATTAGTTAACGATCGATAGGTCTTAAAGAGAGACCTATTATAAGTAATATAGACATCTGCTATAGAGTCTATCTACTAATTATTATCCTTCTTCTTAAAGGTTTTCTTTGCGATTTAACTTCGCGTAGACGATGATATCTATATCTTCTTAGTCTTAAATATATAGACGACCTTCTTAGCTTTCGACTCTTTACTCCTATTAGTTATATCGGCTTTATTTACCTTCTTCTTCTTAGAGAGTAGGTGCTCTTTATTAGCTAGGCAGATCTACTAGTTAGGACGTTTATCCTTATAGAGGATAAAGTAGTCCTTCTTCTTATAACTAGGTATATCGCAACCATCGCAATGGAGGTTAGATTTACTGTTTCTCCTATTGCGGCTTCGGCTACTATAGCCTCGTTTGCTCTAACGGCTACGGTTGTTATTATTATTACTGCTATCTAGATTAAGCTTCTTAGCAGCGAGAGCTTTAGTTATCTCTTAGTCTTTAAGACGTCTCTCGTGCTCTTAAAGGTTAAATAATATATCGTCGAGGGTGAGTTCTTTATTACTTTATTTAGCTATATACTAGAGGTTAAAGACTAGTAATTAGAACTCTAGATTAAGGCTAAATCGGAAAGCACTAGCGACTTCCTAATCGGGTACGGCCTTCCCTACATTAAGGAGTTTCTTATAGTTAGTTTTAATATATTAGGAGTACTTATATATAGACTTAAACTGATCCTAAGTTAACCTCGTAATATTTGCGTAGAAGGTATCTATAGAAGCTCTATCCTTCGAGGAATAGAGGTTCTTAAGGACCTTTATAGCCTAACACGAGTTAATAATTCCACTAAGGTGGATTTTGACTTCTAGTTTAACTACTAGGCCAATGTAGGTATACGTAAGTAGATATTTATCCTTAAAAGTCTCCTACTCTTTTATCTAGGCCTCTATATCCTATTCGTATTATTCCTATATATATAGAGCTATAGCATTATTTAGTCGTAGAGGTTTTATTAGTACTCTCTTCGTTCTAGTAACGTATTTCTATAACTCGTCGACGATAAGGGTGTTTCTTATGTTAACGGTCTAGGAGTCGTAATTCGATGCTCCTTTAAGCTTTAGAAAGTCCCTATAACTCTTCGTTATAATAGGTAACCACAATTAATATATAGAAGAGGTGTATCGATAGATTTATCGATTTATCCGTTTTTCCGATATATAAAGAAAAAATTTCTTTTTCCTAAACAGCGTTAATTTGACTCGCAATGATAGCGATAACGGAGTTTAAATCCTAATAATTAAACTGTAAGGGGCGTCGTAGCCCGGGCTTATAACCCTTTAGAATATAGGTTTAATAGATAGTTAATAGGAATATTATAAGGTTAACTATTAATGGTCTATAGAAATAGGAGAAGTAACTATATACTCCGCAATTACGCTAGTAGCCCTATAGGGCTAAGTGCAATCTCATTCATATCTATTAGACTAATAAGAAGCATCGTTAGGTTCCAACGGCTAATAAAGAAATTATAGAGGAAAAAGTAGAAGCTAAAAAGGATAGAAAGGTAAAGAAGAAAGAAACTAAGAAGGAGAAGTAGGTACGGAAGAAGGACGAAAACGAGGCTAAGAGGGCCCGAGGGGAGTCCCCCTCGAAGCCCTATAAAACCTGTAGAGAGAAATACTAGAGCTAGGACTATCCGTAGACCCCCGCGGATATAGCTCTACCGTTATCTCTACTAGATTTCCTAGCCGCCTTACCCTCTACTATCATCCCTACCTTATAGGTAAAACGGAATCGGGCTCTAACCCTAGGGTTAATAAAATAGCCTACGAAGAAAAAATCGAGATAGTAGATAAACGAGTCGAGTTCCTTTAGAGCCTCCTCCCTAACCTAAAGCGCCGCCTTAATAGGCGGCGTAAGCGTACGGAATACCCCCGTAACGCCTACGCTAACTAAAGAGGGTAAGGTCGTCCTAACCCGACGGAAAGAGAAGGGTAGTAGTACTAAGAGTCTAGCGGTGTTAGTAATAGAGGACGGGAAGTAGATATACCTTAGGCTAGCGCCCGAGCTAAGGGATAGAGACGGTATCTCCCTTAGAGAAATAGTAGTTAGGCTAGAAGAGATCGTATAACGGTTAGATATAAGTATAGCTAAACCCTATAATCTAAAGGGGTAGATAGCTAGGTACCGTTCGATAGAGGCCGCTAAAGCGGCCTATAATAAATCTTTTATAATTAGAGGATATAAGGTTAGCGTACGGCCCTATTTCTCCGGGGGTCTATAGATATATTTAACCTATAAGAGCTCCCTAGGAGGGACTAATTTCCTCCTCCTCGCGGAGTAAATCTACGGGTTATAAGCGTTCGAGGGGTATAAGTTCTAGCTCGGCTATAAAGAGTTCCGAGGCACGGCGGTGACTAAAGCTATAGTTATATTTAAATATAGCCTAGGAGTTAAAGAATTTTCATTCGCCGTAGGGAAACCTAGGGCGGGTTATAGTATAGCGTTTTCTATTCGTTTTTTAAGGCTAGTAGAAACGAAGAAATATAAGATCTATAGAGAAGGGTACTATATACTTAAGTGCGAAATGCTCTAACCTATAAGACCTATAAACGCCTAGAGCTCCTTCCTTCTAAAGGACGCTCCTTAAATAATATAACTAATATAACTATATATAAAATTAAAATCGTCTCGCTAAATATCCGTTCTATCTTAAATCTAGCCCGCTTTAGGAATATATACGATATAATATAGAGCTATAACGTAGACGTATTACTACTATAGGAGGCTAACCTCTCTAAAGAATATATAGCGTATTACGAAAGATTATTCCTACTTATCTCTATTACGTCTAACCGTAAAGAAGATAAGAGGGGCGGAGTTATAATACTAATTAATACTAGAATATCCGGCTAGGCCGCAGATAAAGAGGTTAATAGAGTACTCTTTAAGAGCGACGACGGTAGACTACTAGTATATGGAGTTAAATATAAGGGCTTTCTCATTACTATAGCTAGCCTCTATATACTAGGAAAAAGCGAATTGCGTACGGCGTAGCTACGTAAGAAGATTAAAGCCCTAAAATAAGATCTACTATAGGCCCTATACGACCTAGTAGGAGGAGATTAGAATATAACCCTACTTCCTATTAATCGAGCTATCCTAAAGAAGACCCTCTTAACCTAACTAGGCGGTATAATAGACCTCCTAGCTCTACTAGGAGAGTAGGGAGTATATAATCTAGTAGATAGCTAGAGAATTAGATACCCTAATATAAGGGCGTTTATATATACGGTTAATAGGCGGGGTATAATAAGAATTAATAGGATTTACGTCCGTGAAGATTAGATAGAAGAGTTAGAGAACTAGGATATCGCGCTAACGGGGATCTCTACGGACTATAAGGCCGTTACGACTATAATTAGTATAACGTCCTTTTCGGCTCGAGGGCCGGGAAGATAGCGCCTTACCCTAAACCTCCTCTAAAGGAAGTAGGTTAGGTAATTATACGTAGAAGCTTTAGAGGTCGTCCTAGGCTAATACCTAATAGAGGAATAGTAGATATATAAGGCCTAAATTATAGAGTACCTCCGCGAGCTAGTTAAAAGCGACCGTAAAGCTAATAATAAGCTAAAGTTTAACCTATAACGACGTCGCCTAAGGTATTAAAATAAGAGAAGCCCGAACCTTCTAGATTCGAAGCTAGAGGAAAGGATAGCGACGATTAAGATATAGGAGGAGTACCTAATAGACGTCTTTAACTAGAACTACGCCTATAATATAATAGTAAAACACCTTATACTAAACGAAAAACTAATAAAGTAGTTCTTCGAGAGGGTAAAGAAGATAAACTTTAGTTCTATCGATACCCTTACGGATAAATATAGAGACCTATAAATAGAATCCGACGATATCTTATAGGTGGTATTAAGCTACTACTAAACCCTTTATAGTACTAAGCCCTTAAACGAGAACGTAAGGAATAGGGTACTATAGAGTATAACCGACCGGATCCTGCCTAAAGACGCTAGAAAACTCGGAGGCCCTATATAACTACGCGAGGTAGAGGCCGCTATCCGCCGGGCGTTATTAGGAACTTCGCTAGGTAATAACGGCCTTACTAGCGAGTAGTATAAGGCTCTCCTCTAGTATAAAAGGAAGAAAGGAGTATACCTAATAATTATAGCTAGGCTTACGGCCTTCTTTAATAAGATTTAGAAGGAAAATAGAGTCCCCGAGGGGTAGACGGACGGGATCCTAATAATTCTATTTAAAAATAAAGGCGAATAGACGGATATTAAAAACTATCGGCCTCTATCTATTATAAATATTAACTATAAGTTATTTACCGATATCCTTATATAGAGACTAGTGGTGGCCCTAGGTAAAGTAATAAGCGAATAATATTTAGCGTTCTTACTAAAGAGGCTAATTAACGATAACATCCGAATAATATAGTACCTAATTACTAGATATAAGTCCGCCGGTAAGCTATCGTAGAGTAGAGAGGGCCTAGTAATCCTCTTTCTTAACTAGGAAAAAGTATATAATAGAGTAAGCTACGAATTCTTAATAGCGGTACTAAGACGTTTCGGAATCCCTAATAACTTTATCGACTAGGTCGGCCTTATCTATAATAACGCTAAAATCAAAGTATATATAAATAAATATATCGGAGAAGCTATTAAAGTGGAAAGTAGGGTACGCTAAGGAGACCCTCTAAGCTACCTACTATTCGTAGCCGTAATTAAGGCCCTAGCCTAATTTATAACCGCTAACCTAGATATCCTAGGTATTTAAGTAGGAGATCGGGTCCTAAAGATAATAATATATACTAATAATACGACGGTGATTATCCGAACGTAAGTAGAGGCGGATGCCGCTATAGAGGTACTAAAGATCTACTGCGAAGCGACCGGAGTAAGAATTAACTAGTCTAAGTCCTATATACTAAAAGTCGGAAGGGTAGGCCCTATCTATATTAAAGGGGCTAAGGAAATCTCCCCCGAAAACCTATATAAACACCTCGGTATCCTAGTAGGGACGAATATCGGGCACTAACTTAGCGACTTCTAGACTAAGATATTAGATAAAGTAAAGGCCTCCGCCCGAGTATAGATACGATTTCACCTTTTATTAAAGGGCCGAGTTATAATAGCGAACACCTTTATAATGTCGATACCGAGATTTACCCTACGGTTCCTCGAGATACCGCCGGCTATAAGAGATAAATTAGAAACCGAATACTATAAGCTTATATAGGATAATAAGGTTCGAGGAACTATTAAGGACCTACACTAGTACTACCTAGTTAAAAAGAGAGGGGTTAGAGCGATTGACCTTCGCTCCGTTATCGACGGTAACGTCGTAGCGGTGGTAGGGAAGGTAACTTAGGCCCCCTCTATAATATAGGCTATACTAGTACGGGACGTCCTAACCTCGAGCGCGGTCTCTCCCCTATATATGCCTACGGTTTCTAACCTATAGATACTCTACTTCTATATATAGCTAGACTATATCCCCGAACCTATTAGGTTTATATAGATAAGGTAGAAAAAGATTTAAAAGATAGCGATTAACTTTAAAACCCTAGAAATAACTTTCGACCTAATAATAACCCCGGTAATATACTACTCGTTATTAGGAAAGAAAATAGGCTCGGGAGACGCTAAAAAGTTTAACTTAGAGTTATAGCGGGCCCTATAGAATAGCGGAGTAAGGGTATTCGGGGATATCTAGGATCCTATATAATAGAGACCTATCGTCCTACCGAACCTCCCCTCGGTTAAATCCTACTCGTACGCCGTTAGTAGAATAAAGAGACTAATACTAAGTATACTACCTAAAATATAGCGGGGACTTATAGAGGCTCTAAGTTATAAGTAGACCCTAGAAGAAAAACCTCGTAAGGAATTCTTCCTAGGAAGTAAAGAAAAGCCTATATACCTAGAAGACGTTAACTTTAGAAAGGTATATAAGCTAATCCTAGCTAGGAAACTCTAATCTACTACTTTTACCGACCGAATCGAGGGCCTAATCTTAGCCTACTAACGTCGCTTTAGCTAACGCGTTACTACTAATAGAATATAGGTAGCTATAAGAAATAAGTTCGGTATACCCCGAATTAGCGACTTACTATAGAGATTACTATATAAAAAGGTTCGAACGGGAACTAATCTAGCGTAGATACCGCTAGCCCGGTAGCTATACCTAATCTATAATATTAACTACTTAATTAAATATATCTAGCTTAGCTATATAGTCTCTAAGGCCGTTTAGGAGGAGTTTACTACTATTTAGGGCCGCCTCTCCCTAACGCCTACCGCGGAAATAGTTACTATTAACGAGATAATCGCATTTATAGCTCTAAGCCCTAAGCTAAACGGGATCTAACAAAGGCGGTAGGATATTCTCTACTAAACGGCTATTTAGTCGCTATAGAAGTGCTATCTCTCCTATAGCTTCGACGACCCTATTAAGTATTAGGAGCTAGAAGTAGCCCGAAGTTACTACCGTATTCTAGTGCGGAAATAGATCTTTATAGACCGAGTCCTATACCTATACGAAAGGTATCGGGCTAAAGATTATAACGAAAAGATATTTAATAGTTTATAGGGAGAGCTCCCTAATATACTTAAGGTTCGAAAGGGCCCTCTCTATCTAAGAGCTACTGCGCCTAGAATTAGAACTATAATAAGCTCTAATAATAGGCGGGCAATAGAGGTAACGGAAGCTCTAGAAGCCCCCGACGGAAATAGCGAGTGGGTAACGGTTAATAGAGATAAATAGAACTAACTCCTACGTCTCCTAAGGACCGTGGCCCCTAATAGAAGTTAAAATAACTAAGTACTAATATATATCCGGCTCCTTTATTTTTTTTTACACCCTAATACCCTAGATAACGATGAGATACGATGGGCCGGCTTAATACACTCCCCTAAAATAAGGAGCGTACTGTGAGCTATCTCGAAACTAACTAATAGCGTGAGCGGCTTATAGGTTCGATTCCTTATAGATTTCTTAGTGGGGCACCTCCGTCATGACTAGCTAGTAGTAGCTAGTTTATAAAATAAACAACTTTCAAATCAACTAGAAGCCAACTGTCTGGTGGAGAATTTCTCAGATCCCAAGCGTTTCCTGAGAGAATCGAGCAGAATTGGGTACGTAAGTTGAAAACAAGGGCGGAATAGAGCCCTTACCAAATGTCAAGGGAGTCTGATGGCAAGCCTTTGCTGGTAGAACTCTATGTCAGCCGTGAAATTGGAAGCGGAACCGCGAAGACTGGCTGCGTCTTCGAGCAATGTTCTGTTTGAAGAGGACATAAGAACCTCCCAGAAGAGCGATGTTAAAATCATTCGGACAGGACACCCACGTGACTCAAAGATTTCTAGCGCAAACTGCAAACGTCCAATGCTAAACACCGCAACCATCACCTCACCCTCCTTCTTTTGTACCCTGCAACTTCCAACCACAATCCTCTCCCAATACACTACTTTTCTCGCATCGAGACTGGACATACCTCGGCGAGATATCTTCCTCAGCGTACGAGTCTCAAGGCTACTGATACAGGTGGAATAACTCAACAGGTGGCTAGACCGCGCGGAGGTGCCCCAATGGCGGATGATACGGTGGATGGCCTTGGGGCGGGTGATGAAGCTGGCAAAGAGCATGCAAATGCATCTTTTGTCAATGAGTTTGATCTTACGCACACAGTACAATCAGAGTTTTCTCCTTCCCATTCCCAAGATTCCAATGTCCAGTCCACAGTTGAATCCACCTTGCGCAAAGCCTTACCCAATATGCCGGCCGATTCTTATGGTGGATCAGCAATCACACCTCAGAATGATACTACTCGTTTTGATCGTCAGAGTCTCTCGAGATCGATGTCCAGGGCTTCTTCGCAATCTACTGACAGTGTCAAAATCACTACGAGATCCTCCGAGGCAAACAATGATCTATCAAAACATACTGAGGGGATTGGAGGTACTAGGCTGTCAGATGGTGGCTCTGCTCAATATATGGAAAATCAGTCGTCCCTAGATTCAGTCTCTGATTCCACTCTGAATGTTCCCACGCATGCTCTTCCTTCAAATCATGTTCCAGTACAGATTAATGTGCAAGATCAAAGCCCACCAAATACTGCGCTAAATGGCAATATTAATACTGTTCCCAACCTCGCTGCTGTCATTCCTGATACTGGAGCATCATCCCACAGCGAATATACAGCTAAACCTTCAGAAACCTTACCAGCTCCCTCTGCTACAGACGCAAACTCCACAGCAAAGAGTGTTCCTCCCACGCCTGCCACACCAGCTCCTCGAGTTCGGCTACCCCACGACAAGATTGGTATACTCGAGGATAGAATCAAGGAAGACCCTCGTGGAGATCTGGAAGCCTGGCTCACCTTGATTGATGAACACAAAAAGCGAGCTAAGATTGACGATGCTCGTAGTGTGTACGAACGGTTCCTTGCAGTCTTCCCATCGGCAGTAAGTCAATTCTTTTCTAATATCAATACATCTTCACATTGACTGACTATATCTGTCAGGCAGAGCAATGGCTTGCTTACGCTCAGGTTGAAAATGAAGTAGGAGAGCGACATTCTATGGATAAGATTCTATCGAGAGCGCTGCCGAACAATCCTTACCTTCCATTATGGTCCATGTACTTGGATCACATTCGCCGCCACAACAATCTTACCACTGACGCCTCAGGACAGGCGCGGCAGATTATCCACCAAGCATATGATGTTGCGTTACAGCGTGTCGGTCTTGACAAAGATTCTGGTAACCTTTGGCTAGACTATGTCAATTTCATAAAGTCCGGACCTGGAAATATCGGAGGTAGTAATTGGCAAGATCAGCAGAAGATGGATCTGCTTCGCAAAGTCTATCAGCGCGCCATCTGTGTTCCGCACCAATTCACCAATCTCCTCTGGAAAGAGTACGATGGATTTGAGATGGGCTTGAACAAGATGACGGTAAAGTCTCTGCCTTTGGATTTACGGGAATTTGCTGACGCTAAATACCAGGGTCGCAAATTCTTGCAAGATCAGTCACCAGCGTACATGTCCGCCCGCAGCTCATTTACAGAGCTACAGCTCATGACTCGAAATCTTCGTCGGACCACACTACCAGTCCTGCCTCCTGCGCCTGGATTTGCTGGGGATGTTGAGTACATGGATCAATTGAATATCTGGAAGCGATGGATTCAGTGGGAAAAAGACGATCCTCTTGTCTTGAAGCAAGACGATATAGCTTCATATAGAGCCCGCATTGTATTCGTTTACAAGCATGCCCTGATGGCTATGAGATTCTGGCCTGAGATATGGTGCGATGCAAGCGATTTCTGTTTCGCTAATGACATGGAATCAGAAGGCAACGAGTTTTTGGTCCAGGGCATTGCTGCAAATCCCGAAAGTTGTTTGCTAGCCTTCAAGCATGCCGATCGCATCGAGCTCTCCACAGCCAATGATGAAGGTGATCATAGTGCATTGAGCCGTGGTTCGGCTGTGCGTGAACCATATTACAGCGTGCTAGACGCTCTCTATGAGCTGATATCCAAATCTAAGCTACGCGAGGCCCAAGATATTGCTCGAATCGAAGCCACTTTCACCACGTCTAATGATCTACCATCGAATGGTACTAAAGAGGAGGGCGACGATGACGATAACGACCAAGATGATGATGACAGTAATGAGAAGCAGAAGGCGGCACAGATCGAGTCTACCAAGAACATGCATGCTGCGCAAACGACTCTGTTGTCCAAAACTATTTCTCACGCGTGGATTGCATTGATACGAGCCATGCGACGAGTTCAAGGTAAAGGCAAGGTCAATGACTCGGTCGCAGGCCTCAGAGGAACATTTGCGGACGCACGAAAGCGTGGACGGATACTAAGCGATGTTTACGTGGCATGTGCCTTGATTGAATTCCATTGCTACGAAGTTGAGACGGGAAAGAAGATCTTTGAGCGAGGCTTGAAACTCTTCCCTGAAGACGAGGCTTTCGCATTAGAGTACATCAAGCATTTGGTTGCGAACAATGATCACACCAGTATGCTACAATTCCTACCCTTACTTCCTACCTATGCTGACATGACCCAGATGCCCGCGTTGTCTTTGAGACTGCTGTCACAAAGCTAGCGCAAAAGCCGGAGACATTAGTGAAAGCGAAGCCGCTCTATGTCTTCTTCCACGACTTCGAATCTCGCTACGGCGAATTGGCTCAGATTGCCAAGCTCGAAAAGCGGATGAGAGATCTATATCCCGATGATCCAACACTTTCACTGTTCTCAAGACGCTTCGTTGATGGAGGCTTTGATCCTACGGTCATTCGACCCATTGTGTCTCCAGGAACACAGACGAGACCCAAGATAGTGTCAAGCATTGAAGGCCATGCGCCTTTGACAAACTCACCCTTGGCACGCTTGAATCCTATTGTGGCTTCACCCAAACGCCCTCTTCCACTTGAGGAGTCCGACAACGAGGGTTCGCGACCTCAGAAGCTTGCCCGTACCACTCGTGAGGCGTCTCCTTTGAAAGGGGCAGCTGGCCGGCGACTAGACCAGCAAAAGCGGAACCGACAGCCTCAGGAGATCCCACAATTCACGAGTCATCCTGTTCCTATACCGCCCCCTCCACCCCCACTTCCCAAAGAAGTTACCATCCTTCTCGGTATGATTCCAAGGGCCGAGACCTACCATGCAACCAAATTCAGCGCCCAAGGGCTCGTACGCCTTCTTCGGGAAACATACATACCTACTCACGAAAGTCAGCTCCGGCCGCCTCACGGTGCGAGGGGTCCACCCCCGCCTCAGCCGCTACAAATGCCAATACCGCCATATCAGCAGAATGCGCCAATGCAGCAAATGCCTCACGGCCAATATAGTGGACAGTATAATGGTGGGTATCCCCAATTTTCTTCTGCATTCCCTCAGTCCATTATTTCCTCGTCAACCATGTCTCAACAGCTCCCCACAAAAGAGACAGTACACAGAACGGAAAATAGATTGGTCGAAATGCGGGAGCAAAAGCTCTCCCATGCTCGCCAGTTCCACCCCCAAAGGATGGCAACAAATTTCCCCCAATGGAGCGATCTACGTTTTCGCTCATAGATAACCATATGGCAAAGTCGTCGACTGCAGGGGCAAGGGCTGTGGCTATTGCCTTGATTCGATGCCAGCTCGCATACAGGTGAGTAGAACTCAAGTTGACCTTTCTCCCAGGACCCTACCCTTTTCAACGCTGAAATGATCGATCCATCGGGACATTTCTTTCCGGCCTCTCGCTCTTTATAGTCAGTGCGGCTCATAGAGCATTACTTCTACATTGGGGGATATATGTCATTGCCTGGCGTTCGGATCGAAACCGCTGGAGTTTGCAGGCATTTAAAGGCCATTGCTGCTCACTGATACTGGTCATGGGCCAGTTGGTATTGACAGTGATGACGGCGCAAAGGCATACATTATATTGTACTATAAACTAGGGAGATCACAGAGAATTGAAGAAAAGAAAGTCTACTCATATCTTCGAAAGTGCAACGGTGCCTCCTCCTTGCATTTTTGCTTGTCGGATTATCAATCACGTCTTATGATCAAACTGACAAGTGCTACAACCACCTACGAGCTACCCTACTGAATCGTCAAACAGCTACTCCTCCTTCCCGAGAGTCCGCGACTGACCAAACCCTCCTAAAAATACCCATGAGAATAGAACTTTGGAAATTGTTTCAGGGCCTCCAACGCTCCAACGGTAAGTGTAACCAATGTGCTTGGCTGAAGCCGTTATCGGTAAGCGTTGAAACAAAACCGTAGGCGCGTAACGTACCACAAAACGGTGACGAAAGTGAGCTCACACCACCGCGCGGCCCGGCGGCACGAGCCACTGGAGACAAACTCAACCTCACTCCACTCCACAACTCCAACACAAACAAAGCTTCAATCATTAGATGTCGACACGTCATAACATCGCAATGATTTGACACGCTCGATCTAAGAAGACGTCATTGGTGTGAGATCTTGACATCTCGCATTCTCCGTAAACACCAGAGCGGGGTCGCCAAGACTTCGAGCTCTTAGTGGATTCCTTTGTTGACGGTTAACCTCCGTTCCTTCCTTCTTCAACTTGACAACTTCCATCATACTACCTTCATCAACTTCATCCTCAACATCTCTCATGACCGGTGATTCATTCGCCCTTCATCTCGATCATTCCATCTACTCATCGCAGGCAAATCTATCGCATGAGTGATAACTTCATCGTTGTAAGTTCATCCTCACAGCACACATACTTCACCCGGCCGTATTGAGGCTTCTTCAACACCACTCCCCTTGACCTCCTTCATTACCTCAAATCCCACACAACATCGCCACCATCACTGAGCACTCCGCCTTCTTCGACCCTCATTGAGCTCTGCACCCCCTCATTCTACTTCACCCCTTGCCACCTTCAATGCTTCTTCACCCCTCAGTACCTCCATAGCTTCTTCATCTCTCACAATCCATTGCTTTACCGCGTCACCAACATCCTCACACTATTGGATCTCCAACTTCATCAATCTGTCATCTCTCAACATCGCTCGATTCATCTACTACTTCATCGTTCCTACCTTGCTAATCCTCATTCAGCTCTTTCAGGCAGTCAACGATGCCTTCTCAAAATAAGCATCGCGGTCAGCCACGTGGTGGGCGTGCTGCTCCACCGGCTGCAGCACCCCAGCCGCAGCAAGCATCTTTCGATGGTGTAGCCGAAGCGGCCGGCCCCCGTGGTCGTTCCGGTTCTGCTTCTGCGCCTTCCGTGCGAGCTTCGTCTCGAGCAGGTAGTCAAGCTCGCGCAGGTAGTCAGACTCGCGCGGGCAGCCAGACTCGTGTCGATCCGGCTCGAGATCCCAAGGCGGCACCTGTGCTTGTGAGAAATGTAGATTTCGGTGGTCAAGCATATGACCTCTTCTCGACCGTAAGTTCTGCCCCAATTTCTTTGCAAAATCACTTCAGTTGCCAGTCTTCCGCTCGTACTTTTGACACCATTCTCTCGGCATTATGGATCTCTTGCGTACGCATGATTTTGCCTGTGAAGAGCAGCTCCATGCGTCGAAGTCAAAAAGAGAAGTGCTGCCGCCATTCATCATACTTTCTTCCTATTCTTGCTTTCATTGGCAGAGCTTCACGCATCTGTGTCATACCTTTTCATTTCTCTGAAGCGGTCTTCACCATTGTCATTCCCTTCCGATTCACGCACGTTGGGATCGTTAGCGTGGGACCTACGAGTACTTATACTCCTTCCTCCTCCATCTTTCCTACAACATCCTCCATCCACATTCTACATCTTCTCCATCCACCTTCCACATCTTCCACCACATCCATCCATCATATCCATCCTCATCCAACAACAACATCATCATCATCAACCATCTAACCTTTCCACATCAAATTCCATCATCCACACACACTTCCATTCAAGCATCAAAATTTTCGAGGAACATTTCAATCCAGCTACTCTCTCAGCATCTCGAAGCCTACAGTCTATTGACAGAACATCATGTCTTCAAATCCTCCTTCAAATCCTCCAAATCTCCCTTCAGACCCTCCTTCAAATCCTCCTGCAGAATCTCCTGCAAATGCTCCTTCTAAGGAGCCTACCCCTGTCTCGTCTACACCTAATACTTCTGGCAAAGACAAAAAAGCGAAGATCATTAAACCGCTCACGCACCCTTTATGGGAAGATACTAATGTGTTTCGTGATCAGATGCCAACTACATTGGCCAAGCGCGATGGAAAGTTTGGCAAAGCTGGTAAGAAGACTTTGATTGAGATCAATTCTCACGCAGTCCAAGACTGGCCCAACAAGACCGTTTTTCAGTATGATGTAAGTTGTCCAAACCAACTTCTAACTTCTCTTTCTAAACTTGAATGTAGATTCAAATCGGATCAGGCGCAGAGAAGCGTGGTCTAATCAAAGCCGTCTGGGAATCAAATGCCATTCAGTCAAAGCTTGGTAAAGGTTTCATCTTTGACGGCAACAAGATCGGCTGGTAAGTCACTGTTGTCATCAATCCTCATACTCTTAATTGACATCATCAGGTCTCCTGTCGACTTTGGCAAGGGCGTTCGCGTGCAAGTAGATCTTGATGCCGAGAAGGGTCAACAGTCTCGTGGAGGCCGCGACAACAAGCATAGCGTGCGGATCGAAAAGGCTAGGAATGATCGGATCTACCTATCCGTAGTCCGCGATTACTTGGACGGAAAGTGCGACTTCAACAATGGCATCTTGGAAGCCATAAGTGAGTAGTTCCAAACCCTTTCAACAGCGACAGAGACTGACTTCATTCAGATTTCCTTGATCACTTACTTCGAGAAACCCCCTCCAAGAACCTGATCAATCTTCGTCGATCGTACTTTTCACGTCAAGGTGCTTCTTCAGATCGTTGCTTGCTCACTGGTGCAGTTGAAGCGATGCACGGCATATACCAATCCATTCGTATGGCCGAGGTATTTTGCCTGACTCACTCTACCGCACGCTTTTGCTGACCTTCGTTTAGGGCCGTCGCCTCGTTGTCAATGTTGACGTCTCCAATTCGTGCTTCTGGCATGAATCTTCTTTACTGCAGATCGGAATGGAGTTATGCGGCTACACCGCCCAGGATATGTTTTGTGCGAATGTTGTTCCGACGAAAGAGGGGAAGCCAGGCCGTGCAATGCACATGTTGAAGCGTCTGGTCAAGAATCACTTCTACGTAAAGCATCGCGGACAGATCCCCGGTCAAGGTGAGAAGCAGTGGGTCATTAAGCGATTTTCCACCAAGAACGCCAAGACCCACGAATTCGACGTTCGAGACAAGGAGACCGGCAAGGTTACTACCATGAACGTCTTTCAATATTATCAAAAGAAGTACAACATTCGCATCGATAAGTGGATGCTGCCTTTATTGGAGACTCAGAAGCGTGATGTCCTCTTTCCTTTGGAGCTTGCCCTTATGTCTCCCGCTCAGCGTTACCCGTACAAGTTGAATGAGGCTCAGGTACGAGATAATCCTACTCACTCGGAACACTGATGGAATGCTGACATGTCAGACTGCAAACATGATCAAGTTCGCTGTATCTCGACCACCAGTGCGTCGGGCAGGCATTCAGAAGGGGCTAGGCCTACTCAACTGGCATGGAGATCCTATGCTCAAGGGCTACAATCTCAAGATTGATCCTGCATTCCTGAAGACTAATGCTCGGATTCTTGAGCCTCCAGAAGTTCAATTCGCCAAGGGCGCGACAGCGAAGCCTATGTACTCTGGTCGTTGGGACTTGCGTGGGAAGGTTTTCCTACTACCCAACCACGCTCCATTGACGTCCTGGGGCATTTGTGTCTTGAACGCACTCAACGGCAAGCCAGCATGTTCCCTCGAACAAATCAATGCTTTCAAGATGTCTTTCATCAAGCTGTACCAAGGTCATGGCGGAAAGGTGGTCGAGCGCGATCCTGTCATTACCATGAACGTGCCCGACATTGCCAATGCCTTGGATCAGTGTTTCACAGCGGCTGGCAATAAAGCTCAACACCGACCCCAGATGCTATTGGTTGTTCTTCCCGTCAAGTCTAGCGAGATCTACCAGCGGGTCAAGAAGAATTGTGACTGCCGCTTTGGTGTCATGTCACAGTGCGTTCAATCCGGCAACGTGGTCAAAAACGCGCCACAATATCAGTCCAATGTCCTTATGAAATTCAATTGCAAGCTTGGTGGAACCACGTCAGCAATCAAATCTGTGAGTACTTACACCGTTTCATCATATGAACTAACCACTAATGGATTGCACAGCGAACTACCTACTTCAGCGTTCCTACCATGATCATTGGAGCTGATGTCTCTCATGCGGCGCCTGGTTTAGAGCAAGCATCTATGGCCGCAATGACTGTCTCCCTCGATCGCACCTGTTCTCGGTACGGTGCCGCTGTTCAGTCTAACGGAAAGCGTGTCGAGATGATTGTCGGTCAAAATATCCTGGATATGCTTACTCCACTTTGTGACTGGTGGATCAAGAATGTTGGTGGAGGGCAAACACCCAAGCACGTTTACTACTTCCGCGACGGTGTCTCTGAGGGGCAATACATCCCTCTCCTTAGGCAAGAGGTTGCCGACATCAAGAAGTGCTTTAGTTTGCTGGGTAACGAGCACCCAGACCGAATGGTAAGCTTTCTTCACAGCCTATATGCTCTTGATATACTGACTTCCCACAGCCCAAATTCACGGTCATTGTTGCAGAGAAGCGACACCACATTCGATTTTTCCCACCTACGGGTCCTGCAGCTGACAAGAATGGCAATCCTGTTCCAGGTGTCATTGTCGATCGAGATGTGACTACTCCCTTCGAAAATGACGTCTATCTCTGTTCGCATGCAGCCATCCAGGGTACAGCTCGACCCACTCATTACACCGTTTTGATGGATGAGATGAACGTCGACGTCGACAAGTTCCAGGCTTTGCTATACGATCATTGCTATCAGTATCAGCGTGCCACCACTCCTGTGTCCTTGTGTAAGTACACGATAACTCTCAAGCATTGTTACCAGCTAATCACATATATAGTCCCTGCGGTCTACTACGCTCATTTGGCTTCCAAGCGTGCTGAAGCTCACATCAATATGGCTGAAACACAGAAGGCTCAAGTTGAAGCCGAGCGACGCAAGAACAAGGGACTTGAGGGCCAAACTTACACAAAGGAGACGTTGTCATGGTCCGAGTGGCCCAAGCTCATGGGATTCCAACCTCAGAACCAGATCCACTTGGGAATGTGGTACATCTGAGAGCTCATCCAGGTCACCCTCAACCTTCACCGACGGTTTCTGTTTCATCATTTCAGCAAGCGTGCTCCCATTAGCGAGCGTGCAAGGCATCTTTTCTTTCAGCACTCATGATCACCTACCCTATCCTTCAAGATGTATCTACGGATCATCAGTCATCCTTTCCTTTTCTGAGCTCGACGATCAAAATCAGGTTGCCTTATCTGGTATACCAAACCTCGATCTCGTTCTCGCACACAAAAGAGATGATATATGAGGGGTGGCTTGCGGAACTTGCTTGTCTACAACCCGGACTTTTCACGAGGATTACGATCATTCCTGCGAGCTTGCGAGCTTTAGCTTCATCTTAGGTAGCAGTCGATAGAGCAAATAGCAATTCATGAAATATTGCTATAAACCAAACCCCTTGTGCTTTTGATGAGTTTTGGGTTTGCGCTTTTGAGTTTCTCTTGCCTTTGCTGATGAAATCTAGGAAAATGGCTTTGGTTTGATCGGTGTTTAAGGTATGTACAACTCACTTGATCCACCCATCAAATCGATCGCGAACCGATGACTTTGAACAGCTGGTGGATGTCACCTGTTCTACGTGCCTGACAAGAATCTATCGTTTCGCAATTGCCGTCCAGCCTATCTTACCCCCCCATCCCCTGTCTCCGTCTTCTTCTTCTCGGAGGTGGGATGCTGATCATTTCACCGTGGGGAATTCGTTTCGTTTCGCTTCGTTCGTGGATGTTCATGTGACATTGGCGCGGGGGATGCGGGTTTGGGGTGGTGGTGGTGGGGAATGGGGAGGAGATGATGGGGAGGAGGAGATTGCGTGAGAGGGTTGAGGGGCGGTGATGGGTGGATTTGGCTTGCAGGAGGGGTGGTTGGGGGGGTTTGGGCTGGGCTGCGATGGGAGGGTCAGGGGAGTTGCAGGGTTGTAAGGGGGGTTTGGACTAGGGGGTTGGGCGGTTTGGGTTTTGGGGTTGGGGTTTCCGTGGTGGGATTCCGATTGAGAGGGTTTGTGTTTGTGTTTGAGTGGGAGGGTGGAATTCTCAAATTTTCCAAGAAAAAAATTGGGCCTAGATTAGAGGGACATTGCTGTGCGAGGTAAGGGTTTGGGTAATGGGTTTGTGAGGAAGGTTCATTTCATTGTATCCAGGCTGAGCTAGCTTACTATGTAGGATGTGAGTAAGGGGGAGGATGGGAGGATGTGGTTTTATTCTAAAAGACATGAATTCCGCTACCAAAGAATTGAGGATCCGTTCGTGCAGTATTTATGTAATTGGTAGGATTGGAGATGGGGTTGTACTTCTTTGTTATTTTTCTATTTTTTTGAAAGAAAGGGGGTATTTGGCTTGTAATGAAAAGGCGCTGATGGCGAATTTAAGGGAGAGATGACTGAAGAAGGGGACTTGATGGGATGTTTTGGACACGAGAGGTTGTAGTGGCATTCGTTCTCGATCCGCCATGCATGGGGATACATACCTCCTCTTGCAAAGCCCAAAAACTAATGCTACTCCCATCATTCCATCATGTACCATCATTCACCTGCCCACCCCTAACATCAACTCCCCTCCCA